>Ga0075418_10008968_pt1 | contig 11222 bp, 12 predicted proteins | sample SoiMetdeltSBSDD2_FD_81776 | JGI IMG/M metagenome (GOLD analysis project Ga0075418, IMG submission 81776) | Bulk soil microbial communities from a Populus tree surrounding site in Tennessee, USA - Soil MetaG P. deltoides SBSDD2 | ecosystem: Environmental > Terrestrial > Soil > Tree plantation...
ATCTGGGCCGCCGTGGCCTTGCACAGGTGGCGGGTGCGCCTGCGCGGTTGATCTGCCGCTGCGGCAAGCAGGCATGGCCGCTGCAAGCTGCCGGGTGTAGACTTGCGGCTGACGCCTGCGCCGTGTCGAAGTTGCGACACCGGCGCGACTGCGGGCGTCCACGCCCGCATCCCCTGCAGGTGTGGAACGTGGCGCGGGCCCCGCCTGCGCGCGTATGACGTGGGAAGGAGCGGCTAGGTACAGCGCATGATCGGACGCCTCAATCACGTGGCCATCGCCGTGCCGGACATTAAAGCGGCGTCGGACCAATATCGTGGTGCACTGGGAGTAGACGTAGGCGCGCCATTCGCCCAGCCAGAGCACGGCGTGACGGTGGTGTTCATCACGCTGCCAAACACCAAGATCGAACTGCTCGAACCGTTGGGCGAAGGCTCGCCCATCGCCGCCTTCCTGGAGCGCAACCCGGCGGGCGGCATCCATCACATCTGCTATGAGGTGGACGACATCCTGACGGCTCGCGACAAGCTCAAGGCTGCAGGCGTGCGCGTGCTGGGTGACGGCAAGCCAAAGATTGGAGCGCACGGCAAGCCGGTGCTGTTCCTGCATCCGAAGGATTTCAACGGCACCCTGGTTGAGCTGGAGCAGGCATGAGCGTCACGCTCGCCATTGCCATCTACATCGTGATCTGGTGGACCGTGCTGTTCGCCGTTCTGCCGATCGGCGTGCGCACACAGGGCGAGGACGGAGCAATCGTGCCGGGCACTCCGGAAAGTGCGCCTTCGGCGCCGCGCCTGTTGCGTGTCGTTCTGCTCACCACGGCCATCACAACGTTTTTGTTTGCGCTGCCGTGGGCGGTGACACGCTACGAGCTCGTCGACCTGTCGGCGTGGGTGGGACGCAATCTTCCCAGGTAGGTGCAGAAACGAAAAGAGCAAGGCCATCGGCCTTGCCCTAAGGGTTCAGTTCGGTCTTCTCGTCGACGCTAACGCGCACACTACGCCAGGCGCTGATAGCGCAATTCCATCCCCAGACTTGGGCTCCAAAGCCCTGCACAAGCAGCGGGCTGTAACCCTTTTTATTGCGCACACACTAGCCAAACCGCGGCCTTCTGTCACCCCCTCGAAGGCTAAAAAGAGATGCCGAATGATTTTTTCCTTTTCGGAAAACATCGCTCGTGAGGCATGCATTCTACGCACATTGCAACTGGCGAAAGGCGCAACGAATGGGCCTTGCCGCGATTGCCACGCTACCGGGAAACGGTTATAGGCGCTGATCCGTCCGGCCTGCGATGCAAGGGGTGGCGTGGAGCCGATCGCAGTGCCGAAGCTGCGCCCAGGCCATGGCGCCTGCCTAACTATTAATCAGAAGAACCGATGCGCCTGTCCCAGTTCTTCCTGCCCGTCCTGCGCGAAACGCCCAAAGAGGCGGAAATCGTGTCGCATCAGCTCATGCTGCGAGCCGGCATGGTGCGCCAGGCAAGTGCGGGCATTTATTCGTGGCTGCCGCTCGGCTTTCGCGTTCTCAAGAAGATTGAGCAGATCGTGCGCGAGGAGCAGGACCGCACCGGCGCCATCGAGCTGCTGATGCCCACCGTTCAGTCGGCCGACCTGTGGCACCAAAGCGGACGCTACCAGGCGTACGGGCCGGAGATGCTGCGCTTCGAGGATCGGCATGGCCGCGAGATGCTGTATGGACCCACCAACGAGGAACTGATCACCACCATCTTCCGTGACGGCGTGAAGTCCTACCGGGACCTACCGAAGAACCTTTACCATATCCAATGGAAGTTCCGGGACGAGGTGCGGCCCCGCTTCGGCGTGATGCGCGGCCGCGAGTTCCTCATGAAGGATGCCTATTCGTTCGACCTGAGCGTGGAGGCGGCGCGCCACTCCTACAACAAGATGTTTGTCGCCTACCTGCGCACCTTTGCGCGCATGGGGCTGAAATCGATCCCGATGGCCGCCGATACCGGGCCGATCGGTGGAGACCTGAGCCACGAGTTCATCATTCTGGCCGACACGGGCGAGAGCCAAGTCTACTGCCATGCCGACCTGATCGAGACGCGCACCCCGGCGGCGGACCTCGACTTCACCGCCGATCTGTCACCGCTGATCGCCACCTGGACCAGCCTTTACGCTGCTACCGACGAGAAGCACGATCGCGCCCGCTTCGCGACGGAAGTGCCGGAGGCCAAACGGGTTTCCGCGCGCGGCATCGAAGTCGGCCATATTTTCTTCTTCGGCAGCAAGTATTCGGAACCGATGGGTTGCCGGGTGCAGGGCCCGGACGGCAGCATGGTGAACGTGCAGATGGGCTCCTACGGGGTGGGTGTGTCGCGACTGGTCGGTGCCATCATCGAAGCCAGCCACGACGCATCGGGCATCGTCTGGCCGCTGCCGGTGGCGCCGTTCGAAGTGGGCCTCATCAACCTGAAGACCGGCGACAAGGAGACGGACAAGGCTTGCGCCGATATCTACGGCAAGCTGACGCTGGCCGGCATCTCGGTGCTTTACGACGACACCAACGAGCGCGCCGGCGGCAAGTTCGCGACCATGGATCTGATCGGCCTGCCGTTCCAGCTCATCATCGGACCGAAGGGGCTGAAGAGCGGCGAGGTCGAGCTTAAGGAGCGCAAGTCTGGCGAGCGCATGAATATGTCGCCGGAAGCGGCCGTGAAGCGGCTGACCGAGCTGATCAGCGCGCGGCGCGTGCTGGCCTAGTTCGGGGCACGCTGCAGGTGCGGCGTGCACGTAGGTAGGGGCGAGACGGACGGCGGGCTCGGGCGGACCATTGCCATGCAGGATCGAGCGAAGGTTGCGACACCCGTGACAAAACTGGCAGCCGACACCCGGCCCTTCTCTGCGTACGAATGGATGCTGGCGCTGCGCTACCTGAAAGCCCGGCGCAATGAAGGCTTCATCTCGGTGCTGGCCGGCTTCTCGTTCCTCGGCATCCTGCTCGGCGTGTTTACCCTGATCACGGTGATGGCCGTGATGAACGGCTTCCGCAAGGAGCTGTTTGCCAAGATCCTGGGCGTCAATGGCCACGTGGTGGTGAGCAAGGTCGGCGGCGATTTCGACAGCTATGCCGATGCCATCCAGCGCCTGAGCAAGGTGCCGACCGTCAGGAAGGCCATCCCCCTGATCGAGGGACAGGTGATGGCCTCGACGCCCGTGCAGGCGCTGGGCTGCGTCGTGCGGGGCATCAGCGAGGAAGGCGTCAAGGCGCTGCCCCAGGTGGCTGACAACGTCCGCATGGGTACGCTCGACAACTTCGGGACCGAGGAAGGCATCGCTATTGGCACGCGGCTCGCCAACTCGCTGCGCGTCACGGTCGGCGATTCCATTACGCTGGTGTCGCCAAGGGGCTCGACGACGCCATTTGGTACAGCGCCGCGCATCAAGCCCTACAAGGTGCTGGCGATCTTCGAAATGGGCATGGCCGAGTACGATCGCAGCATGATCTTCATGCCGCTGCTGCACGCTCAGCGCTTCTTCAACAAGGGCGATACAGTCGACGTGCTGGAAGTTCTTGTGACGGACCCGGAGACGGTCGCCGAGCAGGTACCCGCCATGCGCCAGGTGAGCGATCCGGCGCTGCACTTCTCCGACTGGCGACAGCGCAACGAGAGCTTCTTTACCGTGCTCGAGGTAGAGCGCAACATGATGTTCATCATCCTGTCGGTGATCGTGCTGGTGGCGGCGTTCAACATCATCTCCGGCCTGATGATGCTGGTGAAGGACAAGGGCCGCGACATCGGCATCCTGCGCACGATGGGCGCGAGCCAGGGCGCGATCATGCGGGTGTTCCTGATCACAGGCGCCAGCATAGGTGTGGTCGGCACCATCGCCGGGGCCATCCTCGGCATCCTGTTCTGCTGGCGCATCGATGAGATCCGCCATTTCGTGGCGTGGCTGACCAACACGCAGCTGTTCAATCCCGAGATCTACTACCTGACCCGCTTGCCGGCCGACATTAACGTGCACACCACCGGCGCAATCATCCTAATGGCGCTGGTACTGTCGGTGCTGGCTACGCTCTATCCGTCGTGGCGCGCCTCGCGGCTCGATCCTGTCGACGCGCTTCGCTACGAGTGAGGAGCTGCCTGGTGAACTACACCCTCCAGCATGCCGCGCATCTGGCGACCGTGCATCCGGTGCTGCAACTCATCGAACTGCGCCGCACCTTCAAACAAGGCGACCGCGAGATCCCGGTGCTGCACGGGGCGTCGGCAGAGCTGTACCCAGGGGAGGCGGTGGCGCTGGTCGGTCCGTCGGGCGCCGGCAAGTCGACGCTGCTGCACATCGCCGGATTGCTGGAGACACCGGACGGCGGCCAGGTGGTCGTCAACGGATACGACTGCGCGCAGCTGGGAGACGGCGATCGCACGCGCATGCGACGCGGGACCATGGGCTTCGTTTACCAATTCCACCAGCTGCTGCCCGAGTTCTCAGCGCTCGAGAACGTCGTCATCCCGCAGATGATCGCCGGGACGGGCAAGCGGGCGGCGCAGCGGCGCGCCAAAGAGCTGCTCGAGCTGATGGGTCTGGGCCAGCGCCTCGACCACCGGCCGGCGCAGCTGTCGGGCGGCGAGCAGCAACGCACCGCCATCGCGCGCGCACTCGCCAACCAGCCGCGGCTGTTGCTGGCCGATGAGCCAACCGGCAACCTCGATCCAGAGACGTCGGCGCACGTATTCCACGAGCTGCTGGAGCTGATCCAGCATACCGGCGTTGCCGCGCTGATCGCCACGCACAACCTTGATCTCGCCAGCCGCATGCATCGCGTGCTCAGGCTGCAGAACGGGGTGCTGGTGGAGGCCAATCCGGCGTCGATCGGCTGAAAACGAAACCGTCCTGCCGATTTGGCGGCCTGCGACGATGTCGTGCGCGGGAATTTTCACTCTGTGACGGAAAAAGGACTTTACACCACCCCCCGCTGATCTTATCTCCCCCCTTCTGAACGGCGGCTTCTGCTGGTTCGAGCAGCGCCTGGTCTTAACCCGACTGGTGGAGGTCCCATGAAATGCGCAGGTTCCCTTCCGCAAGCGCACTGATTGGCGCGCAGAAGCCCGATCGGCCCGTTATCGGCGTTCGCCCACAGGCAGCCGGCAGGGCCGCCCGATGGTTCCTCCAAAACTTCCCCGGAGACGTAGCGTACGCCTACAAGGCGAACAGCTCCGTATTCCTGCTGGGCGCGCTGTACGGCGCGGGCATCCGCCATTTCGACGTCGCGTCGCTGCCTGAGATCGAGGACGCGGCGACGATCCCCGGCGCTCACCTGCACTTTATGCATCCGGTGAAGTCCCGGGTGGCCATCCGGCGTGCGTTCGCCGAGTTCGGCGTGCGCAGCTTCGCCCTCGACAGCGAGGATGAGCTGAAGAAGATCCAGGAAGAGACCGGCGGTTGCCGCGATCTCATCCTGTGGGTGCGTGTGGCCGTGGCGGCCAAGAACAGCCGCGTGCCGCTCGAGCGCAAGTACGGCGCGACGGGTGCCAAGGCCGCGCGCCTGCTGGTCAAGGCGCGCCAGGCTGCCAGGGAGCTCGGCATCACCTTCCACGTCGGCTCGCAGACCGTGACGCCGGAAGCCTATACCAATGCCCTGCGCGAGGTCGGCCAGCTGATCGCCAAGGCCGGCGTGGTGCTCGACCGCCTCGACGTGGGCGGCGGCTTCCCGTCGGTGTACGCGGACGGCCGTCCGGTGCCGCTGTCGGCGTTCGTGCGTGCCATCGACGAGGGCGTCGAGCGGCTGCCGATCGGCGAGCGCTGCCAGGTCATGTGCGAGCCGGGCCGGGCGCTGGTGGCGGAGGCGGAGTCCCTGATCCTGCGCGTCGATGCGCGGCGTGGTAACGAGCTGTTCGTCAACGACGGCAGCTACGGCACGCTGTTCGACGCGGCGCATCTGGGCTTTGCCTATCCGGCGCGCCTGGTCAGCCGGCCGCAGGAGCTGACGGAGACGCTGGTCCCCTACTCGCTGTGGGGGCCGACCTGCGACAGCATCGACTGCATGAAGGGTCCGTTCCTGTTGCCCTCCAAGATCAAGGAGGGCGACTACATCGAGATCGGCAACACCGGCGCCTACGGTCGCGCGCTGGCCAGCCGGTTCAACGGCTACGGCGCTTTCGAGGAGGCGATCCTGCTCGATGAGCCGATGCTGACGATGTACGGCACCGCCGAGGAGGGCGCGGCGCAGCAGGTTCAGGCGTGATCGCCGGGCTCAGCTATCTGCCGGCCGAGGCAAGCTTCCTCGATCCCGTGCGCGCGGACGCCGACAGGCCGGCGGACGCGCGCGCGGTGGTGATCCCGTTTGGGCTTGAGGCTTCGGTCAGCTACGGCAGCGGCACGGCCACCGGCCCCAAGGCGATCGTCGACGCCAGCCGGCAGCTCGAGCTGTACGACGAGGAGCTGGGCTTTGAGGCCTATCTCGACTACGGGGTCGCCGCCCTGCATGAGCCCGACATCGCTCGGCCACTGCCGGCAGCGCTCGATCAACTCGCTGGCCTGGTCGGCGGAGTGCTCGATGCCGGCAAATTTCCCTTCGTGCTGGGCGGCGAGCATTCGCTGACTGCCGGCGCAATCCGCCCGTTCGCCGAGCGCCACAAGGACCTGGTGGTCCTGCAACTCGATGCCCACGCCGACCTGCGCGACGGCTATCAGGGCGAGCACTTCTCGCATGCGGCGGCCATGCGCCGGGTGCTGGATCATGTCGGCGTGTCGCTGGTGTCGGTCGGCATCCGCGCCATCTCGCTGGCGGAGGTCCAGTTCTACGAGGCCAATCGGCACCGCATCGCCATCCACTGGGCCTACAATCAGGCGCAGTGGGACATCGACCGCATTGTGGCGCCTCTGGCTGGCCGGTCGGTCTACGTAACGTTCGACATCGATGCGCTGGATGCTGCGGTGATGCCGGCGACGGGAACGCCGACACCTGGCGGTCTTGCCTACTGGCAGGCGCTGGCGATCCTGCGCCGGGCGTGCGCGGTCGGCAACGTGGTGGGCGCCGACCTCGTTGAGTTCGCACCAATCGCGGGGCTGCATGCCTTCGATTACACGGCCGCGTCGCTCGCCTACAAGATGCTGTCGTACGCGCTCGCCAGGCGCTGAGGCTATTGCCTTTCCGGCAAGGCAGGGAGAGCGCCATGCGGGGCCAAGCTTAATCCCTGCGGATGCGACCTGCGCGCGTACTTGAAGCCACGCTCCACCCAGGGGTCGTCGCACGCGGCGTCCCACGGCGCGGCGCCCCTGCGGGCCGTCGGCGAGGTAACGCAGTTCGCCGGAAATGGCGCTGCCCATGCCAGCCGTGGCTGCAAAGCCCGCTCGGCAGCAATCAATAAATGTGTCGCCTGGGCCAAACAATTCTGGGACCAAAAATTCTGGGCCACAATTCTGGGCGGGGCCGTGATGAACCGCTCATTGGCTGGCAGGTTTAGGGTGTCCCCATCGCCCCACCGCCTGTGGCAAAGCGAACAAGCCCCTAACGCCACACGGCCTGGACCTGATCTGCTCGGGGGCCCTGGGTTCCAGCCTGCACGGGAATGACGTAAGCTCGGGCCATGCCCCCCACACCCATCCATATTATCGGCGGCGGACTCGCCGGGTCGGAGGCCGCTTGGCAGGTGGCGGGAGCCGGCGTGCCGGTGGTGCTGCACGAGATGCGGCCCTTGCAGCAGACCGAGGCGCACAAGACGGACGGGCTGGCCGAGCTGGTGTGCTCCAACTCGTTCCGCTCGGACGATGCCGAGACCAATGCGGTCGGACTGCTGCACGAGGAAATGCGGCGCGCAGGCTCGCTGATCATGACGGCGGGCGATCGCCACAAGCTGCCGGCGGGCGGAGCGCTGGCGGTGGATCGCGATCTGTTCTCGGCCGACGTGACGCGGCAACTGGCGCATCATCCGCTCATAACAATTGAGCGCGGCGAGGTGGCGGGGCTGCCGCCCGCCGACTGGGACAGCGTCATCATCGCCACCGGGCCGCTGACCTCGCCCGCCCTGTCGGCGGCGATCCAGCGCCTGACCGGCGAAGGGGAGCTGGCCTTTTTCGATGCCATCGCCCCTATCGTGCATTTCGAGTCGATCGACGAAACCATCACCTGGCGGCAATCGCGCTACGACAAGGCGGGGCCGGGAGGCAGCGGTGCCGACTACATCAACTGCCCGCTGAGCCGCGAGCAGTACGAAGCGTTCGTCGATGCGCTGCTGGCAGGCGACAAGACCTCGTTCAAGCAATGGGAGGCCTCGACGCCCTACTTCGACGGCTGCCTGCCCATCGAGGTGATGGCCGAGCGCGGTCGCGAGACGCTGCGCTTTGGGCCAATGAAGCCGGTCGGGCTGTCGAACCCGCACGCACCAGCCAATGCGCCTGGCGAGCGCCTGCATGCGGTGGTGCAGCTGCGCCAGGACAATGCGCTGGGCACGCTCTGGAACATGGTCGGCTTCCAGACCAAACTGAAGCATGCCGAACAGGTACGCGTTTTCCGCATGATCCCGGGACTTGCCAACGCCGAGTTCGCGCGGCTCGGCGGCCTGCATCGCAACACCTTCCTGAACTCGCCCAAGCTGTTGGACGGCTCGCTGCGGCTGAAGGCCGAGCCGCGGCTGCGCTTTGCCGGCCAGATCACCGGCTGCGAGGGTTATGTGGAGAGCGCTGCGATTGGCCTGCTGGCCGGGCGCGCGGCAGCGGCCGAGCGGCTCGGGCGCGCCTGGATCGCCCCACCGGCGACCACGGCATTCGGGGCGCTGCTGGGCCATATCACGGGCGGACACATCTGTGTGGAGGCCGGCGAGGCGCCACGGTCGTTCCAGCCGATGAACGTCAACTTCGGACTGTTCCCGAATCTCGAGACGCCCTCGCACGATGCGCAGGGGCGCAAGATCAAAGGCAAGGCGCGCGGCGCGGCCCGCAAGCGCGCGCTGTCAGCGCGGGCACTCTGCGACTTCGACCGCTGGCTCACCACGCCGCGCTAGGCCGCCGCCGCCTAACAAGCCGCCGCGCCTAACAAGCCCATGCCAGTCCATCGAGCGATCGCGTGTTCCGCCAGGAACAGCGGCGCATTGCCTTTGATCGCATCGTCTTTCCCTCACGCAGCGGTCGACCGCTGATGAGAATAGGCACGCCGGAGCAACGGCAAAGGAGAGAAAGCGACATGCGTGGATCGTCTGCCAAGCAACTGCTGCTCGGCGGCCTGACCGGTCTTGCGGTCATGGCCGTCGCGCTGGCGCCGGCTTCAGCACACAAAAAGCACCCCAAGTTCTTCCGCTGGCACGCACCCGTGGTCGTGTACAGCGGAGGCGGTGGCGGCTGCAGCTTCTACTACTGGAAGTGGCAGAAGACCGGAGCCAAGTACTGGAAGCGCAGGTACTACGCCTGCATCTATTGACGCGGCTGGTGCTTGCCGGGTCCCCGGCCGTGCGCCGGGGGCCCGTTTCGTATCCTGGTGACGCAACGGAAATTTCCGTCGCATCCGTTCAGGGACGGACGCCAGGGGAAGGAGAACGCCTTTTGAGTGCTGGAGCACGGACCATGTGGAAAGCGGCAAGGGAAGAGTTCACGGAAATCGTGTGGCTGGTCGGTATCATTGGCGGCCTGTCGGTGCTGGCCGTAGCCTCCGCAGCGGCGTTGGCCGCCGGCTGATGCACGCCTGATCTCAACCACGAATATGCAGGCATAGCGGGCTGTTTTGCCCTAGCATGGCGGCGTGGGGTTTTGGCATTGGGGGAAACGCACATGCCGACATTCGAGCAGATCCAACCGCATACGCCCATTATCATCATGGTGCTCAACGGCCTGATTGCGGGCTGGCTGGCCGGGCTGCTGCTGGGCGGGGGCGGCCTGATACGCAATCTCGTGGTCGGGCTGATCGGCTCATTCGTGGGCGGCACGCTGGTGCGCTTTGGCCTGTTGAAGCTGCCGGAGTCGGTCATCGTTTACACCAGCAAGGTGCCCTACGGAGAGCAGATCCTGATTTCGACGATCGGCGCCCTGATCGTGGTTATTCTGGCCCGAGTGCTTGGGCGCAGCTGAGCAGTTGTTCATAAAACTCAGTTTGCAACGCAATGCCGTGCCGATACCCTTTCGGGCCATCGGTGCGGCGGGTCTATGCGCGGCTGCACCCAAGAGGAACCGCATGAGGAAGCCAGCATGACCATCACCCGCCGAGCCCTGCTCGGCATGGCAGGGGGTGTCGCTTTGCTGCCGCGCGCAGTCTGGGCGCAGACATTCCCCTCGCAAACCATCCGCATCGTGGTGCCCTATCCGCCGGCCGGGCCGACCGATGCGCTGGCACGCATCATCGCCCAGGAGCTGCAGAGCGCGAACGGCTGGACGGTGGTGGTGGACAACAAGCCCGGGGCATCCGCGGCGCTCGGCAGCCGCGAGGTGGCGCGTGCCGAGCCGGACGGCCACACCATCATCCTCGGCACCAACCAGTCGCACGCTACCAACGCCATCCTGCTGAAGGATCCCGGCTACGATCCGCTCGTCGACTTCGTGCCGGTCGCCGGCCTCGCCGACCTGCAGCACGCACTGGTGGTGCGCAAGGATCTACCCGCGGCCTCGGTCGCCGAGCTGATCGCGCTCGCCAAGAAGGATCCGGACAAACTCAACTACGGCTCGACAGGAGCGGGCTCGGCCTCGCACCTCGCCATGGAGCTGTTCAAGGCCAAGACCGGCACGCACATGACGCACGTCGCCTTTCGCGGCGCCGGGCCGATGGCCACGGAGATCGTCGGCGGTCGCATCGACGCGGCCTTCTCGACGCTGCCGTCAGTGCTGGGGCTCATTCAATCCGGCGACATGCGGGCGCTGGCCATCGCCTCCGACAACAAGGCGCCGCAGCTGCCCGACGTGCCGCTTCTGAAGCAGCAAGGAGTTGCGGGTGGCGAGGCCGACGCGTGGCTGGCGCTGTTCGCGCCGACCAAGACGCCGGCGCCGGTGCTGGAGACGCTGTCCAAGGCCATCCTGGCGGCCATGACCAAGCCGGAGGTGGCGGCCAACGCGGTGAAGCAGGGCATCGCCGTCAACCTACGCCCCGGCCCCGCCTTCCGCGCCTATCAGGAGGCCGAACTCGCCAAGTGGGGCGATGTGGTGCGCATCGCCAAGGTGAAACTGGATGGATAAGACCATGTCGGCTCCGGCGCTCGCCGCGATCCGCGGCTTTCACGATGAGCTGACCGCCATCCGCCGCGACCTGCACGCCAATCCCGAGCTGGGGCTCGAGGAGCA
>Ga0075418_10008969_pt1 | contig 11221 bp, 8 predicted proteins | sample SoiMetdeltSBSDD2_FD_81776 | JGI IMG/M metagenome (GOLD analysis project Ga0075418, IMG submission 81776) | Bulk soil microbial communities from a Populus tree surrounding site in Tennessee, USA - Soil MetaG P. deltoides SBSDD2 | ecosystem: Environmental > Terrestrial > Soil > Tree plantation...
ATGATGCGCATCGAAGTCTCCAGTCTTCTCGTTGGTTTTGGCGTTGCCTTGCACATCGCTACAATAGAATCTAGAGGGCGTCTCCTTCCAATACCTCGGCATTGGTCCAAACGATCGAATTCGTCCACACGATAGAGTTGGTCCATACGATCGAGTTCGTCCAGACAATCGAATTGGTCCAGACGATGCAGTTTGTCCAGACGATTGAATTTGTCCACACAATCGAATTGATCTGTTCGACGAGGGCACCTGTGGCGGTGCCATTCGTCCAGACAATAGAGTTTGTCCAGGGTATCGGGCTGGAAACTGAAAAATCGGAGGGCAACAGGCCCGTCCAAGCAACCTTGGGCGCCGTGCCGGCTGCGATGAGAGCGGTTTCCGCGTCGGAGTGCATATAACCGAGTCCAGAAGCCTGTTGTGGTTCGCCGGCGATCATTGTCTCATCGGCAATATCGGCTTTACGCCGCGCCACCGCTACTGCCGCCAGCACATTGACGCTCCCTGCACCCGCCTCGATCAGCCCGCTCCCCTCCACCCGGCTCGCCGTTAGCTGCAGCAACAGCTTTGCTTCCTCGGGCTTCACGTTCCGCGCATCTTTCAGCAGCGTCGCGGCCCCCGCCATCAGCGCCGACGAAATGCTCGTGCCGCTCAACTCCATCACCCGGTTCGCACCTTCCCCGCTCACCCGCTCCGGGTACGTCTGCGCCAAATAGCTGTCCGGCGCCACCGCCGACACAATCCGGTTCCCCGGCGCCACCAGATCCGGCTTCAGCAGCCCATCGATCAACGTCGGGCCCCGCGAACTGTAGGTCGCCACCACATCGTCCGACCGGATGTCCGTCTGCTTCGTATTGAGCGAGCCCACCGTGAGCGCCGCCCGCGAGTGACCCGGTGAGGAAATGCTTCGGACTACCGGCGTCCCGTCCGCCGTCCGGCCCGCGTTGCCGGCCGCCACCGTTACCAGAATGTCGAGCGCCAGCAACCGCTCCACGGCCTGGCAGAGCGGGTCGTCGCGCTCCGACTGCACGACCGGGTGGCCGAGCGAAAGGTTGACGACCTTGATATTCCAGCGGCGGTGGTTGTCCTCGATCCAGTCGAACGCTTCGAGCACGTTGCTCGTGAATCCGGATCCATTCGCGCCCATCGCTTTGAGGCTGACGATGTGCGCGTCCGGCGCAACCTCGCGGACGACGCCGATGATGTGCGTGCCGTGGCCGTTCTGGTCGCGGCCCTGGGCCGCGCTGCCGGTGAAGTCGAGGCTCGCCGCGACATGCCCCTGCAAGCGCGGATGCTCCGCATCGACGCCCGTATCGATGATCGCCACGCCGATCCCGCGCCCGGTGTAGCCGCGTACGCCTTTAGCGTAGTCGCCCCTCCACACCTGATCGGCCCCGATGCTTTCCGTGACACCCATCGCCCGCACCGGCAGATTGCCCGCCAGGCTGTCTACGTCCGGATCCTCGCTGAGTCCCTGCAGCTGTCCACCCGTGACCTCGAGCACCGCCCCGTGCCTCAGACGCTTCTTGATCCGCGCGCCGTACCGCACCGCGAGCGTCGCGACCTGTTCGTCACTGCCATTGACAATGACGTCGGTCGAACCCTCAACGCGCGCCGCGAGGCGATCGCTCAGATCGCGCGACAATCGCGCACGGCCCTGCCCCGCAACGGCAGGGACGACCGACGCGATCAATGCGGCCACGAGGGTCGCGCTGATCGCAAGGCGTCGAACTTCAATGAAGCAGACGTGTAGTGTGCACATGGGCGCCGCCAACTCAGTTACGCAGGATGCTTCTCCCAAGGCACTGTTCGTGCCATACCGAAGAGCGCGCGTTCAACGGCTGCCTACTCGGGATTTCAGCGAACACGAACAGACAATTTGGTGCAGAATGGTTCTCGCGTCGGCTGTCCGCAGATTACGATTGACGCGCGTCCGAAAACAGCTTCGCGAGATTCAGCCAAGAAGTTGGCCCATACGGCCGAGTCCTGGGGCTGGGTATCAGATACCCGCCCGAAAGTGCCGATAAACAGGGAGTTATTGAACCGGCCAATTAGTTGGCCGGGCGAGTTCACCAGTGGCCAGGCACACGACATCAATCGTCACCGCGATGGTCGGCGCGCTCCTCGCGCTCGCAAGCTGTCGATCGAACGACGCGCCCGCCACCCCCAGTGCGTCGACCGGACCGAGACGCGGCGGCGCCCTTGTCGCCTCGATTCGCTCCGAGCCGACGACCTACAACCGCTATCTCCCGCACGGCGCCGGTGCGGCCACCGAAGCGGTGACGCTCCTCACGCAAGCACGACTCGCGCGCGTCAACCGCGTGACCGACGCGCTCGAGCCGTGGCTCGCCGAGGGGTGGACGCTTGCTGCCGACGGCGTCACCTACACGGTTCGACTGCGCGAGGGCATCACGTTCTCGGACGGCCAGCCGTTGACGTCAGACGATGTGCTGTTTTCGTTTCGGGTGGCGTACGACCCGAAGGTCGCGAGCCCGCTGGCGTCCGGCCTGAAAGTGAATGGCAAGCCGGTCGAAGTCACGAAGATCGACGCGCGGCAATTTACGGTGCGGTTCCCCGAACCGTTCGCGCCAGGCCTGCGCCTGATCGACAACCTGCCAATTCTGCCGAAGCACAAGCTCGAGGCGGTCCTCGACGCCGGGCAATTCGCGAGCGTCTGGACGCCGTCGAAGCCGCTCACCGACGTCGTGGGGTTGGGGCCGTTCCTTCTGACCGAACATGTCGCCGGTCAGCGGCTCGTGTTTACGCGGAATCCCCGCTACTTTCGGCGAGACGCCGCCGGCCAGCAGCTGCCGTATCTGGACAAGCTGACGCTGGCAGTGATTCCGGATCAGAACACCGAGGCGTTGAGACTCGAGGCGGGTGAAGTCGATCTCATGACGAACGCCGATATCCGGCCGCAGGATCACGCGGCGTTCAAGCGGCTGACCGAGCAGAACCGGCTGAAGATGATCGAGGTCAGCGTGGGTCTCGATCCTGATTTCTTGTCGTTCAACTTGCGTGAGGTACCTCACGCGCAGAAACGGCCGCGATGGTGGACGCGCAAGGAGTTCAGGCAGGCGATCTCGTGCGGCGTCGATCGCCAGGCGATCGTCAACACCGTCTACCTCGGAGCGGCGGTTCCAATCTTTGGACCGGTCACCCCCGGCAACCGGACGTGGCATGCGGCTGACGCGCCGGCGTGTGCGCTCGATCGAGCCAAGGCCAAGCAGCTGTTCGCCACCGCCGGGATCAGCGACCGCAATGGCGATGGTCAGCTCGAAGATGCGGCGGGCCACGTGGTCCGCTTCTCGATGATCACCCAGGCAGGGCATCTGCGCGAGCGGGTGTCGTCCGTGCTGCAGGACCAGTTGAAGCAGCTTGGGATCGCGGTCGACATCGTGCCGCTCGATCCCGGCGGGATCTTTCAGCGCTGGCAGAAGGGTGACTACGACGCGATTTACTTTGGCCTGCAGGCCTCATCGACCGATCCAGCCCTCAACGGCGACTTCTGGCTCAGCTCTGGCGCGTACCACTTCTGGAATCCGGCGCAGCCAACGCCGGCGACGCCGTGGGAGCGGCGGGTCGACGAGTTGATGCGCGAGCAGGCCACCGCGGCGGATCTGTCAGGGCGGCAGCGCGCGTTTGCGGAGATCCAGCGGATCCTCGGCGACGAGCTTCCATCGATTTATTTCGTCGCACCTCGCGTGACACTGGCGACCAGCCCTCGCGTGGTGAACCCCACGCCGGCGCCGCAGATTCCTCAGCTTCTCTGGAGCGTAGACACGTTGGCCGCCGCCGACGCGCGATAACGGCGTCCAGCGTTCGAGCCGAAAATTCCGTCGTGCACCGCGGCCTCCTGCGTTATCTCATCCGCCGGGTCCTGCTCGCGGTCATCCTCGTCATCGTCGTGTCGTCGGCCGCGCTGCTGCTCGTCCAGGCCGCGCCAGGCGATTACCTCTCGGGCTTCGATCTGGATCCCGCAACCGTTGCGGCCGAACGAAGCCGGCTCGGACTCGATCGCCCCGCGATCGTGCAGTACTTGTCGTGGTTGGGACGTGCGGCGCGATTCGATCTGGGTGAATCACTGAAGTACCGTCGCCCAGTTGCGAGCCTGGTCTCGGAACGTGCGGCGATGACGGCGCTCCTTGGCGTCGCCGCGCTCCTCCTCGCAACGTTAGTCGGCGTCCCGGCCGGCATTTTCACCGCGAGCCGCCGCAACACGCTGACCGCGCTAACGCGCGGTCTATCGCTACTGCTTCTGTCTGTTCCTTCACTCGTCACGTCGTTTGCGTTGCTTCTCCTTGCGTCGCGAACGGGATGGTTTCCGGTTGGCGGGCTGGCAATGTCGAACGATGCCGGTGCGTGGTTGCTCTCAGCCAAATACTTGGTGCTTCCCGCCGTAGCGCTTGCGTTGCCGATTGCGGCGTCGCTCGAACGCATTCAGTCGCAGGCCTTGGCGGATGCGCTTTCCGACCCTGCGGTTCGCGCCGCCGCCGCACGCGGCTGCTCATATCGTCGCGTGGTGTGGCGTCATGCCTTCCGCCTGTCGCTCAAGCCGGTGCTCGCTATCTACGGCGCAATCGTTGGAAGCGTGTTGAGCGGATCGTTTGCCGTAGAAATCGTGACGTCGTGGCCGGGCCTTGGCGCGCTGATGTACGAAGCGCTCATCGCGCGCGACTTGTTCCTCGTCGCGGGCTGCGCGGCAATGGGAGCGATCCTGCTGGCCATCGGGATCCTCGCCTCCGATATTGCGGTCGCGATTGCCGATCCACGTGTCGAGGAGTCGGCATGAGGATCGGCCGTACACGCAGCGCCGGCATCGCGATCGCAGGAGCGTTGCTGCTGCTGGCGTTGGTTGGGCCACGCCTGACGCCCAATCAGCCCTCGACGCAGTTCACCGAGTTCGTGTACGCGCCGCCCATGCGGCCGCATATCGTCGACGCGTCGGGGCGGGTGCGCGCTCCTTTCGTGTATCCGCTCGTCCTCGAGAACCGACTCGAACGTCGATACGCCGAGGATCGCAGCCGGCTGCTCCCGCTTCGCATGTTTCGCGACGGCACCTTGTTCTCAGTGGATCCGTCCGCTGATGCGCCGTGGTTTCCGCTGGGAACCGATGCGCTCGGCCGCGATCAACTGGCGCGGCTCGCGTCTGGGACGCGATTGTCCCTCGGCGTCGCCATCGCTGCGGCGCTCGGCGCGCTGGTTCTGGGCGCACTCGTTGGCGCGCTTGCCGGGTTTGTGAACGGCTTGTTAGACGAAGGGCTGATGCGTGCCTCGGACTTCGTGCTGGCCCTGCCAGCGGTGTACGTCGTGCTCGCGCTTCGCGCCGCGATGCCGCTCGTACTCACGACTCCCCAAGTCTTCTGGACGATGGTGATCGTCTTAGCGGCGGTGGGCTGGCCCGTGCCGGCGCGAGGGGTACGGGCCATCGTTGCCGCGGAACGGAACCGTGAGTACGCAGAAGCTGCGCGTGCCTTGGGGGCGAGTCGTACGCGGTTATTGCTACGTCACCTGCTGCCGGCGACGCGAGGGTTGCTGGTCGTCCAGGCCACTCTGCTCCTGCCCGCCTTCGTGCTGGCGGAAGCCACGTTGTCGTTCGTTGGACTGGGATTCTCGGAACCGATCCCGAGTTGGGGCGCGATGTTACGGGAGGCCGGCGCCGGCCGGGCGCTGATCGAAGCGCCCTGGCTATTCGCGCCCGCCGCGACGATCGTGCTGTCCGCGCTCGCCGTGAACCTCATAGCGGGCGGATCCGCACGCTCGCCGCTCTCCGAGCGCCATTCACGCTTCTAAGTCCTTACGTTCTCGCTAATTAACATTCCTGCGTGTAGTGTTCCAGACCTGCACTTGTGTCTTGATTCGAGCCATACTTGCTAACTCCAGCGTTTACAGTCGTTTAGACGCAACTAATTCTGGAATTACAAGTTTGGGTGGTCCAAGATGAAGCAGCGCACGTGCGCATCGCTCGCACAGCCCAGCCGCGCCATTCACGATAACCATCACGGTTATAAGGGCTTATGCCCCACCAAGTCCAGCCCTACCGTAATGGCCTCCCACTTGCTCTGCCGTTCCTCGTCTTGGCGTGTCTCGTCAGGACATTGGGATGGGTGACAGCTTCCAACGGATTCACATGCTGACGACTCTTCGACACGAAAACGGCGGACTCCAAATGCTGAGGACTCTCCCTAGCGAGCCGCCGGTTCAGACAACGGATTGGCGCCAGGAGCTTCCAGTGCTCTCGAACGGCAGCGTGTCGCTGCGGGAGCTCAGGACCTCCGACGCCGCGGCGCTTCTGGACCTGTTGACGCACGACGAGGTTGCGCGGTTCATTTCGCCGCCGCCGACGTCGATTGAGGGCTTCGAGCGCTTCATCGCGTGGGCGCAGCGTGAGCGGGCCGCCGGCCGCTACATCTGCTTCGCCGTCGTGCCGGAGGGCATGGACACGGCGATTGGCATCTTCCAGGTCCGGCAGCTCGACCCGTCGTTTGCGATTGCCGAATGGGGTTTTGCGTTGGGGCGAGCGTTCTGGGGCACCGGCGTGTTTCTCGCTGGCGCGCGGCTGACGATTGACTTCGCCTTCGAGACAGTGGGCGTTCATCGTCTCGAAGCCCGTGCCGCGACGGAGAACGGCCGCGGCAACGGCGCGCTGGCAAAGCTCGGGGCTATCCGGGAAGCGACGCTGCGACGCAGCTTCCTGCGCAACGGCCGCCTCCACGACCAGGCGCTCTGGTCAATCGTGCGCGAGGAATGGCGTCGCGCGAAAGCGGTGTGGGGATTTTCGATTCATTGATGCGGGGAAGTATCCAACCGTCCGGTGAGGGGCGGGTAGGCGAGCGTGACTTGATCACTTCCGACGGGAACGGAAGGTATCCAAAGGACGGCGACCGATGCGTGTTCGCAACCGAATGATGTCGTGGCTGACGCCAGTGCTGGTGCTGGTGGGCCTGATTGCCTTCTCGGCGCCAGTCGCCGCGGAGCCAGGTTCATCCAACCATCGGCGCGGCAGCCAGGACCGCGTGGAGAAGCTTGATCAGGAGTTGAAGGATCGCTCCAGAAGGCTCTTTGGCACCTCGCGGGTAATCATCACGTTGAGGCCGGGGCAGGAGACCAATGCCTCGGAGCAAGTGCGGAAGCTGGGCGGACGCCTTGGCCGCAGGCTGAGTCTGATCGTCGGGATCGTCGTGGAGGTGCCGAATCGCGTCCTCAGGGCGCTGTCGGAGCGCTCTGAAGTCCTGAGCATCCACTACGATCGACCGTTGAACGCCCACCTGAACCGGGCGGCGGTCGCCGTTGGCGCGCGATCGGTGAAGTCGCAGTGGGGATATGACGGCGCCGGCGTTGGCGTCGCCGTTATCGACTCCGGCATCACCGCTCACCACGACGACCTCGGATACCGTGGCACATCGCCTGCGGTCCGCATCCTTGGCGGCCAGCGCGTGACGGCGTTCGTCGACTTCGTCAATGGCCGCGCTCTCCCGTACGACGACAACGGTCACGGCACGCACGTCTCAGGCATCATCGCCGGCGACGGCTACGACTCGTTCGGTGCCAAGGCCGGTATCGCGCCGGCCGCGCACCTCGTCAGCCTCAAGGTGCTCGACGCGGACGGCAAGGGTGTCATCAGCGATGTGATCGCGGCGTTTGGATGGGCCGTGCAGAATCGCCTGGCGCACAACATCCGCGTCATCAACTTGTCGGTTGGCGCGCGGGTGACCGAATCCTACTGGACGGATCCGCTGACGCTCGCCGCCAAGCGCGCGAACGATGCGGGGATCGTTGTGGTGACGGCCGCCGGCAACCTTGGAAAGAGGTCCGACGGCAGACCCCAGTACGGCAGCATCACGGCTCCCGGTAACGCACCTTGGGTTCTCACCGTCGGTGCCTCGAGCACTCAGGGGACTGCCGCGCGTCTTGACGATGTGATCGCGCTGTATAGCTCGCGCGGACCAACGGCCGTTGACTACGACGCGAAGCCGGATCTCGTCGCCCCTGGCACGGGTATGGTCTCGCTCTCCGATCCAACGAGCGAGTTCTATCAGACAAAGACCGCTTACCTGTTGAATGGCTCGCGGTACGTCGGGTACAAGCCGTATCTCAGCCTGAGCGGGACCAGCATGGCGTCGCCCGTCGTCGCCGGCACGGCCGCCCTCATGATTCAGGCGAACCCGAAGCTCACGCCTAATCTTGTGAAGGCCATCCTGCAGTACACGGCGCAGCAGTACAACTACGACGCGCTGACGCAAGGTGCGGGCTTCCTGAACGCGCAAGGCGCCGTGCAACTCGCCCGCTATTTTGCGAAAGCGCGAGTGGGTGACCTCTATCCGAGCTCCTACACGTGGAGCAAGAAGATTCACTGGGGCAATCGGCGTCTGAGCGGCGGCGTGATCAAGCCGAACGGCAGCGCGTGGAGCCTCAATATCGTCTGGGGCACCGTGGCCGACGAGGGCGAGAACATCGTCTGGGGCACGATCTGCGGCGACGATTGCGAGAACATCGTGTGGGGAACCCTCGACGATGGGTTCAACATCGTGTGGGGCACGATTGCCGACGACGAGAACATCGTGTGGGGAACCTTCAACGATGGGTTCAACATCGTGTGGGGCACGCTCGACGACGAGAACATCGTGTGGGGCACCAACTGCGGCGGCGACGATTGCGAGAACATCGTCTGGGGCACCGCGATCGATCTCTTCAACATTGTCTGGGGCACGGCGGTCGACGACGAGAACATTGTCTGGGGTACGAGTGGGATTCTCGACGAGATCGTCTGGGGATCCGCGGCCATCGGCGACGACGTGACCTGGGGCAGCTCGGGTGAGGACCAGGAACTGTTCGACGATCCGAATGGAGACCCGACCGTTTGCGAAGAGATTCCATTTGACGACCTCTTCGTAGGAACGCCTACGCCACCGTCGCTACCGCCGACGGACCCGACGCAACCCGGCGGCATCGTGGGAGGAGGCCTCTAATGGAGAAGATGCCTTTCCGCGACGCCGAGCAGGAGATTGTGGACGTGCACGCTGCGATGGCAACGGCACAACGGGTCACGACGAGCGATTGGCGACAGTCGCTGCCAGTTCTGACCGGAGAGATGGTGACGCTGCGAGAGCTGCGATTGTCGGACGCACCGGCACTGCTGTCGATGCTGTCGACGGAGGAAGTATCGCGGTTCATCTCGCCGCCGCCGACGACGGTCGAAGGGTACGAGCGGTTCATCGCATGGACCCATCGCGAGCGCGCCGCAGGCAACTACATCTGCTTCGCGGTCGTGCCGCACAACATGGATACGGCGATCGGAATCTTCCAGGTGCGCCAGCTCGAGCCTGGCTTCGGATCGGCGGAGTGGGGCTTCGCCATGGCATCGGCGTTCTGGGGATCCGGCGTGTTCATGGACGCCGCGACGCTCATCGTCGACTTCTCGTTTGAGATCGTCGGTGCGCGTCGTCTCGAGGCGCGCGCGGCGACGGCTAACGGCCGCGGCAACGGCGCGCTGCGGAAAATCGGCGCCACGCAAGAAGGCGTTCTGCGCCGGTCGTTCTTGCGCGACGGCGAGTATCTGGATCAGATCCTGTGGACCTTGCTCGCCGACGACTGGCGTCAGGCGCGGTCGGGGTTCAGCGAGACGATTCACTGACGATTCATTCACTGCGAAGGAGCGCGACGCCGCCGGGCGTCGCGTAGGCTGACGGGAGGAGAGCCGGTTCGAGCGTCATTCTCGGGCCGGCTTTTTTCTTTTCCCAAGAGTCTGTTTGACCCCTCTTTGTTGACATATTCAACTCCCGACCGGTACGCTCCCGAATCAATATGACGTCCGAACGGCTTCTCTTTGGTCCTGGTCCCAGTCCAGTTTCTGCGCGGGTGATGCGTGCGCTCGCGCAGCCTGTGCTCAGCCATCTCGATCCGGAAATGATGGCAATCCTTGACGACATGCGGCGGAGGTTGGATTGGATCTTTGGTGCCGGTGAAGGGGCACTGAGCCTGGCGATCTCCGGCACGGGTACCTCGGGGATGGAAGCTGCCGTTGCCAACGTCACGAAGCCTGGCGCGCAAGTGCTCTGCGTAGTGACAGGATATTTCGGCGATCGGCTGGCGCAGATGTTCGAGCGTTACGGCGCTACGGTCGCGCGAGTGGATATCGAGTGGGGGCGCGCGTGCGATCCGTCGGTCGTTGAACGCGCGCTGAGTGAAGCGCAGTACGACATCGTCGCCGTCGTTCACGCGGAGACGTCGACTGGTGTGCTCAATCCGGTGCAGGAGATCGCGCGGCTGGCCACCGCTGCCGGGGCGCTCACGGTGGTGGACGCGGTGACCTCGCTCGGCGCGATGCCGTTGCGGACCGAGGACTGGACCATAGACGTGTGCTACAGCTGTTCGCAGAAAGGGCTGGGCGCGCCGTCGGGTATGGCGCCGCTGACGTTTTCTGCGCGTGCGCTGGCTCGCAAGGTACCGTCTCGTAGCTTCTATCTCGATCTCTCGCTGCTCGAGGATTATTGGGTCCGAAGAAAGTACCACCACACGATCTCGGCGCCGCTCGTCTACGCCGTTCAGGAATCACTGGCGATCGTCGAAGAGGAAGGTCTCGAGAGCCGATGGTCGCGGCATCGTCGCAATCATCTTGCGCTCGCCGCAGGTCTCGAGGTGCTTGGCCTCTCGCTGTTGCCGCCGCCACCAGAACGGCTCTGGACGTTGAACGCCGTTCGCGTACCCGAAGGTATCGAGGAAGCGCAGGTGCGGCGACGGTTGCTCGACGAGTTCAGCATCGAGATCGGCGCCGGCCTCGGCCCGCTGGCGGGCCGGATCTGGCGCGTCGGTTTGATGGGCGCCGGTTCGACGTCGTCGAACGTGCTGCTGTTTCTCACGGCGCTCGAACGCGTGCTGAGCTCGATGGGATATCGTCGAGCGGCGTCCGCGTCGAGTAGCGCAGTGACCGCCGCAGAGTCCGCCGCTACCAACTGAACGCAAGCGAGCGCCCAAATACCGCAGCAAATCCGCGGGTTTGTTGCGCATCGCGACAGGCATGTGAGTTGCACCACTGGGTCGCAGGAGCAAGACATGCGACTCAAGAGGTTCGCACCCGTCGTGTTGGCGACCACCGTGGCGACTGCCTGCGCCACGAATCCAGCCACAGGAGATAAAGAGTTCTCGCTCATGAGCGAGGCTCAAGAGATCGATCTCGGACGCCAGATGGACGCGGAAGTACGTCGCGAGATGGGCGTCTACAACG
>Ga0075418_10008971_pt1 | contig 11220 bp, 10 predicted proteins | sample SoiMetdeltSBSDD2_FD_81776 | JGI IMG/M metagenome (GOLD analysis project Ga0075418, IMG submission 81776) | Bulk soil microbial communities from a Populus tree surrounding site in Tennessee, USA - Soil MetaG P. deltoides SBSDD2 | ecosystem: Environmental > Terrestrial > Soil > Tree plantation...
ACGAGCTATCAGCGTTTACAAAGGAGCATCTCATTTACACACCAGCTCAGCTTTCAGTCAAGCCTAAGTATGAAGGGGATGTCGAGATCGTAATAGACGATAGGGGGGCAACACATGGCTGATCCCATCTTTATCGCTGTCGCGGTCCTTACAGTTGGGACGGCTATCATTGCACTCGAAGCAAGAGAGTTGATTTATGGCGCAATCTCGCTTGCGATCTCGATGCTTGGTATTGCAGGGTTTTTCCTTTTATTAGACGCTCCATTTGTAGCAATGTTTCAGATAGCAGTTTATGTTGGTGCTATTGCGGTGCTTATCATATTCGCGGTCATGTTAGTCAGAACCCAAGCACTATTTACAACTAAAGAAGATAAGAAGAGAAAGGCTGCAGGTATTGCGCTGATGCTAATAATAATGTCCAGCCTTGGGGCACTTTTCCTTGCATCAGGATTGAGTGGCCAATTTGGCCAATTTAATACCTCTCCTCCAATCGACTTTACAGAGATCGGTGAATTGATGCTGACTTACTATGCTCCCGCGCTCATCATTTTGGGACTGACGCTAGCAGGATCAGTTATTGCAGCACTAGCACTCGCACGCAGGGAGAGCATTACTGGACAGGAAGAAGGAGAGGAGGAGGAGGCAGAGCAACAACGACATGAGCGAGATTCTTGATTTCGTCATTGTTTCGATGGTGCTAGTTGCCATCGGAATCTATGGTCTTGTAGTAAAACGTAATGCTATCAGGATGCTATTCTCAATAGAAATCATTGCCAATGCTGCAAACCTCTTACTAGTAGCATTCTCAAGGGGCCTGCCAAACGCACAAGGTCAGGTTGTCGCCCTCTTCTCAATAGCCATCGCAGCTGCGGAAGTGGCGGTCGGCCTTGGGCTAATTATAGTAGCGTATAGGCTATACAAAGAGATTGACGTTGCAGAATTTAGGAGTATGCGAGGTTAGGAGAAGATAAAATTGGCAGAGTCATATTTCCTGTTGGCAGCGACGTTCATACCACTTCTGCTTGCACCCGCAGCCTACGTAATAGGGAGAAAAGCGGGGGTCAAGGCTGCGACTTGGTTTTCCTTTGCAGCTTTAGCAGTCTCCACTGGGTTGTTAATGATCCCTGCTATTGGAGTCTATACGGGTCAACAACCAGTTTATGTTGAGGAATACCCCTGGGGCCAATTTGGAAACTTTGGGTTGAGGCTAGATGGGCTAAGTCTACCGTTTGCACTAATTATTTACATTCTCTGTACAGTAATTGCGCTATACTCAAGACCTTACATGGTTCACAAGGTAAGCGAGGATCTGCCGGGGCATGGCAATGGAGGAGAAGGAGTAGGGGTAACGCACGGCAACAATAGCAATCCCTCAATTCACACCACGCATAGTCTGCCCAGCAAAAACCTTGGATCTAGCTCGCAGACCACGGTGCTGGATACTCAACAGTACGTCAACAGCCAGGTAGCACTGTACTTTGCACTTTACCTCACATTTTCTATGGGGATGCTTGGTACAGTCCTGGCAACCAACCTCATAGAGTTCTATGTATTCTTTGAACTGATGCTTGTTCCGTCATTCTTCCTAGTGGCATTCTATGGATACGGCGCAAGGCGAAGGATAGCTTTAATGTTCTTCTTCTGGACTCACGTCGGAGCTGTCATTCTGCTGCTAGGCCTTCTGGCCATGGGATTCTTCGCAGGCGGGTTTGATTTTGAAACAGTCAAGGCAAATGCGGGCAACATCCCTGCGCAGTGGCTTCCGCTCATTGTGTTTGCCCTTGTGATTGGACTCGGGGTCAAACTTGCTGCGTTTCTACTCCACATTTGGCTACCTTATGCACACTCAGAGGCTCCTACTCCCATTTCAGCACTTTTGTCTCCTGCTATGATTGGCATAGGAGCATATGGTCTCTTGCGACTGTGGATGGAGCTTCTAACAGGTAGCTATGAGCAATACAGTTTGTACATCGGCATGTGGGGGCTTGCCACAATGATATACGGAGGTGCAATGGCACTTATGCAAGATGATATCAAGAAGGTTCTTGCATATTCCAGTATCAGCCAGATGGGTTACATACTGTTTGGTATCAGCTCTGAAAGTATACTCGGTATAACTGGTGGAACAATGATGTATGTAACTCATGGTCTGGGCAAGGCGATCCTTTTCATGATGGCCGGCTCAATCATACTTCAGACTGGAACCAGAAGCATGTCTAAACTCGGTGGACTTGCGGGCAAGATGCCCTACACCGCGGTTCTTGCAATGATTGGTGCACTTACAATTATCGGGATACCCCCAACCAGCGGCTTTATGGCTGAGTGGATATTATTCAGCGGAGTGTTGCAAACTGCAACAGCAGAGATGGATCCGCTGAAAACAACAATGTTTGCATTAGGCATTCTTGCCACCGTGCTTTCATCCGCATATATCTTGTGGATGTATAAGCGCATATTCTTTGGCAAGATTCCTGAACAACTTGCTCATGTAAAGGACTCAAATCGGTACATCACTGCTACTATGGCAGTATTTGCCGCAATGACACTTATAATAGGCGTTTATCCAGATTTGTTTCTAAATCCGACCATGGATTATTATGAAAATGTAATGTTCCAAGGACAAGAAGGCATAATACTGCCTGCTCCATCGCAAGAGACAACAACTACAGACACCGGGTCAGGGGTTGTCACATCCGACAATACAGGACAAAGTTCAGGGGGAGAGGAGACTGCCACAACCGGAGGGCATTAGGCGAAAAAAGAGTGAGAGAGGAAGAGTGAATTATAGTAGATGACAACAGTCGCGTTTGAAGGAATTGCAGTCAGCGCTTGGCTTGTATGGTTGCTACCGTTTGTAGGTGCCGCAATCATTGCCGCAGTTGCACGGGCTGGCCACCGTGCACGAGACTATACTGCAGTAGGATTTGCGCTGGCTAGTGCGATTTCTGCTGCAACTCTGATACCTCTTGCGCTGCAGGGGGCAGAGGTGCATAGTCAGATAACATGGATATCTGCGCTTAACCTTGAAGCGGGCGTGCTTGCAGATACCTTGGCCATAATCATGGCAAACCTTGTGGCTTGGATCTCATTCCTTATTTTCGTATATTCTACAGGATATATGCATGGAGACAGGGATCTCACGCGCTATTGGTTTTTCATGCTCTTCTTTATCGGATCCATGCAGTTGATTGTGCTATCAGATAATCTGCTTATGGTATTTTTTGGCTGGGAAGGTGTAGGACTTGCATCATATGCATTAATCGGCTTCTGGTACTACGACAGGAAGAAAGACTTTGTAGGCGTCCAAGGTAACATCGCTGGCGGCATTCCGATGTGGGCGTCCCCTACACACGCAGGCATGAAGGCTTTCCTTATGACTCGCGCAGGAGACATTATGATGCTTGCTGGTATGTTTTTAATATTCGCATACGCTGGAACATTTGGATTCACGGAACTGCTCGAAGATCCTGCATGGGCAATCACAATGTCACAACAAAACTTGCTAGTCCCGGCAGCCGTCTTGCTCTTTGGAGGCGCGATTGGCAAGTCAGCGCAGTTTCCGCTCAATGAGTGGCTCCTTGAAGCTATGACTGGTCCCACGGCCGTCTCTGCTCTCATTCATGCCGCAACTATGGTCAAGGCAGGGGTATTCTTGGTAGGTCGTATCGGCCCACTATTCTTTGCACTCGCAGCTGTAGGAGCCTTCAGCATTGAGCAGTTCTTTGAGGTTGTTGCATGGGTAGGCGCAATCACTGCACTTTTGCTTGCGACACAGGCATTGGTAAATCCAGAGATAAAAAAAGTCCTTGCGTATTCTACAGGCTCGCAGATTGGTTACATGATGATGGCACTTGGCGTCGCTGGACTTTCACTCAACTTCGTCGACGGCTACACCGCAGGATTCTTCCAGCTCATAAGTCATGCAATGTTCAAAGCCTCTCTCTTTATGGGAGCAGGCGCACTATTGCATGGAATAGGCTCTAGGTTCATGACCGACATGGGAGGATTGAAAGCAAACATGAAAAAGACATATATCTTTATGTTGCTTGCAGGTCTGTCGCTTGCAGGTGCGCCACTAATCACATTAGGGTTTTGGAGCAAGGACGCGGTCTTTGCATCTGTGCTTGGATCCGGCTATGCGTTCTCGCAACCACTTTTCATAATAGCAGTAGTGGTCGCAGTTATGACCGCGTTTTATACATTTAGAATGATAGGAATGGCCTTTTTTGGGAATAAGAGCAGGCATGTTGAGGAGATGGAGCGCAGGGGCCACCACGTGCATGAGGCAGGACCTAGGATGTGGGTCCCATATGCGATATTGGCAGTTGCTTCTATAGCAATAGGCGTCATCGGTTTTGTATTTGAGGCAGAGTTACACCACTTGTTTAGCGAATACCTTGCAGAGTCCTTCGGTATCCACGATGCGGAAGAAGCGGAAAGCGAGGAAGGTACGATTCAAATCACGCCAGAGGGCGATAGAACTTGGTTTGGACTAAATCTAACTGCTGCAATTGCATCTGTTGTCGCATTTGCAATTGGAGGGGCACTAGGGTATCTCTTCTACATCGGACGTAAATTAGACCCGCAGATCATTTCAAAGAGCATTGTCACTAGGGCTATCTGGAAATTTCTCTTCAACAGATGGTACCTCAATAGCGCTCTTTATTGGGGTGCTGTGATAGGACCTCTCGCTATCTATAGGTTCATCTGGAGATACTTTGAAAGTACAATTGTTGATGGCATCAACCCAGCATTGCAGTATTCAATGTCTTACATGTCCGCAGTAGTCAAAGCAGGCCAGAATGGGATCACACAGACATACATTTTCGTCTTTGCAGCAGGCATCATGGTTATTGTGATGCTTCTGTTCTTGTAGTAGGTGTATTGATAAAAGATGGTTGACCTCCTTTCATCTCCGATACTTGTAACGATTATACTGGGTTCAGTTGGTCTTGCCATACCTGCTATAGACGCAGGCATCCGTGAAAAAGGCAAGAATAGAAATAAACTTTACAGTGCAATTGCCTTTGGCGCACTTGTTGTGGCAATTGCCATAGTAGTCTATCGTGTGCTTACCGGCGAGGTCCTCCCAGCTGTGGCATTCTCCCAGGAGGTCGTAGTAGACGACATGTTTGGCTCATTCTTTGCTATTGCGCTCCTCATCGTGTCGATAATGGTCACTGCCTCGTCTTGGAATTATTATAAAGGTAGGTCAAATCCTGCGGCATACTATTCTCTCATACTGCTCTCTAGTATCGGCATGGTAATCATTGCGTATTCGACCGACCTTGTTATGCTATTGGTCGCATGGGAGCTGATGTCGCTTCCAACATATGCGCTTGCCGGTTTTTCAAAGCGCGACCCGATATCGAATGAGGCAGCAATAAAGTATTTCATGTTTGGAGCGCTGTCATCGGCAATTATTGTCGTTGGAATAGGACTGGTGTATGGAATAACAGGAACAACCAACATAGGAGATTCTATTATTGCGCTTGCTAACCTAGATGCAAGCCTTGTCCCTATTGGATTGCTTGCAGTGGCATTATTCATAGCTGGGTTTGGCTTCAAGATGGGCCTTGTACCATTCCATATGTGGCTACCTGATGCCTATGAAGGATCGCCCACTACCATTGGCGCATTGCTGGCAGCTGGCACCAAGAAGGCCGGATTTGCAGCTGCGATCCGGGTTATCGTGCTTGGAATGTTTGCTCTCAACCTCGACTGGACATTGACTCTTGCTATAATAGCGGTCTTTACGATGACACTTGGGAACCTTGCGGCGTTGGTACAGCGAAGTTTGCCAAGAATACTTGCGTACTCGTCTATCGCACAGGCAGGTTATATCATGATAGGTCTCGCACTAGCTCCCTATTCTGAGCAGGCACTGCCGGGTTCACTGTTTCATATCATGAATCATGCAGTTATGAAATCCGCTGCATTCATTGCAGCGGCAGCAGTAGCGACTGCGCTTGCAGGCTATAGCCTCGAGAAGTATCGGGGCCTTGGTAGGCGTATGCCGATAACTGCAATCGCACTTTCAATATCCCTGCTTGCACTAGCAGGCGTTCCACCACTCAACGGTTTTTGGAGTAAAGTTGTTCTCTTTGGTGCCGGCATCAACTCTGGACCGATCGTCGAATGGGGCGCATGGCTTGCTATTGCAGGCATTCTCAACAGTGCCCTCTCGCTTGGCTATTACGCTTGGATCATGAGAAAGATGTACATGGAGGATGCACCAGACATGAGAAGAGTAAAGGAACCAAGGGCAATAATTGCGGTACTTGTCTTTGCCGTGGTATTTATGGTAGGTTTTGGGATAGGGTATGCTCCACTGCTTGAGTTTGCGTCAATTGCGGTACCAGAACTGTCGTCTAACATAACGCAGGCGTCAATTGCGGTACCAGAACTGTCGTCTAACATAACGCAGGCGTCAACAGTGGTAAGTGGTAGGGGTATAGAGATCGAAAGTGGTAGCTGACTCTTTTTCTATCTTCTTATGTGTGCGCTAATCTGTGTGCGCCACTACACACAGAGAATGACATACACACACCTATCTATGGTCGTCTGGGTGGTGTAGTTGTCCCCTGTTTGCATGTAATGATGTCTTGGTGTGTATCCAATAAATTAGATCATTAGAAAAATGAGACCTTTCGTTATGATAGGTCAGCCAAACTTTAGCGAACTATCTAAGAAGGCTGACGACACACCATATCGCAGAACCGCACAATCCCTGAGGTAAGCCAAATAAAAATAAAATAACTCATATAATCGATAAAGACTAGTGGATTTACAGACGACTAGCTAATTTCGGTTATCGTCGTTGCTTTTGTTGTTTAATTTTCAGTTGCTGTTAATTCTTTGATTATTACCATATATTATCATGCCAATTAGAGGAACAATCACCATCATCACGCTTGGGGTGTTTTATTGTTAATGTACCCTAGATCTCTCATTCTGCATCATTGTCAACACTTTGCCTAATACATCATAGATGGTTTACTTGCATCATTATATAGTATAAGAAGTCATGATCTATGAGTACAAGAACATGACTTTGGAGTTTGAGGCCGCGATAAAAGTGCTAGAGGAGCACATCGAAATTCTAAAGCAAAATCTACTTTTCTTGATGGCTGAACACAAGCCTGAAAATATCTCTCAAATCATCACAGTCAAGAGAGAACTAGATAAAGCCGTAAAGGAAAAAATGAAGTTAAGTCAGGTTTACTGTCGTCCTCTTGTTATCCCTTCCTCATAACAATGAAGCGAGCATTAGAATGGAATTAGAAGACATGCCGCCGATTGCTTCGACCTCGCCTGCAAAACTTGCAACGAGTATTAGTTATGCTATTACTTTCCTTTATTATTCGTCATCTTCATTTCCTCTCATGTATATAAAATTCAAAACATAATGCAACTACCACCGTTGGATTTTCGAAGGAACCCCTTTTTACGAAAAGATCAGCTGGGGTAGTATCATAGTTATAGCATATGAACCTGGTATGTGTGGCTATTGAAGGAAATTCTATTGGAATAATTGGGAATGCCCTAGTCATGTTGTATCAGGTGGCCTCATTTCAGGACTAATAGTGTGGATAAATTATTGTCATATGAGTCAAAGTAAAGAGAGCGAGCGAGCTGTTGTTAGATGATTTATTCAACTTTTATTATCATAGTTAACGAAGCTAATAATACCTATCTCGCTGGCTGGAAGGCATTGAAGCCGAATAGAGCGATATTTTACATAGTAATATTGGTTTGTGTGCAAAAATGCTGGTGAGGCTTGCACTCCTTATCATCGGGGTTCAATCGCCCTTAGACATATAATGCATTTTGGTCTAACAGTCTTACTCGGCAATATTTAGAACCTCTTTTGTCCTAAACTTTAAGCTGTATGAGCAGACTAAATTAGTTAGCTAGGTGAAAACTACGGATAGATTGTTCATGCGTAGATTTTTTAACTCGAGCTAACTCCAGCAGTGAGAAATTGGTGACCCAATGAGAAGCAAAAAGCGTATCTAATATTCATAATGTTGTTATATTTTCAATTGCTATAACGGTTATTAAGCCTAATTCCTTGTTCATTTTGATAATGAATACTGAAATGAATAATAACGACAGAAAGAAACATTCTAAAACTCTTGCAGTCGCTGGTATGGGATTTCTTCTAATTGCGGCAGCGTTTACATTCTCATTCGCTAATTCTGGCCAGCAATTAGTAAATGCCCAGGAAAACCAAACCCAAGGAGGCGGAGGAGGCAACGCTACTCAAACAATTGTAGCAGTTCCTTTTGACACGTTTACAGGCAGCGGGGTTATTACAGCAACTGTTTCAGAGGCAGGAGGCCAAGCAGGCGGCGGCAACCAAACATCAGGCGGCGGCAACCAAACATCAGGCGGCGGCAACCAAACATCAGGCGGCGGCAACCAAACATCAGGCGGCGGCAACCAAACATCAGGCGCAGCATCGGCTGGTGGTGGTGGTGAAGCTCATGAATACATCATAGGAGGAAACTGGAATATGGAAGTCCAAGCAGGAAATATGACTAATTTTGGAGCCAACTTTATAATGGTACACCCCGATGGCACTGAATACCACGTACACAACATCACCAATTTTGTGACACCTACTGGCGGTGTACAACTAGTCCAGGGTCAAGAGGCTACGATAAGTGGTACTGCGGATATCTATACAAACGGAACCAATAGGTGGCCAGGCGCTGATACAACACTTACTCTGACTCAAAACGGAGCAGTCATGACCATAATGCCAGCAGCTGAGGATACAGATAATCACTTCCAAGGACAGCCCATATATGGCATCGTATCAGGTTTGACTGGAGAGAACGGTACGTCAATAGTGCAAACAACAACACCAGGACAGGCAGCGGAACAAGCAGAAGGCGGAGATGAAGGTCCACTTGGAGGACTTCTAGGCGGTGGAGACGACCAACAACAGCAAGGCGGCAACCAGAGCGGCGGCGGACCCCTTGGTGATATAGGAGAGCAGATAGGAGAACTCTTTGGCGGCGGAGGAGGAGGACAAGGACAAGGACAGTAACCGCCAAACATTTTTTTTCTTTTTTATTTAGTCATCAAAATAATTTTAAAAATTTAATCACTTGATGCAAGTAACAAATAATAGTGAAGTTCTAAGCCGTTAGTTAAAAGGTGCGGGAGGTGGGATTTGAACCCACGAACCCCTAAGGGATAAGAGCCTCAGTCTTACGCCTTTGGCCAAGCTGGGCGACTCCCGCTTGCATGAGAGCACGGTTGCCTTGCGCTAATTTAATATTTCTGTTTCCCAAGCCTGTGTACGCTTGTTACTACGACATTATGACAACTGGCATAACAGTAAAGTAATAAATAATCATGGATACTGAGACTACGTTGTTTGGGCTTGAGGTGGAGAGAATTCATAAATATTTTTAAGCTAACTTAGAATCGGTCCTCACAAAGTGACATTATCTGACCGCTTAGTCAAAATAGACGGATCCCAAGGTGAGGGCGGCGGACAGATAGTGCGTACTGCAATTTCGCTTTCTGCAATAACTGGCAAGCCAGTTGAAGTCACAAATATTCGAGCAAACAGGAAGAACCCCGGCCTGCGCCCGCAGCACGTGGCAGGAATCAAAATCATAGCTGAACTCTTTCATGGGAAATTCGAAAACCTGAAGGTTGGTGCGGAATGGGTTAGATTTTCTCCCTCTGACAGATTCGAAGGTGGCTCGGTCAAATTTGATATTGGCACAGCTGGTAGCATCCCTTTGGCTCTGATGACTGTAATTCCAGCAGTTTCATTCTCTAACCATAATCTTCATATCGAGATCATGGGGGGAACAGACGTCAAAGCAAGCCCAACAATCGATTATATCAAGCACGTTGTTGCAAAAAGCTATCTGAGCATAGGTTCAAAGTTCTCGGTGGATGTGTTGAAGCGTGGATATTATCCAAATGGAGGAGGTATAGTGCAATCAACCATCAATCCCTGCAGAAGCCCCGACAAGATTGATTTCATAGCGTCTAGGTATCTTGAGCCAAAGATTATCAGTGTCTGCAGCCACCTTCCAGTGGATGTTGCAAAGCGACAGATATCTTCCGCCCTGATTGCCTTGGAAAAAAAGGATCTCCGATGCAGTAATTATACCGCATCAATAGAAAGCTCTAATTCTCCAGGATCTTCAATCCTGGTTTACTGCGCATCTGACCAAGGCATCTACATCGGTGGCGATTCAATCGGGGAGCTTGGCAAACGTGCAGAGGTCGTCGGACTGGAAGCTGCAGAGCGATTCTTGCAAAGTATCCTTGCAAAGGCTACTATAGACTCGTTTCTTGCAGACATGTTAGTTGTTCCGCTTGCATTGAGTAAGGGCAGATCAAGGTACCGGGTTGCGAGAGTTACCCGACATTTGCTAACAAACCTGCGAGTTGTAAGTGACATGGTTGGATGCAAATACAATATAGATGATCACGGAGGAAATTATATTGTCACGGTAGAGGGCTAGATGCCTGTATTTAGCAGCGCTGCCAACAAGAGTATTGCAACTGAAAAGACGACAATGACCTCCCCTAGAATAATTATCTTAGTTCGTACTGATTGAACATAAATGCTACCTCCCTGACCAGACATTATCTTGCGCTCCATATCCGCATCGAGGAGCCTGATATGTATAACATATGCTAGGATAGTTCCTATGACTAAGATGATTTTTATGAGCAAAATATTGCCATAAGTTGTGTCAAGAAGTGCGCTAGGGTCCTCAATAAAAGCGCGTGAGTTGTAGATGCCGCTTGCTATTAACACAGCGAAGGCAGGAACAGATATCTTGTTGAATCGTCTTCCGATCTTGACCATCAACCCAACCATTTCTTCTAGGGAATTAGTATGGGACTTGAGAACTGGAACAAGCACGATCCCAAGAAAGATTGAGCCCCCAACCCATATTGATGCACCCAGCAGGTGCACCCACATCACGAGGCCGTCAGATACAGCCATAATGTTTTTTCGCACTGTGGTAATATATTACTGACGCCACATTTCTTGCAAAATCTAAATTTTCAGTGGACTTGACATTGGCTACTCAATCCAAAAATACACCGTTGCACGACGAGTGAATAACGAAATTATTAAAACCTTATCCCCCTGTGGGACTCAGTCCTTTGTGATGAAGGATGCTGAATCTTACGGACCTTGCAACAGAACATGAGTACTATAGAGCATTG
>Ga0075418_10008972_pt1 | contig 11220 bp, 9 predicted proteins | sample SoiMetdeltSBSDD2_FD_81776 | JGI IMG/M metagenome (GOLD analysis project Ga0075418, IMG submission 81776) | Bulk soil microbial communities from a Populus tree surrounding site in Tennessee, USA - Soil MetaG P. deltoides SBSDD2 | ecosystem: Environmental > Terrestrial > Soil > Tree plantation...
GCAATGGGAGCTGTCCGCGAACCTTTCGGCTTTCACGTTGCTTGGCCACGAGGGCTCCTCCACGAAGCATCCGCACGACGTGGCGCTCTTTTCCGAGGGAAGGCTCGCGGCGACGGCCGGCGACGAGGGCGTACGTTTGTGGGACCTGGCCCGGAGGATGGAGCTCTGCCATCTCGTCGACAGAAAAGTGCGCGGGGTCTATTTCGGCTCCAACCCCCGGTCGATCATCACGTTCGGCTCATCGGGCCTGCGGCGCTGGCCGATTCACGCGATGGATGATCACAGCCTGCGGCTGCTCGTGGGGCCGGTCGAGCAGCTCAACGAAGCCGAAGCCGTGTATTCGGCCGCGGCGGACCGGGCGGGGATCACAGTCGCCGGCGTGCAGGACGGGGGCACGGTGTGCTGGCAAGACCTTGAGAGCGGCAGGTCGCTCCTTTTCCCCGGTCAGGGAAATCCAACGGCCATCGAGGTGAGCCCGGACGGACGCCTGCTGGCCATGGCGTGCGCCGAAGGCAACGAAGTGACGATCTGGCCAACGGAAACGCTCGCTTCGCTTGCCAAATTGGGAGGCAGCAACGACGGAGGCGCCGCCGGCGCCAGCAGCGCCGCGCCGCAGCCCCTCCACCGGATCCCCGCAGCCCGGGCCAGCATCAAGTTCCACCCCGGAGGCACGCACATCCTGACGTGCACACCGCAGGAATACGCGTACTGGAGGTTGGGAAAGGCCGAGGCGCTCTGGCGCATTCCGCGGCAAATCAGTTTGCAATACAGCGTGCGAGGCGCCTTCTCGGACGACGGCCGCACCGTGGCACTGGCGTACAACGACTCGAAGATCTGGCTTGTCGAAACTTCGAGCGGAGACAAGCTCGCGGAGCTCGAGGCCCCCGAGCACATCCAGATCAGCGGCCTGGCGATGGCCGGCGGGAGGCTCGCCGCGTCGACAGTAGGCCGCCGCTTCCACGTCTGGGATCTGAACTGCATGGCTGGCGAGCTGACCCAGCTCGGTCTGCGATGGAGAGTGCCCACGCAAGGGGCGGCCCTCGAGGGCGCAGCGCCGCTGCACGCTTTCGTCGCGGGCAACTCTCTGCGTACGCTGCGGGGCGAGAGCGCCGAGCTTTTCGAACGCCAGTTGTTCCGCCCACGCCAGCGAGTCCCCTACCTCCCGGAACTCCTGAGCTGCGCAGACCTCGACGAGGCGATCGAGGATTTTCGCTATCTCGTCGCCGAGCACGACGCCTGGCGCTACTTGCGCGGCTTCTCCGAGCCGTCTCCCGGGCTCGAGTGGACGGACCGTGCGTTCGACGACAAAACGTGGCTGCGAGGCCAGAGTCCATTAACGGGGTGGAACACCCCGGCCGCCATCGAAGGAACCTTGCTGAGCGATCAGGTCGGCGGTTACACCTCGCTCTACCTCCGGGCAAGCTTCGAAGTCGCCGATCCTTCTGCAGTCTCCCGGCTGATCCTGTCGATCGAGCTCGAGGATGGCTGCGTCGCCTTCCTGAACGGCACGGAGGTGGGCCGGTCGAATGCCGGGAAGGCCGGCGAGCCGTTCACGTGCCATTCTCTGGCCGGCCAGTTTTACCGCCGGCGCTGCGTCGAGGTCTTCGAGCTTTCCCCGAAGCAACTCGTTGCCGGCGTGAACCAGCTCGCGCTCCAGGCTCGCACTTATGACCCTACATCCAAGGTCTACGCCACCCCCGTACTGGCGGCGGTGATGGCGCCGAGCGCCGATGGTGATCGCAAGCGCACTCTGAACGTCGCTGCGGGATCCGACGGCGCTCCCGAAGCATCCCTCGCGGCCTACCGGCAAGGCCGCATCTTGCAGAGGAGCAGCCAGTGGGCCCAGGCTTCCCTCGAGTTCGAGCGCGCGGGGCGGCTCGATCGCGTCTCCGTGGAGCCGACTTTGCGGCGGGCGGCCTGCTATCGGGCGCTCGGGGAGCCACGCCGCGCCGAAAGCGTGCTGCGCGAGGCCATCGAAGGAGGCTCGGCCGTGGACCGAATACGCCTCTGGCGCGCCTGGTTCGCCACCATCGCTCTGGACTTGAAACTCTCGCCCTCCGAGGCGCTCGCGGAGTTCCCCCACGAGAGGCGGTCCGATAGCAGCGTCGAGTCCGCCGACTCCTGCGACATCCGCTGGCTTCTGTCGGAGCTGGCGGCCGGGCGCCCTCTGCGCCTGCGCTGCGGGGGCCCGGAGCTCAAGACCAACGCGGGGACTGTCTGGAGCGGCGACGCCTTTTTTCTCGGCGGCGCTTCGAGCCCAAAAGCCAATGCTGGTCAGGCTACCAGCGCGCAGGCCGATGGGGACCGAGCGCTCTACGCTGTCTTCCGATCTTTCAGTGGACGGCTGGGGGGCTTTCTGCCCGCCTACAGCATCCCGCTTCCACCCGGACGCTACAGCGTGACCCTGCACTTCGCAGAGACGCAGCACCACGAGCCCAGGAAGCGCAATTTCGACATTTTTCTGGAAGAGCACGCCGTCTTTGACGGGTACGACCCTTACGCGGCGGGCGCGGGCCGGCCCGACGCACAGACTTTCGATGTCGAAGTCGTGGATGGCGCACTCGACCTTGCGTTTCGGCGGCACATCGATACGGCTCGCATCTGCGCCATCGAGGTGGCACCTCGGCCGCAGTGAGTCTCGGGCCGGATTGCAGCGCGCTTCCCCTCGTGCGCTGAGCGGTTATTCCATCGCCGCGCGAGCGTCCCCGGGCGGGCGCGTGAGCTCGCGATCCCGGTGGGAGACGAGAAACGCAAGCTGCTCGAGCTCGACAGCGAGGTCCGTCGATACGTAGGCGACATCGTCCGGCAGGCTGAGGCGCACGGGAGCGAAGTTGAAGATCCCCCGCACGCCCGCCTGAACGAGGCGCGTGGCGACTTCCTGCGCCGCCGCCGCCGGGACGCTCACGATCGCCAGCTCGACTTTCTTCTCACGCAGGACCGTGCTCATCGCCTCGACAGGGTGCACCGTCAGCTGCTCCATGGTTTTCCCGACGATTTTTGTGCTCGCGTCGAAGAGAGCCACGATGCGAAAGCCGTGCGAAGCGAAGCCCTTGTAACGCAGGAGCGCGCTGCCGAGGTTTCCGGTGCCGACGATCGCGACGTTCCAGGTGCGGTTCGTCCCGAGGATTCTCTGGATCTCGGGGATCAGATTCGAGATTTTGTAGCCGAGCCCCGGAAAGCCGAACTGCCCGAAGTAGCCGAGGTCCTTTCGGACTTGCGCCGCGGTGACGCCCAGCGCGCGCCCGAGCTGCTGGCTCGAGGTCGTCGTCTCCCCTCGGTTGGAGAGCTCCTCGAGGTACCTGAGGTACTTCGAGAGACGGCTCGCCGCCACCTTGGGGATCAGGGAGGAGCTGCGGTGGTCTCGACGTGCCATGCCGGAGTCCGGTCAACTGGCCGGCCAGATCATCTCCTGGAGGATTCCCGACCACGACTCCATGGCGGCCCGGTATCGGGGAACGTCGGGGAAGGGAACGAACCCGCCGCGGAGGCAGTCGGCCTCCCGCACTTTGGCGCGCGGCTCTTCGAGCTCGACGCGGTAGACAATCCCGATATGCACCTGCCCCACCGGGTTGGAGTCATCATTAAGGACTCCTTCGACACGAGCCTGGTACGGACAGCTGATCTCAAGTTCCTCGTGGAGCTCGCGCTCGAACGCGCGCGCGATGGCGGCGCGGCGGTCTCCGCCGGGACAGTCCGATGGATTGACGTGGCCTCCCACACCGAGAGAGACCTTGTCGTGGAGGCGCGCCTCCCCTCCGCCGCGGGTACGGCGGAAGAGGAAGACCTCGCTGCCCGCGACGAGATAAGCGTACGGAATGATCTGCTTCAGCTCGACGTCCTCTTCGGCGCGAGGGCGGTCCGCGAAGGCGCCCTCTTCTTCGACGAGGTCGAGGAGCCTCTGGGCCCCCTCGCGGTAGAACCCGGGTCCGGGCCCCGGGAGCAAGCGGACTGCTTCCCGGGCGGGCACGACAAGGACCTGTTCTGGCGTGGACTGGAGCATGCACCGAGCGGGGGCGACGGCGCCCCGGGTCGGGCAGCATGGTACAACGAACCTCGACCCGGAAAAGCCCTCTTTTTTTCGGAATCGGTCGAAGGGGTTTGCGAACTTTTGCTTTCCGGTACGTTGCTGGACGAACGCGGCACGACATCCTACTCTTCGCTGAACTCGCAGCCTGGGCAGGACTCTATGGACATCCCCGCACGCAAGGACCTCTTCGCATGAAAGAGACCTCGGTCGCCGTCACGGTGGAAGGGAACGAGTCGGCACGTGCCGCCGGGCACACCGGCCGTGGCGCCTCAGCACCGGCTTCGCTCCAGGCCCTCGAGAAGGAGCTCTTCGATCGCTTGGAGCAGCGGCTCGAAGAGGTTCGAAAAGCCACTGCGGAAGGCGTCGTAAGGCACCTGCAGGATCGCCTCGCGAGCCTCGTCGATGAGCGCATCAAGAAGCAGTTGAGCGGCAGCGTGAACTCGGCCAACGACCGCATGAGAGACGCGGTCCAGAAAGTTCTCCAGTCCGTCCTCTTCGACAGCGGCATCCTGCAAAAGCTCGTGGAGCGCTCCGTCGACGAGAAAGTGGGCGCCGCCAAAGGGTCCCCTGCTGGCGACCTGTCCGACGCGGCGAAGAAGTCGATCCACGAAATGATGCAGAAAGAGATCGCGTCAGCGTTTTCCGGGGAGACCCTCAAAACGATGATGGATGACAAGTTCCGCGCGATCAGCATCTACCTGAAAACCGAGGTAGTCCCGAAGTCGATCGCGCAGGCCCTGAAAGGCCGCCCCCCCGGCGCCTGACTCTTGCGACAGCAAGAAAGTGATTGAAACCTGTCTAAAATCTTGATACTTCCGTAGCTCCAGTTGGGTCTGGAACGGACGAGGAGAAACGCGCGAGGAGCGTTCTGAGGCCGGGTGAAAGCCACCCGGCCTCCTCCGTTTTAGGGCAGGGGGCCATGCCGGTCAACGAGCCCGGAAAGTCTATCCAGCCGGCTCCAGCGTGGGCTCGATGAACCGCCAGGCCCGCTCGAGGCCCTCGGCCCACGGGGGGAAGACGTCGGCCCCCAGCTCCCGGAGCCGGCGGTTGTCGAGGACCGAGTAGGCCGGGCGCTTTGCTTTGCCGGGGTAGTCGGCGCGGCGGATCGGCTCGACGGCCACTTCAAGGCGCGCTCGGCGGTAGATCTCGCGAGTGAAGTCGTACCAAGTGGACTCTCCCTGACAGGACGCGTGGAAGAGCCCCCTTGGCTCCTCGAGGAGGACGCGTTGGACCTCAGCGGCGAGGCTCCAAGCGTCCGTCGGGGTGCCGACTTGGTCGTGCACGACGCGCACGGGCCGGCCGCTCGCCGCGGCTTCACGCCCGACACGCACGATCGTGTGCAGGAAGTTGCGGCCGGGGCCGCCGTAGAGCCAGGAAGTACGCAGGACGGCAGCCCCCACTCCGTGGCCCAGCAAGCGGCGCTCTCCAGCGAGCTTCGACGCCCCATATTTGCTGAGCGGAGCCGGCGCGTCGTTTTCGTCGTAGGGGCGGGGCTTCTCGACGCCGAAATCGCCCGAGAAGACGTAGTCGGTGCTGACGTGGAGTACGCTCGCGCCCACGTCCGCAGCCGCGTCGGCGAGGTTGCCGACGGCCTCGTCGTTGAGTTGCAGCGCCTTCTCCGGCTCGACTTCCGCGCGCTCGACGTCGTTATACGCCGTGCAATTGACGATCCAGCGCGGCCGCGTCGCGCGCGCGGCCTCGAGCACGCTCCTCGCGTTGGTCACGTCCAGAGTTTGCCGGTCGGTGGGGTGCGCCTCGAAGCGTGCATCGAGGGACAGCGCTTGCGTGAGCTTCGAGCCGAGCTGGCCGCGGCTTCCCGTGATGAGAACACGGAGTTTCATGAATCCCGCAGAAGCACCGTCACAGCGCGGCGTACGCCAATCCGTACAGCAGGAGGAGTGCGATGGCCCAGAGGCGCAAGTCCCTCCAGACGGCCTGGCTGGGCGCCCCTTTGTAGATGTAACCGCGCGACTGGAGCATCGCGCCCACGCCGAGCAGGCCAAAAACGATGAGGAACACGCCTTTCGCCACCTGAGTCTCCGTCATGGGGCTCCCCGGCCACCGGTCGGGGCCGTTCGCATCTGCTGCTCTTTCCACCGGAGGAACCGCTCCATTTTCGTGAGGCGCTCCGGCTCCAGACGCAGGGGGTGGCGGCGGACGAGGTCGGCGAGCCAGCGTTCGGCGCCGGCGGGGTCGCTGGTCTCGAGCTCGAGCTCGTACGACTCAGTGCCGTCAGGAAAGACGACTCGATCCACGTCCAAGCGCAGCGTGGGCTCGGGCCGGCGCTGCACGCGCTCATTCGTCAGCGTGCCCACGGCGACGAGGCGAGGGTCTCCGCGCCGGCGCCGCAGCTCCTCGATCACGGGGCCCGAACGCTCGAGGAGAGCGGCGGGTCGGAGCAGGATGCGGCCGGCTTCCTCGGCTGTCATTTCCTCCTCGATCTCGAGGCTGTCGAAAAGTCCTGGACGGACCTCCTTGCCGGCTTTCAGGGTCAGGATGAAACGGCCGCCCTCCTCACGGACACGGAGGAGGATGCGCGTGCGCGCGAGGTCCTCGGCCTCCGTATCGAAGTAGTGATTTTTCTGCAGGCTGGGCGGCGTCCGCGCCCCGAGCTCGGGGGAATCCCTGAGCCAGAGGAAGTCGTCGCGCGCGACGATCTCGAGCTTCCACTCGGTCTCTCGACCTCGCGCGGAGCTTGAGTCGGATGGGATCGGCGTCATTTGGGCTCCTTGCGCTCGCTGGGCGCCGCGTCAGGACCCGCGCCGGAGAAGCCGAAATACCCAAGCCACGAGTTCACCTCGGCGGCCGTGCTCACGCTCGGCTTGCCGGCGTCCCCGCCTGCCTCGATGGGCTTCTCGCCGCCCCCGAGCCTCCGCGCCAGGCGGCGCTCGAGATGCTGCGCGAACTCTTCGGCCGTCCAGTGCTTCACGCGGAGGCCCCGGAGCCGGCTGGCGATGTCCGTGAGGTCGGAGGTGACGACGGTCACACCCGCCTCGCCCTCGTGCCGGCGGGCGAGATCGAGCACAACGTCATCCGCCGTCCGTGGAGGTCGGGAGAAAAAGACCTCGAAGCCTTTCTCTCTCCGCGCCGGGGCGGGAATCCCGCCTTCCCCGTCGTAGACCACGAACAGCCGCGTGCCGGGCTCGCACGTCCTGCGGAAAGCGCGCAGCCGGGCTTCGAGGATCGCACGGGAAGCCTCCCCGCTGGACGCGCCCTGCCCTTCCGGCACCGCGCGCCGCAGCACGTTGTATGCGTCAATGATGAACGTTTCGGGCATCCCCGCTACACTACCTCCCATGCCATCGCCTCCGCAACCTGGCGCTCTGACGATCGCCGTCGGCGTGATCGAGCGCGGCGGACGGTACCTCGTGGCGAAACGGCCGGACGGGGCGCATGCCGGGGGCACGTGGGAGTTTCCCGGAGGGAAATCGCGGCCCGGAGAGGACATCGATGAGGCGCTTCGCCGGGAGGTCCTCGAGGAGACCGGCCTGAGCTTCCAGGATGCGATCCTGCTCCACGTCGAGGAGCACGCGTATGCCGAGCGCGAGGTGCGCCTCCATTTTTTCCTCTGCCGCGACGTGCGCGGCGAGCCGGACGGACGAGAAGGACAGGAAGTTCGCTGGGTCACGCTCGCCGAGCTGCTGCAGCTCGAAGTTCCGGCGGGGAACCGCCGCTTCCTTGCGATTCTGGCCGACCAGACGGAATGAGGTCTCCGCTGCGCGCGGGGTCAGAAGCTGCGTGTCTCGGCCGCGAGCCGCGACAGGCGCCCGGTCGCGTCGCCCAGCTCGTCCACGGGAGTTTCCATGCGGTCGAGCATCGAGAGGAACAGGTTGTTGAGCGGGGTGTTGCGCGGATAGCGCACGTGTCGGCCGGACTCGATCGCGCCGCCGGCGAGCCCTGCGAGCACCACGGGCAGCTCGTCGTGGTTGTGAGCGTTGCCGTCCCCGATGCCCGAGCCGTAGAGGATCATGGAGTTGTCGAGCACGGTTCCTCCGGCCTCTTTCATGCCGTTCAGCTTCTCGAGGAAGTAGGCGAAGGCCTCCATGTGGAATCGGTTGATCTTCCCGATTTTCTCCAGCTTCGACGCGTCGCCGCCGTGGTGCGACAAATCGTGGTGCCCGTCGGGCACACCGATGGCCCCGTAGCTCCGGTTCGAGCCTTCATTCGCCATGAGGAACGTCGCGACGCGGGTCAAATTCGCCTGGAAAGCGACGGCCAGTATGTCGCCCAGGAGGCGTAGGTGTTCGCTGTAGTCCTTGGGAGTTCCTTCCGGCCGCGCCAGCGCTGGGGGCTTCTCGCCGGCGTTCGAGCGGACGTCGTCGAGAGCTTCGCGCTCGCTCCGCACGATACGCCCTTCGATCTCGCGGATCGCGGAGAAGTACTCGTCGAGCTTCCGCTGGTCCGTGATCCCGAGCCTGGCGCGGAGGCGCACCGCGTCCTCCTGCACGAAGTCGAGGACGCTACGGCGCCGCTTCTCGCGCAGGGCACGTGCTTCCGCAGCCTCCGCGCGTGCGTAGTTCGGGAAGAGCCGCTCGAAGACGGCGCGAGGGTCGATCTCCTTCGCCATGGGCGTCGAAGGGGTCTTCCACGAGATGTTCGCAGAATACGCGCAGCTGTACCCCGAGTCGCAGTTCCCGGCGTTCTGGCCGCGGTCGCAGCCCAGCTCGAGAGAAGGCAGCCGGCTCGTGTTGCCGATCCGCTCCGCGGCCACCTGATCCACGGACACGCCGACGTGGATGTCGGCGCCATGCGTCTTTCGCGCCTGGCATCCCGTCAAAAATGCCGACGCGGCCCGTGCGTGATCGCCGGCGCCGTCGCCGTTCGGCCGGGCTTTGTCCGCCGTCAGACCGCTCAGGAGCAGCACTTTCGAGCGCACGCTGGCGAGCGGCTCGAGGACGGGCGGAAGGGCGAAGCCTTTCCCTTCCTCGTTCGGCGTCCAGCCTTGCATGTAAATGCCGTTCGGGACGTAGAAGAACGCCATGCGGACCGGCGCTGCGGCGTTCGGTTCGGCAGCGAGAGAGCGCGCGCCCCTCGGCAGCATCGCGTCAAGAAATGGAAGCGCCAAGGCCGTGCCCAGGCCTCGCAGGACCGTGCGTCGAGACAGGGCGGGGGCATGGGTCATGGGTCGCTCCGATCTCCTCTCCGCATCCGGAAAGGCTCGCTTTTCACTATCGCCAGGACGAGGCTCGAGAATCGATGCCCCTTGGCCCGGACCTCCGCCGCGATGGCGTCGACCGCGCGGCGGTCATAGTACTCAACGCCTCTTCCCAGGGCAAACGTCAGCATCTTCACGGCGAACGCGCGCGTGAATTGCTCCCCGCGCGATTTGAGTACGGCTTTGAGCTCGGCGGGTCCGTTGAACCGGCTGCCGTCCGGCAGCGTTCCCGAGGCGTCGATGCGGATTCCTCCATCCTCCTCGCGGTACGCGCCGACGGCGTCGAAGCACTCGAGGCCGAACCCGAGCGGATCCATCGCCTCGTGGCACGACGCACAGAGCGGATTCGCGCGGTGCTGCTCCATGCGCTGCCGCAGCGTGCCGTGGAGAGCAGCCTCGCCTTCTTTCAGCTCCCCCACGCCCGGAGGCGGAGGAGGCGGCGGAGTCCCCAGAATCTGCTCGAGGATCCACTTGCCGCGCTTCACGGGGGAGGTCCGTGTCGGGTTGGACGTTACCGTCAGCACGCTCGCCTGCGTCAGGACGCCGCCGCGCCAGCCGCCTTCGAGCGGAACTCGACGGAACTCGCTCCCTTCGACTCCCGCGTAGCCGTAATGCTTGGCGAGCTGCCCGTTGAGGAAAGTGAAGTCGGCGTCGAGAAACTCGAGGATGCTGCGGTCCTCCCGCACGATTGCTTCGAAGAAGAGATCGCTTTCTTTCCGCATCGCCGCGCGAAGGTTGTCGTCGAAACTGGGAAATCGTCCGTGGTCGGGGCTCGCGACGGCAAGGTTGCGGAGCGTGAGCCACTGCGAGCAGAAGCCTTCGGTCAAGGCCGCCGATTTCGCATCTTTCAGCAAGCGGAGCGCCTGCGACTCGAGAGTGGCATCCTCCGAAAGCTTGCCGGCGCGCGCCAGGCTCCAGAGCTCATCGTCGGGAAGGCTCGACCAGAGGAAGTAGGAGAGCCGCGCCGCGAGCTCGAAATCATTCACCGCGTGTGCGTGGTCGGCGTTTCTGGGCTCGGGGTCGAGCTCCACACGAAAAAGGAAGTAGGGCGACACGAGGACCGCCGTCACGGCGACCCGCAACGCCTCGGCGAGGCTGGCGCCGTCGCCCGCCACCGACTCCACGATGGCGACCAGACGCTGCACTTCGTCGGGGGTCGCGGGCCGCCGGTAGGCGCGGCTCGCAAAACGCTCGAGGATCTGCTCGAGACACGCGGGGCGGTCCGGGCCCGACATGTCGCAGATCACGATCCTCTCGTGAGGCTCGGATCGGCGAGGCTTCACGTCGACGGGCCCGACGATTTCCAGGTAATTGACGACGAGGTCGCGGTCCCGCCGCTTGGGGTCCTGCGCCTCCGGGTCGCGAAAGTCATTGAGGAAAGCGACTGCGACGCGCCGATCGCCGGGCTCGACGTCGACTTGCGCCTCGTACTTGCCCGGCGAGGAGCGAAATGCCTCCACGTTCGCCCGGGACAATTCGCGGCCATCGCATCGGAAAGCCATGAGGGCGGACTCCTTCCCAGCGCGGCGCTGGTACGCCTCAACGCGGAGGACGTACTTGCCGGCCTGCGGAAAGGAGAACGTGGTGCCAACCTCCCCCTCGCTCAAGAGCGCCACGAAGTCCTGCTTCTTCTCGGACTCGGCTGCGGTGCAATCGAGTTTGTCCGCCTCGAACCGGCGCGATGGAGGGCCAGGGGCGGGCCCCGTCTCGATCGCTTTCTCCGCAATGGCCTCGGCCGCTGCCAGGTACTTCTCGGCAAGGAGCGGCGGCAGGGAGAGGACATCGCCGATGTTGTCGAACCCGTAGCCCACGTCGTCCGCGGGAAAGTCATCGCCGGGGCGGAAATCGACCCCGACGAGGTCGCGGATCGTATTGTTGTACTCCGCACGGTTGAGCCGGCGCAGCGTGACGCGACCCGGGTCGCTGCGGCGCCGGTCGCCGCCTTGGGCCGCCAGCTCGAGCCAGGGTTGGATTTCCGCGATCTCGGCCTCTTCCGGCCGCGGGCGCGCCTTCGGGGGCATCTCCCGCGCCTGGATCC
>Ga0075418_10008973_pt1 | contig 11219 bp, 8 predicted proteins | sample SoiMetdeltSBSDD2_FD_81776 | JGI IMG/M metagenome (GOLD analysis project Ga0075418, IMG submission 81776) | Bulk soil microbial communities from a Populus tree surrounding site in Tennessee, USA - Soil MetaG P. deltoides SBSDD2 | ecosystem: Environmental > Terrestrial > Soil > Tree plantation...
CCCGCGTCCTGGAGCCTCTCTGCGCGGGGCTGCGCGCGCGCGGCCGCCGTGCGGCCCGCCTCGCCCTGGACCTCGAGCTCGTGGACCGCCGGCCCTGGCGGCGCGTCCTCGCGCCCGCGGCCCCCTCCGCCGATCCCCGGACCTGGCGCACGCTCCTCCTCCTCGACCTCGAGGCCCATCCTCCCGACGAGGCCATCGCGAAGGTCACCGTCCGCGCCGAGGCCACGCCGGCACGCGTCGTCCAGTTCTCTCTCCTCGATCCCGCCCAGCCCTCGCCGGAGCGGCTGGCCGAGACGCTGGCGCGTCTGCACGAGTGGACGGCCGCGGGCCGCGCAGGGGCCCCGGCCCTGGTGGACACGCACCGGCCCGGCGCCTTCGTGATGAGCTCGTTCAGCCCCGGCGCCCCCGGCTCCGTCCGGGGCGCCGCGATCCCGCGCGTCGCGCTGCGGGTCTTCCGCCCGCCGCTTCCGGCGCACGTCGCGCTGCAGGGCGGCGAGCCGGCCTTCCTCTCCGCGGCCGGCATCCGCGGGGCGGTTGCGGAGCGGGCGGGACCGTGGCGGGCCTCGGGCGACTGGTGGGACGTGGCCTGGAGCCGGGAGGAATGGGACGTGTCGCTCGGCGCGGCCGGCAGCTACCGCATCTTCCGGGACCGGATGAAGGACGCGTGGTTCGTCGAGGGCGAGATGGACTGACGGCCGGCGGGTCAGGCCGCGGCCGGCCTGGTCCGCTCCGGCGGCCGTTGGACCACGGCCGCTCCCACCTTCAACCAGCGCGAGACGAGCTTGTCCAGGCTCACGGGCCCCGGACCGAACAGCACCAGCCACATCAGCATCACCAGGAACACGAAGGACGGGATGTCGGTCGGGCCCAGGTCACCCGACCATCTCCAGGACTCCGCGAACTGCTCCTCGCCCAGGAGGGCGACCACCATCGTCCCGGCCAGGCCCGCGGCCACCAGGCGGGTCAGCAGACCGACGACGAGCGCCATCCCGCCGTAGTACTCCAGGCGCGCCACGAAGGCGGCGTTGGCCTCGGGGAACGGGATGCCCCGCGCGGCGCTGAAGCCCACGAAGTCCTCGATGTTCGCGATCTTCCAGCCGCCGGTCAGGAAGAACGAGTGGCCCAGGGTGATCCGCGTGAGGAGCGGGGCCACGAACTGGAGCGCCGAGGCCAGGCGGATGCCCAGGTCGGCCGCGCGCTGCGCGGCGGAACGCACGTTCATCGATCCTCCTCGAACTGATGGGGTCCCGGGTGGCGGCGCCATCTTAAACCCGGGCGCACGCCCGCACCATCGCCCCGGGCCGGCCGCGTATTCCCGGAGAGTGAATTACGATACGAGGGTGGCGGGCGCGCGGGCGAAGCGGGTCGGGATCCTCACGGGGGGCGGCGACTGCCCCGGCCTGAACGCCGTGATCCGCGCCGCCAGCCGCACGGCCTTCAACATGGGCTGGGAGGTCTACGGGATCGAGGACGGCTTCGACGGCCTGCTGACGCGCACCGTCCGCCGGCTCGCCCCGCGCGACGTGCGGGGGATCCTCCAGCTCGGCGGGACGATCCTGGGCACCACCAACCGCCGCAACCCGTTCTGCTATCCGGTCGCGCGGAACGGCCGGGTGGTGGAGAAGGACCGGTCGGCGGAGGTGGTGCGGAACTTCCGGGCGCTGGGCCTGCACGCGCTCATCGCCATCGGGGGCGACGGCACCCTCGGCATCGCCGAGCGGCTCTACCGCAAGGGGCTGCCGGTGGTGGGGGTGCCCAAGACCATCGACAACGACATCCCGGCCACCGTGATCACCTTCGGCTTCGACACCGCAGTCTCCACCGCCACCGACGCCCTCGACCGGCTGCACACGACCGCCGAGGCCCACAAGCGGGTGATGGTGGTCGAGGTGATGGGCCGCTACGCGGGATGGATCGCCCTCAACTCCGGCGTGTCGGGCGGCGCCGACGTCATCCTCATCCCGGAGATCCCCTTCGACGTGGAGAAGATCTGCGGCACCATCCGCGCGCGGGAGCGGTCCGGGCGCGAGTTCTCCATCGTGGTGGTGGCGGAGGGCGCCGTCCCCGTGCGCGGACATATGCTGACCCACGGCCCCCGCCAGGCGGGGCGCGAGGTGCGCCTGGGAGGGATCGGGGAATGGCTGGCCACGGAGATCGAGACCCACTGCGGCGGCAAGGAGACGCGCAGCCTGGTCCTGGGCCACCTGCAACGGGGCGGCCCGCCCACCAGCTTCGACCGCCTGCTGGGCACGCGCTTCGGCTCGGCGGCCATGCGCATGGTCGCGGAGAAGAAGTTCGGCACCATGGTGGCCCTCGACCCGCCCCGCGTCATGTCGGTGCCGCTGCGGACGGCGGTGGGGAAGGGGAAGTGCAAGACGGTGCCTCTCACGTCCGACGTGGTCCGCTCCGCCCGCGACATGGGCATCGGGTTCGGGGATTGACGCGCCCGGCACGGACGGTGTGGCGTGCCGGGGCCGCCGCGCTCCTCCTGCTCGCCGGCTGCCACGTCTTCAAGGACAAGCCCCAGGCGCCGGCGCCTGCTGCTGCTCCTCCTCCGCTGCCGGTGAAGAAGGCGGCCGAGGAGGTGGTGGTGGCCGCCTGGGCCGAGCCCAAGCGCCTGCCACCCATGGGCGGCTCGTCCCAGATCCTGGTGCGCCTGCGCAAGCGCGGCGGCGCTCCCTACGAGGGCGTCGAGGTGCGCCTCCAGACCTCCGCCGGCCGGCTCTTCTCGGGCAGCAAGGTCCTCGTCACCGACGCCTCCGGCCAGACCCGCGACCGGCTCACCACCAGCCGGACGGCCGAGGTCACGCTCAACGCGGGCGGCACGGTCTACCGTTTCCACGTGCCCGTCGGTCCTCCTCCGGAGCCGTAGCGCCGGCTCGTGCTCGCCCGCGACGACGCCCTCGTCCGCGACCTCGGCCACGTCCTCGCCCCCGAGCGGGTGCTGTCGCGGCCCATCGACCTGCTGGGCCGGTCCGTCGACGCCTCCATCTACCGCCTGGTCCCGCGCGCGATCGTCCGGCCCCGCGACCTGGCCGAGGTGCGGAGGCTTCTGGCCTACGCGCGGCGCCGCGCCCGCCACCTGACGTTCCGTACGGCGGGCACCTCGCTGTCGGGCCAGGCGGTGACGGACGACATCCTGGTGGAGCTGGCGCCGTTCTGGAAGGGCGTGCGCGTCCTGGACGGCGGCGCGCGGGTCTGGTGCCAGCCGGGAGTGGTCGGAGGCTACGTGAACCGCCTGTTGGCGCCGCTCGGCCGCCGTCTCGGCCCCGACCCCGCCTCGATCGACGCCTGCATGATGGGCGGCATCGTGGCCAACAACTCCTCGGGCATGTGCTGCGGGGTGGCGCAGAACAGCTACCACACTCTGCGCTCGATGGTGGTGGTGCTCGCGGACGGGACCGTCGTCGACACCTCACAGCCGGATGCCGACGCCGAGCTACGCCGGGAGAGGCCCCGCCTGCACGCGGAACTGGCGCGCCTGCGCGACGAGGTGCGCGCCGACCCCGCCCTCTCGGAGAAGATCCGCCGGAAGTTCGCCCGCAAGAACACCACCGGCTACAGCCTGAACGCGCTGCTGGACCACGACGCGCCCGCCCAGATCCTGGCCCGGCTCATGATCGGATCGCAGGGCACGCTGGGGTTCCTGGCCGAGATGACCCTGGAGACGGTCCCCGAGCCCCCGGCGCGGGCCACCGGCCTCCTGTTCTTCGGCGACCTGGCGGAGGCGGGCGCCGCGGTGGCGCCCCTGGTCGCCGCGGGCGCGGCGGCGCTGGAGATCATGGACTCGGGCTCGCTCCGCTCGCAGGCCGAGGACCGCGAGTATCCGTTTGCCATCGGCGACCGCACGGCCGCCCTGCTCGTCGAGTTCCGCGAGGAGAGCGCCGCGGCGTTGCAGGCCGCCGTGGCCCGCGGCCACGCGGCCCTCCAGGCGTTCCGGCTGCTGGCCGCGGCGGACTTCACGACCGATGCCGCGGAGCGCGACCGGCACTGGCAGCTGCGCAAGGGTCTCTTCCCTTCGGTGGGCGGCATGCGGCCCTCCGGCACCGCGGTGGTGATCGAGGACGTGGTGGTGCCGGTGGAGCGGCTGGCCGAGGCGATCACGGACCTGCGGGCCCTCTTCGAGCGCCACGCCTTCCCCGAGGCCATCGTCTTCGGGCACGCGCGGGACGGCAACCTCCACTTCGTCTTCGCGCAGGACTTCCAGGACCGGGCGGCGGTGGCGCGCTACGGCGCGTTCATGCGCGACCTGGTGGACCTGGTGGTGGGGAAGTACGACGGGGCCATCAAGGCGGAGCACGGGTCCGGCCGCAACATGGCGCCGTTCGTGCGCGACGAGTGGGGCGATGCGGCCTACGCCGTGATGCGGCGGGTCAAGTCCCTCCTCGACCCCGACGGGATCCTGAATCCCGGCGTTCTGCTGAACGACGACCCCGAGGTGCACCTCAAGGACCTGAAGCCGCTGCCACCCATCTCGCCGCTGGCGGACCGCTGCATCGAGTGCGGGTTCTGCGAGCCGCGCTGTCCGTCGAGGGACCTGACCCTCACGCCACGCCAGCGCATCGTGGTGACGCGCGAGATGGCCCGCCTGTCGCGCCTGGCCACGGCCGAGGCCCGCTCCTGGCGCGAGTCCCTCGCGGCCGACTTCGCCTACGAAGGCGATGAGACCTGCGCCAGGGACTCCATGTGCCAGACCTCGTGCCCGGTCAAGATCGACACCGGAGCGCTGGTGAAGGAGATGCGCGCCGCATCGCAGTCGGATGCCTCGCGCGGCGTGGCCGCCTTCCTGGCCGGCCACTATGGCCTGACGGCGGCGGCGGCGCGCGCGGGCCTGCGCGCGGCCGCGATGCTGCGCGCCGTGCCCGGCGGCGCGGGCCTGCTCGCCGGCATCAGCTCAGTGCTCCACGACGCGGCGCCGTCGATCATCCCGCGCGTCCCGCCGGAGATGGACGTGCCGCGGCCGGCGAGGGCGCTACCGCCGCTGCGCCCGGGACGCGGAGGGCGGCGGGTGGTCTACTTCCCGAGTTGCCTGACGCGGATCATGGGCCCGCTCCCCGGTGACGGGGCTGCCCCGCTGGCCGAGGCGATGCTCGACGTCCTGGAGGCCGCCGGCTTCGACGTGACGTATCCCGAGGGCGTGGCGCGGCTGTGCTGCGGGATGCCCTTCGCCAGCAAGGCCTTCACGCACGCAGCCCGGCGCGCCGCCTCTCGCACCGCGCACGCGCTCTGGGCGGCCTCGGCGGGCGGCCGCGACACCGTGGTGACCGACGCTTCGCCGTGCGCGGGCACGCTGCAGGATCTCGCCGTGGGGCCCCTCGTCCAGGAGGGCCGCCCGATGCGGGTCCTGGACTTCCCGGCCTTCTGGGCTGCCGAGGTCCTGCCTGCGCTCCCGGATCCGCCGAAGCGGCCGGGCACCGCGGTGCTGCATCCCACGTGCACGCTGGTCCGGATGCGCGGGCTCCCCGACCTCCTGCGCGTGGCCCGGGCCCACAGCGCGGACGTGGTGGTGCCGGCCGCCGCGGAGTGCTGCGGGTTCGCCGGAGACCGCGGCTTCCTGGTCCCCGAGCTGACCCGCAGCGCGACGGCACCGGAGGCCGCCGAGGCCCGCGCCCTGGCCGGCCGGCCCGGCTCCGGCTTCTACTCGACCTGCCGGACCTGCGAGATCGGCATGTCCCGCGGCGTGGGCCGCGAGTACCGCTCGCTCGTCCACCTCGTGCGCGAGGCGATGCTCGGTGGCTGAGCGTCTCCTGGACTGGATGCAGGGGCTGCCCACGGCTGCCGTCTATCTCGTCCTGGCCGCCCTCTCGTCGGTGGAGAACATCTTCCCGCCAGTGCCCGCGGACGTGGCCGTGGTGTTCGGCGCGTTCCTGTCCCGCCGCGGGATCACGTCGGCGCCGCTGCTCGGCCTCGTCTGCTGGCTGGCCAACACGGCGTCCTCGGCCGGCATGTACTTCCTGGCCCGGGCGCGGGGCAAGAGGTTCTTCGCCAAGGGTTGGCCGAGCAAGCTGCTGACGCCGGACGCGATCAAGGCCCTGGAGCGCATGTACCGCAAGCACGGCATGGTGGGAATCTTCGTGAGCCGCTTCCTGCCCGGGCTGCGCGCCGCGGTCACTCCCTTCGCGGGCGTCGTGGACATGCCGCCGGCGCGGGCCCTCGTGCCCGCGGCTACGGCCTCCGCGATCTGGTACGCCTTCCTGGTGGCGATGGGCGCCGCTCTCGGACGGAACTGGGAGGCCGTGGAGCGGCTGCTGGGGACCACCAATCGCGTCCTGGCCATCGTGGCCCTGATCGCGACCGCGCTTGTGGCGGTCTGGTTCTGGAGGCGCAAACGCGAGGCGTGATCTAGGCCTTCGGCTTGCCGAGGCCGGCCACGATCTCGCGGATGCGGGCGCGGGTGGCGTCCGAGAACCACGCGTCCAGCCAATCCCGCGACAGCCGGCCCTCCTCCTTCTGCATCTCGCGCAGGGCGTCGGCGCGCAGCCAGGCCTTCGTCGTTCCCACCCCCGTGGGATCCTTCTCCGCGAACTCCTCGAGGCGCTTCAGGCAGAAGTCCTCGAAGCCGGTGGCGTCGGCGAGCTCGTCCGCCAGGCCCGCCTGCAGGGCCTCGTCGTCGGCGAAGTTCCGGCCCAGGAGGGCGACCCGCGCCAGGGCGCCGGGCGGGACCGTGGCCCGGAGCAGCACGGCCACAGACCAGGGGAGCGGGACGCCGATGCGCACCTCGTTCAGCCCGATCTGCACCCCGCCGCGGGCCAGGACGCGGTGGTCGGCGGTCAGGGCCAGGATGCAGCCGCCCGCGATCGCGTGGCCGGAGACGGCCGCCACCACCGGCTTGCGCAGGCCGTAGAAGCCCCACACGAGCGCGGCGAACTTGCCCATGAAGCGCTGCATCGAGGGCCGGTCGTACTCCAGCAGGCCCACCAGGTCGAGGCCGGGGCAGAAGAGCTTCGGGTGGGCGGAGGCCAGGAGCACGCCGCGCACGGCCGGGTCCGCCTCGAGCGTCGTGCCGGCGGCCATCAGCTCGTCGACGAGCGTTTCGTCGATGGCGTTGCCACGGGCCTTGTCGAGGCGGAGGACGGCCAGGGGGCCCTGCTTCTCGATCCGGACGCCGCTCACGGTCGACCTCCTCGAAGAAGGCCAGCTTACCAGAGCGGAAGCTGCTCCGCGGGCCTGGGCGGGACGTCCTCGTCGCCGTCGTCCCGGTCGACGAAGCCGTGCCGGACCTTGAGCCGTGCGATCGTCTCGCGGATCCGGTCGCGATACCGCCCGCCCAGGTAGACGCGCCCCCGGTAGGCGTTCCGGTACGCCTCGAGGTAGCGCGGGAACTCCGCCTCCAGCCACCGCAGGTACTTCTCGCGCGTGGGCGAGCGGAGGAAGAGCACCTGTGAGAAGAGCCGCCGCACGCCCGCCCCGGCCACGCGCCGCAGCAGCTCGTCGAGGTCGCGCTCGCCGTCCGTGATGGCCGGCAGCACGGGGGCCAGGCCCAGCCAGGTCTCGATCCCCGCCTCGTTCAGGCGCCGCATCACCTCGATGCGGACGTCGGGCGGCGGCGCCAGGGGCTCGATGCGCCGCAGGAGGTCGGCCCGCGGTGAGTTCAGCGAGACGTGTACGGACAGCGACGACCGCTCGCTGATCCGGCGCAGGAGATCGAGGTCTCGGAGAACGAGCGCGCCCTTGGTGGTGATCCCCAGCCTCGCCCCCCGGTGCTGGGCCACGGCCTCCAGGAACCGGCGGGTGACCCGCGCCTCGGCCTCCCCCGGCTGGTAGGGATCCGTGGCGGCGCCCACCGCGATGAGCTCGCGCCTGCGCACCAGGCGGGCCAGGTCGGCCGCGGTGCGCGCCTCGTGCCCCCGCTTCACGTACACGGTGGAGTGGAACTCCTCGGGGGTGGCGATGCCCATGAACTCGTGCGTGTACGTCGCGTAACAGTACCGGCAGCCCATGGCGCAACCGCGATAGGGGTTCACGGTCCAGCGGAAGGGCATGCGGGGGGAGTCGCAGCGATTGAGGAGCGAGCGCGCCTGGAGCGACCGATACCGGATGCCGCCCTGCTCGCGCAGGTCCTCGCGTCCCATCAGGGGCAGGAGGTTCGGGGCGGGGACGCCGGGACGAATCATCGGGACTGACCTTCGCCTTATCTTCGCCTTTGGCCCGCGCCAGGTCAAGGGATTTTCGCGGGCGGCTATAATCGAAGATGCGGACCATGCCCGCCGCCGCCCCTTCGCCCCTCGCCGAGCTGCTCGCCCGCCATACCCGCGAGGGAGAGCTGTACGAAAAGCTGCCCGAGGGACGCGTGCGCTGCTTCGCGTGCGGGCACCGTTGCCTCATCCCGCCCGGCCACGACGGCATCTGCAAGGTCCGCTTCAACGACGCGGGCGTCCTGAAGGTCCCGCACGGCTACGTGGGCGCGCTGCAGCTCGATCCGGTCGAGAAGAAGCCGTTCTTCCACGCGCTCCCCGGCGCGAAGGCGCTCTCCTTCGGCATGCTCGGGTGCGATTACCACTGCGGGTACTGCTTCGTGCCGGGCACGGCGGTGGCCACCACCGGCGGGCCGCGGACGCTCGATTCGCTCTTCGCGGGGGCGACGACGGTGCTGGAGACCGGCGGCGACGCGGTGGCCGTGCGGCCCGCCGTCGAGGTCCTGACCCACCGCGGCCGCGCCCGGCCCGTGCGCGGGATCTTCCGCCACGAGTACCGCGGCCCGCTCATGGCCCTGAGGCTCAGCGGCGGGGCCGAGATCCGCTCCACGCCGGAGCACGAGTTCCTGGTCTCCGCCCGCGCGGCGCGGGGTGTGCGGCCGCCGTCGTTCTTCATGCCGGCCTCGGGCGTGACGCCGGAGTTCGACCTGCTCGAGCCGATCTCGGACGGGACATTCCGCAAGAGGCGGATCGAGGACAGCCGCGTGGTCCCCTACGACGGCCCGGTCTACAACATCGAGGTGGAGGAGGACCAGACGTACCTGGTCGAGGGCGCGGCGGTGCACAACTGCCAGAACTGGATCACGTCCCAGGCCCTGCGCGACCCGAAGGCGGTGGCGCCGCCCGAGGAGATGACGCCGAAGGACCTCGTCCGCCTCGCGCACGAGCACGGCGCGCGGATCATGACCTCGACCTACAACGAGCCCTTGATCACGAGCGAATGGGCGGTGGCCGTCTTCCGCGAGGCGAAGGCGGCGGGCCTCGTCTGCTCCTACGTCTCGAACGGCAACGGCACGCCGGAGGTCCTCGACTACATCCAGCCGTGGGTCTCCCTCTACAAGGTGGACCTGAAGAGCTTCCGCGACCGCCACTACCGGGAGCTGGGGGGGACGCTGGAGCGCGTCCTCTGGACGATCCGCGCCCTGCACGAGCGGGGCTTCTGGGTGGAGATCGTGACTTTGACGGTGCCCGGCTTCAACGACAGCGACGAGGAGCTGCGCGACATCGCCCGGTACCTCGTCTCGGTCTCGCCGGACATTCCCTGGCACGTCACGGCCTTCCACAAGGACTACAAGATGACGGGACCCGACAACACGTCGGTGGGCACGCTGCTGCGGGCGGCGGAGATCGGCGCGTCCGAGGGCCTGCGCTTCGTCTACGCCGGGAACATCCCGGGCCAGGTCCGCAACTGGGAGAACACCTATTGCCCCGGCTGCGGCGCGCTACTCATCGAGCGCCGGGGGTTCCGGGTCTTGAAGAACCGGATCCCGGATGGTGTCTGTCCCTCATGCGTGCGAGCCGTCCCCGGCTTCTGGCACGCGTCGTCAGGCAAGACCGGTTAGGAAGACCGTCTTGATCGGTAACGGAGCGCGACGCGCTCGACCTGCGCTCGCGTCGCCGGGGTTACCCCCCGATCCTCTGCAGCGCGCTGCGCGCCATCTTGCGGAACTCCTCGTCGCGCATGGCCTGCTCCATCTCCGCCCTTTCCTGGATCAGGTTGCCGCCCGGCGGCGCGTTCACGATCTGTTGGAGATACGGGACCGCCGCCTTGGCGGCGGGGCCGATCGCGCCCAGCGAGGTCACAGCGGCCTCGCGGACGGCACGATCGCTCAGGGCGCGGATGAGGGCGTTGACGCCTGCCCCGCCGTACCCGGCGAGGTCCCGCGCGGCCTTGCGGCGCGCGCCCGCGTCGCCTCCGCCCAGCAGGATCGCGCTCAGGGTTCCAGGGTCGGCACGGGCCACCTTCGGCGCGGGCGGCTCGTCGCTGGGATCGGGGCCTTCCGCGGCGGCGGCGATACCCTTCTTCTTGTTTTCGATGTTGGTCGCCAGCTTGGTGTCGTTGCGGCCCGCGGACTTCGCCTTGGACTGGAACTCCTCCGCCTTGGGCAGGTCACCCTTGAAGAAGTAGGCCCAGGCGATTGCGTTGTTGGCATCCGCCGCGAGCGTGGGCTCCAGCTCGATGGCCTTGTTGAAGCTGACCAGCGCCTCGTCCCACTTACGACCGTAGAAGTACGACCAGCCCACGCCCAGGGCGGCCTGCTCGTTCTTGGGATCGAGCTCCAAAGCCTTCTTGTAGGCGGCCACGGCCTCGTCCGCGCGCTTGGGTTCCACGTTGCGGTACAGCCATCCGAGGTTGATGTACGCGTCGGCGTCCTTGTAGCCCGGAGTGGCGATCACCTTCTTGAGCTCGGTGATCCCCGCCTCATGCTGCTTGTTCAGCCCGAGCAGCAGGCCGTACGTCGTGCGGTAGTCGACGTTCTTCGGATCCAGTTCGGTAGCCTTGCGGTACGCGTTCAGCGCGTCGGCGGACCGGCGGCTGTTCGTGTAGGCGTAGCCCAGGAGGGCGTGGGCCTCGGCCGAGCCCGGCGAGGCGGCGACCGCCTTCTCGAGGGCGGGCGTGGCGGCGCTGAGGGACGCGGCGTCGCCCTTCCGGAGGAGGAGCCGGCCCAGCTCGAGCTGGATCTCCCCGCTCTGCGGCATCTCCGCTGCGAGCTTCTGCGCCTCGACGAGCGCGCCCTCGGTGTCGCCCTTGCGCACCTGCGCGCTAAGCAGCGCGGCCCGCGCCGGCGTATACCCGGGGTCGGTCTCGAGCGCCCTCTTGTAGGCGAGGGCCGCCTGGTCGAGGTTGTCGCCGCCCTCGAAGACCTTGCCCACCGCGACCTGGACCCAGGGGTCCTTCGCGTTCAGGAAAACGCCGTTCTGGGCCTGCGAGATGGCGTCGTTCCAGTTGGCCTTGTTCTCGGCGAGGATGGCCAGGCCGAGGACCGCGAAGGCCTGCGCCGACTTCGCATCCACCTCGGAGGC
>Ga0075418_10008975_pt1 | contig 11217 bp, 9 predicted proteins | sample SoiMetdeltSBSDD2_FD_81776 | JGI IMG/M metagenome (GOLD analysis project Ga0075418, IMG submission 81776) | Bulk soil microbial communities from a Populus tree surrounding site in Tennessee, USA - Soil MetaG P. deltoides SBSDD2 | ecosystem: Environmental > Terrestrial > Soil > Tree plantation...
CGCCCCGCGGCGCGAGGGGTGGCCGGCAACGTCTATCTCGGCCGCGTCCGCACCGTTCTGCCAGGGCTGCAGGCGGCGTTCGTCGATCTCGGTCTCGAGCGTGACGGCTTTCTCCACGTGGAGGACGCCCTGCCGCCCTCCGCCGTGCCGGGCGGGACCCGGGAGGACGCGCGCATCGAGGACCAGCTCCGGGACGGTCAGGAGCTGGTGGTCCAGGTGAGTAAGGAGCCGATGGGGCAGAAAGGCGCACGGATCACGGCGCACCTGGCCCTGCCCGGCCGCTTCCTGATCCTGCTGCCCGGGATCGACCACACCGGAGTGTCGCGCCGGATCGAGGACGCCTCGGAACGGGAGCGTCTGCGGGCGCTGGCGGACGATCTGGCGAAGGCGCTCGGAGCCCCGGGCGGGTTCATCGTGCGCACGTCGGGCGCGCAGCGCTCCGCCGGGGATCTGGAGCCGGAGGCCAGGACCCTCGTCGACCTCTGGACGCGGATCGGCTCGCGCCGGGAGGCTTCGGGGGCTCCCGCCCTCCTGCACGAAGAGGCCGGGGCGATCGCGCGCGCGTTGCGCGACCTGTGCGACGAGGCCGTGGCCGAGGTCGTGGTGGACGCGCCGGAGCTGCTGCGCGAGGCGGCAGCCGGCGCGGAATGCGACCCCGATCTCGCGCGACGCATCCGGCTGCACGACGGGCCCCGCCCTCTTTTCGAGACCATGGGCCTGGACGCCCAGCTGGACCGCGCCTTGCGTCCGAGGGTGTGGCTCAAGTCGGGCGGATTCATCGTCATCAACCAGACGGAGGCCCTTGTCGCCATCGACGTCAACACCGGCAAGTACGTGGGACGCCTCAGGCACGAGGAGACCATCGTCAGGACCAACCTCGAGGCCGTGCGCGAGATCGTGCGGCAGATCCGGCTTCGCGACCTCGGAGGCATCATCGTCATCGACCTCATCGACATGGAGGCCCCGGACAGCCGGGCGACGCTCGTCACGGCCCTCGAGCAGGAGCTCCGCAAGGACCGGGCCCGGAGCCGAATGCTCCCGATCAGCGAGTTCGGCCTCATCGAGATCACCCGCCAGAGGATCCGCCCGGGGCTCGATGGCATCATGTGCCGGCCGTGCCCGAGCTGCGGCGGCGCCGGCCGTTCCCCCTCCGTCCAGACGCTCGGTCTCGCGATCGTCAGGGCGATCCGGAGGCTGGGTCCGGACCTGGGCGGGGGGCGCGTGGTGGTACGGGTCCATCCCGGGGCGGGCCTCGCGTTGCGCAAGCAGGAAGACGCGCTGGCCGCCGCCGGCAACCTTCCCGCGGAGCGCCTGGCGCTCCAGGACGATCCGGAGCTGCGCCCCGATCAGTGGGTCCTGCGCGTGGACTGACCCGCAGCGGGGGCGGGAAGGTCGATGTGGAACGCCGACCCGCGCCCCGGAGTGCTCTCCACCCGGACGGCCCCGGCGTGCTCTTCGACGATGGCCCGCACGATCGCCAGGCCGAGTCCCGTGCCCCGCGGCTTGCCGTGCGTGAAGAACGGCTCGAAAACCCGGTTCCGCACGTCCTCGGACATCCCGCAGCCGGAGTCTTCGACACGGACGAAGGCGTGGCCGCCCGCCGTGCCGCACCGCAGACGCAGCACCCCTCCGCCCGGCATCGCCTCCATGGCGTTCGTGATCAGGTTGTGCAGCGCCCGGGCCAGGCCCGGCGCATCGACGATCGCGATCGCTCCGTCGTCGAGGTCGAGCTCGACGCCGATGCGGGCGCGCTCCAGAAGGGGGCGCAAGGGCTCGAGGGCCTTCCGGATCAGCTCGGCGGGGCGCGCCTCGAGCCGTGCCGGCGCCAGGCCCTGACGCGAGAAGCGGAGCAGGTCCCCGGTCAGCTCTGCCAGGCGATCGGTCTCGGCCATGATGGTCGTGAGATGGCGCCGCGCAGGATCGGGTTCGGCGCTGCGCTGGTGCAGGAGCTCCGCCAGCGCGCGGATCGAGCAGAGCGGGCTGCGCAGGTCGTGCACGATCGCCCGCGCCATCTGCCCGATCGCCAGAGTGCGCTCGGCCCGCACGCGCTCCTCCACGAGACGACTGTTCTGGATGGCCACAGCGGCCAGCCCGGCGAGCGCCTCGATCAGTGCCAGATCCGGATCCTGGCGGGGGAGGGGGCGCCGGCTGTCCAGGTAGATGACCCCGATCACGTCCTGCGTCACGGCCAGAGGAAGGCACAGGATGGCCTGCAGCCTGAGACGGACGATGCTGTCGGTCAGCGATCCGGCGGACGGACCCGCGAGATCGTCCCGGCGGATGGGACGGCCCGTCCTGGCGACCTCCTCGGCCACCGTGCGGCTGACGTCGACACTCGGCCCGCCGTGGTGTCCGTTCACCCAGGGCACCAGGGAGTCCCCGTCCCGGAGGAAGAGGAAGCCGCGCTCCGCTCCGGAGAACCGGACGGCGCCGTCCAGGATGCGCTCCACCACCTCATCCAGATTCAGGGAGCTGTTGATCGATCGGGCGATCTCCATCAGCGTCAGGAGCTGCTCCTCCCGGCTGGCCGAAGGCGCCGTGGGCGCGGGAAGGACGACATGGGAAGGATCGTGCGACACCCAGAGCCCTCCTGGAAATCTCCGACGGGCGAATATGGTGCCTGTCCGGCAGCCGCGCAACGGAACGGCGTGCCGGCGTCGGTTGCTTGACGGTCGGGTGGACGACCCCTCTTGACACCTCGGGTGGGAGGGCGTAGCATCGCTCTGTTATTGAGACTGCGTCTCAATCGCAACAGGAGAGAGGCCGGCATGCAGACCATCGAGCCCCAGCGGACGTCGGCACGGCGACGCCGGCCCCGGCCACTCCGGCAGGCACTGGCCTCGCTCCTGATGTCGGCGTCCGTCACTCTGGCTGCCGGCACCGTCGCGGCGGCCGGGACGGGGACAGAGCCCGAGCCCACCCCGGCGGGCCCGGGACCTCATGTTCTGGAGGGAGAGGGGCGGTCCGTGTCGCGAGCGCGCTTCCTGATGGGGACCACCCTCTCGATCGAGGCCATGGGCGTGGACGCGGGCCCCGCGATCGAGGCCGCCTTCGGGGAGGTGGAGCGTCTCGATCAGGTGTTGAGCAACTGGCACGACAGCGAGCTCGTCCGCTTGAACGACCGCGCGGCGACCGCCCCCGTGGCGTGCTCCACCGACCTGTTCCACGCCGTGAGCGTAGCCCTGAAGTGGGCGCGGCAAACAGACGGCTCGTTCGACCCGACCGTGGAGCCGCTCGTCCGCCGGCTCGGCCTGCGGGGCGATGACGGAAGGCTCCCGCCTCGCTCGGAGGAGGCGGGAGGACTCGCGGGCGGGTCCTTGGCCGGAGGCGATCGCCCGTCTCCGGTCCCGGGCGAGGGCGGCGCCCTCGAGCGGGTCGGCTGGAGGCACGTCCATCTGGACCCCGCGACGCGACAGGTGCGCTTCGATGCGCCCGGAGTCGGCCTGGACCTGGGGGGGATCGGCAAGGGGATGGCGCTCGACGCCGCCTGCGCCGTGTTGCGCGCCCGCGGCATCGGCGCGGCGCTGCTCAACTTCGGAGGACAGGTGGTGACTTTCGGACCGGGGCCGGACGATGGCCGATGGCGCGTCGGTCTGTCGGATCCTCAGGATCGCAGCCGCTTCGTGGAGACCCTCGATCTGCGCGACGCCTCGCTTGCGACCTCCGGCCAGGGAGAGCGGGGGATCGTCACCGACGGTCGGCGCGTCGGGCACATCCTGGATCCACGGTCCGGTGCTCCGGCGGCCTTCGCCGGGACGGTCTCGGTGCTGGCCCCCACGGCGACGATCGCGGACGCCCTGGACACCGCCCTGTTCGTCATGGGTCCCGACCGCGGCCGGCAGTGGGCCGCGACCCACGGCTTGGACACCGTGTTCCTCGTCCGCGATCCGGACGGCCGGCTGATCCGGCACGGCACCGGTTCGCTGCTCCACGCGGCATCCTCCGGGACGCTCCCTCAACCAGCCCACAGGAGGTCGACCTCATGTCGGTGACGAGTCATCGTTCAGCCCCACGCGTCGGTTGCGGAGGCGCTCCACGAGGGACCCTCGCCGTTGTCCTGCTGCTCGCCGGGGTCGGCCTGGCCTTCGGGTCAGCGGAGGAGGCTCCCGCGGCGGGCGCGGCCGAGGCTGCCTCGGGCTCGCGGACGGAAGCGGCAGCCGAGCTGGAGCGGCGTCTCGCCGATCTGGAGGCGCAGGTCACGGCCCTTCAGGGGGAGTTGGAGCGTCTGCGCGGCACGGGGGCCGTCGTCACCACCGCTGAGCTGGAGAAGCGCATCGAGGCTCTGTCCCGGGAGATCGAGCGCCTGCGTCTCGGCGCCGCCGCGTCCCCCGAGGCTACCGAGTCCGTCCACGGTCTGGGCCCTGCCGCTTCCAAGATCTACCGCGCCCGGCCCGGGGTGTCGATCGGAGGATACGGCGAGGCCCTCTTTCTCGACCCGTCGGGCCGACTGGACGATGGATCCCCGTCCGGCGAGGTCGCAACGGCCGACCTGCTGCGGGCGGTCCTGTACTTCGGATACAAGTTCGACGATCACTTCCTGTTCAACTCCGAGATCGAGTACGAGCACGCGGTCGCGGCGGACGGGGCTGGTGGGGAAGTGGCGGTGGAGTTCGCCTACGTCGATTACAAGGCCGGACCGCGCCTCGGAGCGCGCGGGGGGCTGCTGCTCGTGCCCGTGGGATTCCTCAACGAACTGCACGAGCCGCCGATCTTCTTCGGGGCCCAGCGGCCGGAGGTCGAGCGGTTCATCATCCCGACGACCTGGAGGGAGCTCGGGCTCGGAGTCTACGGAGACGCGGGATCGGTCTCCTGGAAGGCCTACCTGGTCACCGGTTTGGATGCGGCGGGTTTCACCGCCGCCGAAGGGATCCGGGAGGGCCGCCAGGAAGGATCCGAAGCGATCGCCGAGGACCTGGCCCTGACGGTCCGCGCGGACTGGACGCCCACGCCGGGCCTGCTGCTCGGGGCCTCCGGATTCGCGGGCGACTCCGCGCAGGCGTCGGCCGGAGTCGATCGGGCGCGCGTGGTCCAGTGGGACGCGCATGCGGAATGGAACTGGAAGGGCGTCCACCTGCGCGGGTTGTTCGTGAGGACTCGCCTGGACGACGCCGCCGAGGTCGGCGTGCTGACGGGCGAGGCGGTCGGGTCGCAGATGAACGGGTACTATGGGGAGGTGGCCTACAACGTCTTGACCCTAAAGCACTCGACGCGACAGGAGGTCAGCCCGTTCTTCCGCTACGAGGCGTACGACACGCAGGCGTCGATGCCGTCCGGCACGCCGGCCGATCCCGGGAACGATCGATCGGTGCGCGCCTGGGGCTTGCGCTATCGTCCGATCCCGAACATCGCGATCAAGGCCGACTACCTGGATCGCGGTGACTCCGCCGACACCGCCGTGGACGGCTTTCAGCTGGCGCTCGGATGGCTGTTCTGAGACGCGCCCTGCTCGCGGGCGCCGTGGGTCTTCTGACCGCGGCCGGCGGCTTCTGGCCGGCGCTGGCGAAGGTCTACCTGACGCAGGAGGACGCGATCCGCCTGGCCTTCCCGCCGCCGCAGAGCGCCGAGCGACGGACCCTGTACCTGGACGAGGCGCAGGCGCGCCGCGCCGCGGATCTCTCGGGAGTGGCCGTCGAGACGCGCATCGTCCCGTACTACGTGGGCGTCTCCGCCGGGCATGTCACGGGCTATGCCTACTTCGACACGCACCTGGTCCGGACCCTTCAGGAAACCGTGCTGGTGCGGCTGTCCCCGGAGGGGCGGATCGTGGCGATCGACATCGTGTCCTTCGACGAGCCGGAGGACTACAAGGTGACGCCCCGCTGGCTGGCGCAGTTCCACGACCAGGCGCCGGAGGACCCGAAGCGCCTGCCGCTGGGGATCCGCTCCCTGGCCGGGGCGACGTTGTCGGCCCGGTCCATCACCGACGCCGCGCGGCGGGTCCTCGCCCTCCACCGGTTGTTCGTGCAGCCGGGCACGACGTCTCCCGCCGAGCCGGTGAAGCCATGAGCCGGTTCGAGCGGCTCCTGCTCCACGCGTCGATCGCCCTGTCCGCCGCGTCCGGGATCATCTACGTCGTGATGCGGGATCTCGTCCCGAGATCGGATCCGTACTCTGTCCTCGGCCACCCATGGCAGCCCCACGTCCTGGCCGCGCACGTGCTCGTGGCGCCCTTCTTCGTCTTCGCTCTGGGGTTGATCGCGCGCGAGCACATCCTGGAGCGCGTCCGCAACGGCCGGACGCCTTCGGGACGCCGGAGCGGTGTTGTGACCATCCTGCTGGCCCTGCCGATGATCGTCAGCGGCTACGGCGTCCAGGTGGTCACCTCTCCCTTCCTGAGGCGCGGGCTCGGGATCGCGCATCTGGCCTCCGGACTCGCGTTCGCGCTGCTGTACGGAGTGCACCTCCTGCGTGCCTCCCGCCGCCGCCAGCCCGGGAAGGGCTGGCAGAGGGAGCCCGGCGATCGCCTCTCCGCCTGAGCGGACCCCGCCTGGAGGACCCCGGCCCGCTCCCTGACCCCGGGCCGGTTCTGTTGATCACCCCTGGCGCCGGGTATAGAATCCGGAGTCCGGGGACCATCGGGCGGCTGCCGATCCGGCTGCGCCGCTGGAGGAAACGATGACTCACGCACGGTATGGCCGCTTGACGGCGGCGCTCTTCGCCCTGCTGCTCCTGTCCGGGCCGCTCCGGCCCGCCTCCGCAGCCGAGGGCATCACCAAGGTGAAGGGCAAGGTGGTGGACCAGTTCGGCAAGCCGCTGGCCAAGGTGCCGATCTATTTCGAGGCCACTGACATCAAGAAGTCGGCGGGCCCGCTGAAGACGAACAAGAACGGGGAATACTACTTCGCGACGCTCGACCGGACGGTTGCCAAGAAGTGGAGAGTCATGGCCAAGCTCGATGGCTACAAAGTCGTGAAGGTGAGCTACGAGCTCGTCGACTCCGGCGGGGAGCAGGTGGACAAGCGCGAGCTGATCCTCGGATCGAAGCAGGAGTTCCCGGACTTGCCGCTGGTCCTGGTCGGCGACGAGGGGCGCAACGTCGTCGACTTCATGCTGGCCAAGGACGCCGATTTCGTCGCGGCGACGCAGGCCGAGCAGAAGAAGCGGGAGGCCGCCAAGGGCGGCGCGACCGCGACCGCCGCGGCCGCGACGCCCGAGGCCGGAGCGGTGCCGACGCCGGCCGCCGGACCGAGGATCACCCCGGAAGCGGCCCAGGCGCTGACCAAGGCCAAGCAGCTCGCTGACGCCGGCAACCACGAGCAGGCCATCGAGATCTACAAGGGGTTCCTCGCCAAGGATCCAACCGGCAATCCGAACGTCTACTTCTACCTCGGCAAGAGCCTGTTCGCCACCAACGACGACGCGGGCGCCGAGCAGGCGTTCAAGAAGGGCGTCGAACTGCAGAAGGACATGAAGGGAGCCCATTTCTACCTGGGGAACCTGGCGATGCGCGGGGACAACCCCGCCGGCGCGGCGGCCGAATACGAGCAGGAGCTGAAGCTGACGCCGGATTCGGAGCGGGCACTGTACAACCTCGGCCTGGCGTACTCCAAGGCCGGGGACTTCGACAAGGCCCTCGCGGCGCTCGATCGGGCGGCCACGCTCGATCCGTCCAAGCCGGACACCTACATGACGCTGGCGTCCGTCTACGAGCAGCGCGGGGACGCGGCCAAGGCCGAGGAGATGTACAAGAAGGTCGCGGCCATCGATCCCCACAACGCCGCCGTGCTCTTCTACAACGTCGGGGTCAGGGCCTGGAACGAGAACCGCCCCAAGGAAGCCATCACGGCCTACGGCAAGGCGCTCGAGATCGATCCGGCCTATGCCCAGACCCACCGCGAGCTGGCGAAGGTGCTCATGGCGCAGCAGGATTTCGGCGGCGCCGTGAAGCATTTCCAGGAGTACCTGCGTCTCAACCCCACGGCACCCGACGCGAAGGAGATTCAGGATAGCCTCGCGCTCCTGAAGAAGTAGTCCGGGCCCGATCAGCCGCGCCAGGCGATGACGGCCGCCATCCGGCCCGGCCTTCCGCGGCTGCGGCGGTGCGATTCGAGCAGGTCGGGTCGGCACGCGGTACAGAGGCCGGACGCCGCGATCCTTTCCGGCAGCACGCCCTCGCGCAGGGCCTGCCAGCGGTTGGACTCCAGAAGGTCGATTCGGGCCGGCCGGCCGTCGACGCCCGGCGTGGTGCCCGGCAGCCCGGCTCGGCGAAAGGCCTTGACGACCTCCTCTCCCACCTCGAAGCAGCAAAGGCCGATCGATGGACCCAGGACCATCCGGAGATCGTCGCTCCGGACGCCGCGCCGGGCGAGCGCCCGGATCGCGGAGGTCACGGCCCCCGCGACCGTGCCGCGCCAGCCGGCGTGGACCGCGGCGATCCACCCGCTCACCGGATCGCAGAGGAGCGCCGGGACGCAGTCGGCGACGCTCACCTGGAGGCCCACCCCCCGCCGACGCGTGATCAGGGCATCGCCCGCCGGGCGTTCACCCGGGGCGGCGAGGGCGTCATGGTCCCCCACCGTGTGGACCTCGGTGCCATGCGTCTGGCGCACCGACGCGAACGGCAGAGGACGGCCGGCGGCTTCGGCGATCGCCTCTTCGACGAGGGAGCCTCGCGTCGTGAAGGCGTGAATCAGGCCGGGCACTTCCGCCAGTAGAGGCAGCGTCAGGCGCCGCGTTGTTCCGGAGCCGGCGATCCGGCACCGGCCCGCCACGTCGCCAGCAGGCGGCTGGTTCATGTCTCCGAGTGTAGGGAGGCGCGCGCGCCTTGACAAGCCGGGACGCTTGCGGCAATCTATCGCCCCTCAAGCACGCGGATCTCGAGGCGCAGGCGGGCGCGCCGGTGCTGTGACGGAGGCGGACGGTGGCCTCCTTATTTTTTGCCGGTGGCCGGCCGGCCTCCGAGCGGGCGTTGCGCGGAAAGGCGAGACTTGGAACCACTGGGCATGATGGCCCCTCCTTCGGGCCAGGGACAGCCGAGTCCCTGGCTTCAGATCGTGCCCCTGCTCTTTTTCTTCGTCGTCATCTATTTCCTGCTGATCCGGCCAGCGCGCACCAGGCAGAAGCAGGTCCAGAAGATGATCGAGGCCTTGAAGCCCGGTGATCGGGTGGTTACGTCGGGTGGGCTCATCGGGACCATCGTCGCGGTCGACCGGGACATCGTGCAGCTCCGCATCGCCGACAAGATCAAGGTGGACGTGACCAAGAGTTCCGTGGTCGCCCTGCAGGGGGAGCCGTCCTCTTCCGGGCAGGAGGCCTGAGGCGATATGAGTCTGGACGACGTCCGCACGCGGCTTCTGATCATCGCGGGATCCATCGCGCTCTGCGCCTACCTCGTGTATCCCCTGTCGCGGACCATCAACCTCGGCCTCGACCTCAAGGGCGGCATCCACATGGTGATGCGGGTCAAGACGGACGACGCGATCAAGGCCGAGCAGGACCTCTCGGCCGAGCGCATCCGGGCCTCGCTCGCGGAGAAGGGGATGGCGCCGTCCCACATGGAGACGGACGGCGGCGCCCTGGTGTTCCACGGGATCGACGCCGCCAAGGTGGGCGAGGCGCGCTCGCTGTTGCGCGACCAGTTCCCCCAGTTCTCCGTGGAGCCGTCCGGAGAAGGGGGGCTGCGCCTGACGCTGCGTTCGGCGGACGAGGCCGGGATCCGCGACGCCGCCGTGCGCCAGGCGCTGGAGACCATCCGGACGCGCGTGGACAAGTTCGGCGTCGCCGAGCCGACGATCCAGAGGAAGGGCGTCGGACCCGACGCTGACCAGATCCTGATCCAGCTCCCGGGCATCGAGGATCCGGAGCGAGTCAAGGACCTCATCGGCTCGCCGGCGTTCCTGGAGTGGAAGCTGGTCAAGGTGCCTCCCGGCGTGACCACGGAGCAGTTCCGTCCCCCCGACAACCCCCAGGCCGTGGAAGCCGCCTTTGGCGGCGCCCTGCCCGCCGACGTGGAGATCCTGCCCCAGGAGGTCCATGGCGACGACGGCCGGCGGTTCACGCTGTACTGGCCCGTGACGCGATCGTCCCCGATCACGGGGAACGATCTCAAGAACGCCCGCCGCGACGCGGATCGCTTCGGCGGCCCGGCGGTCAACTTCCTGCTCTCGGCGGAGGCTGGCCAGCGTTTCCAGGAGCTGACGCGCCTCAACCAGGGACAGCTCCTGGCCATCGTGCTGGATCGCAAGATCATCTCGGCGCCCCGCATCAACGCGGTGATCGCGGAGCGCGGCATCATCGAGGGCGGCAACTTCACCGTCGAGAGCGCCGAGGACCTGGCGCTCAAGCTGCGCTCCGGGGCGCTGCCCGCCGGCCTCGACATTCTCGAAGAGCGGACGGTCGGCGCCTCCCTGGGGGCCGACTCGATCCGCCAGGGGATCGTCGCGTCGATCATCGGATCGGTGATCGTCATCCTGTTCATGCTCGTCTACTACCGCCTGGCGGGGGTCAACGCGGCGCTCGTGCTCGGCATCAACATCCTGATCCTGCTCGCCGGGATGGCCTCGCTGCGCTCCACCCTGACGCTGCCGGGGATCGCGGGCATCGCGCTGACCGTCGGCATGGCGGTCGACGCCAACGTGCTGGTCTTCGAGCGGGTTCGCGAGGAGCTGCGCCTGGGCCGCACCGCGAAGGCCGCCCTGCATTCGGGGTTTGCGAAGGCCTTGTCGACCATCGTCGATTCCAACCTGACGACGCTGATCGCAGCGCTGGCGCTCCTGGGCTTCGGGACCGGGCCGGTCAAGGGCTTCGCGGTGACCTTGAGCGTCGGTATCCTGGCTAACTTGTTGACGGCCGTCTTCATGTCGCGCGCCCTGTTCGACGCCTGGCTGGCCGTGAATCCGAGGCTCGAGAAACTGAGCATCTGAGGAGCGCATGCTGCAGGTCTTCCAGCGGTCGAATTTCCGGTTCATGTGGGCGACCAAGTGGTTCTTCCTGGCCTTCTCCTTCGCGGTCGTCCTCGTGGCGTTGGCTATCATCCTGGTGAAGGGCTTCAACTACGGGATCGACTTCGCGGGGGGCACGGCCGTGCAGGTCCGCTTCAGCGAGCCTCCGCGGCTGGACCATCTCCGCGAGGTGCTCGATGGATCGGGCCTCGGCGACGTCACCCTTCAGAGGATCGGGGATCCGGGTGACAACGAGGTCCTGATCCGGGTGGAGCGCGAGAGCGGGGTGGAGGCGACGGGGGATGAGGGGGGAAACGTCAGCGAGAAGGTGCTGGGA
>Ga0075418_10008977_pt1 | contig 11216 bp, 8 predicted proteins | sample SoiMetdeltSBSDD2_FD_81776 | JGI IMG/M metagenome (GOLD analysis project Ga0075418, IMG submission 81776) | Bulk soil microbial communities from a Populus tree surrounding site in Tennessee, USA - Soil MetaG P. deltoides SBSDD2 | ecosystem: Environmental > Terrestrial > Soil > Tree plantation...
GGAGCATCGCTCTTGGTTGATCGTCACCAAGGTTAACCAGGGTTATCTCGTTGCCGATAGCATCGCCAATCGACTCCGAAGGCGCGAGCCCATACTCCTTCTTGAAATCAATAACGAACTCTCGAAGCGCAACACCGGCCACGAGGTCAACGGCGGGCGAGAGCTGTTTCAGCAAGCGCTCGGGCAACTCCCCCACACTCTCGACATTCAACAGCGTCATGCTCTCGATTTCTCGCGGGATAAACGGAAGCGATTGGAACCTCGCCGCGGCAGCCGGTTTCAGAGGTTCAACCAGAGCCTGTGCGATCTGAGGACGCAGCACGGTCAAGTACTTTTCCGTTACTCCGCCATCTTCGAATTCCAGGGAATAGAGCAACCCGGCGCCTGCCTGCTTCGACAGATGCTCGACAAGGTCCGTAAAAACGTTAATGCTCGACGGGTCGGCCTCGCGCCCGGCAATCAGCAGCGGCCAAAGATCGACAAGCTTCTCGATCCCGGCCGCGGTCAGGTGAGCAAACACCGGCGGATCGAGTTTCAATTCGGGACGCATCATCTTTAGCGTCGCATCATCGGCTAGTGTCGGCGCTCGTCCTGCGATAGCGTCGAGACATTGCTTCGTTGCCTCGGCCCGGTTTGCAATGAGGATCACGCTACCGTAGCTCGAGGCTACCAGCTGGTGGCCGGGACCGGTCGCTTCGAAAACCCGCAGCGGTGAACCTCGATAGTCATCCGCACGTTCAGCAACCGACTCTCCGTAGATTCGCTGAGCGATTATCCCTGCCCGCTCACGTACGAGACGCGCGGCTCTCTCGGTCGTCGTGTGAGTTTCGACTATCAGAGCAAAGACCGGTTTAAGGTGAAGGTATGGACCTTCCTCAGTCTCTCCGGTGTCCGACTCGATGCCAGTGATTACGATCGCGCACTGCGCGCGACCCGCGACTACAGCTTCATCGGGACCCAAGCCCGAACGCCCGATCAGATCAGCGACAAGGCCCACCTGCCGAAGCTGGCTCGAAAGACCAAGGACTGGAGCAAGCTCGCGCCAGGCCTTGGTGCTTGTGAGGCCATCGACTAAATCTGCGAAACTGTCTATTTCGATAAAAGCCAGGGCGTCAGCGGGAATGTAGCGCTCCATGGCCACGCGGGTGGGACGACGCAAAACGAAGAACCCGGCAACTACCAGAACTCCCAGCAGCACCACGGAACCTATGATGATGTTCTTTCGGGTTAACGAATCGCGAAGGTTCATCCAGCCGAATGTAGCACACGGGGTAGGGAGTAGGGGATAGGGGATAGGGACAGTAAATAGCAAATCGCAAATAGAAAACCGTAAATAGAAAATTTTCTATTTGCTATTTGCTATTTTCTATTTACTATTCGTGGTACCGCGACCCCTTTTGACGCTATTGCCCCGGAAGTGAGAAAGCCTTGAATCAAGACGTGACCAACTGCCCGCGTTGCGGGCGACGAACGCCGGCTGCGCGCGGAGACTGCATCTACTGCGGTGAGCAACTCCCTTTTGTCACCATCCAGGCGGCCCCGCCGCAACGAAACATCGATCCGTCCGAGTTCGCTTACAATACCGTGCTCGAGCCATTCCCGGGGCGGATCAATGAGAGCGTCGTCACCGCTCTCGCGGCCGCGCTCCAGATTGAAACGAGCGAGGCTCAGTCGTTGATAGACGCGGGGAGGCCCGTTCCACTCGCGCGAAGCCAGACGCGAGCGGAAGCAGACATGATTACCGCCCTTGTTCGCACCTGCGGATTGAGAGCCGTCGTAATTCCAGACCAGGAAATGATGCTCGATCGCGAGTTGATTCGGGCGCGCCGAATTGCACCCAGTGACGGCCAGCTGCGGGTCTACCATTCAGGCGGAGAAATGGCTCTACAGAATTCCGACATAAAGCTGATGGTATTAGGTGAATTGCGTAACGTCCGGGTGGACTATGTCGAAGCCATCAGTCGCAGTCAGTCAGGTAATGTGCTCGAGTCATCCGAGTTCCGGTCAGATGAGATGCTGCTTGACGTGTACACTGCGAGCATTGATCAGAGCTTTCGGGTCAAGGCCGATGCGTTCGACTATTCTGGATTGGTCTCACCACTATCGTTTAGATCGGAGGCGAATTTCCGAGCTGCGCTAGCGAAACTGCGCGCCGATTTGTCTAACGTCAGAATCGATGAGGATTTTTCGAAGATGAGAGCCCTTCTTGGCAGGGCGTGGCCCGAACGAAGCCGCAACGAATCGCGAGGTATCAAGCGCACCGGCATCGGATTCCGCGCGGTGTCGCAAGCGAGTCTGATGAGCGACAACCGTGATCAATTCGATCGGTATTCAAGGCTGGCCTTCATCTCCGGAAGTACACTAGGCAACCGATGACCTCTGCATGCTCGAGGTTGGGGGAGAGTGGCTTGCGCCCGCCGTTCGTCATAGAACCTTGTTGCGGGAGCGCAGTGGCAAAGGACTTAGTACTTTCGAATGCTTCGTTAAAGAGAAGAAGTGGAGCAAGACTGCTTTAGATCAGGAGTAAGGAAAGATATCTCGTTTGCCATTCGGAGGGTTTTGACGCCGCTGGCAATTTTTGTGACTCTTTTCCTGGTCACTCCGACTGCTGCTAACGCCGACGGGATCGATATCATTTGGTTGCTTACGCGAGTTGGTGGGCGGAGCGTTCATCCTGCTCTCTTAGCGGCAATGATAGTTGGCTTGATGATTGTCAACTACTTGTTGAACCTTTTGGTTCTTGGGCTGCCCGCGGCAAGATTACTGCAGATCAAGCTGGGCACCCTCAAGAAGGATCTCGCGGCTTTCACGATCCTTGCGCAAATCGCTGACCGTGTGTGTGCGGTCGGGGCGTTTTTCCTGAGTTTTTTCCTCATCGGATTAACGGGTCTCGGAGGTGAGCAACACCTGAAAGCAGGCGCACTTGTTGGTATGTTCTTGAACTTTATTATTTCAGGGATCGCCGTGGGGTTGCTGGCGCTCTGGTTTCTGAGACGACGGTGGGGAGTCGCGCGGCGGCAAGCAACAGCAATCGCAATGTGGACCGCCTTGATCACGAATCCTGCATGGATAATGATGATCCAATGGCGCACGTCGATTTAGGCTGCGGTAGCTACCAAGACTGGCGTGGGTGTCAATCCTACAGGCAAGATCGGCTCTCTTGACGGACATCAGCAAAGGGTACCTCGGTCAACGCCAAGAAAAGCGGCAAACCTTTGTTATGTGGAAAAGCTTCCCGACCGCGAGCATGCCATTGGGTTTCTGGTACTGCGCTAGCTGATCCGCACAACGATCACCGAGGTGTTGTCTTCTCCGCCCGCTGCGTTCGCAGCGACAACCAGCTCTTTAGCAGCGGCTGTCGGATCAGGGTTGACTAAAAGGATGTCGCGAATCTGATCATCCCCGAGCATTCCGTTTAGCCCGTCACTGCACAGCATAAGCATGTCGCCACTTGTGAGCTTCTTACGAATGATGTCTATTTCGATTTGCTCGTCCGCTCCGATCGAGCGATAGATCACATTTCGGTAGGGGTGACTGCGAGCCTCAAACCGAGACAGGTTTCCAGTGTTCACCATCTTCTGAACGAGCGAATGGTCTTCGGTGACCTGCACCAGTGAATCGCCCGATAACAGGTAGCATCGGCTGTCACCGACATGCGCGATGGACAACACTTCGCCCACCATCATCGCTACGGTAACCGTGGCGCCCAAACCCCGGGCCTGAGGATTCGCGGCCGCGTATGCCATAACCTCGCGGTTTGCCGCAACTACGGCCTGCTTGAGCATTTCGGTAGTTGCCATCTCGTGACCGTTGGCTACTGCGAGGCGCAGCCCACCGGTTTGAGTTGGGGCGGCAATCTTCTCGTCGTGTGTAGACTTCAGTGATGCTGAAATCAGCTTGTCGGTCATCCATTCGGCAACCGCCCGCACGGTGACTCGCGATGCAACTTCACCGGCAGCCTCGCCGCCCATTCCATCCGAAACAATATAGAGCCCGATTTGCGTCTGAACCGACTCATAGTATTGCGTGAGGTTCAACGCAAGCACGCTGTCTTCGTTGAGCTCGCGAATCAAACCAACATCGGTAAAGTGACCGGACTGCAAAACCACCGGCAGATTCAAATCGGTCAAGGCTTCGCGAAGATCCGCAATATTCTGAAACCGGTCGCTTGGGTTTTCGGCCAACGCGCGCGTTAGAAGCCGCTCAAAGTTCGGGAAAACAGTCGCCACTGGATAGAGCCCGGATCCCTCTACCGGACTACCGCTCTCGCCGGTGAGCAAGAACTGAAGCAGCGCTCCGATGGAATAAACATCCGATCGGACGTCGTAGACGGCATCTGCCGAGAACAACTCCGGCGCCGTAAACCCGCGGCTTGGATAAATCGGCGCATCCTCAATCGGAGTTCCCGCTTGGCGCGCCCGATCAAAGCCAATCAACCGAACGTGGCGGTCCTGGTTCAGCACGATGCCATACGGCTCAAACCCGTTATAGATCCACCCGTGCCGGTGGAACTGCTCGGCAAGCGCGCAAAGCTGCAACCCGATCGCCCGCGTGTCTTTTTCATCGGTTTGATCGAAGTGGGCAACTGCCTGACCACTGATGTGTTCCAGAACGATGTAAACATCCTCACCCTCGATCGAATGCTCAATCGGTTTGAACAGGCCGAACCGCTCGAATGCCGGCGCGGCTTCCTCAAGCGATCCTGAGACACCGCCACTGTCCGGTGTCACCGGTAGCCCTCCCGCAAACGGATCGTTGATGCTCAACCGCTGCTCGATGATCGTGTGACGAGTGGAGGGCGAGCCCTGAACCGCCGCGTCGTAGGCGTTATAAGTCGGGGCCGTCCATAGCAGCGATTGAACTGTGAAACGTCCCGCGATTGTCTTGCCGGCCTCACAAGGACGTGGCGGCGCCGGCGGCTGGATCAGCGCCGAATCAAGCTTCGAACCGCAGGTCTGGCAAAAAGTGGCGTCAGGTTCGCTGTCGGTTGCCCCACAGTTGGGGCATAGATCTTCCAGGTGTCTTGGTTTGTCGTCCATAGGAACCGGCTTAGGATAACACACGCTACCTTGAGTTTGAATCCCGCAAATCCGTAGCTTCCGACGGTCCCAGTGCTATCGAACGAAGTACTCCTCCAAACAGGTCCTGTTAATGCAATCTGAACTGCGTATTCTTATGGTACGAATGCACTCGTTCTACAGGGTCGAAACGTATTTCTTTGACATGGTTTCATCGCACTCGCTATCATCTAACTTAACGCCCTCGATGTTAATAGAACGCGCGCACGATTCGTTTCCATAGAGTGAAGCGGTTTGGTGTCAAATTAACCAGGACAGTGAGTGGCAACGAGCGGTCACTCAGCAGCAAATGTTGCGGCGGCAATCGGCCGAAATTTATTGAACCTATAGCAGCACAAGGGCGTAATACGAGGCGGTTGCAAGTTCGCTCAAAACATTCGGAGGACAATCCTTTCCATGCAGTTCAAAACTAGTAAGAGGAAGAAGACTATCATAATCGCGGCAGTGGTCGTTGGGTTGATCGCAATCGTGGTTCTGTCTCAAGCCGTCCAGAAAAAGGAAGGCGAGCCGGTTCAGGTTGGAAAGGTCGAGCGCAAGACACAGCTGGAATCAAAGGTTACGGCGTCGGGCGACATCCGCCCTGTGCACCTCTATAACCTGACCGCGGAAGTACCGGGCCGCGTGGAGCAAATCTACGTCAGCGAAGGCGATGCGGTTAAAAAGGGCCAGCCGCTGGTGCGTGTTGACCCGACTCAATCGAGTTTTGCGGTGACCGCGGGCGAGGCCTCGGTTCGCGTCACGCAAGCCGACGTCGCCAATCAACAGGTTGCGGTGCAACAAGCGGTAAATAATATTAATCAGACCAAGGCCACGCTTATGAGCGCCGAGGCCGATCTCGAGCGCAACAAGGCCGACCTGGCGTACGCCGAGAGCGAATACAAGCGTTATCAACAACTCGTCGAGAGTGGAGTAGCCACCAAGTCTCAATTCGATTCGGCTAAGTCACGTTACGACCAGGCTCGTGCCGTGATAAACGCACAGCAGGCACGCATTAATCAACTGAAGGTGCTGGTAAAAGACGCTGAGCTGGGTGTGGAACGCTCGAAGGCCGCGCTCAACTCCAGTGAAGCACGGGTCAAGCAGGGTCAAGCGGATCTGGCCCGGCAATCGGATCAGCTCAAAAAGTCGACAAGATACTCACCAATCGACGGGGTTGTATCGAGCTTGCCGGTTAAGGTTGGCGAGTACGCGCTCGCCAGCTTTTCGACCACCCCGTTGCTAACGGTCGCCGATATGTCTCAGATCAACACCGAGGTCAAGGTTGATGAGACGGACATCGCGGACGTGCAGGTTGGTCAAAAGACGAAGGTGAAAGTGGACGCGCTCGGAGACTTCGAGATAGAAGGTGAAGTTATCGAAAAAGGCGCGTCAGCCATAACGCGATCAGGGCAGACGATCGCTCAGTCGGCAAACACTCAGGAAGCGAAAGACTTCATTGTAAAGATTAAGTTAAACCCGACTCCCCAGGTACGAGAAAAACTGAGACCGGGAATGTCCTCGACCGCGGTGATTACGACGGCTACAGTTTCGGAAGTGCTAACGGCACCGTTACAGTCGATCGTTCCTCGCGAGGCCCCGAAGGATCAGCAACCCGCGGATCAATCGGGAAGCGGTTCGTCGAAGAAGAAAGAGGTCGAGGGAGTGTTCGTATTCACCAAAGACGGACGCGGCCTGTTTACCCCGATAACCACTGGCATCAAGGGTGATCAGGAAATCGAGATCAAGAGCGGGCTAAATGAGGGCGATGAGATAGTCATAGGCCCATACAAAACCCTGCGAACGCTTAAGGATGGTGATCAAGTTAAGCGAGAAGCGGCTCCGGTAAAGGTCGAAACAAAAAGCTGATAGGGGAGGATGGGGGACCATTCGGAATCCAAAAAGGGTAACGATATGATGATCGAAGAAGCTGTGTTCGATAAGGGCTTGGCCTATCTGGAGACGGTTCCGGCAGGGACCGACAGCGTCATCCGCACCGAAGATCTGTGGAAGACGTATCAGATGGGCGCCGAAGAGGTCCACGCATTGCGCGGTGTCTCATTCGATGTGCAGCGTGGGGAGTACCTCGCAATCATGGGCCCTTCCGGATCCGGTAAATCGACCTTGATGAACCTGATCGGCTGTTTGGATACTCCGACCTCAGGCCATTACTTTCTCAACACCAAGCTTGTGTCGGACATGGACGATGACGAGCTGGCTCACATCCGAAACAAAGAGATCGGTTTCGTCTTCCAGACATTCAACTTGCTTCCCCGGGCAACCGCCCTGCACAACGTTGAGTTGCCTTTGATTTACAACGGCACGCCGCGTGGGCAGCGAATCGAGATGGCGAAACTCGCGCTTAAACGCGTGGATCTTTCCGATCGCATGAACCACAAGCCAAACGAGCTGTCGGGCGGCCAGCGTCAGCGCGTGGCTATTGCCCGCGCACTGGTCAACAATCCTTCAATCATTCTTGCGGACGAGCCGACGGGTAACCTCGACTCATCGACCTCGCACGAAATCATGCGGTTCTTCGATGAGCTTCACCACCAGGGCAACACTATCATCCTGGTGACTCACGAGCACGACATCGCCGAACACGCTCATCGAGTTCTGCATATACTGGACGGACGAATCAATCGCGACGAGCGAAGATAACTTACCGCAACTTTAAAGACTCTGGACGTTGGCAGCGGACAACCGGATAGACCGGTGTTCGCTGCCATCTTATTTCCGGCTGATCCGGCCCTTTGCTCTTTGCCCTTTGCCCTTTGCTTTTTGCCAAACCTCGATCTATCACTAGGACCAACCAGCGGGGCCTTGCTATAATCCGACCCGTTGCACCCGGACCGCCTCTTCCTATGAACAAGTTTATTGAAGCTGCTTCCATCGCCCTGTCTTCGATAATGGCCCATAAGCTGAGGTCGTTCCTCACGTTGCTCGGCGTCATTATCGGCGTTGCTGTCGTTACCGCGGTTGCAACGGTCATCGAGGGCGCAAACGTATACATAAAGGAAAAAATCGCTACGCTCGGTTCCGGGGTGTTCACTCTTCAGAAGGCCAGCATCACCGGCTTCGGGGATTTCCAGAAGTTTCTGGAGGCGTTCCGCCGAAATCCGGACCTCACGGTTGACGACCTGGTTGCGTTGCGCTCGTCAGTGACGCTCGCGGATCAAATCGGCGCGCAGGATGGCGGCGCAAAGTCTGTAAAATACGGCAACATCACGCTTGATAATGTAGGGGTCCAGGGCGTGACCCCGAATACCTTGTTGATTTCGAGCACCGAAGTAGCGCAGGGGCGTTTTGTAAGCGATTTCGACGACGAGAGTCGTAAAGACGTCGCGTTTCTGGGATCTGAAGTCGCCGAGGGTTTGTTCCCACAACTCGATCCTATCGGTAAAGAGATCAAAATCGGAGCCGGCACTTACACCGTTATCGGTGTGGCTAAAAAACTCGGTTCGGTGCTCGGTCAATCACAAGACAATTTCGTCCAGCTTCCGCTTCTGACTTTTTTCAAGGCCTTCGGTAAGCGGAGTTCGCCGACCTTTCGGATTATTGTTCGCTCTCGCTCGGACGTGTCCGCCGAGATGGTTCAGGACCAGGTTCGAGTGGTGATGCGCAGCCGGCACAAACTTGACTACAACAGGCCTGATGATTTCTCGATCGCGACCGACGAAGCTACCGAAAAGTTGTTGGGATCGATCGTGAACGTGGTGGCTGCGGTCGCGTTTCCAGTCGTGGGTATTTCGTTGGTCATCGGTGGAATAGTAATAATGAACATCATGCTCGCCAGCGTAACCGAACGCACCCGAGAGATCGGCATCCGCAAGTCGCTCGGTGCAACCCGGCGGGACATCCTTATGCAGTTTCTTGTCGAGTCGGCGATGATGTCGGGGATCGGCGGGTTGATAGGTTTGCTGCTTGCGGTCACGAGCATGGCGATTCTGCAGCGGTTTGTACCGGTGCCGGTGGCGGTCCCGTTGTGGGCGCCGGCTATAGCGATTTCGGTATCGACGCTGGTAGGCGTGTTCTTTGGGCTTTATCCGGCAAATAGGGCAGCTCGTCTCAATCCGATTACCGCGCTGCGAGCAGACTGAAAAAAAGAAATAGGACCTATAGGACCTATATTAATTCTTATGAATCTACAAGAGATCGGTGAAAACGTATTGATGGCTTTCGATACGCTCCGAACCCACAAAGTGCGTTCGGCTCTCACAATGCTCGGGGTGATCGGCGGAACCATGACCGTGATCGCGATCTCATCATTTCTGACCGGCCTCCGCGAATTTGTTCTGGAGCAAACAAAGCGCTTCGGACCCGATATCGTGTTCGTCACCAAGTGGAATAACATCGGCATACGATTCAGTCGTCCGTCCCAATCGGAACGCTCCCGCAAAGATCTGACCATCGACGACGCCCGGGCGATCGCCGAACTTCCAGCGGCCGAGAGTGTGAGCCCAACGCTGGTTGTTGGTTCATTCGGTCCTGGCGGGCCTCAACCGGTCGTGAAGCACAAGGGCATCGAAGCAAATCGGCCTCTGATCTTTGGCGTGTGGTCAAACTATGACGTCGTTCGCAACGTCTACATCAGAAGCGGGCGATTTCTTACCCAGTCCGAGCAGGACCACCACTCTCAGGTCGCTGTTATTGGCTCGGCAATCGCTGAGACATTATTCGGCGCACTGGATCCGCTGGATCGAGAGATCGAGGTTGATGGGAAGATATATCACGTAATCGGGGTGATGGAGAAAGCGCCCGGCGGTCTCTTTGGCGGTGACCCGGTTGAGGACCGCCAACTCATCCTGCCGTTTGAGACGCTGAAACGCGATCATCCGGAAATCGACGACATCACAATCAACGTAAAGGCCAAGTCGGACCAGTTTGGCCGGCTGGTGGACCAGATAACCGAGTTGATGCGCCGGCGCCGCGGCGTGCCCAACGACAAGCCGGACGACTTCGGCGTCAGCACGCCGGGCAGCATCTTCGAGGTAATAGCTCAGTTTGCGGCAGTAGCAAGCGTCATCGTTTTCCCGTTATCCGCAGCTGGGTTGCTGGTCGGCGGCATCGGGGTGATGAACATAATGCTTGTCTCGGTCACCGAACGCACCAAGGAAATCGGCGTGCGTCGGGCGATCGGAGCCAGGAAGGCCGATATCGTTTGGCAGTTTCTGACCGAGGCGATTACGTTAACCGCGGTCGGCGGACTGATCGGTATCTTTGCCGGATGGGTTATAAGCCTTGCGTTGCGACAGCTCGCACCGACGCTTCCCTCGGTCATCCCGCTGTGGGCGGTGCTGCTCGGGTTCTTTGTATCTTGCTCGGTAGGATTGATCTTCGGAATGTGGCCGGCCGTAAAAGCAGCACGGCTTGATCCAATCGAGGCCCTTAGGTACGAATAGTAAACCCTTGCAAACGGCCTCGAGCTCAGTGTGGGCCATATTGCCACAGCCGTGTCTAGTTTGTGATTATGTGGTAGCCGGTCTGTCTGGCCACAGGCGTCTGCTCCCCCACCCAACGAGCCTCGCCCGTGTCGTCCAATAACATCAGCATGCTGCACTCAAGGTCTGTATACGATGAGAGATACAGAACGGGTCTTATCCCGCTCGCCGCGCGTTGAAACAGCATTTCCTCCAGGAGGTCGACTGATTCCAACCCGAACTGAACGGGGATCGTGACATCTTTCTGCATATCTTTCTTCACGTCTTAATCCACTCGCAATCATCGTGCCGCCACTCGGTCAGCCAGTATCCCGCGATTCTCACCACAATGGCGCGCAACGAACTGAGTTTGGGTTGTCACCGCCCAATTACCAGCAGATTTTTATACGCTATGAACAACCTCCGACTGTAATTACTCCACAGCACTGTTCTAAATCCGTGCCGTTGAACAACGCCGCTTCGTAGGCGACTCAACGCGACTGCTAATGGTGAACTACTCCTCGAGGATCTCCGTCCACAGGGGCACGTCAGGTTGAAGTGCGACCTCGCGGGAGCATCAGGTCTCGTGTGATTTTTCGGACGTTCAGACCGGGCTGCATAAAGTCAGGGCGCCTCGGGTCTACGCGCGATCGACCGAATTCTCCAATTTCACTTCGCGACACCTCCGGCGGATTGGTCCACCTTTGGGAAAAGCTTTTTCAGAATCGAAACAGCCCGCCAC
>Ga0075418_10008979_pt1 | contig 11214 bp, 9 predicted proteins | sample SoiMetdeltSBSDD2_FD_81776 | JGI IMG/M metagenome (GOLD analysis project Ga0075418, IMG submission 81776) | Bulk soil microbial communities from a Populus tree surrounding site in Tennessee, USA - Soil MetaG P. deltoides SBSDD2 | ecosystem: Environmental > Terrestrial > Soil > Tree plantation...
CGCGACTCCGACACGCTGGCGGCGATCCGCCTGACGCTGACGGTGGCGGCGATCGTGGTGCCGGCGAACGTCATCTTCGGCATCGCCGCCGCCTGGGCGATCGCCAAGTTCGAGTTCCGCGGCAAGAGCTTCCTGATCACGCTGATCGACCTGCCGATCGCCGTGTCGCCGGTCATTTCGGGCCTGATCTACGTGCTGCTGTTCGGCATGCAGGGCTGGTTCGGCCTGTGGCTGCAGGAGCACGACATCAGCATCATTTTTGCCGTGCCGGGCATCGTGCTCGCGACCATGTTCGTCACCTTCCCGTACGTCGCGCGCGAGCTGATTCCGCTGATGCAGCAGCTCGGCAACGACGAGGAAGAGGCCGCGATAACGCTGGGTGCCGGCGGCCTGATGACGTTCTTCCACGTCACGCTGCCGAAGATCCGCTGGGGCTTGTTGTACGGCGTGATCCTGTCCAATGCACGTGCGATGGGCGAGTTCGGCGCCGTGTCGGTCGTCAGCGGCCATGTGCGCGGCGTGACCACGACGATGCCGTTGCACATCGAGATCCTGTATCAGGAATACAATTTCGTGGGCGCCTTCGCCGTCGCATCGCTGCTGACGCTGCTTGCAGTCGTCACGCTGGTGATCAAGACGCTGGTCGAGTGGCGCACCGGATATAAGAGGAAATAACCCGACAGCGGCCGCATGCTCTCTCGTATTCAAGAATTCATCGACCGGTTGCAGCTCGACACCTCGCGCGCCCCCCTCGGCGTGTGGATCGCGCTGATCAACGTCGCGATCGTTGTGCTGGTGGTCGGCGGCATCTCGATCTCGGCGATCGGGTCGCTGCGCGATCTCGCGAATCAGCAGGGCAGCGCGCGCGTGCAGCTGGCCGGCGCGATGGCGCGCGAAGATCTGCGCCGCTACGGCGAGGACGCACTGACGCAGGCCAAGAGCGTCGCCGACCGCCAGACGTTGCAGCGAATGATGGCCGATGCGCGCAGCTCCAGCCTCGGCCTGTATCTGCGCCGGTCCTGCAATAACGACACGATCGTCACCTGCGCGGTGTTCGAGGGCGGGCAGTTGATTGCGCAAGCCGGCGTTTCCCTGCCGTGGGGCGAGATTACCGCGTCTGCTGCCGAGCAGGGCGAGCGTTTCCTCGTCGCGCCATCGGTGGGACGTTATGCGCTCCTCGGCGCATCGGCTCAGATCGGCGGCGCGACCGGGCGCCGTCTGTACGTCGCGCGCTTGCTAGATGAGCGCATGGCCCAGGTACTGAGCGAGCGCGTCGGCACGCCGATCCGCCTGATCAACTACCGGATGTTCGTCGAAGACAAGCGCGTCGACGACTTCACGCGGCTGCATTCCGCGGGTCTGTCCGATGGGCGCTCGGCAGTGCTGCGCATCCGCGATCTCGATTTGTACGCGGCCAGCTTCCCGGTGTTCGCGTCGACGGGCGAGGCGATCGCGCTCCTGGAGGCGCGGCTGCCGTCGGGCGAGATCGACGCATCGGTCGGCAGCCTGGTGCGGCGGCTGATCGTGACTGCGATCGTGCTGGCCGCGCTCGCAGTGCTCGCGGGTGTGATTCTCGGCCAGCAGGTCACGGGCCCGCTCGGCACGCTGAGCGATGCGGTCGGCAAGCTCGGCCAGGGCGACTTCTCGACCTCGATTCCCTCCGGCGGTACGCAGGAAGTCGGCAAGCTCGCGCACACGATCGAGACCATGCGCGACAACCTCGTGCAGCTCACCGGTGAGCTGCGGCGGCGCGAAGCCGAGGCGCAAGCGGTGCTCGGCGGCATCGTCGAAGGTGTTTACGCAGTCGACAAGTCACGCGTCATTCGTTACTTGAATCCGCAGGCCGCGCGGCTGCTCGGCGTGCAGGCCCACGAAGCGATCGGGCGCTTCTGCGGCGATGTGCTGAAGCCGTGTCTGGAAAACGGTGTGCGGCCCTGCGAGACGCGCTGCCCGATCATGCGCGCGCGGCTCGAAGGCAATGCTCAAGCCACCGAGCAACTGAACCTCACGAACGGCTCGCCGCGCACGACGATCATCACCAGCGCGGCGCCCGTCGACGATCTGCAGGTGCAAGTCATCCGCGACGAAACCGAGCTCGAAGGCGTGCGTCGCGCGCGCGATTCCGTCCTCGTGAACATCTCGCACGAATTCCGCACGCCGCTCGCGGCGCAGCTCGCGTCGATCGAGTTGCTGCGCGAGGGCGTCGACTCCATGTCGCGCGAGCAGCAGAAGGAGCTGGTCTTCTCGCTCGAGCGCGGCACGCTGCGCCTGACGCGCCTCATCGACAACCTGCTGGAAAGCGTGCGCATCGAGTCCGGTCAACTCGGCATCCGACATCAGAACGTGTCGCTCGAGGAAGTGATCGCGGACGCGGACGCGTTGATCGGCGCCTTGCTCAATCAGCGCCGGCAGCGCCTGGAGCTGGAATTTCCGGAGGATCTGCCGCGCGTCGACGGCGACGGCCCGCGCCTGACGCAGGTCTTCGTCAACCTGCTGGCGAACGCCAGCAAGTTCGCGCCGGAGGACAGCGTCGTGCGCGTCGGGGCTGCGCCGCAGGGCGACAAGGTCACGGCCTGGGTCGAGGACGAAGGGCCCGGCGTGCCGGAGATCGAATCCGGCTCGATCTTCGAGCGTTTCTCGCGCGGCGCCGGCGAAGAGCCGGAGCCCGGCGGACTGGGCCTCGGATTGTGGATCGTGAAATCGATCATCGAGCGCCACGGCGGCGCGATCGCCGCGCGGCGCACGTCGGCCGGCAAGACGCGCTTCGAGGTGCAGCTGCCGCTGGCTCGCGAGTGACACACCTATGACGATTCTCTGTGCCGATGACGACAAGGATCTGCTGGCGCTGATCGCGTTCACGCTATCGCAGGCCGGCTATCTGGTAGTGCGCGCCGGCGACGGCACGAGCGCGATCCGCGCCTTCGAAGCCGAAGTTCCGGACCTGGTGCTGCTCGACATCAACATGCCAGGCGCGAGCGGCTTCCAGGTGTGCGAGGCGATCCGCGCGCAATCGCGCGTTCCGGTCATGATGCTGACCGTGCGCGGCGAGGAAGAAGACCTGGTGCGCGCACTGGAGCTCGGCGCCGACGACTACATGACCAAGCCGTTCAGCCCGCGCACACTGCTGGCCCGAGTCAAAGCGCTGTTGCGGCGAGCGGGCCTGGAGAACTCCGCGCCGCTCGCGGCCGGGCGCGTGCAGCTGGACACGCAGGAGCACACCGTGCAGGTCGGCACCAAGGAGCCGGTGCGGCTGACGAAGCTCGAGCTCCGACTCCTGCAGATGCTGGTCGCGAACGCCGGTCACACCGTCAGCTCGGACCGCTTGCTGATGCAGGTGTGGGGTCACAAAGGCTCGGGTGATCGTCAGCTGCTGAAGCAGCTCGTGCACCGGTTGCGGCAGAAGATCGAAGTGGATCCGGCCGCGCCGCAGATGCTGCAGACCGTCGTCGGTGCCGGTTACAAGCTCATCGTCGACTAGGCCCGACCAAGGAACACAGGCGCGTGCCCGCACTGTTGCGCACGATCGTGATCGTCGGCGGAGGCTTCTGCGGCACGGTGCTGGCCGCGAATCTCGTGCGACGGCCGCCGGCCGGCCCGACGCGGCTCGTGCTGATCGAGCGCAGCGGTGCGGTCGGGCGCGGTGTCGCTTACGCGGATCGCGAATTTCCGTATCTGCTCAACGTTCCGGCAAGCCGCATGTCCGCGAACAGCGCGGCCCCGAACGAATTCCTGGAGTTCGTGCAGCGGCGCATCCCTGGCGCTGGCGGCGAGGACTTCCTGCCGCGTGCGCTGTACGGCGAGTATCTGCAGGAGTTCTTGCTGGCCGCGCAGCTCAGCGCACCATCCAACGTTCGTCTGGACGTATTGCACGGCGACGTGACGAACGTGCGCCGTCTCGAGCGTCACCTGCCGCTGCAGGTCGAGCTGCGAGATGGCCGCAAGCTGACGGCCGACGATGTGGTGCTAGCGCTCGGCAATCCGAAGCCTGCTTCCTTGGCAGTGGCTGAACCGGTGGTCGATCACCCCGCGTACGTTATCGACCCGTGGTCGAGCGAGTTGCAGTTCACGCGCGCTGAGAAGGTGCTGCTGATCGGCACCGGCCTGACCGCAGCGGACGTGATCAATGCAGCGTCCGCGGATCCGCAACGCACGCCGACTCTGCATGCGCTGTCGCGTCACGGATTGGTGGCGCCACGACAGACCGCATTCCGGCCGGATGCATTCAAGGGTGACGGCAACGCGCTGGTGCTCGCTGCTTCCACATCGCTGCGGGGGCTGACGAAGTCAGTCCGGCTGCTCGCGCGCGAAGCCGAGAGTGTCGGCGGCGACTGGCGCGAAGCGATCACGTTCGTGCGCAACATGGCGCCGACGATCTGGCAACGGCTTTCCGAGCACGATCGCGTGCGCTTCCTGCGCCATCTGCGAGCCGTATGGGACGCGCATCGTCATCGTCTGCCGCTGCAATTGATCCAGCGCATCGAGGCATTGCGCAAAACGCAGCGCCTGCACGTTCACGCGGGCCAGCCGTTGCGATTCGCGGATCGCGATGGACGCATCGAAGTCGCATGGCGTCCGCGCGGCACTCGATCCGAGCGCAAGGATGTGTTCGATCGCGTCGTGAATTGCACCGGCCCGGACTATGCAGTGGCCCGCTCGACCGAACCGCTGTGGCGCAGCCTCGTGCAATGCGGTCTTTGCGTTCCCGACCCGCTGGGTCTGGGGCTGCGTACGGGGCCGCGTGGTGCGATTCTCGATGCGGATGGCTGGCCGGGCCCACACCTCTTCTATGTCGGCCCGATGCTGCGTGCGGACCTCTGGGAAGCCACTGCGGCTGCGGAATTGCGCGTGCACGCCGAGAAGCTCGCCACACTCCTGGCGACCGAGCGCGCATGATTTCAAGAACGTAATCTTTACAGGGGCCCTTCCCGTCACAATCGCGGTTTGTGAGTGCTATCAACTGGAATCGATGGCGTCCATGGCTGATCGGCGCGGCTCTGCTTGTCGTCAGCGCGCTGCTATTCGACGCGCTGCGTGGGCTGCTGCGAGAAGTCAGCTATGCGGAAGTCGTGCAGCAGATCGCGACACAGCCCGTAACGGCCCTGTTGCTCTCGGGGCTCGCGACAGTCTTGAGCTATCTCGTACTGACCGGTTACGACTTCTCAGCACTCAAGTACGTGGGCGTGCAGGTTCGCCGCACCACTGTCCTGCTCACATCGTTCATCGCCTATGCACTTGGCAACACGGTAGGTCTAGGTGTGCTCACGGGCGGTGCCGTGCGCATGCGCTTGTACACGGCTGCCGGGATCGACGCTGCGCGGGTCGCACAGGCTGCGGCATTCAATGCCGGTGCATTCGTCATCGGCATGACTGCATTCGGCGCCGTGGGATTGCTGTGGGGAGCTCCGGACGTCGCGGAGTTGGTGCGAATTCCGGGCTGGTTGCTGCGGGCGATTGCAGTGCTGTTGTTGCTCGCAGTTGCCGCTCTGGTAGTCGCGGCTGCACGCAGCCGTGAGATCAAGATCCTCAATCGTTGGCCGGTGCGGCTGCCGCCGCCAGAGCTCGCGATCCGCCAGCTGCTGATTTCCGCGCTCGATCTCAGCGCATCGGCTGCAGCGCTGTGGTTTCTGCTGCCTGCGAACATCGTCAGCCTGCCCGCGTTCTTCGCGTGGTATGCGATGGCGGTCGCGCTCGGCTTGCTGAGTCATGTGCCCGGTGGTCTGGGTGTCTTCGAAGCCGTCATTCTGCTGGCGTGCGGTGGCCGTGCGCCGCCGGAGCAGATCATCGGCGCGCTCGTTCTCTATCGCATCATCTACTACCTGCTGCCGCTGATCGCTGCCGCGATGCTGCTCGCAGGCTACGAGCTGCGCTCCGGCGTCGCAGCGCCGATCCGTCGAGCCGCAGTCGCAATCTCACCGATGCTGCTGGCGACGCTGACATTCATCGCTGGAGCGTGGTTGCTCGTCTCGGGCGTGACGCCGCTGTCGGGCGCTGCGACGGATCTGCTGGAGTTGCACGTGCCATTGCCGCTCGTCGAGGCGTCGCACTTCATCGGTAGCGTGGCCGGATTCGCCATGCTCGTGATAGCGCGTGGTCTGTTCCATCGGCTGGATGCGGCGTGGTGGGGCGCATTCCTGCTGGCGCTCATCGCTGCGGTGCTCGCGATGCCGAAGGGCATCGCGCTCTCGGAGGCCGCATATCTCACCGTGCTGGCGTTCCTGCTGCTGGCTTCGCGGCGGCAGTTCGAGCGGCGCTCGGCGCTGTTCTCGCAAGCGCTCGGCTGGGCCTGGATCGTGTCGATCGCCTGGGTCCTTGCGGCCACCGTGCTGATCCTGTTCTTCGCCTATCGCGAAGTGCAGTACGACCGCGAGTTGTGGTGGGTATTCGAGTTCGACGCGAACGCGCCGCGTGGATTGCGCGCAATCCTGGGCGTGATGCTCGCGGGCCTCGGCTTCGCGATCTGGCAGCTGTTGCGTCCATCGACTGGCGTGCCGGCGCTGCCGAGCGCAGCGGATCTCGACCGCGCGGAAGCGATCGTCAGCGCGCAGCCGTATGCTGATGCGAATCTGGTGCTCGTCGGCGACAAACACTTGATGTTCTCGGCAACGGGCAAGGCGTTCGTCATGTTCGGACGCCAGGGACGCTCGTGGATCTCGCTGTTCGATCCGGTCGGCGCGCGCGCCGAGTGGCCGGAGCTGATCTGGCGCTTCATCGAAGAAGCGACCGATCACGGCGGCCGCGCGATCTTCTATCAAGTACGGCCGGAGTCGCTGTCGCTGTATCTCGATGCGGGCCTGCGGGCGTTGAAGCTCGGCGAATATGCCTTCGTGCCCCTGCAAGAGTTCGGCCTGCAAGGCTCGAAGCGCGCCGACCTGCGCTACGCGGTGCATCGTGCGGAACGCGATGGCTTGAGCTTCTCCGTCGCGCCGCCCAGCGAAGTGCCAGCGCTGCTTCCCGACTTGCGCACGGTTTCCGCTGCCTGGCTGGCCGAGTCGCGCACGCGCGAGAAAGGGTTTTCGCTGGGTGCGTTCCGCGACGACTATGTGCTACGCCGGCCAGTCGCGATCGTGCGCCAGCGCGGCGCGATCGTCGCGTTCGCGAACGTCCTGTGCACGCAGCAGCTGAGCGAGGTCAGCGTCGACCTCATGCGGCAGCTGCCGAGCGCGCCGTCGGGCACGATGGATTTTCTGTTCACCCAGCTGATGCTGCACTTCAAAGCGCAGGGCGTGCAGCGCTTCGCGCTCGGCATGGCGCCGATGGCCGGCATGGTGACGCACGAGCTGGCGCCGAGCTGGCATCGTTTCGGGCGCTGGCTGTTCGACTCCGGCGAGAGCTTCTATAACTTCCGCGGCTTGCGCAGCTTCAAGGACAAGTTCCTGCCGGTGTGGGAGCCGCGCTATCTCGCCGCGCCGCCAGGCATGGCGACATTGCTGTCGGTCGCGGACGTGACGGCGCTGATCGCCGGTGGGCTGCGCGGCGTGATCGCGAAATGAAGCGTTGGTGGTTGCTGGCGTTGTTGTGGAGCGCCGCGCAGTCCGGCGCCGAGACGCTCTCGCACGGGCGCTTCGAGAACCTCGCGATCTATCGTCCGGGCGGCGAGGTGCAACGTGTCGTGCTGTTCCTGAGCGGCGAACAGGGTTGGAACGAGCAGCTATCGCGCAGTGCTCAGCTGCTGGCCTCGCAGGGAGCGCTGGTCGCCGGGATCGATTCGCGCGCGCTGTTCGCGAACCTGGAGCGCGACGGTGCCGAGTGCGTCTATCCGGATGGCGACCTGGAAAATCTCAGCCATTTCCTGCAGGCGTACTATCGCTTGCCGAGCTACGAGCCGTCGGTGCTCGTCGGCTACGGTTCCGGTGCGACGCTGACTTACGCGATGGTCGCGCAAGCGCCGGCGGAGACATTCGCGGGCGGCGTTTCCATCGACTTCTGTCCGGAGCTGCGCCTGCGCAAACGCCTCTGCGAGGCGAACTCCCTGCACACGGTGCCCGTCGCCAAAGAGCGCAGCCTGCTCGTGCCGGACAAGCTCGAAGCGCAGTGGATCGTGTTGCAATCGCCGGCGAAACGCGCCTGCCGCCCGGCCGTGACGCAACGATTCGTAGATGGAGCACCGGGCAGCCAGCTCGTGCCGGTGTCGCAGGATCCGAAGTCCGGGAATTGGGAAGCGGCGCTGTTGACGGCCGTGCAGCGTCTGGATCCGCCGCCGCGAAAACGTGCGACCCCGCCGCCCGCCGAGCTCGCCGGCTTGCCGATCGTGGAAGTCCCGGCGAAGCGAGCCGGGACCACGCTCGCGATCCTGATTTCCGGCGACGGCGGCTGGGCGGGTATCGACAAGGCGGTGTCTGCCTCGCTTGCGGAGAAAGGCATCGCGGTAGTCGGCATCGACTCGCTGCGGTACTTCTGGAAGGAGCGCACGCCGCAGAGCACCGCGGCGGACGTCGACCGCATCGTGAATCACTATCTGGACGCGTGGGACCGCAACGACGTTCTGCTGATCGGCTATTCGCAGGGCGCGGACATTCTGCCGTTCGTGGTCAATCGATTGCCGGCAGCGACGCGCGCCCGCGTGCGGCTCGCAGCGCTGCTCGGGCTCGGCGAGCGGGCCGTGTTCGAGTTTCGTCTTGCAAACTGGCTGACACAGAGCGACGACGGCTTGCCGATCGCGCCGGAGCTGCAGCGAATGGCGAACGTTCGCGCTTTGTGCGTTTACAGCGACGAAGGCGACGAATCGTCGTGCCCGGATGCAGCGAGCAGCACGCTGCACGCGGTAAACTTGCCCGGCGGTCATCACTTCGGCGGCGACTACGATCGCGTCGCCGCGTTGATCCTGGAGCAACTGCGCTGACATGGCCCACTGAGATGGCCCACTGAGATGGCATTGCGCATTGGCAAGCTCGCGCGCCTCACCGGCCGCAGCGTTCACACGATCCGCTGGTACGAAACGCAGCGGTTGATCCCCGGCGTGCGGCGCGATCCGCAGGGGCGCAGGGTCTACCACGAGCAGCACGTCGAATGGCTGGCGTTGCTGGAGCGCTTGCGCCGCAGCGGCATGTCGATCAAAGAGCTGCGGGACTACGCCTCGATGGTGCGCAAGGGCTCGGCCTCACTGCGCGAGCGCCAGCAACTCCTGCGGACGCATCGCCGCTTGATCGAGCAGCGCATCGCGGATCTCTCGCAGGCGCTGCAGATCGTCGACGGCAAGATCGAGTTCTACGCGAAGTGGATCAGCAGCGGCGTGCAGCCGCCGCTTCCTTACCAGGGGTCGAAGCAATCGTAGTTGTGCTGGCGCACGATCTTGCCGTCACGGTAGGTGAGAAAGATCGCAAAGCGCGCACGCATTTGTCCGCCCGCCGGGATGATGCCCATCGGTACTGCGAGCGTACCGGTCCAGATTGCTTCCACTGCGACTTGTTCGCCGCTCGCGATTGCATTGACGACTTCGAAGCGCTGCGCCGTCATCACCTTGCTGCCGCGCCCCGCTGCGTCGCGCAAGCCTGCCAGATCGCGCGTCACGCCGTGCGGCACGAGCCGGTTCGGGAACTCGACCTGGATCACGTCGTCGGCGAAGAAACGCAGGCCGCCGAGCTCGTCGGACTTGCCGATCGATTCTAGATAGTCGCGCGCGAGTCGCAGCAGGTCGTGTGGCATGCGCGCATTGTAGAAGACTCAAACGAAAGCCGCCGCCCGATTCACAGCGGACGGCGGCCCGTTTGTCTGCAACCAGACGCGTCTGTCAGCGGTCAGCCGCCGGTGTCGTCCGGCTTCGCGCCAGTCTTCGAGCCGCCGCGTTCCTGCAGCTTCGCTGCGACGCGCGAGCGTACTTCCGTATCCGACGCCATGCGCTCGACGATCTTGTTGAACTCCGGCACTTGCAGGCCGCTGCGTTCCACGGCGGCGATCATGTCGGACTCGGCAGTTGCCTTGACCTTGTCCGCCTGCTGCGGATCCTTGGCGGTCTGCAACTCGGTCGCGGCCTTCTGCTGAATCGTCTGCACGGCCATGTAGGCGTCCGCAAACTGGTCGAGCTTCTTGTCCTCGATCGGGCCGGCACTGGCATTGGTCGCGCCCGGAGTCGTTGCTGCGCCCGGAGCACGCTCGTCTTCGTCGGTGGCGGCGCCCGGCGCAGTCTGCTCATCGGTCTGAGTCGGCGGCAGCTCCTGCTGATCCTGCGGTGCGGGTTCGCCCACGTCAGCGGAATCCTGATCCTGCGGGCTCGGCGGCGACGGCGGTTCCTGCGAGAACGCAACAGGAGCGGCCAGGGTCGCGGCAGCCAGGGCGGCGAGCAGTTGATTTCTCAAAGTCATGACGATTGTCCTCGGTATGCGATTGAGCGGTACCGAAACGCAATCGCCCCGCTGCTGCCGATGTTCCGTGAACGGATTTTTCGTCGCCGTGTGCAGACGCTTGCGCGAGCGCGTGTGGTTGCGACGACCACAGCACTCGCGGGAATCCAGTACGCGCTATTCGAAACGTTCGGAACTGGGACGAGCAGCAAATTCCTGCTTGCTCAGGTAACCGTCGCCGTCGGAGTCGATGCCGTCGAAGCGCTTGGCGACGCTGCCTTTCATGGATGCTTCGCTGCGGCTGATCTTGCGGTCGCTATTGCGGTCCAGCGACTTGAAGACGACTTCCACGTCTTCGGTGCTGCGGACTGGCAAGTCCTCAGCTGGTGCGGCCCACGCCGCAGCTGCGGCGAGCAGCGATGTCGCGAGGAAGATGGTCTTCATGACAAATACCCTCCTTGGCAGAACGCGAGGGCGAAAAGCGCAGTTCCGGTTTATTTTCGCTGCTGGCTCAGCGCGACGCCGCCGAGAATGAGCGCGCCCGCGATCGCCATGCTGAGCGTGAGCGGCTCGCCGAGCACGATCCACGCCCACACGACGCCGAACAGCGGCACCAGATATGTGACGGTGACTGCACGCGGCGCGCCGACACGATAGATCAGCCGGAAGTAGATGAAGTACGCAACTCCCGTACAGAGCACGCCGAGCAGCACGGCGCTTACCCAGGAGTGAAGTGGAACCGGCGCACTCGGCCATGAGGCGATTGCGAACGGTGCCAGCAGCAGGCTGGCGCACACGAGCGTTGCGGACGCAACTGCGCCGGACGGAATGCCCGGGAACTGACGACGGATGAGGTTGCCGCCGATGCCGTACAGAAGTCCCGCGAACGTGCCGGCCAGCGCGGCGCTCCAGACGCTGCTGCCGCCCGCTGTCTTGC
>Ga0075418_10008981_pt1 | contig 11212 bp, 9 predicted proteins | sample SoiMetdeltSBSDD2_FD_81776 | JGI IMG/M metagenome (GOLD analysis project Ga0075418, IMG submission 81776) | Bulk soil microbial communities from a Populus tree surrounding site in Tennessee, USA - Soil MetaG P. deltoides SBSDD2 | ecosystem: Environmental > Terrestrial > Soil > Tree plantation...
CAGATCGACATCGCCTTCGCCGACCGCGAGCGGAACCTGGCCCGCATGCTGGCCGTGATGCAAGAGACAGCCGCCAAGGGCGCGAAGCTCGCGGTGTTTCCCGAAGCGGCGCTGGCCGGCTATTGCTACGACAGTCTCGATGAGGCCCGGCCGCACGCCGAGCCGATCCCGGGGCCAAGCACGCGGCGGCTGACGGGCGTCTGCCGCGAGCTGGGAATGCACGTCATTTACGGGCTGCTCGAGGCGGACGGCGACCGCATCTTCAACGCCACAGCGCTCGTCGGTCCGGAGGGAGTCATCGGCGCCTATCGCAAAGTTCACCTGCCGTTTCTGGGCGTCGATCGGTTCACAACGCCAGGCGACCGGCCGTTCGCCGTGCACGAGGCGGCGGGAATGCGGATCGGCATGCACATCTGCTACGACGGCGGCTTCCCGGAACCGGCCCGCGTGCTGACGCTGCTGGGCGCGGACCTGCTCGTGCTGCCGACCAACTGGCCGCCGGGGGCCGAGTGTATGGCCGGCTGCGCGGTCAACACGCGGGCGATGGAGAACAACGTCTATTACGCCGCCTGCGACCGCGTCGGCGACGAACGCGGCTTCCACTTCATCGGGCAATCGAAAATCTGCGATCCCAGCGGCCGCGTGCTGGCCGAAGCCGCCCACGATCGCGAGGCGATCCTCTACGCCGAGATCGACGTTGAGAAGGCCCGGCAGAAAAAGATCATTCGCCGGCCCAAGCTCCACGAGATCGACCGCATCCGCGACCGCCGGCCGGAAATGTACGGCGAAATCGTGCGGCCCAAATAGCTCACTCCGCCGTCGTCGGATCGATCACCTTGCGGACCGCGGAAATCCGGTTGGCGGGAAAGCCGCCCTGCTTCGCGTGCTCGCGGATCATGGCTTCATTCGGCGCGACGTAGACGCAATAGATCTTGTCGTCGGTCACGTAGCTTTCGACCCACTGGATTTGCGGTCCGAGGCCGCGCAGCACGCTGCACGACTTTTGCGAGATCGCTTGCAGCTCGGCCGGCGTCAGCTTGCCGGCGTTTGGCAATTCGCGTTCGATGATGTACTTGGGCATAGAGGCTCCGGTACCCGCTCGCGGTATCGTAGCGCTCCGGTGCGTCGCGGTCAATTCGCTCAACTGCGGGCGTGGCGCGGGGCGTCCATCAGGCCCAGCCGCTTCATCTTCTTGTAGAGCGTCGTGCGGTTGATGCCCAGGGCGTCGGCCGTGGCGTTGCGGTTCCAGTTGTGCAGCTCGAGCACGTCCAGGATGATCTGCCGCTCGGGAACCTCCATCGCTTCCTTGAGGATCTTGCCTTCAGCCGGGGCAAAGGCGTGCGGCATGCCGGCGGCGACGTTGCTGGGCAGGTCTTCGGGGCGAACTTGCTGTCCCCGGCCCAGCAGCACCGCCCGCTCGACGACGTTTTGCAGCTCGCGCACGTTGCCGGGCCAATTGTAGCGCTGCAGCGCCGCCAGCGCTTCGTCGCTGAAACTCACCGACTTCCGCCCGGCGTCCTCCGCGGTCCGGGCCAGGAAGTGCTGAGCCAGTAGCGGGATATCGGACAGCCGTTCGCGCAGCGGCGGCAGCTCGATGTTGATCACATTGATCCGGTAATAGAGGTCCTGCCGGAAACGGCCCTGCTGCACGGCCTGGTCCAGGTTCTCGTTCGTCGCCAGGATCACGCGCGAATCCACGCGCTGCGTCTTCGTGCTGCCGACTGGCTCGAACTCGAATTCCTGCAGCACCCGCAGCAGCTTGACTTGCATGCTCGGCGACGAAGTGCCGATCTCGTCGAGGAAGATCGTGCCCTTATCGGCCTTGGTGAACTTGCCGATCTTGTCGCCGATTGCGCCGGTGAACGAGCCGGCGGCGTGGCCGAACAGCTCGCTCTCCAGCAGCGTTTCGGGCATCGCGCCACAGGCGACCTCGACGAACGACTGGTCCCGCCGGCCGCTGCGGCGATGGATCGCCCGCGCTAGGAGCGACTTGCCCGTGCCGCTCTCGCCCGTGATCAGGACCGTCGCTCTGGTGTCCGCGACGCGATCGACCATGTCGAAAATCCGCTGCATGCGGTGATCGTGGCCGACGATGTTCTCCAGGCCGAACCGCAGGTCGAGCTGCGCCTTGAGGTTCTTGTTCTCTTCAATCACCTGCCGCTGCGATAGCGCGCGGTCGATCGACATCGACAGCTCCTCGTCGATCAGCGGCTTGGTGAGCAGGTCGAAGGCTCCGGCGCGGAGTGCCTCGATGCCGGTTTCTATCGTCGCGTAGCCCGTGATCAGCACCACGGTCGTGTTGGGATGGCGCTCGCGGCAATGCGCGAGAATGCCAAACCCGTCGCCGTCGGCCAGGCGGATGTCGGCCAGCACCAGATCGACGGGCCGCTCCGCCAACTGCTTCAGCGCCGCCTCGCGTCCGCTAGCAGCCAGCACCTGATGCCCTTGTTCACGCAGCCAGGCCGACATCGAGTCGAGGAGCAGCCGGTCGTCGTCCACCAGAAGCAGGGTCGCGGGTTTCATGGGCGTTTTTCCGCTTGTTGGCAGACGTCAACCCCCGTGGTGCGTCCGCCGCTAGGAACCTACGTCGCTGAGGCAAACGTGCAACAGCGTCACGCCAAACTCTTCAGGACTAAGGCTTTATGGGCGAACAGGCAGCTACTGCCTAAAAAATGCGGAAAACCGCACACCTTGCGAAAAAGCAATGCTAGAGTATGGACCTGTCCCCTCGAAAGTATAAGATAAGGGGGAACTGTTACCCATTAGCGGGATCGCATAGTTTACGGCCGCAGGCATTTTGGTACGTTGCCTTCACTCATCTGCACAACGGTGGGTCTTGAGCCGTTAAACTGACCCGTTCGGGTCCAGGACACGCATGGGACGGCTGGCAGTCCCGCCATTCGAGGAGAATATGAAAATCAATCTGCTGGTTGCGGACGACCACGACGTCGTTCGCGAGGGGGTGGCAAGCATGCTGAAGGGGTCGGATATTCAAGTGGTGGCGGAGGCTTCCACGGGAAATCAGGCCATCGAGCAGGCGATGAAGCTGAAGCCGGACGTCGTGCTGCTCGACGTTCGCATGGCGGAAACGGACGGGCTCGAGGCGCTGGAGCGGATCACCGATCGCTCGCCCCGCACTAAGGTGGTGATGTTTACGGGGCATGAAAATCCCACCTACGTCGCTCGCGCCGTGGCACTCGGGGCTGCCGGGTATCTGATGAAGGGTGCAACGAAGGACGAAATTGTTACGGCGATCAACCGGGCACACACGGGCCTGCCGCCGGAAACGGACAGCCTGATGGGCAAAGTCCGCAACACGATGGCCCGCCGCCGGCCGACCTACGACGAAGACATTCCGCTGACCAACCGCGAGGTGCAGGTGCTGCGGCACGTCGCGCTGGGCCTGTCGAACCGCGAGATCGGCCGCTCGCTCGACATCAGCATCGAAACGGTAAAGGAGCACGTGCAGAATATCCTCCGCAAGCTCGAAGCCGGCGACCGCACCGAGGCCGCCGTCTGGGCGGTGAAGAAGGGTCTCGTTTAACGCGCGGCCGGCCCGCGGCTTGCTCAACCGATACGTGGCGTCCCGCGAAGATGGGACGCCTTTTTTCTGCGCCATTCCGCTGGCTTCGCAGCAGGAGCGCCGACCGTGGAACGACTGCGAGAAATCCTGCGGCGCGTCTGGGGCTATGACGATTTCCGCCCGCTCCAGGCCGAGGCGATGCAGTGCGTGTTGTCGGGACGCGACTCGGTGGTGGTGCTGCCGACGGGCGGCGGCAAGTCGCTCTGCTTTCAAGCGCCCGCGCTGGCGCTGGACGGGTTGGCGGTCGTCGTCTCGCCGCTGATCTCGCTGATGAAGGACCAGGTCGATGCCCTCCGCGATACCGGCGTGCCGGCGGCCTGCGTCAACAGCACGCTCTCGCCCGCCGAGCGAAAGCGCGTCGCCGACGAGATCCGCGCCGGCCGGCTGAAGCTGCTCTACCTCGCGCCCGAAAGGCTGATGACCGAGCGGACGCTGAGCTTCCTCTCGGAAACGCCGCTCTCGTTCTTCGCCATCGACGAAGCGCACTGCATCAGCGAGTGGGGGCACGACTTCCGCCCCGAATACCGGATGCTCAAGCAGCTCAAGACCGCGTTTAAGGGCATCGCCGTGCACGCTTACACGGCCACGGCTACCGAACACGTTCGCCGCGACATCGCCCGCGAGCTGGCGCTGGAGAATCCGGAGATTCTCATCGGCTCGTTCGATCGGCCGAACCTGCTGTATCGCGTGCAGCGCCGCCAGGACCTGCTCGCGCAGCTGCGCGAAGTGATCGACCGCCACCCAAACGAAGCGGGCATCGTCTATTGCATTCGCCGCAAGGACGTCGAGAGCGTCTGCGCCGACTTGAACGCCGCGGGCTATTCCGCAACGCCCTATCACGCGGGGATGGACGACGAGGCCCGCCGCCGCAACCAGGACGACTTCATCAACGATCGGGCCAGGATCATCGTCGCCACGATCGCCTTCGGCATGGGCATCGACAAACCCGACGTTCGCTACGTGATTCATGCCGGCGCGCCGAAATCGCTCGAAGGCTATCAGCAGGAAAGCGGCCGCGCCGGCCGCGACGGGCTGGAGGCCGAGTGCTGCCTGTTCTATAGCACCGCCGACTTCGTGACCTGGCGCAAGCTGCAGGCCGAATTGTCGCCGGCCGCCTACGCGATTTCGATGCAGGTTCTCAAGGGGATCGAGAACTTCTGCGGTGCTGCGACCTGCCGCCACAAGTCGCTCGTCGATTACTTTGGGCAGCCCTACGGCCCGGAGAACTGCCAGGCCTGCGACGTCTGCCTGGGCGAAGTCGCGCTGGTCGAAGACGCGCTCGTCATCTCCCAGAAAATCCTCTCCTGCGTGTTGCGGCTGAAGGAAGCTTTTGGCGGCGACTACACGGCGCAGGTCCTCGCCGGCTCGCGCGACCAGCGAATCCTCGATAACCGCCACGACCAGCTCAGCACCTGGGGCTTGCTCACCGCGCACGGCAAGCGGCATGTCCGCGACTGGATCGAGCAACTCGTCAGCCAGGGCTTTTTGCAGAAGTCGGGCGAATACGCGGTCCTCTCGGTCACATCCGAGGGCCGCCGCCTGCTCCGCGGCGAGCTGGCCCCGCGGCTGCTGCAGCCGGCCGAGCGTAAGAAAAAGGAAGCGAAATACGCGGCCGTTTCGTGGGAAGGGGTCGATCGCGGGCTGTTCGAAGCGCTGCGGGCGCTGCGCCGACGAATGGCCGCCGAGCGAGGCGTTGCGCCGTTCGTCGTGTTCGGCGACGCCACGCTCCGCAACTTGGCGCGGCACCGCCCTCGGGCGCCCGAGCGTCTGCTCGACGTGCACGGCATCGGCGAACGGAAGGCCGCCGAATACGGCCCCGAGTTCCTGCAAGCGATCGCCGACTATTGCCGCGAGCATGATCTTCCCATGGACGTCTTTGACTCGGCGGCTCCCGCGCCGGCCGCATCCGCGCCGGTCGTCGCGGCCTCCATCAGCGGCATCAAGCGGAGGGCCTGCGATCTGTTTTTGCAGGGCAAGTCGATCGAGGAAGTGATGGAGACCCTGAGCCGCGCCCGCTCAACCGTCAGCGAATATCTCTATGAGTTCATCGCCAGCCAGGGCATCTCCGACCCAACCGCCTGGTTGGACGAGCCGCTCTTCAACCGGATTCGTGCCGTTGCAAAGCAGCATGGAGTCGAGCGGCTCAAGCCGCTCTTCGAAGCCTTGGGCGGCGAAGTGAGCTATGACGACCTGCGGATCGCCGTCGCTTGCCTGCGGAACGCGCCGCCCGAGGGCTAGGACCCATTCATGAGCCCCCTGGTTGGGCAGTGGCGCAATTGCCTGTTTCGCAGTTTTTCGTCGCAACTCGTGAGGCGCCAGCGACTTGCGGCGCAACCGTCCGAGGGTGTTAAGTAGTTATAAATTAGAGTTAGAGAACTCGCTTCATCGTCAGGCTACGCATCTCGATGCACGGTCTGCGGCGAAAAAGCCGGCAGGCAGACGGCGATGTACTCTGCGCCATCTGCGCCGGGCGTGCTGTACTGAACCCACTGGCCGCGGGGCGCGACGACCGCCTGGCCCGCTTGCACGTCGAAGGTCTGACCGCGCGTCTGCACGCGCAGCATTCCTCGGAGCACCAGCGTGTATTCGTCGAACTCGGGCGTCTGGCCCGGCTCCACCCAGCCGGCGGGGCTGCGCATCCGGGCGATGCTCACGGCTTCGGTCCGCGAATTGACCCGGCCGATGAACTCCTCGATCTGTTTGGGCTTGTTACCCGCCGCCTGGACGACGGTGGGCTGGAGAATGTGAAGTGCCACCTCAACCTCCAGCAGCGGCCTGGATACGCGCGGCCCCTGGATGGGTGGGGCCGCGCGCGCTTGAAATCGAAATTCGCATCGCAAACCCTCGCCGAGCAACGACTTCCGTCGAGCGATTGAAAACCGGTTAACTACTACTTATTAGCCTTAGAGAACGATCTCTTTTCGTTCGGCCCGTCGCGGACGGTCGCCAAGATGGCAGCCTTCGCGCCAAATGGAACTTCCACGCAAATAGAGTACTAATGTTCGCAAATCGCGTTGCGCGGCGCGGATTGTTATCCGCTTGTATAGATGCGCACTGCGCTTTCATTATTCCCCAGACGCTACGTCTTTTCCAAGAAATGAGAAAGCCCGCGGATCGACTCGAAAATCGACCCGCGGGCTTCGGGCGGGGTGGGGCGGCCTGTATATCGTCGGCGGCGGCGCCGCTTCAATTCCGGCCCCGGTGCGCCCGGACACCCGAATCCCAAGGACCTCTCCCTTCCCTGAGATTCAAGCGCCGGGCAGCAACGGGCGTTTCTCGTCTGCAATCCTGGTTCAGCCGCAGGAGACACTGGCCAGCAGGAACTGGCCGGCAAGCTGCGGCGCCAATCATGCGGAGCGAACGATTCTCCTTAGACCGGGCGAGCGTTAACGTCTGAACAAGCTTTCGTTGCCGTCTCGTTTTTTCTCGTCCCCGGCGGTGAGACCCCTATTTGCAGACTCCGTGCCAAAGGGGCCGGTGTGCTGGCTCTAGTGATTAGCAACGTTCAGAACTCTTTTGCGGCCAATGCGTTAGGACATCAACAAACTTTGACGCTTCGCGTACACACCATGCCGAGCCACCCGAAAATGCCCGTCGCCGAACGGCTGCTGCACAAGATTCAGGCAAAACAAGATTCGCCCTCGCAGTTGGGCTTCGCCGTGGAGGTGCCCGCCCTTAGACTCCGCCCGACCACGTTCGGGAGAGAGCCATGCGCGTCGTCAGCGTCACGCCCGCCGGCAGGCGGCGATATCTGGCTGCCCTGGTGCCGCACCTGCTTCGGCAGCGGCACGTCATTGCCGAACATCACTGGTGGCTGAACACGTCGGACGAGGCCGACGCGCGGTACATCCGCGAGATCACCGCGCGGCATCCCGACTTTTTCAAGATCTGCGACTTGCCGGGCGATCCGCGGCTGAATATCGGCCAGAGCATCTGGCGGTTCTTTCGCCACTATGTCCAGCCCGGCACGCTCTATATCCGTTTTGACGACGACATCGTCTACATGGCCGACGACGCCGTCGTGAACCTCGTCCGCTACCGGCTGACGCATCGCGAGCCGCTGCTCGTCGTGGGGAGCATCGTCAACAACGCGGTCTGCGCCCATTTTCAGCAGCGGGCCGGACTGATTCCGCTGGCCTGGGGAAAGGTCCAGAACGAGTGCCTGGACCGCAACGCGTGGCGGCGCGGACCGTTCCCGCGGAAGCTGCATCAGCTGTTCCTGAACGACTTGCTTCAGGGTCGCGAAGATCGGTGGAAGCAGATTCCAATGCGGATCGACGGCCGGCGGCGATTTTCAATCAACGTGATTTCCTGGATGGGCGACGACCTGCGACAAGTGCCCGAATTGGCGAGCGACCGGATCGAGGAGGAGCCCTTTCTGACCGAGACGCTGCCGGCACGCCTGAACCGGCCCAACGCCGCGTGCCCTAGCGCGCTCTTCGCCCATTTCGCCTACTACTCGCAGCGGCCCTATCTCGAATGGACCTGGCCCGAGCTGATCGGGCACTATCAGCGCATTGCCTCGCAGTTGTCGCCCGAACCGCTGCGCGAATTGCCGCTGACGCTGCTGCGACACGCCGCGTGGCGAATGAGCCGCCCGGTCGGCCGGCTGCGGGAAAAGCTCTTAATGCGCTGGCGCGGCCAGCAGGCGGCCTGAGCGCACGCCTGTGACTCATGCCGCCCGCCGCCAGAATTGCCACCACGGGCGGCCGGCCCAGGTTGGACGCCCATCGAGCGTTACGGCCCTTACGCGGCGGCTGGCGTGCTTGGCTTGCCGCCGCTGCCGCCGGGTCACGCCGTACCGTGCGGCCATCTCCAGCAGGTCGCGGTGCGGATCGACGCCGTGGTCGCGCATCCGCTGATAGCCCGCGCCCGAGTGCAGCGGCCGGGTGTGGTGGACGCCGACCGCATCGATGATCGCCATTTCGTGAGGAGGAATCAGGCGCGTCCACGCCCAATCGACGCCCCAGGCAGACTTGTTCTCGGTCAGCGTCGGCCGCACGCGATCGAGCGCCGCGCGGGACAGCAGCGGGCACATCACCTCGACGAACTGCGTGTAGCGTAACAGCAGGCCGGCCTGCTGCCGCACGACTCGATACGAAACATCGCCACTGGCGATCGCCGGCTGGGCGATGGCCAGGCGATATTCGCGGGCCACCGCGAACAGCCGGTTGATGTCGTGCGTCGTGCTCGCGATGTCGTCGTCCGGCAGCCAGATGAATTCATATTCGTCAAGTCGCGGTCCAAGCTCGCCGAGCATGCGCTCAATCAAATGGAACTTGAAGCCCCGCTCGGCCAGATAGCAATCGGCATCCGCCCGAAACCGCCCCGGCTGCTGGCCAAAGTAAACGAGCGCCAGGTCAAACTCCCGCTCGGCCGCGGCGGCAAGCCACGTCGCGTGCTGCGAATCGTCGCCGACGGGCGAAATGACCAGGTTGCGATGCGTCATGGTTCGTCAAGCGGCGCGCCGCGCCGCCGTCAGGCCGAGCTCGGTGTCCGCAGCCGCCAGCGCCGCGCCGATCACCTGGTGCATGTCGTAGTACTGGTAGCTGCCCAGCCGGCCGCCAAACAGGACCTGCGGCGCTTCTTCCGCCGCCAGGCGAGCATAGCGGTCAAAGAGCTCCGAGTTTTTGGCGTCGCGGATCGGATAATAGGCCTCGCCGCCGGGCGCGAAGGGCTGCGGATACTCGCAGGTCAGCACCGTCGTATCCGAGGTTTCTAGCGCAAAGTGCTTGTGCTCGATGATGCGGGTGTAGGGCACGTCCGCTGCCGCGTAATTGACCACCGCCGCGCCTTGGAAATCCCCGCTGCGGTGCTCGATCGCGAAGCGCAGCGAGCGATACTCGAGCGGGCCGTAGCGATAGTCGAAGAACTGGTCGATCTGCCCGGAATAGACCAGCCGCCGGCCGGCACCGAGCAGCTCGTTCCTCGCCGTCAGGAAATCGACGCCCGTTTGGACCCGGATTCCGCGGTGGTCGAGCAGGTTCTCGAACATTCGCGTGTAGCCCTGCTCGGGAATGCCCTGGTAGCGGTCGCTGAAATAGCTGTCGTCCCAGGTGAGGCGGATCGGCAGCCGGCGGATGATCGCCGCGGGCAACTCGGCCGGGTCGCGGCCCCATTGCTTGGCGGTGTAGCCGCGGATGAAGGTTTCGTACAGCTCGGGGCCGACTTGTGACAGGATCCACTCTTCCAGGTTTTGCGGCCTGTCGATCGGCAGGCGCTCCCGAGCCAGCCTGGCTTCGGCCTCTGCCGGAGTGAGAACGCCCCAGAGCTGATGCAGCGTGAGCAGGTTGATCGGGAACGAGAACAGTCGCTCGCCGTGCCGCACCACGCCGCGATGGCGATAGTGGTTCATCCGCGTAAAGCGGTTGACGAACTCCCAGACGCGGACGCTGTCGGTGTGGAAGATGTGCGCGCCGTAGCGGTGGACCTCGATGCCGCCAATCGATTCGGAGTAGCAATTGCCGCCGATGTGCGGCCGGCGCTCGACGAGGAGCACGGTGCGGCCCGCCTCGGCCACGCGCCGCGCCAGGACGCTGCCAAACAGACCCGCGCCGACGATGACGTAGTCAAAGGCCACGGCGATCCACCGCTGGAGTTCGCTCCCCCATGCGGGCGGAAGATAGCCGCGTCGGCATCGGTTTCAAAGAGCAACCGCGCAGGCAACGCAAGCAGTATCAAGCTGTCGGCTTGCTGCTGATGCGGGTGCCGACCTTCTCGCCGCGGACGGCGCGGAGGATGTTGCCGTCCTTGCGGAAGTTGAAGACCAGGATCGGCATGTTGTGCTCCATGCAGTGGGCGATCGCGGTGCTGTCCATCACGCGGAGGTTTCGCTCGCGGACGGTGGCATAGTCGAGCTCGCTGTAGAGCATCGCGTGCGGGTTGCGCTCCGGGTCGTCGCTGTAGACGCCATCGACCCGGGTCGCCTTGAGCAGGATTTCGGCGTCGAGCTCCATCGCCCGCTGGGCGGCCGCGGTGTCCGTCGTCACAAATGGGCTGCCGGTCCCGGCGGCGAGGATCACGATGCGGCCTTTTTCCAGGTGCCGCTTGGCCCGCCGGCGAATGTAGGGCTCAGCCACGCCGGCCATGTGGATCGCGGTCATCACGCGAGTCTCGCAGCCGAGCGACTCCAGTGCGTCCTGCAAGGCCAGGGCGTTGATGACGGTCGCCAGCATCCCCATGTAATGGGCGGTGGCTTCCTGGATGCCGGCGTTGGCATTCTTGAAATGCGAGCCGCGGAGAATGTTGCCGCCGCCGATCACCAGGCCGATCTGGCAGCCGGCGTCGGCGGCCTGCTTGACCTGGCTGGCGATCTGCACGACCTCCTGCATTCCGAGGCCGCGCTCGCCGCCATGACTGAAGCTCTCGCCGGACAGCTTCAGGACGACGCGCTTATAGGGCAACACAGGAGTGGAAGACATTTCGGTACGCAATTTCAGATTTGGGATTTCAGATTTCAGATTTCAAATTTCAAATCGCAAATCTGAAATCTGAAATTCCTAGCCCTTGCCCAGCTCCCAGTGCACGAACTTCTTGACCTGCATGCCCTTGCTCTCGGCGTACTTGCCGACGGAGAGGCTGTTCTCCTTCACGAACGGCTGCTCGAGCAGGACCTTCTCGGCGTAGAAG
>Ga0075418_10008982_pt1 | contig 11212 bp, 6 predicted proteins | sample SoiMetdeltSBSDD2_FD_81776 | JGI IMG/M metagenome (GOLD analysis project Ga0075418, IMG submission 81776) | Bulk soil microbial communities from a Populus tree surrounding site in Tennessee, USA - Soil MetaG P. deltoides SBSDD2 | ecosystem: Environmental > Terrestrial > Soil > Tree plantation...
CTTCTCCGGCAGCGGCAGTGGTTCCCAGCCCAGCGTCGTCTCCACGCGCTCGGCAATGTAGCACAGCCTGGCCAGGGAGCGGCGGTAGAGGCTGGCCAGGTTTCCCAGGAGGTGGTCGATGCCGTCGAGCGTGCCCCCCAGCTCATTTTCCTTCGGCAGCTCCTTGAGCAGGAAGTGACTGATCGACATGAAACCTTCGTGATGGTCGAACGGATACGCCTCCCGCTGGAAGATCACCCACACGTCGTTCAATTGTCGCCGCGAGCGCTGGAGCTGTTCGACGATTTCGTGAAAGAGCGCTTCATTCTGGTCGTTGTTGTCGATGTGTCCGGCCAGCGCGGCCAGGATGGCGCCGCAGTTGCGCAGCTCGTTGATCTGCGCCAGGTGGTTGTTGATCCGGCCGACCAGCGGCATCAGCCGTTGGCAGTGGTCGAGCAGTTCGGGGGCGTCGGCCATCCGGGAGGCAAACTGCGGATCGTAGAGCAGCCACAGGGCCGAGTGCAGCCGCTGTCCGGCCGCCGTTTCCAGCGGCACGAGCTGGCCGTCGAGATGATTCATGTCGGCATACGTCCGATCGCGCTCGTAGCCGGCCATCTCCGCGCTGGGGGGCACAAACTCGAAGCTGTCAGGCACCAGGCTGACGCCGCAGCGCATCAGCGGGACAAGCTGCCGCATCTGGATCATGCGGGTATCGGCCTTGTCGTACCACTGCCAGGCCTGGTCGTAGGCGCCGATGTGCCTGTACATTTCGTTGCGCGCCTCGGCCAGGCGGCTGTGCACTTCGGCCGGATTGGCGGGCGGCCGCAGGTGCCATTCGGACACGCGCAGCGGCCGCAGCACCTGGAACGTGTCGAGCAGAAACCGCTTCATCGCGTCGTAAATCTGATCCTCGCGAGATTGCCGCTCGAGCAATTCCTCGATGGGGCGGACGGCGGTGGGCTTGAAATCGGAGCCAAACACCTCGCTGTAAAAGTCCCACGTGACCGCCTTGGCCAGGCCGTCAAAGTCGTGAAACAAGATCGTCCCGGGCAAACGACTCTGAAATACGCCGACGGCGCCTTCCTGGCGGGCGCTGGCGATGCGATCGCGATCCGAAGGATGCGAGTCGAACAGGCTCGTTTCCTCCTTCTCGATCACCTCGTCGGCGAACTTGCGGGCCTCTTCGGGAAGCTGCGCCACGTTGGCGATGATCAATCGCGGCAGGTTGTCGGCCAGCCGCCCCTCGCGATAGAAGTTCTCGAGATCGGCGTGGGCCCCCTGATTGGCCAGATTGAGATAAATGAGCTGCCGCACCGTCGCCTCGAAGGTGTGACTGCCGGCGAGCCGCGCTTCGTAGCGGTCGGCGTCATACTCCATTTCGCGGAGCATGAAGCCCGACACGGCGTGCCCCAACAGCATCAGTAGCCACAGCACGCGCCGCGTGAGCCACACCAGAAACCGCGTCAGGTACAGCACCCAGCCGATGCGAATATCGACCGAATCGGTGATCCGGTCGAGCCACATGTCCCACGAGTCGCGCTCGTAAACCACGCGCATCAGCCAGTGGTTGATCGACCGCGTCACGTACGTCAGCCGCATGCCGGTCCCCTGGCTGAAATGCCCGAACTCGTGAGCCAGCACGCCGCCGAGCTGCTGCAGGCTCAGCCCGGCGACCAGCGGCATTCCAATCGTCAGCACCAGGTCGTGGCCGGCGAAGCTGGCAATGCCGCTGCGGAAACTGGCGGACGCATTGACCTCGCAGTTGACGTCGATCTGCGAGGGGACGGGCGCTTGGACCGTGGCGCAGATGCTTTCGACGAAGGCGAAGACCAGCGGCTCCGTTTCGCGAGTCAGCGTGCGCGATTTTTCCCTTTCACCGGAAGGTGCAAACAGCGGCTTGATCATGAACACGACGAGCACAATGCCCATCGCCGCCGGCGCCAGGTAGGCGATCACACCCAGAATGGCGCCGCGGCCGGAGATTGCAGTCACCAATCCCACGTTGCTGGTCAGATGCCACATCACGACGGCCGACGCCAACAGGATCAGACTGACGTAGACGAGCGGCAAAAAGAGCATCACCGCCGTTGTCAGCAGAATGCCAAATTTGTACATCAGCGACGGAGGAGACTTGGCAACCTGACCGCTGAACGCGCCCAGGATTTGTGCCGCAAGCTGCTCGCGGGAAAGATTCGTGGCGGGCGCGAGCTGCGGCTTGGAAGGAGCTGTCACCGTCGGGGGACGTGCTGCCGTCGCGACAGCGGCCGCGGCTGGTGCGGCTTTAGTGCCGCCGTTCTCGTTCGTCGATGGCGCCGGCTTGCTCGTCGCCGGACTTGGCGCTGGCGGACTGATCGCGACCGGCGGCTTCCGCAGCGAAGTTGCTGCGGGCTGCTGTGGCGTCGGCATGGAAGGAGGTCCGGGCGGAGGCGTCGTGGACGGTTTGGACGGCGCAGTGTCCGGCGGCTTGGGGTCGGCGGGATTCGACTTTGCCTCTCCTGCCGCCGGTAACGTTGCCGGCGCCGGCGCAGAGGCGGCCGTGGCCGCAGATGGCGTTAGCGGCTCAAACGGATGGAGCTCGGCGGCACTCGCAATGGATGCTCGGGCCAGTTGTGGCGTCGGCGCGGCGGTTTGAACAGGCGGCTTGATGAGCTGCGGCGGTATGGATTTTGGCGGCGGACCGGCCGTTGTGGGCTTCATCCGCTCGACCAGTGGAGGGGCCTGCGTCTGGGGTGCCGCCGGTGAGGCCGGCTCGCGCTCGGCGTCCGAAGACTTGGGCGGCGGCTCGCCAGGGGGCAGCAGTAGGAGCGACTCCTCGTCCACGGCTTTGACGGGCTTGATTTCCTTCACCCGCTTTTCCCGCGCCTTGGGCTGCTCGCTCACCGCCGGGACGTAGCGAGTCGTTGTCACGACTGGAGCGGGCTCTTGAGACCTTTCATCTGACACGGCGGATCTGGCCGTTATCGGGTTGCTCTTGAGGCCGGACTGGTTTGTCTTTTCACCAGCCTCGACGGGCGCACTCACCGCACGTGCCGGGCCTGGTATTGACATCACGGCCCGGCAGCTCGGGCAGCGTCCCTTTTTGCCCGCACTATCAGCACTCACTTTCAGCTCAGTGTGGCACTCCTGGCAGGTGACAACGATCGTGTTCGCCTGCGGTTCGGCTGTGCTCTGGACGGCAGGTGGAATCGGCATGACTGCCTGGCAGCGCGGGCAACGACCCTTTCGGCCGGCGCTGGCGGCACTCACCCTTAGCTGCATGCCGCACTCGGCGCAGTGGACTTCGATTGTGTCGCCATTGCCGGGGGCTTGTGCCGATCCGCTGTCACTGGCGCGGGGAATCTCCATCACCGCCTGGCAAGCCGGACAGCGTCCCTTTTTTCCTGCGGCCCCATCGCTCACTTCGAGCTCGGCCTGGCAGTGCGAACAAGTGACGTGAATCGACACCCTGCGTATACTCCCGAAGCGGTCTCGGCTCGTCGTTCGATCCTAAACCATGACCGGCCCGAATGGAAACCAATGCCGTCAGATTGCCCTGACTCCTGCTCCTGACTCCTTCCGTGCTGACTATCTTCGCCCTCGCCAGCGGCCGCTCGGGAACGCACTTTCTCTACCAGTTGCTGCGCCGCAATGCCGTCAACTGCGTCTGCCGGCATGAGACGTATAGCTGGTCGAACCCCTCCATGTTCGGCCGGCCGATCTACGACTTTGCCGTCGGCGACTTGGACGCGGTCCGCGGGCAAGTCGCACTCAAGGCCCGCTGGATCGCCAGGCAGCGGTCGGCCGCCTACGCCGAGACCAGCCACGCGCTGCTCAAATCGTGGTTCGAGCTGGCGAGCGAATTCTTTCCCGACTTGCGCCTGGTGCACCTGGTGCGGGACGTGCTCCACGTCGCCAAGAGCGAAGCCAACCGCGAAGAGTTATGTCACCGCTGGCACATCCCCTTTCGCTACGCCAAAGGGGGCGACGGCAGCCGCTTCTTCCGCTGGGCGCTGACGGGCCGGGAGCCGATCTTTGGCTCTTTCGATGGAAAGTCGCTAACGCGGTTTCAGTGGTATGTCCTCCAGTGGATCGAGATCGAAAACCGGGCCATGCGGATGCTCGACCGCTTTTCACTTCACGACCGCTGCCTCACGCTGCGCTCGCCTGACGATCTCAATGACCCCGGGCAGGTTCGCCGGCTGTTCGACTTTCTCGGAGTTCCAGTGGCCAGTTCGACGCCGGTGATCGACGGCTTCAAAAACGCCACGCCGTGGGTCCGGACAGTCGTCACCGACGACGATCGCCGGCAGGCTAGCGAGGTTATCGCCCGCCTCCCTGCCGAGCATCTGGCCATTTTCCGGCGACCCCCCTATTCCAGTTGGTCCTGGGCGGCCCTCCTTCGGGGCGATGGGGCGTAATGGCCTCGCGATAATCGCTACAAATCTTCCCACCGGGATGCAGGCAGCAAGCAAGGGCGGATTGGGGAGGCGTCCAACCAGTAGCGCCCCTGCTGCCAGCCCAAGCGGCCCCAATTGCAACCTACATTTGTGCGGGGAGTTTGTGTCGCCGTCGGCGGAGAGGTTGCGGTTCAGGTTGCCCTCTCATTATGGCCAATTTTGGTTTCATTCCAGTCAGCCTCTCAACCCTCTACCCGACCGACGGCCTGGGCCTTGATCTTTACATCCGGCCCCAGGGCTACGAGCGCCCCGTCCTGTTTTCTTCCGGCGCCCCGCTTCAGCAGCAGGACCTCTCGCGCCTCGAAGAAACGGGAATCACCAAGATCTACATCCGCCGCGAATCGCGGCCGCTGTACCAGGAATTCCTGCGCGAGCACCTGGACTCCTGGCTCAACGACGCCGCCCTCCCTTTATCCACCCGCGCCGCGGCACTGAACGAAGTGGTTCGCGACACAATCGGCGAGTCGTTCAAAAGCGGCAAGGCCGACGCCATCGTCGGCGCTGCATTGCGGCTGGGGCGATGCGCAGCCCGCCTGCTGGTGGGAGAGAGAGTCCCCTTTGCGCACTTCGCGCGCTACCTGCATCACGACCACGCCAGCTCCACGCACGCGGCCAACGTCTGCTATTACGCCGTGCTGCTGGCCGCGGAAACCGGATTCTGCGAGGCCGACCAGGCTCAGATTGCCGCCGGCGCACTGCTGCACGACCTGGGAATGCTCGAGATCGATGACCGCATTCTCACCAAGGACGGTCGGCTGGAGGAAACGGAATCCCGCCAGATCCGGCTGCATCCCGCTAATGGCTTTAGCAGGCTGTGCCGCCGCACCGACCTTTCCGTCGGCCAGTTGATGATGGTCTATCAGCATCACGAGCGGCTGGACGGCAGCGGCTATCCGGTGGGGATCGACGGCGGCGAAATCCATCCCTGGGCCAAGATCTGCGCCGTTGTAGACGTCTTTGCGGCCCTCACCAGCCACCGCCCCTACCGCCGCGCGCTGGCGCACCAGAAGGCGCTGGAGATCATGTGCCGCGACGGGCGGACGTTCGACCTGGAACTGGTAAGGTGTTGGGAGTCGCTGGTTGGCGGTCTCACGAGGGGCTGATTGCAGTCGCCCGGATCGAGCAGGCGTCGCGCCAGGTGTCGCGAACCATTGGGAGCGATCGTGCGCACCGGCGGAATGAGCCACAAGAAACAAAAAAACGGCCTGCCGAGCTTTCGCTCAGGCAGGCCGCGATGGTCAAAGCCTTGCAGGCCGGCGTGTCCTTAGCGGACCAAGGTCGCCGAGGCCGGAACGACCTGACGCTTAGCGGAAATGAAGGCCGACGGATCGACCACCGGCGCCGGAGGCATCGGGGCGATGTCGCCGCCAGCAGCAGCCGCCTTGGCGGGAGCCGCAGCGTCGCAGCCACAGGCAGGAGCCTGAGCGGCACAGGTCGGAGCGGCCTTCGCGCAGCCATTGTGGCAACCATTGTCGCAGCACTTGTGGCAGGCGAAGATCCGATCGAGGAAGCAGCCACGATGGCAGCGGTCACGGCAACCACAGCCGTTCTTGCAGCCGTTGTTGCAGCCGCAGCCAGCTTTGGCTTCGCAGCTCGGGGCAGCGCCACAGCTCGGAGCGGCCTTCGTGCAGCCATTGTGGCAACCGTTGTCGCAGCACTTGTGGCACGAGAAGATCCGGTCGAGCAGGCAGCCGCGGTTGCAGCCGCAGCGGTCACGGCAACCACAGCCGTTGTTGCAGCCCTTGTTGCACCCGCAGCCCGCCTTGGCTTCGCAAGTCGGGGCCTTGGCTTCGCAAGTCGGGGCAGGCGCTGCACACGTGGGGGCTGGGGCGGCGCACGTCGGAGCTGCACAGCTCGGAGCGGCCTTTCCACAGCCGTTGTTGCAGCCGTTGTTGCAGCAGCGAACGCGCACGCAACGAGACTGGCAACACTTTGATTCGCAGCAGCTGCTTTCGCAGCCGCAGCCGCTGATACCGAGCATGCGGTCCAGCAGCTCAAAACCATAGCTCTGGGTACAAGCGGCGACGCTTAGTACCAACGATCCAACCAGAATGTTCCATTTCATCGAGCGACGTCTCCTTAACGATGGAACCATCGAACTGGCGCATGTCCCGGTCCGGCCGGATTGCGTGGTCAGTTCGCCGCGCGCGACAAGAGCGTGGCATTCCCTTCCACGATGGACAGATTCTCCGCCCGTCCGATAGGCGGAAGAACCGTGCGGGTTGCGGTTACCAGGCGGGTCAGGTGCGAGCGAGGTAGGTTACGGTACTCGCACACTCGGGGTGTCGTCCGCCACAACCGGTCGAGCCATCCACTAGCCCGAATACCGCCGGTTTTGGCCCGTCGCGACGTGTCTGCTCGCTTCACGAGCCGACTGCCGCGTCCGGTGACAACTACCGTATCGACGCGCCCGCGCAGCCACCTTGAACGTTCGCAAACAATTTTCCTGCCACGCTTTAGGACAACCATTACGCAGACTTTGACGCTGCCGGAAAGTAGTCAAACCTTGCCGGTCGTAGCGCCCCCGCAGCGTACCTTCCTGTCGCTAGCGCCACCGTCACCGGTACAGTTTGAAGCGGCACGTCTTGACTGGCCCGCAAGGTTTGACAACGGCTGAATTCAGGCGGTTTGCCGCACCGTCGTGCTTTCGGTTCCGCGTTTCGAGTTCCGGGTAAATTTGGAATGGCGGAAACTGGGCGACCAGAACCCAAATTACGAAAATCGAACCTCGAACCCCGGCGCGCTTTCGTGACGGCTAATCGCGACACCGACTTCGGCATTCCCATCCCCGGCCAGATCCTGCCGCGCGACAAATGGGCCAGGACGGCCGTCAAGAAAATGCCGCCGCCAGACAATTGGGATTGGAGTTCACTGTTCGGCCGCGATGCGCCAGTCGTATTGGACCTGGGGTGCGGCAACGGGCGGTACATCATCACCAGCGCCTTGGCGCGGCCGGAGCTGAATCACTTCGGCTGCGACATCCTGCCGCTGGTGATTCGTTACGCGACGAAGCGGGCCAATCAGCGCGGACTGACCAACGTGCGGCTGGCGGTGATCGGGGCGAATGAGCTGCTTGCAAATTATGTCCGGCCGCACAGCGTGAGCGAAATCCATCTCTATCATCCCCAGCCGTACAAGGATGCGGCAAAGGCCGAGCGGCGGCTGATCACGCCGCAGTTTCTGGCGCTGGTGCACCGGGCACTTAGTAGCAGGCACACTCCGTGTGCCGTTGGTAGTCCGGACGGCACACAGAGTGTGCCTGCTACAGAGGGTCGGTTCGTCATCCAAACCGACAACAAGGCCTACTGGGCGTATATCCGCCGCGTGGCGCCGCTCCTATTTGACTTCGAGGAATTGCACGATTCCTGGTCCGAATCGCCGCACGGCCGCACGAGGCGCGAAATCTATGCCCGTCAGCACGGCATGAAGGTCTTTCGCGGCCAGGGACATCCCCGCGAGCTGACGGTGGAACAGGTTGCCGAGATCGCCCTGTCGCAGCCACCGCCAAAGTTTGACGCGTAGGACAGGTTTTCAACCTGTCCGGAATTCGGCCAAGCCGATAGATGCTTTTAGCCGGAGGCAAACCTGTCTCCGGAACCGACGCCGAGTTCCGGAGGCAGGTATGCCTCCGGCTAAGAGCAAATGGACTGGCTCGCTTCCATTCTCGCGCAGCTTGCCGCACAGCCGGTCATCGGCTACGTGCCGAATCAGTCGCCGGCGACCGAACCAACCGCAATGGCCGCGCTGGCGCTGATTGCCGCAGGCCGGCAGAAACAGGCAGTCCCCGCCCTCGACTTCCTGGCCGCTTGTCAGGGGGAGAGCGGCGCCGTCGGCATTCGGCAAAACGAGCCGCAGCCGGGCTGGCCGACGAGCCTGGCACTGCTCGCCTGGCGGGCGGCCGACGAAGCCTCTGGACGGGACGCTCACTCCACGCCGCGACGCCGCGCCGTGGATTGGATTCTCGAGGCCCGCGGCACTGCGATGCCCGCGTCTCCGGAGATGGGTCACAACACGCAGCTCGTCGCCTGGAGCTGGGCTGACAAAACTCATTCCTGGATCGAGCCGACGGCAGTGAGCGTTTTGGCGCTCAAGCGCTCGGGGCTGGGAACGCATGCTCGCGTACGCGAGGCGGTCACCTTACTCTGGGACCGGTTGCTCCCCTCTGGCGGCTGCAACTACGGCAACACGGTCGTGCTCGGCCAGACGCTGCGTCCGCATGTGCAGCCGACGGGGCTGGCAATGCTGGCGCTGGCCGGGGAAGCTCACGAGCCCGACGCGCAAGCGCGAGAAAGCGTCGCTGAGCGAGATGACTCTGACACACACTTGCGCTTCGGGCTTGTGACGCGCTCGCTCGATTATCTTCGCCGCTCCCTTGTCCCTCCAATCACCGCCACGTCGCTGGCCTGGGGAATACTCGGATTGCGAGCGCACGGCATCGAATTGCCTCGTGCCGACGAGTTGCTCGCCGCGGCATACGACCGGGTTCAAGCGCACGATCGCTCGCCGCACAAGCTGGCGATTCTCGCGCTGGCCACACAGGACACGTCGCTTCCTTTATTCACCACCGGCACATGACGCTTCCTGCCCAATCGCCGCCCCGACTTTCGCGCCGCTCGCTCCTGGTCGGCGGCGGCATTTGCGCCGCAGCCCTGGTCGGCGCCGGCCTCTTGAGACGGTGGTTTCGCCAGCGGGCCGGCGTTTTCGTCGCGCGAAACCAGCGCTACGACAGCGATCTCATGCGGCCCATCCGCGACGGATTGATGGCGACCGGCATCGACCCCGCGCAGCTCAAAGGCAAGCGGGTGCTGCTTAAACCGAATATGGTCGAGCCGACCCGTGCTGCGGCCCATATGACGACGCACCCGGCAGTCATCCTGGCTGCGGCCGAGGTCTTTCGCACGTGGGGCGCAAGCGTTACCGTCGGCGAAGGGCCAGGCCACGTTCGCGACACCGAGATGGCGCTCGTCGAATCGGGCGTGGCCGACGCCCTCGACAGCGGCAAGCTGCCATTTGCCGACCTGAACTATGACGAATTGGGTTTCGTGGCCAATCGCGGCGGGCTATGCAAACTCTCCGGCTTTCACTTCCCGCGGGCCGTGCTCGAAGCCGACCTGATCGTCTCGATGCCGAAAATGAAGACGCACCACTGGATGGGGGTCACCGCGTCGCTCAAGAACATGTACGGCGTCATCCCTGGCATCAAGTACGGCTGGCCCAAAAACGTCCTCCATCACAACGGCATTCCCGAAACGGTCTACGACATCAACGCCTCGCTCCCCAAGACGATCGCCATCGTGGACGGCATTGACTGCATGGAAGGGGACGGGCCGATCATGGGGACGAAAAAAACGATGGGGCTGCTCGTTGTCGGGACAGTGCCGGCGGCGGTCGATGCGACTATCTGCCGCTTGATGGATCTTGACCCCGCGCAAGTGCCGTACCTTCAGCTCGCGGCCAATCGGCTCGGTCCGATCGACGAGACGCTCATCAGCCAGCGCGGCGAAGCGTGGCAGCCGCTGATGTCACCCTTTCAGATTCTCGACAAGCCGCACCTCAATCGGCTGCGGCATCACCGGGGTGTGCTGGTGTCGTGAATTACTTGTCCGCCAGCCCCAGTGCATACAGCACCATCCCCAGCGCCACGCAAATCCCCAGCGCGGCAAACATCCCCCGCTTCCAGACCAGCAGCACCACGGCGGCGACTGTCGCGATCAGCAAACTGGCGGGAGAAAAACTCCCGACTTGGGGGATGACGCTTTCGAGCGTCGCTGTTCGCGGAGACGGAAACAACGTTTGGAGCATGAACCAGACCGCCAGGTTGAGCACGACGCCCACCACGGCCGCCGTGATCGCCGATAGTGCCGAGGAGAGCAACCGGCTGCCGCGCATCCGCTCGACGTACGGCGCGCCGACGAAGATCCATAAGAAACAGGGGACAAAGGTGACCCATACCGTGACGCAGGCTCCCAGCACGCCGGCCAAAAGCGGCGGCAGATCGCCAGGATTGCGAAATGCCGCCATGAATCCCACGAACTGCACCACCATGATCAGCGGCCCCGGCGTCGTCTCGGCCATCCCCAGGCCGTCGAGCATCTCGGGCAGCGAGAGCCAGCGAAAGCGATTCACAGCCGCCTGGCTGATATACGGCAGGACCGAATACGCCCCGCCAAACGTAATAACGGCCGCCTGGCTAAAAAACAGTCCTTCGGTGACAAAGACGCTCTGCGGCCCGAAGTGCCATGCAAGTACGCCAATTGGCACCCACCAGATCAGCAGCCAGACAGCCGCCACGGCAATCGTCTGCGACAGGGACACGCTCTGCACGACTGCCGCCCGATCGACGGCCCGCTCTGGCTCGTCGCCAGCCTGATGCTGCTTGATGACATGGAATGTTTGCGGCCAATAGTGTCCACCGACCAGACCGAGAATTCCCGCGGCGGCAATAATGGCCGGAAACGGCGCGTGAAAAAAGAAGATGGCGACAAAGGCTGCGGCGGCAATCGCGACCATTAGCCAGTTCTTCAGCACGCGCCTGCCGATGTGCACGACCGCTTCGGCCACGATGGCCGCCACCGCCGGCTTGAGCCCGAAAAAGAGCGCCGCCAAGAGTGGCGTTTCCTGATAAAGCGCGTACACAATGCTCAAGACCATCAGCGCTACGAATCCCGGCAGGACAAACAGAGTCCCCGCGACGATCCCGCCGCGGGTGCCATGCAGCAGCCAGCCAATGTAGGTGGCAAGCTGCGTCGCTTCCGGGCCTGGGATCAGCATGCAGTAATTCAGTGCGTGCAGGAAGC
>Ga0075418_10008986_pt1 | contig 11210 bp, 14 predicted proteins | sample SoiMetdeltSBSDD2_FD_81776 | JGI IMG/M metagenome (GOLD analysis project Ga0075418, IMG submission 81776) | Bulk soil microbial communities from a Populus tree surrounding site in Tennessee, USA - Soil MetaG P. deltoides SBSDD2 | ecosystem: Environmental > Terrestrial > Soil > Tree plantation...
TCCCGACACAAAGTCTGCTCAAAACAATGTCAATACGTTAGCTGGGTCGCGCAACTCCGAAGGAGTCCTCTGGACAAACTACCATCAAAAAATTGCCTATGCATTGCTAAAGGTAGAGAGTTATCTTACTACCTCACTAACTAAAATTACTGGCTCGGCAAAAGTTTCGACACCATGGCTTTCCAAGCTCTAATATTTTTTCCGTACACTCAGCACAACGGTGACATGTACGCTTTCGTCGAGGATAAGACTTTGTTCCCCGAGACCAAAATCCAGCCGATTGATTTCAAAACGTCCCGTAAACATAGTTGCGTCACCTTTACGCTCCATGCTGAACGGAATAGTGATGACCTTTGTCGTTTTTTTTATTTGCACCTTAAAGGCACTTGTGAATTTGTTTCGACCTGTTTTCCTAAAGGACACTGACGTTAGCGTTATCCCAGGAAACCTGTCAGTATTAAAGTAGTCGCTTCGCTGAAGGTGCTTATCTCTGAGAGGAATTCCGGTACGGATGCTTTCCGCTCTCGCTGTGGCGACTATATGGCTCTCATGAAGTTTGTTTTCGTTGAAGTTTATTTCAACATCGACATCATCGAAATATCCCGTCACGTCCAGACCAGCGTTGGACACCCGAAATTCGACGTGGCATTCGGTGACCATGTTCATCACATGATCGTACTCACCCGCAAAAACGCAAAGAGTCACACATGTTATGAGAAAGGTTTTCATAATGATCTCAGGTAGGCTATTAGTGCTTTTTTATCCTCGTCATTCAGTTCAAGGCCGAACGGATGGCCCTTGACCGCCATAGACTTCACATGCGTTGGCTTAAAGCCACCAGGAACGTAGTCCGGCTGGAGTCGTCTTTCATCGAATATTTCTTCCAATGACGACAAGTTTCCATTATGAAAGAAGGCCGTTTGCAGCCAGAGGTTACGGAGTGTGGGAACTTTATAGTATCCCGTGCCTCGTCGCGAATACAATGCGGTCACAGAATCAGTCTCTACCGAGACATTAAAGATGTCGTATTTTTCAAAATGGCTCGGAGGTGGTTCAAACCCGTTGACAGGCGTAAGCTTATTATTTGTGTAGAGTGGAGGAGTATGGCAGGTAACACACCCTGACTTTTTGAATACGAATTCTCCTTTGGCAAGTAGTTCTTTTGGAAATGTGTTTGGATTCTCCGGAGGTTCGAGCGAGTAAATATATTGCGTGAGGGCATAGAGTTGCTCGTCCGTATATTTCTTGCCGACATAACCGAATGCATGCCGCCATTCTGAAGCTGCCGGCAGTTTCGTATTTCCCGCTTTTCCTCCCGGAATATAACCGTCATAGGAAGTAAGCATATCCATTCCCTGATTGAATGCCGCGTATCGCATCATGTCGCCGGGATTCTCATGCTTCATCAATCCGGTGCGATCAAAGTACCGAATATCTTTGATGCCGATCAGGCTCGGAATTGGTAATGGATAAAGATACGCACTGCCCTGGCGGTCGCTTACGCCGTGGGGAGCTGCTTCGAGGTGGTCGGCAAATTCATCCGCCGTCAGCGGCATGAACTGAAGGGAGGGAGGTGCCCACGGCGCGAAGTTCAGGTCACGCGCTTGCGCCTGAAGGACAGGAAACGGAATTTTTCCCGTACGCACCGCCTTGGCGAAGGGCACAACGTTGAAAACATTCCCTGGGGCTCCAGGCACTGTCTTTCCCGATGGCAGTACTTGCGTGTGACAAGAAGCGCATGAAAGGGAGCCCACAAGCAAGCCGCGTTCCTTATCAAGGACGTACCGGTTAAAAAGGTAAGCGCCATCAGCGGGTATCCTCCCCGTTGACTCAGTCGCGACGGCACGAGATGCTTTATCGTTGATAGGTGTATAGGCTACAGGCCAGTTGAAGACAATCTCTCCAGCTTTGACCCAATCTTCCTGCGTCTTTAACATCGACGGATCGAATGCGATCTTGGGGTTGAGGCCACGCAAAGAGTCGAGGTACCCTGGCCTTTCGAATTCGCGGTAGTACACAGGGTAAGTTTCATAAATCACGTGCTCCGGAAGGGTGTCGTAGTATGCTTTCGGAGCATAGGCTACTTCAACTGTTGTATCGGGAGGAGGTAAATGAAACCGCTTAATCTCTTCCATGTCCCAGGTGACGGGTAGGGTTATCTCGCCGGCAAATGCCATCAGGATGGTAATCGCTATGAACAATCCGTAAAGAACTAATTGACTTTTGAATTTCATGTCGGACATATCATGGTAAGTAAAAATGGGTTTTGAAAGTATCAATGCGTGGGCGATCCTGTGTATCGGATATAGTCTTTTTCCCACCCTAACAATTTGCCAGCGATGTAGAAGATTGACAACGCGATTCCGAACACCATGCTTGGGATTTTGGTCGGGCGTGACAGACAACGAGCACTCATTCGCTTGGTAAAGTACAGCATCTTCGGAATGTTGATCTCTCCGCGCTTATCCATGTCGTCATCGATGGTAAGACCACCGAAGCACTGGAAGAACTTGTAACTGTCTAGGCTGGGTTCGAAAGACACCATACAATCCAGCAATTCACGCTTATTATTGAAGGCGATGTGAGACTTGCCTTTTGGCACACGGACTACGTCTCCCGGCCGTGCAATGACTTCTTCCCCGTCGATCACAATTCTCGCCTCGCCATGGCGGATGTGAAAGATCTCATCCTGGTTGATGTGAATGTGCTCGAATGGCACATAACCCTGTGGCTGGACGGTCCAGTGAAATGTAATCGAAGATCGGGTCTCCGATATCACCCGGAAACGCTCTCCTGTGATTTTGTTAGTGAATCCTACATATAGGTCCACTTGTTTTGTTGTCGGCTCTAAATGTGTTTCTCTCATTCCTATTTTTTTAACGCAAAGTTTGTGATCGTCCAGACTCAGCGATATAGCTCCAAAGGGTCAATTTTGTCCGTCAGGTGGTTGGAATTGGGCGAACCCTCCGGCGCACTTTTACGTACCATCAAACCATGAGAACTACCCGCCAATCGACCGCCAGTGCCTTTACAGAAATGTTTGACAGGACGCATGCGAGTAATGAGTATGCTGCGGAGCAGGACGAAGAAATTTTGATGAATAATCTTCGATTTGTTGAAAGCCTTTTTCCGCAAAGTGGGGTGGGCTTGTGTCCGGTATCACATGCGAAAACCCACTACCTGGGCAAAAACTGCGAGCACATTCTCGGTCATTCGCATGCCGAATTGATGAAAATGGATCCCGCTGACCTCTTTGGACTTGTTCATCCCGACGACCTTCCCCAAGTACAACAATGTTTTGACTACATAAAGAACCTGAAGCCTTACGATCCCGAAAAATACCGTTTCGTCCTCGAGTATAGGATCAGGAATAAGTCCAACGAATACTTCGTTATCCGTAACGAAAACCTGGCGTTGAAAGTCACTGAAAAGACTTACCTGTATTTGATGTTGTATAGTCGCGCTACGGAATCCGGCAGTTATCACCGTGTGAAGCTCGATCTGCTGCAGGGGAAAAACGGCCTGTTCACAAAAGTCGGGACATACCATCCAAAGCAAGATGATCAAGAAATGACCCCGCGTCAGGCTGACATTGCTAAACTCGCGATAAAGGGTTACACCAACCAGGAGATCGCCGATCAGCTCGGCATCAGTCTGTTCACCATCAAGAATCACAAGAAAACGTTGTTCAGAAAAATCAACGTGAAGAACAATGTGCAGCTCGCCAATTACTTGATGGGTGGCGGGGAGAGCGCGAAAACAGCATGAAAAATCCGATGTGATCTAAGAAAGATACTTTTAGGAATTGAGTTCAGTGTAGAAAAAAAACACTTCGAGTTCCTTCCGTGACTTCCCAGTGATTAAATCAATACGTTTGGTGGGTCGTGCAACAAACTACCATCACAAATTACCTAAGCATCGATGAAAAAATCTAAACATCCCGAAAGAGATTTTTTAGGTGTTTGTGTGCAAGACCTTTTTACGTCAATCATCCGAAGAATTGTTATTGCCCAGGGGGATTCTATTAAGATATGGACGGAAATTTGGCCTTCGTGCTTGAAGGGAATGATCAGGCCGCAAGGAGAGATGTGACGCCAGGTCGGAAACGCGGCAATATATCGTTTGAGGTCCTTGAAGGCCTTAAGCCAGGCGATCAGGTTGTGACTTCCTCGAATGAGAATTTTGGTGATGCTGAGGTTTGATCTTGGAATAGCGCGCCCGCAATTGTGTGCCATTAATCAGGGTGGCTCGGACGCAGGTGAAATGTTCGCTTCCGCAGCACAATGAGTTCATGGTGCTAGTTGGGTGCTTCCTAAAAAGGATCCGAAATATTTCACTATGGCAAGCCCTCCATTATATGTTGAGGGTTTGACCACGTAGTTAAGAGCACCGTAACTCAGGCATTTTCGTTTCTCATTTTCATTCTCGGAAGTCGAATATATAATTACGGGAATGTTCTTGTATCGTGGGGAACGTTTTAATTGTAGCAGCGTTTGGACGCCATTCAAAATCGGCATATTTAAATCCAACACAATTAAATCCGGCAGGTTCTGTTCCGGCAATGACTCCAAGAAATCAAGAGCCTCTTTTCCGTTTTCTTTATACGTGAGATAATCGTTCAATCCAATCTCACTAAAATAGTCCTGTAAGATTAGATGGTCTTCCTTATCGTCATCTACGACCAGAATAAATGTTAATGTTTTCATTGTTTGCTTACACTTTTTTCTTCGCAGGGCAACCTCACTTCAAAAAGCGCGAACTCATTGACATTTGCGCTAGCCGATATAAAACCGTTGTGAAGCTCTTCTATTCGTTTACATATCGCTAAGCCGATTCCAGTACCTGGAAATCTATCCTTTGTGTGCAACCGTTCGAATAAGCCAAAGATTCTCTCTTTATACTGATCATCGAAACCTATACCGTTATCTTTGACATGAAAAATATTATGATCGTCTTCAATGACGTGTCTTATCTGCACATGAGGGGGGACATCGCTTTTTGAATATTTCAAAGCATTTGAAATGAGATTACTGAAGAGCTGTCGCAATCGCAAAGGGTTGCCATTGATCACAGGCATCGGGTCGATTGTGAACGTGGCCTTTTTCTCGTGTATTAGTATCTCGAAGTCCTTAAAAATCTCCTGTAGGGTTATATTGAGGTCGACACGCTCGAAGGCTAGTTGCTGTTGTTGAAGCTGAGAGTAATTGAGCAGGTCTGTGATAAGTTCTTTCATTCGTCCAGCTGCGGAAGTCATGTTTTTCAACATTGACTTGCCGGAACCACCAAGCGTATCACTGAACTTTATACTTAGCGAATCGGCGTAGAAAAAAAGTTTTCGTAGTGGCTCCTGCAGATCATGTGTTGCCAAATGGGCAAATTGTTCCAATTCATAGTTGCTACGATTCAACGCGACAATTTTTTCCTGCAATTCTTCCTGGTTTGCAAATAACTTACTCTGAATTATCTTAAGCTCCACGTTATCTTTTAATGCCTGTTCTGCCAGTTTATGCGCATGAATATCGACCATAAACCCGATCCATTTATGTACTGTTTCATTCTCGTTTTTTAATGGAATGACAGTAAGCATATGCCATACGAAATTATTTGAGGATTTCTCTTGTATACGATACTGTCCATTAATTGGTATTGATTTTTGAAGTGAACCGCTTGTCGTCTTAGCAAATGAGGGATAATCGTCTGGATGGATAAAATTCTGCCACCCTTGGCTATTTATTTCTTTAGGAATTGTTCCCAGGAATTGTTCCAGCCATTTATTTGTATAGGTAATTATTCCGCGTGTATTAACGATGAAGATCATGAGAGGTAAAGAGTCAGTTAGTGTACGGTACTCATTTTCACTCTCTCTGATTTTGTCCGCGAACTCTTGAAGTAAGAGATTTTTTTTGCGGATTTCATCATATGCAGACATCGGCGGCTCTTTTTCAAAATAGTCAACGAAAGAATCAATTTTGGCCGGGCTAAACGTGCCTCCAAAATTTAATTGCTGCTTCAAAATAATTCGCGCGTCTTTTTCTGATTTTATCACCTCTATGTCACCCACCAACCTTCTGGCATAGCTCAATGCTTCCGCGCATTTATGGCTGAAGTCAGCGCTGTCGACTATGACTGCGTTCATAAATTTTCTCGTCCCCGCGCTTTCAATGCCAAGTATGAGCACAGCATTTTTGCCAAACTCAATAGCGCATCGTGCGATCTCCGAAATAGCGGTGGCAATGGATGTCTGCGCCATAAGGGAAAATCCGGTGAGCTCACAAAGTTTCATCGCTTTTTTGTGGGCCAGAATCAGGTCCATGTCATTTTCGAGGGAAACTTTTACTATTTCTTTCATACTAGTTTACTTTGGTAACCAGGACTGAGGCATCATCGGTACCGCGTGCGTTATCATGATAAATGCAGCTTGCCAGGATCATGCCATCGTAGCGAAAAATTGCGGGGTATTTGTTTAAGTCCCACCGAGTATTTATCCCGTCCGAGCACATGATTACATGTTGATTTTTTTCCAGCGGAACCGTTGAACTGTTCATCGCGTTCGGAATGTTCAGTCCGATTGTGCCATTGTATGGCATATAATTTTTGTGCTGAACACCACTATAGAACCGTGTCAAAATGTTTCCGTCGACTGCAAGATTCCAATCTGCGTTTTGCTTTTCACTTATCGCTACAGTTGCCACCAATCCACGTGTGCGACGTACGGCTTCGTGGATCTCCCGAAGGAGTTCTACCGGGTCATTTTCTTTGCTTCCGATAAAATGTTCACCTGCCCTGTCCATAGCTTCTTTTGCCGAATAGCCATGACCTAAACCATCTCCGAAGAGAATCCTATAGTGGCTGGCCGTGTTCTGCACAAAATATCCATCGCCACAGACAGTCTCGTGCGTTTTGTTAATTATAAGCGCACGCGTAGATATTTCGTAATTCTTGCTTTTTATAAGGTCTTCGTTGGCTTTGGTCGTAACCAGCGCATATAGGATCGTCCCCCAGCCAGGAATTGAATACAGCTGCGTACGTGAACTCAGTCTTTCAATGGCGCCCAGGCCCTGGCCCAATGTCGCCGATGTGGAGTAACCATCTCTCCTCATTTTCAAAGTATCGGTTATACCAGATCCTTTGTCGAGGCAGATTATCTCAAAGGCAGAATCTTCCGCGCCAATGTCATAAGCCCTATGCAGAACATCACCATGCCCAACATATTTTATGAGATTTGATGTGATTTCAGAAACGATGATGTCAATTTCACCTATCTGTGTTTTAGAGAATCGTCGTTTTAGGTTTGACTGATGAATTTCGCGTTTCAACAGCGCAACATAACTTCGTTCTTCAATGCGATAACTCGTAAATGAACTAACCATTCTTCCATTTGATTACCGTCACTGTTGTTCCTTTACCAACTTCCGATTCGATATTAAATTCACTCACCAGCCTTTTGGTTCCCGGTAGGCCTAGTCCGAGGCTTTTACCACTGGAAAATCCATCCTTCATTGCGAGCTTGATGTCAGCAATGCCTGGGCCGTTGTCTGAAAACACCAGGCGAATACCATTTTCACGACCCTTACTTACGACTTCAATGTTCACTATGCCACCTTGTGCATACTTGAGCATATTCCGCGCGAGTTCACTGGCTGCCGTAATTAGTTTGGTCTGATTTAGAATTCCCATTCCAATCTTGGTTGCCATTTCTTTAAGCCGATTACGAAAAGGGATTACGTCTATTTCCCGGACAAGCTGCATCCTCTCCTTATTAAGTATCACCATCTACCTCTGTGGCAAAGCCGTTATCATTCAGGTGGATTTTTTCCTGAAGAAGTATCATCCCTTTTTCAACATTTAGCGCACTGAGTACTCCATGAAGAGGAAGGCCAAGTTCGACAAGAGTGATCGCAACGGCCGGTTGCATTCCTACGACAACCGTTTCGGCATCCAGCACCTTTGACATCGTAGCGATGTTGCCGATGATTCGGCCCATGAAAGAGTCAATTATACTGACGGCAGAAATATCGATTAACACACCCTGAGCTCCCGTTTTATTTATCATATGGACGAGATCCGCCTCCAATGATTCAGCCAGGTGATCATAAAGATCAACCTGAATAGTAACTAAAAGTAATTTGCCGAGTTTAAGAATCGGAATTTTTTCCATGGTTATCGCTGTGCGTTAAATTCTTTTGCCTTTTGGTGACCTGTAGCTGTAAAATGCTAAAGGCCGTTTTCAGCGCGCTTGCGAGCGACGATTTTGTAATTACATTACTTAGATCAATACCGAGGTGAACCACCGTTTGAGCGATCTCCGGTCGGATTCCGCTAACAATACACTCCGCGCCCATCAATCTGGTTGCGCTCACGGTTTTTATTAGGTGCTGTGCTACAAGAGAGTCGACGGCGGGTACTCCAGAAATGTCGAGGATGGCGATTCCACTTCCTGTTTCTACAATTTTTTGAAGTAGATTTTCCATAACTACCTGGGTACGTGCCGAATCCAATGTTCCGATTATCGGTAGCGCGAGAATACCATCCCACACTTGGATGACCGGCGTCGAAATTTCCGTTATCTCATCCGTTTGCCTGAGAATGACCTCTTCTCTTCCCTTAATAAAAGTTTCAAATGTGGAGACTCCGAAAAAATCTATCAGCCGACTAACTCTAATCGACTGAACGTAGAGCTCCTGTGGATCTCTAATCTCCTGCTGTAGCAAATGAAGCAGTGCCTCTTTCAAGCTAAATACAAAATTTCCAGTTTCACGGGAGGTATAGCCTTGCTTTGCCCGGGACATGGTGATTCCATTTAAGATATCAGTGACCGGTTCAAAATCCTTGCTTTCAGGTTTGTCTATATTATCATCTTTCAGACTGTCGACAAAAATGCTGATAAGCTCTTCTGATTGCATGCGAAGTTCGTCATTCGACATAAGGTCTTCCCTGAGACTGTCGTCTGATAACTGAAATTTCATCCAGGTGTCTAAAATGACTTTCTTTTTTTTCTGTAGAATTTTGATTGTCTCATTTTTCATGGGAAGGTCTTTAGTGTCTGTGATGTCAATAAATGCACTACGGGGAGTGCTAGAATTGCCGCCCTTATTTTTCATATATGTTTAGATGGAAATTGAATCGAAAAAGAAGTATTACCGTAAACTTTCCCTTAACCTTGCGAAATTGATGCCTTAATTATTCGCTGCTGGACTAATTAAGAATGACGTCTATGAAGACCGCATCAGGTAACTTGTGCCCATTATCGGTAATATATTCCCCGCAACTTGCGCCGGCGAGACTTTATACACGGAGGTGGGCAGTAATTCTTGCGAATCAACTTCTTAGAATTCTATTTCAATTAACTGACGGGAGCAATTTGAATAAGCAGTACACATTATAGGTTGGAAAGTAATCGAAATCATAACTCGCGGATTTGAAAGAGATTAGAAGCGGCTATTTCCCGATACAAAATGTGCTCAATACAAATGTCAATACGTTAGGTGGGTCGCGCAACAAACTACCATCAAAAATTGCCTAAGCATCGGTGGAAAAATCTAAACAACCCGTCCCGATAGCTATCGGGATTAGGTGTTTGAGCAGCGAAACAATGCTAGATGTTCTCTTGCAGTTCGTCAAAATGCAACCACTACTTGTTAAGCTTTGCTCTTTTTCTTCGTGGAGGTTTTTTTTCTTTTTGATGTTTTGGCTTTCTCGTTAAAATCAAGGCAAAGCTTTAACCAGTATTCAAAATTCACCTTCGACTTGTATCCGTCTTCGCTAACATAACAATACCCACGGAGTTGTTTTCCTTTCATGATCATTGGCTGAAAGCCTGTTCTTTCAGCTACTTCATCTTCGAGCACAGGATCGTAACGGCACATCAGGTTTTCTCCACTCACATTTATGCACATTTTTCCGTTGACTAAAAATGCAAGGCCCTTGAACATCTCCTTCTCTTCAATTTTGATCTTGGAAATACCGTCAAGATAGGTTCTTATGCGCTCGGCGAGTTTTGTGCTATATGCCATTTGATTCTACTTTAAATTCGTTATGAAAGTTAGTGTGTCGAAGTACAAGGTCAATGATTGAAGCTTTCCATTTTTTACAGTCCAGTTCTCAGAAACGTTGCCGTTTATTTTTTGGCCGTTCGGAAATTGGAAATCATAATTACCAATTACGCTTGCCTTGTCGCCATCGATGATCATTTGTTTTACTCGCATCGATTCGAATCTTTGTGAAAAGCGCTTTATGATTTCTATGTATGCTTGTTTTCCAATTACTGGGTGCGTATTAGTCATGTCACCGCCCACATACTGAAAGTCATCGGCGATAGTGTCTTCCCAATTGCTCTTTGCAGCAAAACCTTTGTAATAGCTGTCAAGGAGTTGTTTCGTAAGTGTTTGATTTTCCATAGTTATTAGGTTCTGATTAATATGTTGTTGCAAAATGCAAGTACAAATATAGGAAGTTATTGCATTTTGCAATAACTTTGGAGATATGGACAAAAAAAGATCCGATTGCCCGATTAGCTGTTCCCTTGATGTGATTGGAGACAAATGGTCGCTTTTAATTATCAGGGACGTTATGTTAAGAGGGAAATTGTCTTACAGCGAGTTTTTGAATTCGGAAGAGGGAATTGCCTCGAATATTCTGGTAAACCGGCTTACCATACTGGAAGAGGAAGAGATATTGGTGAGGGAAGTGGCGCCTGCGAATAAGTCAAAATACATCTATAGCCTTACCCAAAAGGGTGCGGACTTGATGCCAATAATAATTGAGCTGATGGACTGGGGGGCGAAGTATAACAAGAATTGTCCTCGGAAGGAGCTGGGCGAGAAAATTAAGAAAGACAAGGCGGCGGTGGTCCGGGAATTGAGGGAGACGCTAAGGCGAAAGGTGAAATAGTGCAGCACTTTTTGGGGAGGATGGAGCTAGTATGTTAGCGCACAGAAAAATAAGGACGGATGCCGTTCTTATTTAATTTGATTTATCAAAGAACTCAAACAGTTATTTTCGATATGGCAATGCGATTGGCCTTACGGGTGAACCGCTGGCACCTTGCAACTTTAGCGATGCTGAAATGAAAGCAAATTCATAAACCTTGTCGGTCGCGAGCTCCTCCAGAAACATTTTTTCAATAAACATTACCCCTTTTTCAGCCAACAAGTACGAGTGAACCGGAACCCAACTTGCCTTTTCATCAGTCGGGAATGCTTCAAGTCCAA
>Ga0075418_10008987_pt1 | contig 11210 bp, 7 predicted proteins | sample SoiMetdeltSBSDD2_FD_81776 | JGI IMG/M metagenome (GOLD analysis project Ga0075418, IMG submission 81776) | Bulk soil microbial communities from a Populus tree surrounding site in Tennessee, USA - Soil MetaG P. deltoides SBSDD2 | ecosystem: Environmental > Terrestrial > Soil > Tree plantation...
ACAGACCCGCGTGCCGATCACCTTCCTGCAACGTCGCTTGCTTCTTGTTCGGATCGTGACGGATCTGCGCCTGCATCCACTCGACCAACCGGCCGCGGAACGTCGGATCCGTGGGCGAGGTCGCGCGCCAGGTGCGCTCGAATACCTGCACGGCAGCGCTCGCGTCCGTGGCGAACAGCGCACGCGCGATGCGCATCTGTAGCTCGAGCACCTGCGGATCCGCCGCGACTTCGCTCGTGCGTTCACTCAACAAGCGCTGGCCGACGTCGGGCTTGCCGAGCGCGAGATGCGCTTCGGCGGCGAGCACACGCAGGCGGTCCTTCTGCTCGGCCGACATCGCGACGCCAGCGCCGCCACCGTTGCCGTTCCCATTCCCGAGCCAGGCCGTGGCGTGCTGCGCTGCGTCCTGGAACTTGCCGGTCGCGAGCTCGACTTCGACACGCAGCAGCCGATACATCGGTTCGTCGAGACGACTCTGCTGATCGACGGCGTCGAGCGAAGCGAAGGCCGCGCGCACGTCGCTGGCCTCGCGCTTCAGCTCGTCGGTGCTGGTCCATGACTCCTTCACAGGCTTGGCGGCCGCTGTCTTGATGATCACCGCCATCGCCTGACGCGCGCGTTCGGCGAGCCCCGCGTCGGGGCTGCCGACGTTCTTGGCGAGATCGATCGCACCTTGGCTGGCGAGCACGAGCAGCAGGCTCTGTCTCTTGCCGTTGTCGAGCAGGGGCTTGCAGGCCGAGAGCCACTGGCCCTTGTCGGCGTGCGAGTCGGCGGCGAGCGAGGCAAGGGCTTGCAGCAACGGCTCCAGCCGGAACTGATGCTCGGGCGGCGGCGGGGTGCCGATCTTCTCGAGCACGAGCTTGATCGCCCCGATGGCCTTTTCGGGCATCTGCGGTTCACGCCCGCAGATCCACAGACTCTCGACCATGGTCTTCATCACTGCCGGATCGGGCTCGGTGCCGAGACGGAGGCGAAGGGCCTGGATGCTCGACCACAACCAATCGGTGCGGTGCGCGTGCACGGTCTCCGGCACGCGTGCCAGCGCTTCGGCAGCCTGCTGGCGCAACTCCACGGCAGGATCCCCGAGCAAGCCGTGCATCGAGAGCACCCACTGGTCCGCCGAGTCAGGTTCGTCGCGCCACACCTGCAGGTGGATCAGACAGGCCGAACGGAACTTCGCGTCGAGCCGCGCATCCTGCACGAGACCGAGCAGGAGGGCGAACACCTCGGGCACGCGCTTGTCGCGCGCGTCGAGCATCTGCGCGAGCGACAGCGCGTCATCGCGCAGTTCGAGCGCGGGGTCGCTGCGGCAGATCGCCTCGACCAGCGCGAGCCAGTCGGCCTTGTCGGGGTCGGTCGCCAGCGGCGCACACCATCGCGGCGAGGTGCGCGAGGCGAGCGTGCCGAGAGTCGTCGTCAACTGGAGCTGGACCGCCTCGCCCTGCCGCAACAACGCCGCCGCGAGCTTGACCAGCGCGGCCCGCGTCTCCGCGGAGGGGAAACGGCGCAGCGCACGCAGCGCCGACACCTGGGCCTCGGCGGCCGGTAGCTCGAGTTGGGCCAGCAGCAGCCCCGTGAGCTCGTTCGCGAGCTCGGTCTCTTCGCTGCGCGTGACGCTCGCGGCGACTTCGAGCAGCGAGGCGCGGCGCTTGACCTTGTCGGTGGGGATCTTGCGGAACCGCTCCAGCAGCGCCTTGCAGAAGGCCTGCCGCGGCGCAGGCGAGTCTTCCGCGGGCAAGTTGTTCGGCAGGGAGGTCTGGAGTTGTTCGAGGCACGCCTCCAAGACACCCGGGTCGTCGACGACGGTGCGCGTAGAGATCGCGGTCCAGTCGATGCCCGGCGTGCGCACGGCGTGCGCGCCGACGAACTCGCGCGCAGCCTCGATGCGCGTCCGCCGCAACTCGTCGGAGAGACGTTCCGTCGCCCTGGTTCGGAAGCGCGCCGCCCGCTCGGCGAGATCGATGTATCTCATGCCCCCATAGCGATCGTACCAGCCGTCGAACTGGGCCTTCGTCTTGAACTCTTCGTCGTTGTAGGTGAGGCGCTGCAGGCACAGGCGCGCCGCGTTGCGCACCTGCTCCTCGGGCGCGTCGAGCAGGTCCGCGATGGTCTTCGAGAACAGGATCTGTTGCATGTCCGCAAGACAGCGCAACGCGAAGATCTTGCCCTCGTCGTCGAGACTGCCGAGCAACACGCGGGCCGCCCCGTCGAGGTCCCGTGCGGGAGCACGCTGCAGCGCCAGACGGGCCGCGGCGCGCAGTGGGTGCTCGGTCGCATCGGAGACGGCGTCGCCATCGACGCGCCACAGCGGAGCCAGCGCCCCGAGGTAGCCGCTCAGCACCTGCCGCCTCACGTCGGGCGCTGCGCCGCCGAACAGATTCGCGGGGCTGCCGAGGAAGTGCCGCTGCAGCGCAGACAGGATCGTGCGGCGCAGCGCGTCGGGGTCCTCTGTTCGCAGCAGCTGTTGCTGCAGGATGCGATGAGCTTCGGGCTTGGCCATCGCGAGCAACTGCTCGACCGCCGACTCGCGCGCTTCGAGTCCCTCGGCACCCGACCGCGCCAGCATCGCGCGGAGACGGTCGAACTCGTCGGACTCCTGTGCATTCCGCACCGGTGTGTTGGCTTGCGGTCCGTGCTGGGCGGCTGCTGAAGTACGAAGGGCTGCGCAGATACCGAGGCAGCAACACAGAGCCGTGCGCCACGACACGGAATGCCGCCCCGCGCTGTTCCTGATCGCCGATCTACCGTTCATCACCTATGTCCATCACAGCTAGCCAACCTCGAACGGCCACGAAGTGAGCGCCCACTCACGACCGCGCATCGTAACCCGCCGGGCGCGGGTTGAGTGCATCGGCATTCGGCAAGGTCGACCGCGAGCCGAGGTCGGCCCCCAGCGTCATTTCGTCTCCGACCGATGCGCGCTTCGCAGAGGGTCGCGAAGATTCTGAGCCAAGCCGCCTCTCCGCGGGTTGGCTCACCCGGGGATGATCCAGCGGGCCGCCTTGCTCTTGCCGACCTGGACCACGTAGGAGCCCGGCCCGACCCCGGCGTGCACGTCGCTCCAGACCTTGCCGTCGACACGCACGCCCTTGCCCTCGATCAGCCGCCGCGCGTCGCTGCTCGAGGACGCGAGCCCCGAAGCGGCGATGGCCGTCGGCAATGCAATGCGACCATCGGGCAGCCGGCGCACGTCAGGCGCCGGCGTCCACTCCGGCAGCTGGTCCGGGACCCCACCCTGCTGGTGCACCCGGTCGTATTCGGCGCGTGCCGCTTTCGCCGCGTCCTTGCCGTGGAAGCCGGCAACCACCGCGTCGGCGAGCGCGAACTTGGCCTCGAGCGGGTTGCCGAGCAGCTGGTCGACGGCCTTCTTGGGCATGTCGGTGAGCAGCACCAAGTACTTCTCCAGCAAGGCATTGGGCACGCGCATCAGCTTGCCGAACTGCACCGGCGCAGTCTCGGCGACACCGACGTAGTTGCCGAGCGACTTCGACATCTTCTGGCTGCCGTCGAGGCCTTCGAGCAGCGGCATCGTCATGCAGACCTGGGCCGGCTGCCCCATCTGCCCTTGCAGGTCGCGGCCGACGAGCAGGTTGAAGAGCTGGTCGCTGCCGCCGATCTCGACGTCGCACCGCAGTTCGACGGAGTCCCAACCCTGCAGCAGCGGGTAGAGGAATTCGTGCACGGCGATGGGCTGCCGCTCCCGCTGGCGCTTCTGGAAGTCGTCGCGCTCGAGCATCCGGGCGACGGTGTAGCGGCTCGCGAGCGCGATGCAGTCCATGAACGACTGGGCCAGGAACCACTCGCCGTTCTCGCGCTCCTCGATGTTGTCGAGGTCGAGCACGGCCCCGACCTGGCTGCGGTAGGTCTGTTTGTTGGCCTCGACCTGTTCGCGCGTCAGCGCCGGACGTGTCTTGTTGCGGCCCGTCGGGTCGCCGACCATGGCGGTCACGGTGCCCCACAGCACGATGACCTGGTGCCCCAGGCGCTGGAAGTCACGCAGTTTGCGCAACGGCACCGTGTGGCCCAGGTGGATGTCGGGCGAGCTCGGATCGATGCCGAACTTGATCCGCAGCGGGCGGGTCTCGGCGCGGCTCTGCTCGAGGCGCTTTCGCAGGTCGTCGCGGTCGACCAGGTCGACCACGCCGCGGTCCAGGATGGCCAACTGCTCTTCGACGGGTCGGAACTTCACGCCCGTGGTCTAGCGGCGTGTCTGCCACCAGGCAAGCCACGCGTCGCGGTCCCCTACCGGATGGGTCTCTCCGGAGATGGCCCGCAGGGCCGCCATGGCGACCTGGGCCTGCTCAGCCCGGGAGAACCGGACCTTCTCGATGAGCAGGGCCATGGCCTTCTCACGGTCCTCGCCCTGGGTCAGCGCGGCGGCCAGGTAGACGACCGGAAACCGCGGCCCGTCGAACGTGCGCAGCGCCAGCTCGAGCGCCTTCAGCGGTTCTCGCTGCAGCGTCTCGTAGCCGCGCGGCCACTGGGTCAGCGTGCAGGCAGCGATGCCCGTGCGCTGGACCGGCGCCCGCACGCCATCGACCTGCACGTAGCCGGGCATCAGGTCCACCCGCAGGTGCACGGTCCGCTGCACGGAGCCACCCGCGTCGGCTTCGATGGCCACGGGCAGGCGCAGCTGCTGGTCCCCGGCGAGCCGCAAGGCCGCGGGCAACCAGAGGAAGTCCTCGGTGCGCGACGACCGCGAGCTGCCGTCGACGAACGCGTCCTCGATCGTGACGGCCACCGAGAAACCGGTCGGCTCGGCGTCGCCGTGGCCGCCCAGCAGGAACTCGGTACCACCCGGCGGCAGCACCAGCTCGAACAGCAGCTTCTCGCCACAAGGCGGCGTGGCCGTCGCCCCATTGGGCAGCGCGGTCGCCGGCGTCGCCGCGTCAGGGGTCGCTGCGTTGGGCGGCGCTGCGTTGGGCGGCGCCACGGCGGCGTCGCGTGCGGCCGGCACGAGCGACAGGCGGGCATGCGCGATCGCGTGCTGCTCGAAGCGCAGACCCTTGGCGATGGCCCGATAACCACGCATCTGGTCGCGCCAGAATTCCGGCAGGTCGCGACGGTCGTAGCCCTCGAGCAGGAACTCGAGGTGCGCCACGTCGCGGTCGACGGCTGCCTCCCTCATGCGCTTCAAGATGCCGGCGTAGAGCTCCGACAGCACGGGGTCGCCCGTGCCATGCGCGGGCTGCGGCAGCGGGATCGCGAACGGCAGTGCCAGCGGCACCGGTTGTGGCTTCGGCAGCACGAGCGGCGACGCGTCCTCGTAGGTGGTGACGCAGCCGCTCAGCGTCGCGAGCAGACACGCCCCGATACAACGGCGATCGGCGCGGGCCATGGCCCGCGCCGATCGCTGTTGCATCGGGGCGGCAGTCGTCACTGCACCTCGTCGTCCACGGTCTTCTTGGCCGCTTCGCGCGCGCTGACGCGCTGGCCGATGCCCTTCAACTGATCGGCGAGCGAGCCGATCGCCGGCTGCGGCTGGCGCTCGGGTTCGCGCTTCTCGGCCGGACGGTCGAGCACGTCGCCTTCCTCGACGTGGGCCTGGATCAAGGTCAGGCCGATCTTCCGCTCGTCGGTGTCGATCTTGATGATGCGCACCTCGACGCGCTGGCCGACCTTGACCACTTCCTCGGGGTTGTCGACCTTGTGGTCGGCAAGCTCCGAGATGTGCAGCAGGCCCTCGAGCCCCGGCTCGAGCTCGACGAACACGCCGAAGTTCGTGATCTTCGTGACCGTGCCCGGCACGCTGTCGCCGATGTGGTAGCGCGCAGGGATGTCGCCGCTCCACGGGTCGGCCTGCAGCTGCTTCAAGCCGAGCGCGATGCGCTTCTTCTCCTGGTCGACCGACAGCACGACGCACTCGATCTCGTCGCCCTTCTTCACGACCTCGCTGGGGTTCGTGATCTTGCGCGTCCAGCTCATGTCGGTGATGTGCAGGAGCCCGTCGATTCCTTCCTGCAGCTCGATGAAGGCGCCGTAGTTGGTCAGGTTGCGGACCTTGCCGCGGATGACCGTGCCGGGCGGGTAGTGCTCGGCCACCATGTCCCACGGGTTCACTTCCGTCTGCTTCATGCCGAGGCTGATCGTCTGCTTCTCGGTGTCGACCTCGAGCACGACGACCTCGATCCGGTCGGAGACCTTGACGACTTCGTTCGGGTGGTTGACGCGCTTGGTCCACGACATCTCGGAGATGTGCACGAGACCTTCGACGCCGTCCTCGAGCTTGACGAACGCGCCGTAGCTCATGAGGTTGACGACCTCGCCATTGAGGCGCTTGCCGACCGGGTACTTCTCCGTGATGTTCTCCCACGGCGACGCGGTCTTCTGCTTCATGCCGAGCGCGATGCGTTCGCGCTCGCGATCGATCTTGAGGACCTTGACCTCGACTTCTTCGTCGAGCTTCAGCATCTCCGAGGGGTGATTCACGCGGCCCCACGACATGTCCGTGATGTGCAGCAGGCCGTCGATGCCGCCGAGATCGACGAACACGCCGAAGTCCGCGATGTTCTTGACCGTGCCCTTGCGGATCTGACCCTCGGCGAGCTCCGAAAGCAGCGTGGCCTTCTTGGTCTCGCGTTCCTCCTCGATGAGGCGGCGGCGCGAGATCACGATGTTCATGCGCTCCTCGTCGATCTTGATGATGCGCGCCTCGATGTCCTTGCCGATCCAGTCGCCGATGTCGCCGGCGCGGCGGATGTTGACCTGGCTCGCGGGCAGGAAGACCGGAACGCCGATGTCGACGAGCAGGCCGCCCTTGATCTTGCGCAGCACCAGGCCCTTGACGCTGTCACCTTCCTTGTGCGTCTGGATGATGTTCTCCCAGCCGCGGATGCGATCGGCCTTGCGCTTGCTCAGCAGGATGTAGCCTTCGCTGTCGTTGATCTGCTCGACGAGGCATTCGATCTCGAGACCCGGGACCACGGCGAGAGGATCGGGGAACTCGTCGATCGAGATCTGGCCCTCGGCCTTGTAGTTGACGTCGACCACCACGATGCCCTCGGGGAGCACCTTGACGACCTTGCCGTGGACGATCTTGTGGGGCGCCAGCTCGGCAACGGTCTTGCCGATGGCGGTGTCCAGTTCGGCCAGCGTCGTACTGCCGAGCGCCTCCGACGTGAGCCGCGTGAGCTCGTCGGGGGACATCGAGAATTTCTTGATCAGATTCTTGCCGTGCATCAAACGAGAAAAGGTTGAAGGGTGAAAAGGAGGGAAGGGAACACAGTGCAGGGAAAGAGCGCCACGCTATCACGATTCACACGCGAAGGTGTGACATGCGAAGACGCGGCAAAGAGGAGCCCGTGGATCGTACCATCCGATCGGTGGTCGCCGGCAACCGAGGTCATGCCCCGCTCCCGGCAGAGGAGCCCGCCGAAGTACCAGCCGAGGGGGTCGGATCATCGGCCACGGCAGGTCGCAGCAATGACTGGCCCGGCGAAGAATCTACCAGCGGCGCGTTGGCGAGCTCAGCAACGCGGGCCCGCAGGGCCTCCGCGCCACCCGGAGCCAGCACGCGCGAGGCGGGCCACACCTCGCCGTAGCGCACGATGACCTTGCGCGGGCGCGGCAGCCAGGCCCCGCGCGGGAAGGCGCGGAAGGCACCTTCGATCCCGACCGGCACGACCGCGGCCCCGCTGCGCCGCACGAGGAACTCGACCCCCGTGCGGAACGGACCGACCGCGCCATCGCGGCTGCGCGTGCCCTCGGGGAAGATGCCGACCGCTTCGCCGGCGTGCAGGCAGTCCGACATGAGGCGCATGGCGTCCTTCGAAGGGGCGTTCCGGTCGATCAGCGTGACACCGATCTGCCGCAGCCACCAGCGCAGCGGTCCGAACTTCCCGAGTCCTTCCTGGGCCAGGAAACCGACCCACCGGCCGGCGGTGACGCCGACGAGCGGCGGGTCGAGGTAGCTCGCGTGGTTGGTCACGAACACGACGGGACCCGATCGCGGCACGTGCGAGAGGCCTTCGATGCGCAAGCGGAACCACACCTTGCTGAACCAGTAGACGGTGGTCTTCGAGAGCCACCACCAGACCCAGTTGCGCGCCACGCGCCGCAGACCCTGCGGACGCCGACTCGGTGGCACCCCCTCGCTCATCGGGCCTCCCGCGGCAGTGCCGAGACGCCGGTCCGCACGAACGCCAGCAGACGCTCCACGACGGCTTCGGTCGTGAGACCGGTCGTGTCGACGTAGAGCGCGTCGGGCGCCCGGCGCAGCGGTGCGTCGGAACGCGTGCTGTCGAGGCGATCGCGCACGTTGATCTCCTCGAGCACGAGGGTTTCGTCGACCTGCCGGCCTTGGCTCGCGAAGTCGCGGCTGCGGCGGCGCGCGCGTTCACCCGGTGCGGCGTCGAGGTAGACCTTCCACCGCGCCTCCGGAAACACGACGGAGCCCATGTCGCGGCCTTCGGCCACGATCCGGCCACCGGCCGCCACGGCTCGCTGCAGATCGCGCATGGCCCCGCGCACGAAAGGCAACGCCGACACGGCCGACACCTGCGATTCGACCTCGCGCGTGCGCAGGTGCGCCGTGACGTCGCGCCCGTTCAGCAGGTAGCGTCCGGGGCGCACTTCGAGCCGTGCTTCGGCCAGCGCCGCGCGCATGCGCGCATGACCCTGGTCCGGTTCGCCCGCACACTCCACGGGTGCACAACCCGACTGCAGCAGGTGCCACGTGATCGCCCGATACATCGCCCCGGTGTCGAGATACTGGTAGTCGAGCTTGTGCGCCAACAACCGCGCCACCGTGCTCTTGCCGGCGCCGGACGGCCCGTCGATCGCGACCACTTCGCTGGAGCCGCCGGGCTGGCCGGCGGCACCGGGGGTCGAAGCGGCTTCACTGGGAGGACGTGTCACGGACTGGACAGAGATGGGGAATGAAACGATCCTGATTGGGAAAGATCGCCGCCGGACTTGCCCGGGGCCGACGATCGGGTGTCGGACTGGCCCGACGAAAGGGGCGCCAAGTCTACCGATCCGGGAAGGGCCCTGGCAATGTTTCTGAGCCGGGTCCGGGTCGCCGGCGGCGCGCCGCTGCGGTTCTGCGCGGGCCAGGCTCACGATGCGAACGGGCAGGGCGGCGGCACCGGCAGCGATTCGAGCTCCCCCGAGTCGTGGCAGCGGACGGGCCCGATGCCACTCCGGCTCGCGAACAGGCCGACGCCCGAGGCATCGAACGCCGGCAGGACCCAGTAGTCGCGGCCCGCGTGGGAGCCGTGGCAGTGCTGGTGGATGTGGCCGAACACGAGCCGGCTCGCCCCCGTTGCGAACGCGGCCTCGATCGCCGCGGCCGTCGGCAGGAACCGCTGCTGGTTGCCGGTGGCGATCACCTTGCGGCTCTTGCGCCTCGCGCGTTCGGCAACGTGGAGCGCGATGCCGACCGGCAAGGCCCGCGCGAGCCAACGCGTCGCAGGGTGACGCAGCCATCGTTTGGCGCGCTGGTAGGGCAGGTCGTTCTGGCACAGCTCGTCGCCGTGCAGCAGCAGCGTGTCGACGCCCCCGATCCGGCCGCGTTGACCACCCGCGACGATCCGCGCGCGGCTCGCGGCGACGAACTCGGGTCCGAGCAGGAAATCGCGGTTCCCGTGCAGGCAGTCGATGGTCACTCCACCCGCGGCCGCGGCCGCGAACATCTTCGCGACCTCACCCCAGACCCCCCTCCTCACCTGGCCCGGCGTCACGTAGGAGTCGAACAGATCGCCGAGCACGTGCACGCGCGCCTTCAGCCGCAACGCCGCCGCGAGCACGGAGCGCAACCACGCGAGCACCTTGCCACCGTCCGCGGGCACGTGCAGGTCCGAGATCAGCAGCGCACTCGCCTCGTCTTCGCCCGTCGGAAAGACGCGGGTGCCGAGCACCCGGTCCAGGAGCACGCCGTTCAACGGAGGACCTCGAGGAACAGCGCACCGAACGGGTCGAGCCGCACGTCGAAGCGGGCGGCCGTGCCGAGGTCGTCTCCGCCGAGGTGCCGCAGCGTGCGCACGACGGGGAAGTCGACCTGCATCGCGCGCGGTCCTTTGGCAGCGAGACTCTGCAGCAGCTTCGGGGAGTCGAGCGCGTGCAGGCGCAACGCGAGCACGGACCGCCCGTCGACAAGGCGCAGCGATACGCGCTCGATGCACGTCGGCAGCCCTTCGCCGCGGACCTCACACGGCGGTTCGACACCGGCTTGCTGCAGCGCCGAGCGCACGCGGCGGCGCAGCTCGACCGCAGGTCCGACCTGCTGCTCGTCGAGCCGCCATGAGTCGTACATCGCGACCGGCGCGTTGAGATAGACGCCGCGGCCGCGATTCGTCATCTCGAGGAACGTGTCGCCGGCGCTGCGCCGTTCGGCCAGCTTGCCCTGAAGACCACGTTCGGCCAGCGGCAGACCCTGCTCGCGAGCCGTCGAACGTCCTTGCCGCACGAGCAGGTCGTCCCACGCGAGGCTGCGCGCCGTGATGCCGAACACTTCGTCGAGCGCACCTGCGGAGCGCCGCTGCAGCGCCCCGTCGTAGAGCCCCACGCTGTGGTCGGCGAGCACGGTGCCACCGTGCGCCACGTAGGCAGAGATCGCCTGCGCGGTGCGGTCGTGCAGCGCGATGCACGCGGGCAGCACGAGGCAACGCGGACGCTGCTGCAACAGCCGTTCGGGCAGCTGGCCTTCGGCGACGAAGTGTGGCTGCAGGCCGAGATCCTGCAGCAGCCGCGTCCAACCGAGGCGTGCTTTCTGGCTCGTGCTGTGCTCGCTCTCGTAGGACGCGAGACGCCGCACCCACGTGAGACCGTCGGCCGCGGAGTCGAGCATCCACCAGACGCGCACCGAAGCCTGGGACTCGAGCACCCAGACGGGACCTGGTTCGACCGTGGCTCCGGCACAGGCATCGAGCACGGGCTGCCATCGGCTCAGCGCCTGCGTGACTGCCGCGCCGAACGGCGTCGGCTTGCCGTCCGGCGACGCGACGGCGCCGTCGTTCCAGACCACGACGCCCGCGAGTCCCGACGTCGCCATCGCGGCGAGCTGGGCGCCCACCATGGACCCGAGCGGCACCTCGCTCGCTTTCGAATTCGCGGCCGGCGCGACCAACGTCGCGTAGCGGTGGGCCGACGGCCGCAGCAGACTGCGCGCGAGCTCGACCGAAGCACCGACTGCGTAGGGTTCCGCGAGCGTCAGCCGGTCGAGGAACCGCGCGTAGTCGTTGCCGCCGAACGCACCGGGAACCTGCAGCCCC
>Ga0075418_10008988_pt1 | contig 11209 bp, 10 predicted proteins | sample SoiMetdeltSBSDD2_FD_81776 | JGI IMG/M metagenome (GOLD analysis project Ga0075418, IMG submission 81776) | Bulk soil microbial communities from a Populus tree surrounding site in Tennessee, USA - Soil MetaG P. deltoides SBSDD2 | ecosystem: Environmental > Terrestrial > Soil > Tree plantation...
GTCATTCGCGGCGATGATCATGTCAACAACACGCCGCGCCAGATCCACATCTTTCGCGCGCTCGGTGCGCGGCTGCCGGAATTCGCGCACGTGCCGATGATCCTCGGCGCCGACGGCGAGCGCCTGTCGAAGCGCCACGGCGCGGTGAACGTCACGCAATATCGCGACGACGGCTACCTGCCTGAAGCGCTGGTGAACTACCTTGCGCGTCTCGGCTGGTCGCACGGCGACGAAGAGGTGTTCCCGGTCGCGCGCTTCATCGAGTGGTTCGACCTCGCGCACGTCAGCCGCTCGCCGGCGCAGTTCAATCCGGAGAAGCTTTCGTGGATCAACCAGCAGCACCTGAAGTCGGCCGACGACGTGCGCCTGGCGCAGCTCGCGCTGCCGGTGCTGCGCTCGCTCGGTGTCGATATCGCGAACGGCCCGCCGCTCGAGCAGGTGGTGGCGCTGCTCAAGGAGCGCGCCTCGACGACTGCACAGCTCGCCGATGCGGCAACGCTCTTCTACCGCTACGAAGCACCGGCGCCGGCAAAGGTCGCCGAGACGCTCAGCGAGCGCGTGCGGCCGGCGATCGAGATGTTGGCAGCCAAACTGGCCGACGCAGCCTGGGACCGCAAGTCGCTCGCCGCGACTGTGAGCGGCGTGCTCAAGGCGAGCGGCCTCAAGATGCCAGAACTGGCGATGCCGGTAAGATTGCTGGTGACCGGCCGCACGCAGACCCCGTCGCTCGACGCCGTTCTCGAGTTGCTCGGGCGCGAGACGGTGCTGGCGCGGCTGTCCAAACAACTTCACTCGAACTGAAGGGAGGCTTCGTGTTTCGCATCTGGATCGGATCGATGGTCGCGCTCGCCGCTCTCGCCGCGCAGGCACAGCAGATGGAAGCCGGCGAATGGGAATTCACCAACACCATGAGCTCGCCGATGCTGCCGCAAGCGCAGACGATGACGATGAAGCGCTGCCTTACCAGCAAGGAAGTGGCCGACCCGGCGGGGTGGCAGCCGCGACCCGAGAGCGACTGCAAGGTCACGCCCAAGGGCAAGAGCGGTGATTCGGTGTCGTGGGACATCTCGTGCCCGAAAGCCGGCATGAACGGCACCGGAACCGCGCGTCTCGCCGGGGCCACCATCGAGGGCGAGACGAAGATGACCATGTCGGGCCAGGGTCAGAACGTCCAAATGACGACGAAGACCAAGGGTCGCCGCGTCGGGCCATGCAAATAGCTGTTCAAATAAAAAAGAAGGGGGACTGATGTTTCGCATTCTGGTGGGGTCGTGGATTGCGCTTGCCTCAATGGCAGCACACGCGCAGAGGATGGAACCGGGTCAGTGGGAATTCACCAACACGATGATCTCGGACCAGCTGCCCAAGCCACAGACGTTGACGATGAAGCGCTGCATCACGAAAGCCGACGTCAAGGACCCGGCGCGCATGCAGGGCAAGCCCGAACCCGATTGCAAGATCACGCCGAAGGGCAAGAGCGGCGACAGCTATTCCTGGGAGATGTCGTGCCCGAAATCCGGCATGCGCGGCTCCGGCACGACGCGCTACGGCAGGGGAACGGTCGAGGGCGAGACGAAGATCAGCTCGCCCGGCAAAGGCAAGGGCAAGGGCGAACCCTTCGAGATGACGACGAAGATCAAGGGCCGTCGCCTGGGACCCTGCAAGTGATCTATAATTCGCGCCCTTGCGTGGGGGTATAGCTCAGCTGGGAGAGCGCTTGCATGGCATGCAAGAGGTCACCGGTTCGATCCCGGTTACCTCCACCACACAAGTCCCAGAAGTCCGCGTTCCGGGACCCCATCGTCTAGAGGCCTAGGACATCGCCCTTTCACGGCGGTAACCGGGGTTCGAATCCCCGTGGGGTCGCCAGCTTTATCGCCAAGCCAGCCTGCCGATCGAACTCAATACAACGCAGATCATGAGCTTCCACGACAACGATCGCCCGCGGCGCAAGTCCGCCGCCTTGCTTTTTCTCTTCATCCTTCTCATCGCGGGCCTGGCAGCCGGCGCCTGGTACCTGCAGCCGCGTTTTGAATCCGAACCGCCGCAGATCGTCTTCAAGCCAGAGTCCGACACGGTTGGCAGGGGCCCGATCGACATCGTGATCACCGACAAGGGCACCGGCCTCAAGTCGGTCGAAGTGAAACTGGGCGAGGCGAGCATCGCGTCCGAGCAGTTCGCGCCACCGGTCGCCGAGAAGACGGTCACGGTCGTCCTGTCGAAGCTTTCCGGCATCAAGGAAGGCCCCGCGACGCTGCAGGTAGTGGCCCGCGACGCGAGCCTGTTCCGAGGCAACGAGGCGGTCGTGCAGAAGCAGCTGACGATCGATCTCACTCCCCCGACGATCAACCTGGTCGCCGACGACCGGTATGTGAACTTCGGCGGCGTCGGCGCGATCGTGTACCAGACGTCTGCGGATGCGGTGACGAGCGGCGTGAAGATCGGCAGCTACTTTTTTCCCGGAGCGCGCGGCGTGATCAACGGTCATCCCGACCGGTTCTTCGCGCTTTTTGCTCACCCCTACGACGCCCCGAGGGACGCCAAGGCGGTTCTCGTTGCTACCGACAAGGCCGGTAACTCGCGCGAGATGGGGCTCGTCTACGAGCTGAAGGACTTCCGCTACCGCAAGAGCAACCTCGTGCTCTCCGACAGCTTCCTGCAGGCCAAGGTGGTCCCGCTGGTCGCCGACGCGGCGGCGCGCCAGGGCTCGCCGAAGGACGTTTTCGTGTTGGTGAACAAAAAGCTGCGCAAGGAAAACGAAGACAAGATCACTGCGATTACGCGCAAGGCTTCGCCGTCGATCCTGTGGAAAGGCGCGTTCGTGCAGCTCAGCAATTCCAAGGTCGAGGCGAACTTCGCCGACCACCGCACTTACGTCTACAACAGCGAACAGATCGACACCGCGTATCACCTCGGTTACGACCTCTCGGTCACGAAGCGTTACCCCGTCGAGGCAGCGAACAGCGGCGCGGTCGTGTTCGCCGGAGACCTCGGCATCTACGGCAGCACGGTCATTCTCGACCACGGGATCGGCCTTTTCACGCTCTACGGTCATCTCAGCCAGATCGACGTGAAAGTCGGAGAGGCTGTTCAGCAGCGGCAGATCCTCGGCCGAACCGGAGAGACCGGGCTCGCAGCCGGCGACCACCTGCACTACGGCGTCTATTTGCACGGTGTAGCGATTCTTCCGGTGGAGTGGTGGGATCCGAAGTGGATCGACGACAACATCACGCCGAAGCTGGCCGGCGGGACGGGCGAAGCGATCCACGAGGCGCAGCGACCGTCGAGAGCGTCGCGAACGGGCAAGCGCCGCCGCTAGGTAGCGTCACTATCGATGCCCTCGCTCTGGTTTCTGCTGCTCTTCGGCCTGCTCGCGTTGGCGGGGATCGCGATCTGGTCGATCCGCACCCACCGGGACCCGCACTTGCGCGTCGATTGCGACGCCTCGATCGACAAGCTCGTGCCGTCCCTGTCGGGCCTGACGCTCGGCACCCCGGTTGCAGGCAACGCTGTCGAGGTGCTGGAAAACGGGGCGTTCTTCGAAGCCATGCTGCAGAGTGTCGGTGCGGCCAAGAAGTCCGTCCATTTCGAAACCTTCCTGTGGAGGGATGGGACGCTAGGCCGCCGCGTGGCGGCAGCGCTGTGCGCGCGTGCAAGCGCGGGCGCACAGGTGCGCGTGATGCTCGATGCGAATGGTTCCAGGAACATCGGCAAGGACGTGCTGCAGCAGCTCCGCAGCGCGGGCTGCAAGGTGCACAGGTTCCACGATCATTCGCTCCGCAACCTGGGCGTGCTGAACGACCGGGACCACCGCAAGATGGTCATCGTCGACGGCAAGGAGGCTTTCGTCGGCGGCCACTGCGTCGTCGACGAATGGCTGGGCAATGCAGAGGACGGCAAGCATTATGCGGACGTGAGCGTGCGGCTGCACGGCCCGATCGTGCACAGTCTCCAGGGCGCGTTCAGCGAGAACTGGGTCGGAGAAACCGGCGAGCTGTTCCTCGGAGACGCTGTCTTCCCGCAACTCGAGCCGGCCGGCAACGCGCTGATCCATGCCGTGTTCGTCAAGCCGCAGAGCTCCGCCCCCGCGATCAAGATCCTGCATCACACCGCGATCTGCCTGGCGCGCAAGAAAATCTGGATCCAGAACCCCTATTTCATCCCGGAGCCCGACGCGATCGACGCGTTCGGCGACGCGGTCAAGCGCGGAGTCGATGTGCGCGTGCTGATGCCCTCCACCAGCGGCTCGGACAACCCGATGGTGCAGCACGCCGGGCACCGCAACTTCGAAAAGCTGTTGAAGTGCGGTGTGCGGCTGTTCGAGTATTCGCACACGCTGCTGCATCAGAAGATCATGACCGTCGACGGCGTCTGGAGTGCGGTGGGTTCGAGCAACTTCGACGACCGCTCGTTCGAAACGAACGACGAAATCAGCCTCGCGATCAAGGATCAGGAGCTGACGGGCAAGCTCGACGCAATCTTCGAGAAATACGTCAAGCGGGCGGAGGAAATCGAACTGGACCGGTGGCAAAGGCGCGGCGCGTGGCACAAGCTGAAGGACAACGCCTACTACCTGATCAACGAACTGCTATGACGAAGTCAGGCCTCGGGCCAGCGGTGAAGCGCGCGATTGCGCGCACCGTGCAGTAAAAAAAATATACGACGACGATCCAGTGGAATAGACGATGTCGAGCACGCCGAGCACCGACTGCGCCTTCGAGTGCACGTGGCACGAGGCCGTCGAGCACGAGGGCTCGTTGCGGATCACTTGCATGCTGGCGAGCATGTGCTCGCCCTCCGACGTGACGAACACGCGCGCCTGCTCGCCCGCCGGCAGCTGTTGCGGAGGCTTGTCCGTCTGGTGGCAGGTGAGGCAGCCCTCGGCCTTGCGGTCTACCTTCGTGCCGAGCTCGCGGATGTCGGTCGAGTCGATGATCACGCCCTCTTTGCTGAGGATCCTCACCTTCGCGATGTTCTGCTCGCGTGCGACGTCGCGGATGATCTGGTGCACGTATTCAGGACGGTTCTGCAGCATCGCGAAGCGCGTGCTGCGGATCAGGACCTCGGAGAGCTGGGCCACGTGCTTCACCGTTTCGCCACGCAACTCCTCGCGCTGGTGCCGCACCAGCAGCACCGCGAACAGCGCGAGCGCAGCGAGCATCGCGAGCGCCGGATAGACCCCGACCTTGAACTTGAGGGTGGTCGGGCGCAATCGAAGTGGCCTCGTCGAGCGACCGGCGCGGCCGGCGCAGCTAGGCTTGTTCCCGCGCGATTGCCGCGAGGCCCATCCGGTCGAGGATTGCGATTTCGCGCTGCTCGACCGCGATCAGGCCGCGATGCGCGAGATCGCGCAGCAGCCGCGACAGCGTCTCTTTCTTGATCCCGAGCCGCGAGGCGATCACCGTCTTGGTCGTCGGCAGCCGCACGGTGCAGGTCCGGTTGGCGCTGTCACCGGCCAGCGCATCCAGGTAGCCCGCAAGCCGCTGCACGCCGCCGTGCAGCGCACCCGACTCCACTTCCGCGAGCAGCAGCAACGTGCGCTCGGCGAGATCGGCGATGACGGCGCGCGCGAAGCGCGGATCATGGTCGATCAACTGCGAGACTGCGGCCGATGGGACCATGACCAGCAGCGAATCATCCAGCGCCGTCGCTTCGTAGGGCGCAGGGCGGGCGAGAATCGCGGCCGCCAATCCGAACGTCTCGACGGGGCCGGCGATGCGCGCCACGCGCTCTTCGCCTTCGCCGCGAAACGAGAGCTTCACCTGACCATACGCAACCGCGTACAGCCCGGGGAGGCAACGGCCCCGCCCGCAAACCGTCGCACCGCGCCGGAAATGCATCGCTTTCGCCCGCGCGGCGAGTTCTGCAACCTGGTGCTGCCCGATGCCGCGGAACAGAGGAACGTTGGAGAGCACGCCCTCGAGCAGCCTGGGCTCGCGGGTTGCGCCGTTGCCGTTTGCGATGTCTCTCACTGGAAGCCCCTGTTGCATCGCACAAAGCTTCTCACCGAATCCGGTGCGCGATTTGACCTGAGTCAACGAGACATGCTGCCCTCTCCGTTTGATTCAGGTCAATGGGCAGCGCACAAACCGCGCTGTAATGCGTGAAATCGTTGGCATGATCCAAACGTAGGCGGAAGCAAGAAAAAAGAGAATCCCGCAAGGCAGCATTCCAGGGAGAGACGAAATGGCAGCTCGTCCGCGGTTCCAGCTCACTCGCACGCTTGGAAATTGGATCGGAGCGGTATTGCTGGGAGGCGGCCTGGCCGTCCTGGCCGGGCAAGCCGCGGCGCAGGCCCCCGGGCCCGAAGTCTGCAAGGGCTGCCATGAAGCCACCGTCAATCACTACACCGGCTCGGTTCACGGCGCCAAGGGGAACGTGAGAGGCCCGGCAAACGCCGGAAACTGCTCCACCTGCCATGGCGACGGCACCGAACACGTGAAAGCCGGCGGCGGGCGAGGTGTCGGCGGCCTGAAGAACCCGGGCAGCAAGACGATGTCGGCCGATGACAAGAACGCAATCTGCCAGACCTGCCACGCGGGCGGCAGCAAGCGCACGCACTGGGACGGCAGCACCCACCAGGCGCGCGGCAACGCATGCGTGAGCTGCCATACGATGCACTCGACCGACAAGGTGCTGACGAAGATCACGCAGCCCGAAGTCTGCTTTGCTTGTCACAAGCAGCAGCGGGCCGAGGTCCAGCGGACGTTCCGCCACCCGATCCTCGAAGGCAAGGTTGCCTGCTCCGATTGCCACAACCCGCACGGCTCGATCGGCAAGGCGCTGATGAAGCGCGACAGCGTGGTCGAGACCTGCTACCAGTGCCACGCCGAAAAGCGTGGGCCGTTCGTCCACAGCCATGAGCCGGTGAACGAGGATTGCTCGATCTGCCACAACCCGCACGGCACAGTGGCCGACAGCATGCTGAAAGTCCGGCCGCCGTTCCTCTGCCACCAATGCCACACGCCGCACGGAGGTTTCATCGCTCAGTTGCGCGGCCAGGGCCAGCCGCCCGCGGTGCTCGGACCGACGACCAGCGGCAGGAGCGGCATCTACCTGACGCAGGCGCGGGGCTGCCTCAACTGCCATACCCAGGTGCACGGCGGGAACAACCCGGCGTTCACGAACCCGACCCCGCAGTTCATGTTCCGGTGAGGGAGCGAGCGATCATGACAACAGCGAAAACATTTCAAGCATTCAGTCAGACCGTCATCGCCATCGCCGTGCTTGGTGCCTTCGGCACCGCTCGCGGCCAGGACCTCGGCGAGCTGAAGGAGCCGGGCAATTCGCTCAGCATGGGCTTGGGCTGGGTGAGCGGGGACGAGAAGGACCGGGCGCGCTTCGGCATGTTCAACGGCCTGCGCGAGCAGAAGGGCTACGGCCTGCTCGGTTTCAGCGTCGTAGACCGCGACAGCGTGACCGGAAAGTGGTTCTCGGTCGAGGGCCGCAATCTCGGCCTCGACAGCCGCGAGGTCGGATTCTCCTACCGCAAGCTCGGTGACATGAAGCTCTGGGGCGAGTACAGCGAGCTCGTGCGTCACGACCCGCGCACCATCAACACCGGATTGGCCGGCGCTGGCAGCACCACGCCCATCGTGCGCCCGCTTGCTGCGCCGCGCATCGGCAACGAGCTCGATCTCGAATTGAAGCGCAAGAGCTTCAGCCTGAACGGCGAGAAATGGTTCGGCAACGTGCAGATGGAAGTGAACTTCAAGAACGAGGACAAGGTCGGGGCGCGCCACTTCGGCATCGGCTTCAGCTGCACGGCGACCTCGGCGCCCGGATGCGCAGGGACGAACGCCGCCGGGACGATTTCGGGCAATGCGTTCTTCCTGCTGCCCGAGCCGGTGAACTCGACGATCCGCCAGCTCGACGTCAAGCTCAATTGGGTCGGCCCGCGCCTGAACATGACGGCGGGTTACTACGGATCGTGGTACACGAACAACAACAGCAGCATGACGCCCACGATTCCGGCCGCGGGACTGGTCGGCATTCTGGGTCAGCCCGTGACGCTCGACCCGGTATTGCGCGCCAACATGCAGCTGCCGATCGCATTGTGGCCGGACAACCAGGCGCACCAGTTGTACTTCAGCGGCAACTACCGCATCACGCCGAAGACGGTCGTCAATTTCAAGTACTCGTACACGCACGCCACGCAGAACGAGGAATTCCTCAACATGGGGCTGCTGAACGCGCCGGCGAGCAGGACGAACCTCGGCGGGGAAGTAAACATCACGAAGGCGCAAGTAGGGTTCTCGGCCCACCCCTTGAAGGACCTGCACCTGCATGGCGATCTGAAATACGAAGACCGGAACGACAAGACACCGATCGCGCTCTACAACCTGGAAGGTGCGAACAGCTTCAGCAACGGCCAGTATTCACCGCGCAAGACGCACGGCAAGCTCGAAGCCGGCTACAAGCTGCCGATGAGCTTCCTGGTGAGCGCAGGCCTGGAGTACGAGTACGAGGACCTTGGGGCTTTCACACAAACTGTCAACGTCGCTGGGCTGTCGGGGTTGCGGCAGAAGCACGAGGAGGTGGGCTATCGGGTCGAGCTGAAGAAGGCCATGTCCGAGACCTTCAACGGTTCGATCAGCTACCGCCACGCGAAGCGCGAAGGCGATTCGCCGTGGCTGAAACCGCTGGTGCTGAGTTGCACCGGGTTGGGCGGGCTTTCCAATGCCGGGACGGGCGTGATCGAGGCGAACGTCAACCTGCTGGCCAACAACGCTTGCGCCACTTTCAATAACGGTATTGGCGGGACGGCCGCGAGCCGCCCGATCTTCCCGTTCCTTTTTGTCGACCGCGACCGTGACAAGCTGAAGGCGATGGCCACGTGGTCGCCGAGCCGCGACCTCGAATTGTCGTTCTTCGTCGAGGACGGCAAGGACAAGTACTCGCCGCCCGTGGGCGACAGCGGTCTGCGCTCTACCAGCAATCGCCAGTACAGCATCGATCTGTCGTATGCGCTGAGCGACAAGTACAGGTTCACCGCGTACTACTCGCGCGGCGAGACAGAAACGCGCGCGGATCATTCGACGGGCTACGACGCAACGCTGCGCGATACCGCAGACAGTATTGGAATCGGGTTTGTCGGCAAGCCGCTGAGCAGGTTGCACGTGGGCGGCGACCTGACCTATCTGAACGACAAGCTGGAATACAAGCAGAACTGCGACCCGCTTTGCAGCGCCACCAACGCGAATTTTCTTGCCCTCGCCGGCGGGCTGCCGAACGTGACCTACAAACTGCTGCGGCTGAAGCTGTACGGCGAGTACGCGGTGGATAAGACCTCGTACGTGCGTCTCGACCTCGTGCACCAGTACACGCTGTTCAACGAGTGGACCTACAACTTCAACAACGTGCCGTTCTTCTACAGCGACAACACGACGCTGAGCGCGAAGGAAAAGCAGCGGGTCACCTTCATCGGCGGCACCTACGTGTACCGCTTCCAGTAGCCTGCCGGGGCGCAGGCGAAAGGCATCGGCCGGGGGTCCTTTTGGGATCCCCGGGCTGTCAACTCCGACGGCGCCCGAGCGTTAGGTTAGAGTAGCAGCGCGGTTGACCACAGGGAGGATCGAAATGAGGGTGACATCGCTTGTCTTGGCAGTTGCCGGCGCGCTTGCGGCGGCGGGGGGCGCCCAGGCCCAGGACGTGCTGAAGGCCAAGGGCTGTCTCGGTTGCCACGAAATGGACAAGAAAAAGGTCGGCCCGGCGTACAAAGACGTGGCGGCGAAGTACAAGGGCAACAAGGACGCCGAGGCGACGCTCGTTGCCAAGCTGAAGGAAGGCAAGGGGCATCCGAAGGTAACGGCGACGGACGCCGAGCTGAAGGAGTGCATCAAAGCGGTGCTCGCGGCGAAGTAATCCAATCCATTCGATGAGGCGGAGGATGCAATGAGGCTGGCAATCGTTATTCTTGGAGCGGCCGCAATTCTTGGCACGGGCGCCGTGCAGGCCCAGGACGCATTGAAGGCCAAGGGCTGCCTGAACTGCCACGAGGCGGACAAAAAGAAGGTGGGACCGTCGCTGAAGGACATCGCGGCAAAATACAAGGGCAACAAGGACGCCGAGAGCATGCTGGTCGGCAAGCTCAAGGAAGGAAAAGGCCATCCCAAGGTTGCCGGCACGGACGACGAGCTGAAGGCGTGCGTCAAGGACGTTCTGGCGACGAAGTAACAGAGAGCACCGGCACGCCACAAAAAAAGCTGGCTGCGGCCGGCTTTTTTGTTTGTAAAGCGCGAATTGGTATGATGCGACGGCTTTTCTACGGGTGATCCGACATGACGCGCAACGGACTGATCGCTGGATTGCTTTTCGCCGGTGCCATCACCGCGGTGCCGCAGGTGCTCGCGCAGGCGGCGGAGCGCAGCGGCAAACAGGTCGTCGACGCCGTGTGCGCTTCGTGCCATGCCAAGGGCGAAAAGGGCGCGCCGAAGATCGGCGATCGCAAGGCGTGGAGCAAGCGGGCCGCGCAAGGACTCAGCAGTCTCAGCGAGCATGCGCTGAAGGGCATCCGCGAGATGCCGGCGCACGGCGGCAACGACAAGCTCACCGATCTGGAGATTGGCCGGGCGGTCGCGTACATGGTGAACAAGTCCGGCGGCAAATGGGTCGAGCCCGCGAGCGCGAAGGACATGGCCGCCGAGCGCAGCGGCGCGCAGGTCGTCAAAGAGCAGTGCGCCAAGTGCCATCAGAAAGGCGAGGGCGGCGCGCCCAAGATCGGCGATCGCGACGCATGGAAGCCGCGCCTTAGCGCGGGCGTGGACAATCTCGTACGCTCGGCGATCCGCGGGCATGGCGGCATGCCTCCGCGCGGCGACAAGGCGGATCTGACCGACAGCGAAGTTCGCGACGCGATCCTCTACATGTACAACCCGAGCGCAGCGGCGAAGAGCGCTGCGCCGGCCCCCGTAGCGGCGAAACCGACCGGAATGCACAAGACGGTCGGCGGGTTCGATGTCTATCTAGGGTTCGTTTCGGCCGAGGCGCTGCGTAAGTTTCCGCAAGATTCGGTAGAGCGCCTGATGCACGGCGGCGTCCCCGCCGGAAGCGGCAACTACCACGTCAATGTTTCTCTGCTCGATCGCACCAGCAAGGCGCCGGTGACGAATGCGAAGGTCGAGATCCAGATCGAACAGCCAGGCATGAGCCGCCAGACGAAAGCGCTGGAGTCCGTGGTCGTCAACAACCTGGCAAGCTACGGAACCTA
>Ga0075418_10008991_pt1 | contig 11206 bp, 11 predicted proteins | sample SoiMetdeltSBSDD2_FD_81776 | JGI IMG/M metagenome (GOLD analysis project Ga0075418, IMG submission 81776) | Bulk soil microbial communities from a Populus tree surrounding site in Tennessee, USA - Soil MetaG P. deltoides SBSDD2 | ecosystem: Environmental > Terrestrial > Soil > Tree plantation...
CCACGCCCGCCGACATCGAGCGCGCGGCGGCGGCGGTCCTGAAAGCCTACGACGAGGAGACCCGAGCATGAACAAGCCTTCCTGGTTCACCCGTTTTGCCAAAAAAACGGCACAGCTCACGGGCCGCCCGGGCGCGTTCGGCCTCGCGGCCCTGACGATCATCGTCTGGTTGGTGAGTGGGCCGATCTTCGGCTACAGCGACACCTGGCAACTCATCATCAACACCAGCACGACCATCGTCACCTTCCTGATGGTGTTCCTGATCCAGAACACGCAGAACCGCGACACGGCGGCCCTGCACATCAAGCTGGACGAGCTCATCCGCGTCACCAAGGGGCACAACGCGCTGATGGACCTCGAGGAGCTCGAGGAAGCCGAGCTCGAGGCGTTCCGCAGGAAATACGAGCAGCTCGCCGCCAAGGCGCGCGAGCTGATGGTCAAGGGCACGAAGGACACGGACAGCCCGGAGCCCTGACTGCCGGGCGACCCATGAAGCGGTCCTGCCAATTCCTCCCGCCGATGGCCGCGGTTCTGGCGCTCGCTGCCGCGCACGCCGCGATCGCCGCCGACGTGGAGCCCTGCAAGGTACTGACCGCGTCGGATGTGCGCCGCGTGCTCGGCCCGGAATGGAAATTCGTGGAATCCGTATCCGGCGACGCGGTCTGCGGATATATGGCCGCCACGAACGCGTTCACGACGCTCACGCTCTATTACAGCGAGGACGGTGCCGGGTCAGTGCTCGCGATGCGCCGCAAAATGGCCGGAGAGCGCGCGACGCCCGCAGAAGGGCCCGGCGCCGGCGCCTTCCGCTTCTCGACGCCGATGGCCAACGTGATCCTCTTCGGCAAGGGTGACTGGACAGCCCAGCTCGACCTGACGCTCGCCGCCTCGACCGACATGGCCCTCCTCGACCGGCTCGCGCGGCGGGCATACGATCGATTGCCGTAGGGGCAAAGGATTGGCTTCCATGCGCACCGCCGCCGCCTTCGTCTTCGCCGGCCTCGCCCTGCCCGCGCTGGCCGCGGAACAGCTCCCCGATTTCCGGCCGGGGCTCTGGGAATTCAAGCGCTCCGTCGACTCGGGCGACGGCAAGCCCGCGACGCTCACGAACCAGAAGTGCACGAGCCCGACCGACGACATGAACCGCAAGACGCAGTCGATGGCGACGTCGGGCTGCCAGGCCTCGCCGGTCACGCGCAGCGGGAACATCTACAGCTTTAGCTTCAAGTGCACGCTGCAGGGCGTGCCGGTCGAGTCGAAGAGCGTCATCACCTTCGAGAACGAGTCGGCCTACAAGGTGGACGTCCAGTCGAAACAGGGCACCCGGACCTCGCGCGAGCAACTCGACGCGCGGCGCGTCGGCGACTGCAAGGTCGAATGAAATACGACGACACATCCTGGCACTCGGGCCCGAACCTTCCAAACGACCTGCCGGACGAGGCGGCGGCGACCCACACCGGCATGTTCCTCGCCTGGGCGCTGCTAACCGGCTTAGGCAGCGAGCTCCACGTGCTCGGGCAATCCGACGAGCTCCAGCGCCTGCGACAGCGCAAAGTCACGCCCGGCCAGTTTTTCCTGCTCGTATGCTCGGGCAAATTCCTGGACGAGGACCTGAACGCCGAGGGAAACGCCTTCGCGCAGGCGTATTTCGAGCTCGATAGCGGCAACTACCTCGGCGACTACCGCGAGTTCCTGGTGAAGGGCCTCCCTTCCGAGTACCACGTCGCGGACACCTGGACGAATTTCGAGAAGCTGAAGCCCGTCCTCGACCGGCGTTTCGCAAACTGGCGCCGCGGACGGCCCATCGACGCCTCCCCGAACGTGAAGGTCACCGGCCCCGGTGACCTGCCCGAGGACATCGAGGAGAAGATCGCGACCGACTTCGGGATCGCGGAGACGCCGGGCATCGCGATGCGCCTTGCGAGCTTCGTCGGCCAGTACGCCGACCGGCACAAGGAGGCGCCCGACGCGCGCACGCTCCGTTGCATCGTCTTCGTCGCGAGCGGCGACCGCAAGAAGCTTGAGGAAGCCTGCCATCTCTCCCTGAACGACGTGCGCGAGCTCGTCGTCCAGGCCGAATACGACGAGAACGACGAGCGCATCCGCGACTTCAACGAGCCATTCGGGACCCTATAGAACCCGGTTCCGAGGCCGTTGAACGTAATCTGGGCCTACGAGAGCTTGCGTCCGGATCTCGTTAAGATGATCGGGCCGACCGACAAGGAGCTCGGCGACTGAGACGGAGGGTCGACATGGACGCTCGCACTCTCGCTATTTGTTTCGTGTCACTTTTTGCGCTCGCCGCCTGCGAGAAGAAAGCGGAGCCGCCAGAGCCGGTGCCGGCCGCCACCGCGCCGATCGCGCGGCAGGCACCGAAAGCGGAGCCCTCCTTCATCAACAAAGTCTGGGCGGTCACGGATTCGACCGCCGTCGCACCGGGATCCCTGCGTGTCTTCCTCGCGGACGGCACGCTCGTCATGACGTCGGTGCATGAGAAGCCCGCGCTCGGAGCCTGGCATTACGAGGACGGTCACCTCATCGTCACGGAGGAAGGCCGCGACTACCTGACGGATGTCCTCGAGCTCACCGACAAGTCGTTCCGCATCCGCATGCAGAACCCGGGCGAGCCGGTCGAGATCGCATTCGAGCCCGCCGAGCAGGCCGCGCCGGCCGCCGCCGCGAGCGCGAATGAGGCAGCCAAGGCGATTGGGGTTGCCGCGACCAGGGCCGCGATGCCGCTCTGGGGCACGGCGTGGCGGCTCGAGGACCTCGCCGGCGCAAAAGTGCTGGGCGGCGCGCCGGCCACGCTCGAATTCTCAGACGAAGGCCGCGCAAGCGGCAGCGGCTCCTGCAACCGCTTCAACGGTGTCGTCACCGTCGAGAACGGCGCGATCCAGTTCGGCGGGCTCGCGGCGACGCGCAAGGCCTGCCCCGAGGCGGTCATGCGCCAGGAAGAGTCGTACTTCGCCGCGCTCCGCGACGCCGAGCGCTACGAGGCGGACGGCGAGTCGCTCCGGATCTACTCCGCGGACCGGCCCGAGCCGCTCCGGTTCGGCTCCATGGAAGCGTCGGCGCCGAGAGCCGCTGCGCAGATCGAGCGCGCGGCCCCCAACACCGTTTCCTCGCTCAACGGCGTCTGGACCGTCGTCGGGTATCACATGCCGGGCGTCTCGGCGATGACCGAGGACCAGGCGCGCGCACGCGTGGGCGAGTCGTTGCGGCTCACCGACCGCTCCGCGGCTTCCTCCGGCAGCACCTGCCGCGACCCGCGCTACACGACGCGCCAGGTCACCACCGAGAGCTACCTCGCGGACGAGTTCAAGCTCGGACAGGCCAGCGTCCCGCCGCTCGCCGCGCGCAACCAGCTGCGCGTGATGGACGTGAGCTGTGGCGGCACGCGCTGGACGGCGCTCGGCGCGACGATGCTCCAGCTCGACCGCGATCACGCACTCGCGCCCTCGGACGGCGTCTTCTTCGCGCTCGAGCGCGACCACGACTACCGCGGCGTCGGCCAGGAGCCCGGCTGGCAGCTCGAGATCCGCCAGGGCGACGAGATGCGCTTCACCTATGACTACGGCAAGGGAACGGCGGTGACCCCGGCCGGGCGAGGCGACCTCGACGCGCGCACGGGCACACGGACCTTCCGCGCCTCTTCGGGCGCGGACGACCTCCGCGTCGAGATCGTGCCGGTGAGCTGCAGCGATTCCATGAGCGGACGCGCCTTCCCGGCGACCGTCACGGTGACGTTGAACGGCCGCACCTTCCGCGGTTGCGGCGAGGCGCTCGCGACTCCGTTCCAGGGCTAACCGCGCAGCTGGCCATGCCGAAGGCTCACGTGTTCTTCGAGAGCCCCGCGGCCCTCCGGCGGTGGTTCGCGCGGAATGCCGCGACCGCTGCCGAGCTCGTCGTCGGCTACATGAAGCGCGGCACCGGCGTCGCGAGCGTCACCTGGCCCGAGTCGGTGGACGAGGCATTGTGCGTCGGCTGGATCGACGGCGTGCGCAAGCGCATCGACGACGAGCGCTACCAGATCCGCTTCACCCCGCGAAAGCCGCGCTCCAACTGGAGCAACATCAACATTGCGCGCGTGAAGGCGCTCAAGGCCGAAGGCCGCATGCAGGCGGCGGGCCTCGCGGCCTTTGCCGCGCGCGACAGGAAGCAGCCACCCCGCGGCTCCTACGAACAGAAAAAACCGGTCAGGCTCTCGCCGAAGGACCTGAAGGCGATCCGCGCTAACGCGAAGGCCTGGAAGTACTACCAGGCGCTGCCGCCCGGCTACGTGCGGCTGATCTCCTGGTGGGTCATGAGCGCGAAGAAACCCGAGACGCGCGCAAAGCGCCTCAAGGCCGTCATCGCGAAGTGCGCCGCCGGGAAGCGCTTCACCTGGTAGCGATCACCAAGGATAGCTCTTGCCGTTGTAGTTGAAGAACTTTCCGGTGTCGCCGGGCTTCAGGCCCGCAATTACCGCTCGCATCGCCTTGATACTTTCCGCGGGGGACAGAGTGCCGCGCGCGCCGCCCATGTCCGTGCGCACCCAGCCCGGGTTCATGACGATGCAGACGATGCCACGCGGCGCGAGGTCGAGCGAGAGGCTCTTCACCACCATGTTCACCGCCGCCTTGGACGTGCGGTACGCGTAGGAGCCGCCCGAGGTGTTGTCGGCGATCGACCCCATGCCGCTCGTAATGGTGACGACCTTCTTCTCGCGGCTCTTCGCGACGTTGTCGACGAAGGCTTCGGTCACGCGCATCGGGCCGAGCGTGTTCACGTCAAGCACTCGCTCCCAGGCTGCATAATCGAGGCGACCGAGCCGCTCGTTGCGCGGGCCACCGACGCCGGCGTTGTTGATGAGCACGTCGATCGCCTCGCCGCCAAGCGCGCCCGCGGCGCTGCGCACACTCGTCGTGTCGGTGACGTCGAACGCGAGGAGGTGCATGCGCCCGCCGCACGTGGCAGCAAGCTTCTGGAGCTCCTTCGCATCGTTCGGCGCGCGGCAGGCGGCATACACCTGCCATCCGTCCGCGGCGTACTGGCGCGCGAATTCGAGGCCGAGGCCGCGGTTCGCGCCGGTGACAAGGATCGTACCGGTCATATTGATGTGTACGTCCTACAAGACAGGTTCAGGGCTAGAATCGATACTCTAGTCCTTGGCCAACCGCCTGGCGTGAAAGCAGCATGCAATCGACTCCTCCGATCAAAGTCCTGGTCGTCGATGACGATCGCGACTCCGTGGAGATGCTGAAGATCCTGCTCGACTTGAATGGCGGTGCCACGCATGTGGCATACGACGGCGTTGAAGCCGTAAAGCTCGCGGAAGAGTTGCGACCCGAAGTGATCCTGCTCGACATCGGCCTCCCGAAGATCGACGGCTATGAGGCCTGCCGCCGGATTCGCGAGCATGCCTGGGGCAGGCACATGATCGTCGTCGCCCTCACCGGCCGCGGCCTTGATGACGACCGCGCCATGTCTCAGCGCTCGGGATTCGACATGCACCTCGTCAAGCCCGTGGAACCCGAACTCCTGCTGACGGTGCTGGCTGCGACGCCGCGGGGCTCGCAGCGCCAAGCCTCGGAAGATGGGCATCCAAGGCGGTGACGAGCGTCTCGATCGGATACGGCTTGACCAGCACCTCCAGGCCCTCGTTGACAGCGGACCGCGCCGCCTCGATGTAGCCGGTCGTCAGGATCACCGGCAGTTCGCGCCAGCGCGCACGGACTTCGCGCGCGAGCTCCACGCCGTTCATTCCCCCCGGCATCATGACGTCCGAGAACACGACGTCGATGCCGCGATTCCCGGCGAGTTCCCGGAGCGCATCGCGCGCCGACTTCACGTGCACGACGGTCACGCCGGCGCCCTCCAGCATCTGTTTCGTGAGCGCGGCGACCGTCAGGTCGTCCTCCACCAACAGGACCTGGCCACGCGACCGGGAACGTATTTCGCCATTGCGGCCCACGGGCACCGCTGGCGCGGCACGTTGAGCGTCGACGGGCGTGAGCGCATTGTCGGACCGCGGAAAGACCAGGGTCACGGTCGTCCCCTTACCGGGCTCGCTCGTGATTGATGCACGTCCGTTCGATTGGCCGACGAATCCGTAGACTTGCGCGAGCCCGAGGCCGGAACCACGCCCGATCTCCTTCGTCGTGAAGAACGGCTCGAAAGCGCGCGACAGGGTCTCACCCGGCATGCCGACCCCGGAATCGGTGATCGCGATGGTGACCGTGTCGGCCGGTTCGGCGGCGAGGACGCCTGCACCGTTGCGGACCGCGATCTCGATGGTTCCGCCGTCCGGCATCGCGTCGCGCGCATTGACGCAGATGTTGAGGATCGCGAGCTCGAACTCGTTGGGATCCAGGTCCACCGCCCACAGGTCGTCGTCAAAGCTCATCTTCACGTCGATGTCACCGCGGAGCGAGCGATGCAGCATTTCATCCATGCCCAGGAGCTGCGCGCGCAGGTCCACGGTCTTCGGGGCCAGCGGCCTCCGCCGCGAGAAGGCGAGCAGCTGGCGCGTCAAAGCAGTTCCACGATCGACCGCCTGGCGCATGCCGTTCACCACCTTGCGCCTCTGCTCGGCATCCATCGGCTGGTCGAGCAGGTACATCCCGCTGGAAAATGCCATCAGGAGGTTGTTGAAGTCGTGCGAAACGCCACCCGTCAGTTGCCCGACGGCTTCCAGTTTCTGGGCCTGCCGCAGGGCGCTTTCGGCCTTTGCCAGCCGCTGCTGGTCCTTGAAGCGAGCCGCGATCGCGGCGTCCACACGCGCCTCTAGCGTGGCATTGAGGTCGGCCAGCGCTTCGAGCCGGCTGCGTGCTTCGTATTGCCGCCGCCGCCCGCGCAGCGCCGCCCGCACGAGGCTCACGAGGGACGTCGGGTGGAAAGGCCGCTCCAGGAACGTGACGTTGCCGAGTGTCTCCAGGAACCGTAACGCCGCGGGATTGCGTTCGATGCCGCCGCCGCGCCGCGTCAGCAGCACGAAGGGGAAGTCGGACCATTCCGGCTGATCACCAATCCATTGCGCGAGCGGGTGCAGGTCCGCCGTGTGCAGGGCCTCCTCCGTCACCAGCGCGAATCCCGCGCCCTTCTGAAGCTCCTCCACCAGCCCGCCGAGCCCAAGGCAGACGATGCTTCGCACGCCGTTCTCCGCGAGCACCCGGGAAGCGACTTCCGAGTCCCTGCCCAGCGGCGCAACGATGAGGCCGCGCTCGGAAAGATGCGGAATCAACGCCGCTCGCCCTCGCCGGGCGACCCGCCGCCAACCATCGTGGGAACGCCGCGCAACACGCCATGCAGGTTGGTCAACGGCGGGCCGACGACGATGCCGTGGTTCGTCAGGCGGTATTCGCGGATCGTGTTCTCGTGCGCGCTGGTGCGCTTCTTGACGACGGAGACAGCGCGCCGCACCTCGCCCGTCATTTCAAAGTAGCGAAGCAGGATGACGGTGTCCGCCAGGTAGGTGAGGTCGATTGGCGACTTCATGTCGCTACCCACCAGCCCATGCTGTGCCACCGTGACGAATGTCGTCGCGCCGCTGCGATTGCAGAACTGGAGCAGCTCGTGCATGTGCAGGATCAGCGCGTGCTCCTCCGGCATGGCCGCCTGGTACCCGTTGATGCTATCGATGATGACGGTTTTCGCCCCGAAGGCATCGATGCTCTCCCGCACGCGCGCCGAGAATTCTCCCGGGGTCAGCTCGGCCGCATCAATCTGCGTGAGCTGCAAGCGCCCCTTGCGCCGCATGGACTCGAGCCTGATGCCCAGTCCTTTCGCGCGATCGATCAGGAGCCCCAGCTCCTCGTCGAAGACGAACATCGCAACCCGCTCGCCGCGCCGGATGGCGCTCGCCAGGAAGGTGAGCGCGATAATTGACTTGCCCGCGCCTGCGGGCCCGAGCACCAGCACGCTGGATCCGCGCTCGACGCCGCCGCCCAACAGCTTGTCGAAGGGCTTGCGACCGGTGTTGAGCGTCGACCTCGTGAACTCGCGGCGATGCTCCGAAGCGACGAGGCGCGGAAATGCGCGGACACCGCCCGTTTCGATCAGGAAATCATGGTACCCGCCACGAAATGCATTCCCCCGATACTTGATGACGCGAAGCCGCCGTCGATCCGAGCCGAACTCGGGAGCCAGTTCCTCGAGGCGAATCACGCCGTGCGCGACGCTGTGGACCGTCTTGTCCTTCTCGTCGGTCGTGAGGTCATCGAGCATCAGCACCGTCGTATTGCGGGTCGCGAAGAAGTGCTTCAGCGCAAGGATCTGGCGGCGGTAGCGCAGCGAGCCCTGCGCGAGAAGCCGGATTTCCGAGAGGCTGTCGAGCACGACGCGCACGGGCTTCACGGCTTCGAATGCCCCGAAAATCCTCTGGGTGGTTTCGCCGAGCTCCAGGTCGGAGGAGTACAGCAGGCTTTGCTGCTGCTCTTCCGTGAGGAGATTCTCCGGGGGCGCCAGCTCGAACACCTTGATGCCATCCAGCCTCCAGCCGTGAGACGCCGCCCCGGCTTGCAGCTCGTCCGCGGTCTCGGACATCGTGACGTACAGCCCCTGCTCGCCCAGGGCCGCACCCGCCATCAGGTACTGAAGCGCGATCGTCGTCTTGCCCGTGCCGGGATTTCCTTCCAGGAGGAACGTACGTCCGCGGGCGAGGCCGCCGTTCAGGATGGTGTCCAGGCCCGCAACGCCGGTGGCGGCGGGATTCCTGTCGACGGGTCGCTTCTTGTTCTTTGGCATGGCGACCTCGCTGCTTTCGAACTCACAAGCCAGTCGACGGTAACACGCGCCCCACCATTGCCTTGTCGGACGAACGCCGACATGTACCGCTCAAGCACGCCGTACAGGACCGGTCGTGTGGCCCAGTCAATAGCAGAATTGGCGCGAGTTTCCGGGCGGCGGCGTACTGACGCACGAACTCGAGGACGAGCCGCAGTCCGCGCCGGCCGCGAGGACGGTGTTCACGCGGGATCCTCCAGCGGCACGGCGTTCCCGCTGACGATGATGCCCCCGCTGGCGGGAATGCGGACGGCGATCCGGCTCGGCCGGCCCATAGTCTCGCCCTGGCGAATCTCGATATCGGCCGGGGCCTGGAGAAGACCCGCGTCGCGCAGGTAGCCGCCGAGCGCAGCGGCACCGGAGCCGGTCGCGGGATCCTCGACAATGCCGCCAACCGGAAAAGGGCTGCGGGCGTGAAAGAGCTCCGGACGCTTTCGCCACACGAGTTGCAGAGTCGCGAGCCCGTCCGCCAGCATCACGGACTTCAGGCGCTCGTAGTCGTAGTCGAGCGCGGCGAGGCGCGCGGCCGTGCGCACCGCGATCAACAGGTGCCAATTGCCGGCGTAGATCCGTGCGGGCGGTACGAGGGGATCGACGTCCCCTTCGCGCCAGCGAAGCGCCGCGAGCGCCGCGCCCAGCAATGCGGACGACGCCGGCTCGTGACGGGGCTTCGCCGAGACGAATGCGGCTTCCCAGCGCCCGCAGCAACGGCGGACCGAAACCGGCAAGACACCGACTTTGGTCGCCAGCCGGTATTCGCCCTCGCCTTCTGCCTGGCCGAACTGGATGCCGCAGGCGATCGTCGCGTGACCGCAGAGATCGACTTCGCGCTCGATGCTGAAGTAACGCACCTTTCGGTCGAAGCCGCGCGCCGGAGCCAGGAAGGCGGTCATCGGATAACCGACTTCCGTGGCGATCCGCTGCATCTCATCGGCGGGCGGAAACGCGTCGCCGATCCAGACGCCCGCCCGGTTGCCGCCTTGCGGAGTCGTGGTGAAGGCGGCGTATCGGTAGAGCCTGCCGCGCATGCGGACATTATCGTAGGCTAGCGGCCGGACGGGAACGAGGGGGCGTGGGCGATGATCAATCGACGCGAATTGCTGAGGCGCGCGGCCGCGCTGGCCGCCGTCCCATTCGTTGACGGCCGCGCGCTCGCTGCGCTGACCCAGGAACGGCCGGAACTCGTGCTCAAGAACGGGATCGTCCTCACGATGGACCCGCGACAGCCGCGCGCCGAGGCCGTCGCGATTGCGGGCGAGCACATCCTGGCGGTCGGCTCCAACGCCGAGGTGGGCGCGCTCGCCGGCAGCGGCACGACAATCGTCGACCTCGGTGGAAAGACCGTCACGCCGGGCTTCATCGACGGGCATTGCCATCCCGCCTCTTCCGGTCGCATGCACCTGCGAATGATCGACTGCGACCTGCGCTCCATCCGGGCGATCCAGGATGCGGTACGCGAGCGCGCCGCGAAGACGCCGCCGGGCGAATGGGTGGTCGGCTTCAAGTACGACGACACCAAGACCGCGGAGCGGCGCTTCATCACGCGCGAGGACCTCGACACGGCGGCGCCGGAGCATCCCGTCTACATCCAGCACCGCGGCGGGCACACGGGTTACGTGAACTCGCTCGCGCTGGCGAAGGTTGGCGTCACGGAAACCACGCCGGACCCTCAGGGCGGCAGGTTCGTCCACGATCCGGCGACGGGCCGGCTCACGGGGCGCCTGCTCGAGCGCGCGACGAGCCCCTATGAGGACTCGATTCCCGCATTCGGCACGACGACCCGCGACGAAGATCGCGCCGCCGTGAAGCTGATCACGCAGATGTTCGCAAAGGCGGGCGTCACCTCCTCGACCGACGCTTTCGGCACCCCCGGCGACCTCCGCGCCTATCACGACGCGCGCGAGGCCGGCGAGCTGTCCGCGCGCATCTACTGCATGATCGGGTATTCGCATATCGACAAGATGATCGCGGCGGGCGTCCACACCGGCTTCGGCGACGACTGGGTGCGCGTCGGCGGCATGAAACAGACCTGCGACGGCTCGATCTCGGAGCGTACGGCGCGGCTGTCGCAGCCCTACGTCGGCCGGCCGAACGACTTCGGCATTATTGTCGCGGACGCCGACGAGCTCTACGGATACGCTCGCAAGGCCCACGAGGCCGGCTGGCAGCTCGGCACGCACGCGAACGGCGATGTCGGCATCGGGATGGTGTGCGACCTGTACGAGCGGCTCCAGCGCGAGATGCCGAGGCGCGACCCGCGCTACCGCATCGAGCACTGCACCGTCGTCAACGACGCGCTCGTCGCGCGCATGAAGGCGCTCGGCGCGATTCCGACGCCGTTCGCGAGTTACGTTTATTTCCACGGCGAAAAGATGCCGGAGTACGGCGAGGAGCGGCTGAACCACATGTTCGCGCTGCGGAGCTTCATCGACGCCGGCATCCG
>Ga0075418_10008994_pt1 | contig 11205 bp, 7 predicted proteins | sample SoiMetdeltSBSDD2_FD_81776 | JGI IMG/M metagenome (GOLD analysis project Ga0075418, IMG submission 81776) | Bulk soil microbial communities from a Populus tree surrounding site in Tennessee, USA - Soil MetaG P. deltoides SBSDD2 | ecosystem: Environmental > Terrestrial > Soil > Tree plantation...
GACGCGGCGACGTCGCTGCTCGCCGGAGCGGTCCTGATGCTGGCGACCGGGAGCAGCCTGCCCGAGCCGGTGTCCGCGGCCCCGTCCTCGGCGCCGGAGGAGGACGCGCCGGCTCGATCGTCCGACGCTGCGGCGGCTCCTGCCGATCCGGTCCTGGCCGCCGGATCCGCTGCGGGAGCCGGCTCCATCGCGACGGCCGCCGCGGTTGCGGCGCCCGGCCCCGTCGCGGACGCCGGATCCGCCGCAGCGCGCGGCGATGTCGCGCTCCCTCCGGGCCCCGCCTACCGCGACTGGCGGTTCCTGTACTTCGTCCTGGCGATCCTCCCGGTCGAGATCGTCTTCTTCCAGCACCATTCCATGGTGCCGCTGTTCCTGGTCCACGACCTGGGGCTGCGCGAGTCATCGTACGGGCTCATGTTCACCATCAACACCCTGCTCATCATCTTCATCGAGGTCCCGCTGGTCACCGCCCTGTCGGAGTGGTCGTACCGCAGCACGCTCTCGCTCGGAGCGCTGCTGATCGGCGCCGGCTTCGGCGCGCTGGCGCTGGCGCAGGGCTTCCGAAGTGTCGCGGCGACGGTCGTCGTCTGGACCTTCGGCGAGATGATCTTCCTGCCCTGCAGCGCCGCCTACGCGGCCGAGGCCGCCCCGTCCGGCCGGCGCGGCGAATACATCGGCCTGTACTCGATGAGCTTCAGCACCGCCTTCGCCCTGTCCCCCTGGCTCGGGGCCCGGGTCATGGAGGCGTTCGGCGCCCGGGCGCTCTGGATCGCGACGCTTTTGGCGGGATCGCTGTCGGCTGCCCTGCTCCTGAGGCTGCACGAGCACCCGCGCTCTCCGCGCGCCGCCGCGGCCATGTAGAATGGCGGGCATGAAGACCGTCGGGCTCATCGGGCTGGGGATCATGGGACGGCCGATGGCCGGTCACCTGCTCAGAGCCGGCTACGGACTCACGGTCTTCAACCGCACCGCGGGACGCACGGCCGAGATCGAGGCGGCAGGGGCCAGGGTGGCCGCCTCTCCGGCCGAGGTGGCGGCCGTGGCCGACGTCATCCTGATCGTCGTCACCGATTCCGCCGACGTCGAGCAGGTCGTGGAGGGTCCGCGCGGCCTCCTGTCGGGGATCCGTTCCGGAAGCGTCGTCATCGACCTCAGCACCATCTCTCCGGCGACCGAGCGGCGGCTGGACGGACTGCTCCGGGAGCGCGGCGCCTGTCTCCTCGACGCGCCGGTGTCGGGAGGCGATGTCGGAGCGCGCAACGCCACCCTCGCCATCATGGTCGGCGGCGATCCTCGGGCCCTCGAAGGCGTCCGTCCCATCCTGGAGTGCCTCGGCAAGAGCATCACCCACTGCGGGGACGTCGGCAGCGGCCAGCTCACCAAGCTCTGCAACCAGATCCTGGTCGGCGTGACCCTGCTCGGCGTCAGCGAGGCCCTGCTCTTCGCCAAGAGGAGCGGGCTCGATCCCGAGGTGATGATCCGGGCCGTGGAGCCCGGCGCGGCCGGGAGCTGGCAACTCTCGAACCTGGGGCCGCGCATCCTCAAGGGGGACTTTGCGCCGGGATTCATGGTCGACCTCATGCAGAAAGACTTGAGGTTGATCCAGGAGACCGCGGCGGCGAGCGGCGCCCCTCTCCCCGCGACGGCCCTGGTGCGTCAGCTCTTCCTGGCGGCGCAGGCGCACGGCGAGGGGCGACTGGGGACCCAGATCCTGGGCCGCGTCGTCGAGCGCCTGGCGGGACCGGACGGCCGGTGAGCCGAAGCACAGCGCAGGGTGAGCGGCCCGCGACTCCGGCCAGGACCGCGCCCCTGGCGCGCCAGAGCCTGCTGCGAGCCGATCGCGATGTCGTCGAGACGATCGACGCAGCGCTGATGCGAGCCTCCCGGCTGGCCGGGCCGAATCTCGCCTGCCGCCCGGGCTGCAGCGAGTGCTGCATCGGACCCTTCCCGATCAACCGGCTCGACGGCTCCCGGCTGCGCCAGGGCCTTGAGGAGCTGCGCGACAAGGATCCGCAGCGCGCCGCGGCGATTGCCGAGCGGGCGCGCCTGACCGTCGGGCAGTTCGCGAAGGACTTTCCGGGCAACCGGACGACCGGGCGCTTGAGCGGGCAGGAGGCCGACGAGGATCGCTTCTTCGAGGCGCACTCGGCGGTGCCCTGCCCGGTGCTCGATCCGACGACCCAGACCTGCGACCTGTACGCCCACCGTCCCGTGAGCTGCCGGTCCTACGGTCCGCCGCTACGTTTCGGCGGTCAGGATCTCCCACCCTGCCGGCTCTGCTTTCAGGGCGCGGCCCAAGAGACGATCGAAGCCTGCCGGGTAGAGCCGGATCCCAGCGGTCTGGAGCGGGCCGTCCTCAAGCGTCTCGAACGGGGCGACGGTGACGCCGGCGAGACGGTGATCGCCTACGCCGTCATCGACGAGCGTTGACCCGGACGCCCGGCCGGCGGCAGCCGGGCGGCGAAGCCCTCGAGGTCCCGCAGCGAACGCTCGACCAGCGCGGCCTTCTTCTGGCGCTTGTCGCGGATCGGCCGTTCGAGGGGCGGGAGGAGACCGAAGGCGATGTTCGTCGGCTGGTAGTTCGCCGTGTCGGACGAAGAGACGTAGCGCGCCAAAGCACCCAGGGCCGTGGTGGCCGGGAAGATGAGCGGCTGGCCGCCGTCGGTGAGAGCGGCCGCGTTGATCCCGGCGATCAGGCCCGACGCCGCCGACTCCAGGTAGCCTTCGACGCCCGAGATCTGCCCCGCGAAGAGCAGGTCGCGCCGGCGCCGCGACTGGAAGGTCGGCAGGAGGATGGCCGGCGCGTTGATGTAGGAGTTGCGGTGCACCTGTCCGAGACGCGGGAACTCGGCCTTCTCCAGGCCGGGGATCAGCCGGAAGATGCGGGCCTGCTCGCCGAACTTGAGGTGGTTCTGGAAGCCGACCATCGAATAGAAGTCGGCCGCCAACGTGTCCTGCCGGAGCTGCACCACGGCGAACGGCTGCCTGCCGGTGCGCGGATCGACGAGGCCGACCGGCTTCATCGGCCCGAACAGCAGGGTCTCGCGCCCGCGGCGCGCCATCTCCTCAATCGGCAGGCAGCCCTCGAAATAGGCGACGCGCTCGAAGTCGTGCGACGGCGCCTCGGCGGCGTGGATCAGCTCGTGGTAGAAGAGGTCGTACTCGGCCTCCGTCATCGGGCAGTTCAGGTAGTCGTCCCCGCCCTTGCCGTAGCGCGACGCCCCGAACACCTTGCCGCGATCGATGCTGTCCGCTTCGATGATGGGGGAGATGGCGTCGAAGAAGTAGAGGTAGTCCTTGCCGGTGAAGTCGGCGATCGATCGCGCGATGGCCTCCGAGGCGAGAGGCCCCGTCGCCACGACCGTCGTTCCCTGGGCGGGGATCGACGCGACCTCCTCCCGGATCAGGCGGATGCCCTCCTGCTCCTGGATGGCCTCGGTTACGCCGCGGGCGAACGCCTCGCGATCGACCGCCAGCGCCCCTCCCGCGGGCACCTTGGTCCGGTCGGCGACACGGATGATGAGCGAGTCGAGGCGGCGCATCTCCTCCTTCAGGAGGCCGGACGCCGTGTCGAGCAGGTTCGACTTGAGCGAGTTGGAGCAGACGAGCTCCGCGAGATCGACCGTCCGGTGCACCGGGCTCGTCCGCGCGGGCCGCATCTCGTACAGATCGACCCGGGCGCCGCGGCGCGCGGCCTGCCACGCCGCCTCGCTCCCGGCCAGTCCGCCGCCGACGATCGTCACCCTGGCTTCGCTCATCGATGATCCGCGCGCCGGAGGGCCTCGTCGCGCGCCCCCGGGCGCAGGGCCCTCTTCAGGAAACCGGCTGCCTTGCGGAGCGGGAATCATAGCATGGCGTCGCGGCGTGCCGACGGGCCGCGTCGTTCGGTCTCAGACGGCCCGGCGGACGCGGGCCCGGCAGAACGGCATCTGCGACCTGCGATCTATTCGATCTGGCTGCTGGTCCCGGCGACTACGGGCCGCCGGTTGACGCTTCTCATCAGGCGGCTGGCGCAGCGCTGTGGGACGGCACCCTTCGATCCGCACATCACCCTGCTGGGCGGCATCACGCTGCCGCGCCGCCGGGCAGTCGAGCGCGCCACGGCGCTGGCGTGCGCCCTGCGGTCCTTCCGGGTGCGGCTCGAGGGAGCAGGGCAGACCGAGGTCTTTTTCCGGTGCCTGTACCTCCGGGCCTCGGGTGATGGTTTGCGTCGGGCGCGAGCGCTGGCGCTGCGCATCTTCGCCGACGGCGCCCGGCGGCGCCGCTTCCGGCCGCACCTGAGCCTGGTCTACGGCCGCTTGCCGAAAGCCGTCAGGCGCCAGCTCGCGCAGGAGATCGAAGGGACGGTCGCCCTCACGTCCATCGTGCGCCGCATCGCCCTCGTCCGGACGAGCGGCGATCACCGCTCCTGGCGCGTCATCGCCGTCCGGTGGAGCGAGGCGAAGAGAGGGGAGGCGAGCGCAGCGAGCCGGACCCGTCCCCCGCGGGCGCGGGCCTTGCGTCTCAGGAGTTGACGGCCTTCTTGTAGCCGCAGCCTTCGCTGTCGCAGAAGTGCGTCGTGCCGTCCCGCTTGGTCACCTTCTCGAGCGTGTACGGCTTGCCGCAGGAGGGGCAGGACTCGGCGATGGGCCGGTACCAGGTGACGAAGTCGCACTGGGGATAGTTGCTGCAGCCGAAGAAAGTGCGCCCGCGGCGCGATCGGCGCTCGACGATGCGCCCACCGCAATCCTTGCGCGGGCAGTCGAGACCGACCTCCTTCAGCTTGATGTACTTGCAGTCGGGGTAGGCGGAGCAGGCGGTGAATTCGCCGAAGCGGCCGTCCTTGACCGCCAGCGGCTTGCCGCACTGCGGACAGGGCTCCTCGAGGATCCGATCCGGCTTCTTGGTGACCGTGATCCGCCCTTCCTTGTCGAGGGCGATCTTCTTGGTGTTCCGGCAGGCGGGGTACGCGGAGCAGGCCAGGAAAGGACCGAAGCGGCCGCGCCTCAGGACCATGGCCGCGCCGCACTTCTCGCACGTGCCGTGGTCCTCCGGGATGGCGGGCGCTTCCGCCGCGCCGGCGCCCGCGGCCCCGGCGGCGGAGCCGTTCACGCCGCTGCCCGAGAGGGAGGTGATCTCCTGCGTGTTCTTGCACTCGGGATAGCCGGTGCAGGCCAGGAAGCGCCCGTAGCGCCCCCACTTGATGACCATCGGCTTGCCGCACTTCTCGCAGACGCGATCGGTCGGCTCCTCCTTGGTCTTGATGTTCTCCATGTTCTTGGAGGCCGCCTTCAGGTCCTTGGTGAACTGCTTGTTGAAACCCTTCAGGGCGTCGACGTAGTCGAGACGGCCCTCCTCGATCTCGTCCAGCTCCTCCTCCATGCGCGCCGTGTACTTGACATCGACGATGTCGCCGAAGTGGCCGACCAGGAGATCGGTGACCGTCATCCCGAGCTCGGAGGGAACGAACTTCGCCTCCACCTTCTCCACGTACTCGCGGCCCTGCAGCGTCGCCAGGATGCTGGCGTAGGTCGAGGGACGGCCGATGCCGTTCTCCTCCAGCTCCTTGACGAGGGACGCCTCGGTGAAGCGCGGGGGCGGCTGGGTGAAGTGCTGCCGCGGATCGAGCTTGCGGCAGTCGAGGCGCATCCCCTCCTGCAGCTGCGGCAGGGCGCGCGTCGTCTCGTCCTCGTCCGGGGCTGCGCCCGGGTCCTTGCGCTCGCGCTCGATCCGCTCGCGCTCGGCGCGCTCGCGGTCGATGACGTCCTGGTAGACCGCCAGGTACCCCGGGAACCGGAGCGTGGATCCGGTGGCGCGGAACACGCACTGCCCGGCCTTGATGTCGGCCGTCGTCACGTCGAACACGGCCGACTTCATCTGGGAGGCGACGAAGCGGTTCCAGATCAGGCTGTACAGGACGTACTCGTCCTTCTGCAGGTACGGCTTCACGCTCTCCGGCGACAGCTCCATCGAGGTTGGACGGATCGCCTCGTGCGCCTCCTGCGCCAGGCGGGCGGTGCGGTAGACGCGCGGCTGGTCGGGCAGGTATTCGGCACCGTGCGTGCGGGTGATGAACTCCCGGACCTCCTGCAGCGCCTCGGGCGCGATGCGCGTCGAGTCCGTGCGCATGTAGGTGATGAGACCGACCGTGCCGAGATCGCCGAGGTCCATCCCTTCGTAGAGCCGCTGCGCCAGCGTCATCGTCTTCTTGACCGTGAAGCCGAGCTTGCGCGAGGCGTCCTGCTGCAGCTTGCTGGTGATGAAGGGGGGGACGGGGTTCTTCTTCTTTTCCTTGGACTCGACCGACTGCACGACCCAGTCCTGGCCGCTCAGCCCTTCGACGATGGCGTCCGTCTGCTCCTTGGTCTCGAGATCGGCCTTTTTGTCGTCGATCTTGATGAGGCGCGCCTCGAACGGAGGCGGCGTCGAGCCCTCGAGCGTCGCCGACAACGTCCAGTACTCCTCCGGCTTGAACGCCTGGATCTCGCGCTCGCGCTCCACGACCATCCGGAGCGCCACGGACTGCACGCGCCCGGCCGAGAGGCCCCGGCGGACCTTCTCCCACAGGAGCGGGCTGATCTTGTAGCCGACCAGGCGGTCGAGGATGCGGCGCGCCTGCTGCGCGTCGACGCGGTGCGCGTCGATCTTGCGCGGGTGCTCCATCCCGTGCTGCACGGCGCGTTTGGTGATCTCGTTGAACATGACGCGGTGCAGGTTCCGGTTCGACTTCTTCAGGATCTCCGACAAGTGCCAGCAGATCGCCTCCCCCTCGCGGTCCGGGTCGGGGGCGAGGTAGACCTTGTCCGCCGACGCGGCGGCCTTGCGCAGCTCCTCGATGATCTTCTTGCGTCCAGGGAGGATCTCGTAGGTCGGCTTGAAGTCGGCTTTCTCGTCCACGCCGAGGTGCCGCTTCGGCAGATCGCGGACGTGGCCCATGGAGGCCTTGACGGTGAAGTTCCGTCCGAGGAACTTGTTGATGGTCCTCGCCTTGGCCGGCGATTCCACGATGACGAGCGATTTGCCCAAGCCGTTCTCCTTTCGATCGCGCTCCGAGAGGAGGCCGCGATCGACCCCCTATCGTTCGTCAAATATAGGCGCCTGTCAAATCGGGTGGCAAATCGGCCTCCCGACGAGCACCCGGACAGGCTCCCGGGCGCCCTTCATCCGGACCGCATGAACCTCCGGCCCGGCAGCGCCCGCACCAGACCCCGCAGCTCCAGACCCAGCAGCGCCGCCATCAGGCGGCCCGCCGGGAGCCCGCTGGCCGCGGCCAGCTCCTCGGCCCCGATGCCGCTCGCCGCCGGCAGCGAGCCGAGGATCGAGCGCTCGTCGGCCGACAGCCCCGAAGCACCCGCCTCGGCCGGCAGCGCGTCCTCGGACGGGGGCGCGGGCCGGTCCCCGGGATGCGCGCGCCCGGATCGGGCGGCCGAGACAGCGGCCGCCGTCTCCACGATCTGCGGAGCCAGGTCCTCGATCACGTCGTCGGCGCCGCGACAGCACGCGGCTCCCTGGCGCAGCAGGCCGTTCGTCCCCTCGGCGTTCGGCTCGCCCGGAGGCCCCGGCACCGCCAGGACCATCCGCCCTTCGTCGGCCGCCAGGCGGCCGGTGATCAGGGAGCCGCTCTCCCTCGCCGCCTCGACGACCACGGTCGCCCACGCCAGCCACGCGATCAGGCGGTTCCGCTCGGGGAAGTTCTTCTTCCACGGCGCCGTCCCGATCGGCAGTTCGCTCACGACGGCGCCGCGCAAGGCGATCGTCTCGGCCAGGCGCTCGTGCTCGCGCGGATAGACGCGATCGATCCCGCACCCGAGGACGGCGATGGTCCGTCCGCCGCCTTCGAGCGCCCCGCGGTGCGCCGCCGCGTCGATCCCCCGCGCCAGCCCGCTGACGATGGTGAAACCGCGGGCCACGAGGTCCTCCGCCAGGCGTGCGGCGGTGCGCTCACCGTGCGCCGTCGCGCGCCGCGCTCCCACGATGGCGACGGCGAGCCTGTCGTCAGCCTCGAGCCGGCCGCGGACATACAGGACCGGTGGCGGGTCCGAGGAGGCTCGCAGGAGCGGCGGGTAGCCGTCCTCCGGCAGGGTCACGAGCGTGATGCCGAGCCGGCGCGCCCGCTCGATCTCCGCCTGGGCACCGTCTTCCCATCCTTGTGGGAAGAGGCGGGGATCCGGCTCCTCCGCGACGCGAGGCCTGCGACGAAGCCCCGGTTGTCCGAGGTTCGCCAGTGCCAGGCCGACCCAGCGCAATGCCGAGTCCAAAAAAGAGGCCTCACTGCGACGCGGGGAGGCGACACCTTAATAGATGATGTGACCGCTTGTCAAATAACCGGCCTTTGCGTTACAAGGAGGGCCCCCTGACGATGCGCTCTGAATTGTCGTATCCCATGGCGGGACCACGGTTTGCGGCCTCGACGAGGACGGGCTGTAGGAGCCTCGTCCTGGGGCTCGCCCTGCTGGCCTGCCTGGCCTGGGCCCGCCCGGCCGTGGCGGCGGAGGCCGAGGGCACTCCTGCGACCGACGACCTGATCCGCCGGGCGGAGGAGAGCCTCGAGAGCGGCGACGCCTCCGGCGCCAGGGAGCTGTTCGAAGCGGCGCTCGCGCAGCGCCCCGACGATCCGCAGGCACTCCTCGGCCTCGGCCGCGCCCTGACGGCGCGCCGCCGTTACCTGGAGGCCGACGCCCTCTACCGGGACATGGAGACACGCCATATCGAGGCGATCGAAGCCCGCCTGGGCCGGGCCCGCCTGCGCTCCCTGCAGGGGGACCACGAAGGGGCCCGGCGGTTCTACCGGGATGCGCTGCAGGCCGAGCCCGGGAACCTGGAGGCGCGTCTCGGCCTGGCGCGCGAGGCGCATGCCCTGGGGCTCGACCGCGCGGCCCTGGCCCAGGTCGACAACCTGGTGCTCGATCATCCCGAGAGCAACGCCGCGCGCGCGCTGCAGCGGCAAATCCATGAGGATCTGAAGCCGCACCTCTGGCTCGAGCCGGAAGCCACGAGCGACGAAGGAGACAACCGCACGCGGCAGTTTCGCGCGGCCGGCGTCTTCATGACAGAGCCGCAGACCGCCGTCGAGATCGCCTACACCGCCCACGAGGCCACACTCGACGACGACTCGGTGACGTCGTCGGTTTTGACGGGCGGCGTGATATCGCGTCTCCTGAGCCCGCTCGGCTTCCTGGCGCGCGCCGGCTTCATCCGGCAGACGCCCCTCGACGAGGAGGACCGCGTCCTGCTGTTCGGCGCCGGCACCATCCGGTGGGTCGTCGGGCCGCGCTTCACGATACGCGCCTTCGCGGCGCGCCGCCCGCTCCTCGACTCGGTGGCGCTCGTCGACTGGGGGATCCGCGTCGACACGGGGGAGATGCGGCTGGAGTACCGCTATCGGCCCGAGTGGTTGCTGGTCGCCGACGGGGAGCTGAGCCGCTATTCCGACGGCAACGCACGCGAGACGGCCGCGGCGTCCCTCGCGTGGGAGCCTCAGGGGAGCCGCCCCCGCGTCACCACGACACTCGACGCCCGCCTGCGCCGCTTCAACGACGATCGCGACTACGGCTACCTCGATCCGATCCACTACGACTCGCAGAGCCTGGCGGTCCGGCTCTGGGACGAGGAGACGGGAGCCCGGTTCGTCTGGCACGTCGAGGGGACCCTGGGGCGGCAGTCCTACGATTCGAACGAAGCCCAGCGGGCCGAGGTGGCGGAGCCGGAGGAGTCGCTCCACGGCGGCGAGGCCGCCCTGGGCATGACGATCGGCGCGCGGGTCCGTCTCGAGGCCTTCCACCAAAGGACCAACGACGCGCTGGAGTCGGCCCCCGGCTTCGCGATCCGCCGGAGCGGGCTCTCCCTCCGGGTGCGCTTGGGAGCGGCGGTCAGCGCCGCGCCGCGATGAAGTCGTCGATCTGGCGCTCGAGCACGTTGAGCGGCACCGAGCCGCTCGCGAGCACGGCGTCGTGGAAGGCCCGCACGTCGAAGCGCGGGCCGAGCGCCTTCTCGGCGCGCGCCCGCAGCTCGCGGATCTTGAGCTCGCCCATCTTGTAGGCCAGCGCCTGGCCGGGCCAGGAGATGTAGCGGTCGACTTCGGTCGTGATCTCGTGGCGCGAGAGCGCGGTCCGCTCGGCCATGTAGTCGATCGCGCGCTGCCGCGTCCAGCCCATCGCGTGGATCCCCGTGTCGACGACCAGCCGGCAGGCGCGCCACATCTCGTAGGTGAGGCGCCCGAAGTCGCTGTAGGGATCGGTGTAGAAGCCGGCCTCGAGCCCGAGCCGCTCGGAGTAGAGGCCCCAGCCCTCCCCGAAAGCGTCCACGTAGGTGTGGCGACGGAAGGGCGGCAGCCCTTCCAGCTCCCGCGCCAGGGCGATCTGCAGGTGATGGCCGGGCACCGCCTCGTGCAGCGTCAGGGCTTCGAGAGCATAGAGAGGCCGGCTCTCCAGCGCGTGGGTGTTCACCCAGTACGTGCCGGCGCGGGTGCCATCGGGCGGCGCGCCGACGTAGCGGCCGCTGGTGTACTTCGGCGCGAGATCGTCGGGAACCGGCTCGACGCCGTACGGCTGGCGGGGCAGTCGGCCGAAGAGCGAGGGGAGCTTCCCGTCCATCCGCTTGGCGATCCAGGAGGCCTGTTTCAGGAGCTCGTCGGGCGACTTCGCGTAGAAGCGTGGATCGGTCCTCAGGAACTCCAGGAACTCCGCGAACGAGCCCTTGAAGCCGGTCCTGCGGATCACCTCGTCCATCTCGCGCCGGATGCGCTCGGTCTCGGCGAGACCGATCCGGTGCACCTCGTCGGGCGTGGTGTCGACGGTGGTGTAGTGCCGGACCAGCCACGCGTAGTACGACTTGCCGTCCGGGAGGTCCGATGCGCCGATCGTGGCGCGCGCTCCCGGCAGGTACTCCTCGGTGAAGAAGCCGAGCAGCGCCCGATAGGCCGGCACCACGGACCCGGCGATGACCTCGCGGCCGGCGGCGCGCAGCCGCGCGTGCTCCCCGGCCGGGACGCCGGCGGGGAAGGCCTCGAACGGCTGGAAGAAAACGCTCCGCTCGGGGTCCGCCACGACGTGGGCGCGGATGGTGGCATCGTAGCCAGGGAGCGTGACGCGCGGGAGCGTGAACCCGGTCCGCAGCCCCTCGCGCAGGAAGGCGACGTGCTGCTCGAAGTACGCGGGCACGGCCCGCAGGCGGGCGAGGTAGTTCTCGTAGTCCTGCACGGTCAGGAGCGGCACCTCCTGCGGGAGC
>Ga0075418_10008996_pt1 | contig 11204 bp, 11 predicted proteins | sample SoiMetdeltSBSDD2_FD_81776 | JGI IMG/M metagenome (GOLD analysis project Ga0075418, IMG submission 81776) | Bulk soil microbial communities from a Populus tree surrounding site in Tennessee, USA - Soil MetaG P. deltoides SBSDD2 | ecosystem: Environmental > Terrestrial > Soil > Tree plantation...
CGAATGCGGGGCGAATATTGCGATTTCGGCTCGACATGAGGACGAGCTGAAGAAGGCCAAGGCGGAGATCAGCGATGGGCTGAACGTGAAGGTCGAGTACTTCGTCGCCGACATGGTCGATCGGAAGCAGGTCAAGAAGCTGGCCGCGGACGTGCTCAAGACCTTCGGCCGCTGCGACATCCTGTTTAACAATGCCGGCAGCAACAAGCCGCAGAAGCTGGTCGAGACGACCGACGAAGCGTGGGACAACATCGTCGAGCTGAACCTGACGAGCTGCGTGCTTCTGTCCCGCGAGATCGCCCCGTCGATGATCCAGAACAAGTGGGGGCGGATCATCTACACCTCGTCGATCATGGGGCTGGCCTCCAATCCGGCCCGCGGCTGCTACTCGGCCACCAAGGCGGCACTCCTCGGCCTGGCCCGTGCTCAGGCACTCGAGCTTGGGCCGTTCAACATCACCGTTAACTGCCTCGCTCCCGGACCGGTCGCCACCGATTTGCCGATGAGTATTCTTTCGGCCGAGCAGAAAAAAGTCTTCGCCGAGCGTACCGCCGTCAAACGCTGGGGCCAGACGATCGACATGGTCGGCCCGGTGTTGATGCTGGCCACTGACGCCGGCGCGTTCATTACCGGCAATGTGATCCTGGCGGACGGCGGCATATTGTGCCGGACGTTTGATTAGCGCCTCTGCGCCGCCATGATCCCCGACAGGACCATGTGCGGCACGAACTGGGCGCTGGCCGCCACAAACGGCGTCAGTTTTTTGAGGTCGCCGCCCGTCACGAACACCTCGGGCGGCTCATTCAGATCAGCCGAAAGCCGCTCGATCAGCTCGCGCACCGCGCCAACCGTCCCCCAGAACTGGCCGCTGCGCAGCGCGCCGTCCGTATTCTTCCCCAGAGCCGCCGGCGGCTCTTCCCCCTCGGCATAGACCGCCAGCGGCAGTTGATCGGTCCCGTCCGCCAGCGCCTGGGCCGCCAGGCGAAATCCAGACAGGATCGCCCCGCCGAGAAACACGCCATGATGGTTAACCAAATCGACCGTGATTGCCGTCCCCGTATCGACGACAATCGCCGGCCGCCGCGGCGAGCGCCGCTCGTTGGCCGCCACGGCTGCCGCCAGCCGATCCATGCCGACGCGCTCGGGAAAATCGACCTCAACCCGCAGCGGTAGTTTGTCGTGGGACAGTAAGTGGTAGTTGTCAAACGGCCGCTTGGTTCGCACCCAGGAGCGCAGCGCAGCTTCCCCCTCGCGGTGGACGCTGGCCACATACCACACCAGCAGATCCTTCTCACTCAATTCGCCGAACATCTCCGGAGGGGGTACCTGCCCCGTCGGCACCTGGGCGACTTTCAGCGGCATCGGGTAGTTCGGCACCTTCGGCGTGCGGGCGTCGAACCAGCCCAGCTTCACCGAGCTGTTTCCAACGTCCACGGCAATCAGGTAGGCCGGTCTGGTCATTGCTGTTTCTGCTCCGCCAGGACCGCGGCAATTCGCTGCGTGAGCTGGTTCAGTCCCTGTCCGGTGACCGCGGAAATCATTAGCACTTCTTTTCCCGTGTCGGCGGCCAGAGCACTCTGGACCTCGGCCGCACCAGGCAACTCGCATTTGCTGACGACGACAATCTCTGGCCGCTGTGCGAGTTTCTCGTCATACCGCACCAGCTCCTGGCGGATGGCCGCGTAATTCTGCACCGGATTGCTGCCGTCCATCGGCGCAGGCTCCACGAGGTGCACGAGAATGCCGGTCCGCTCGATATGCCGCAGGAACTCGTGCCCCAGCCCTGCCCCCGCGTGCGCCCCCTCAATCAGCCCTGGAATGTCGGCGAGCACGAACTGCCGATCGATATCGAGCATTACGATCCCCAAGTTGGGATGCTTCGTGGTAAATGGATAGTCGGCAATCTCCGGCCGGGCCCGCGTCAGCCGCGACAGGAGCGTGCTCTTGCCGGCATTCGGCTTACCCACCAGGCCGACGTCGGCAATCACCTTGAGTTCCAGGACGATCTCGCGTCGCTCCCCTTCGCCGCCGGGCGTGGCCTCGCGGGGGGCGCGATTCGTCGCCGACTTGAATGCCGCGTTCCCCTTGCCGCCGCTGCCGCCGCGTGCCGCCACGACCTGGTCCCCGTCGTGAACCAGGTCTTTGAGCACGAAACCCCCGTCCACGTCGCCGACGATCGTCCCCGGCGGCACTTCGATAACCAGGTCGCGGGCGCTTTTGCCAGCGCGGTTGGAACCGCTGCCGTGCTGGCCGCGGTCGGCCCGCCAGAACTTGTGATGGGCCAGCGCCGCCAGGTTATTAACCCCCTGTCTGGCGACGATGATCACGCTGCCCCCCTCGCCGCCGTCGCCGCCGTCCGGTCCGCCGTGCGGGACGTACTTCTCCCGCCGGAAGCTGACACAGCCATTGCCGCCGCGGCCTCCCTGGACTTCGATTTGGACGCGATCGACGAACATTGGGAAGGGGTCAGGGGTTAGGAATCACTGAGCGCAAAAAATGAGGACGCTCTCGAAGCCGAGAACGTCCCTTCAAATTAATCGATTCGCAGCCCGCTTGCTCAGTTCGCTTCTGTCGGCACCACGTTGACGCGGCGGCCCTCGCGGTCGAAAAGGACGGTCCCTTCGACGAGGGCAAACAGCGTGTAGTCCCTGCCGGTGCCAACGTTACGGCCCGCGTGAAACTGCGTGCCGCACTGGCGGACGATGATCGAGCCGGCGGTGACCAACTCGCCGCCAAATCGCTTGACCCCCCGCCGCTGGCCGTTGGAATCGCGGCCGTTCCGGGTTGAGCCTTGACCTTTTTTATGTGCCATGAGGCGTACCTCGAACCGTAGTGACCTTGTAACCTGCTGTCTCACTGGCAGTTAGATCACAAGCCGACCGGCAGATGAAAGTCAACCCGGCCGCTCGCGTTTTCAGTGGGAACTTACAAGGCTACCGATACAGCCAAAGATGGTCAATAGGCTTGTCGATGCCGTACAGCTTGAAGATCTTCTGCTGCTCGATCGGGTCTTCTTCCAGCCGGCAGCCGTAGCGGATTTCCTCTTCCTTCTGCTCGATCGTGTCCCCCGGCCGCCAGAAGTTGAGCTGAAGCGTTTTCTTCACGAAAGTGCGGCCGGTGCCTGGTGCGTCACCCTGTTTGTACTGGCCGGGCTGATCCTGGAACTTGTAGGCGTTCGTCAGGCCCTGCACGTAAAGCGCGAAGTAGTCGATCCGCGGATCGACGTCTTCCCAGGTTGCCACGCCCCACACGCTGCGGTCGATCCGCTCGTCGCTGAGCGGGATGTCCACCGAGCTGATCGTCAGCGAGTCGTAAAGTCGAAAATCCTCAGGCCGGCTCTGCGGCGGGAATTCGCGATCGAGAATCGGCTCGAGCGCGGCCGGAATCACGCGGTCCAAATATGCCTTGTCGTATTCCTTCGATTCCAGCACGAAATGCGGAAAAAAGCGGAGCTTCATCGGCTGCTGCGCGGTCTGCCCATCCTGTGTCGTCACCGTCTCGGTCAACTCATCGACTTCCTCGGTCTTGTACGTGATCTCTTCTATAGTGTCCTGGAACAGACGCTTCTCTTCCTTGACGGCCAGATGCCCGCCGTTGTTCTTTACCCGGTATACCAGGTACCAGATCAACTTTCGCTGCATCTTGCCGGTCGGCTGCGGCACATCGACGTAAAGCATCCGCATCGGCTTGAAGGCAAATTCCAGGTTCCAAATGCCGCGGCGTAGGGTCACGTTTTTGGCCCGATCGAATACCGTGGCCGTTTTCCCTTCGAAGTTGGGCGTGTACTCGAGGTCAGGAATGTTAGCCGGAATTTCCACGAGCGGGAGCGGCCCGGAGAACGTCTCCTCGGCGACCGGAGTGGGTGGAATGACCGTCAGGATTCCTGCTGCCAGGGGGCGCGTGCGATTTTGCGCGGCTGCCGACGCGGCCCACATGCCAATCAGTGGGAGGGCGAGCAATAGGATGAGCAGATACCGAAATCGGTGCATAAATCAACTCGTAACGAAGGACCCGGCAGCAACGCCCGGCGAGCGCAAAGGTGCAGACAAAGTTTTGTCCCCCCTCCGCTCGGCAAACTCGCTTCCCAGTATAGTTACCGAAACTGTGCAGGGTCAACAAATTGCCAGCTTGTCCGGTTATCCCCTATAACCGGCCCTATTAGCGATTCGGAGCGAGCCGGGCCACTATTCCCTTCGTCCTGGTTTGCGACCGGAGCGCCGCTTTCCAGCCAAATTGCCCCCGCCTACGATGAGTTCGATGTCTACCCCCTACCACTACGACGTAATCGTCGTCGGCGCTGGGCATGCCGGGGTCGAGGCCGCCATGGCTGCCGCCCGGATGGGTTCCCGCGTCGCCCTGCTGACGACCAACTGCGACACCGTCGCGCAGATGAGCTGTAATCCAGCCATCGGCGGGGTGGCCAAGGGGCAGATCGTCCGCGAAATCGACGCCCTCGGCGGCGTCATGGCCCGGGCCATCGATGCCACCGGTATTCAGTTCCGTCTCCTCAACCGCCGCAAGGGACCCGCGATGCACAGCCCTCGGGCACAGGCGGACAAGAAAGCGTACCAGTTCGAAGTCAAGCGGCTGGTGGAAGAGGAGCCCAACGTCGCGTTGCGGCAAGAGGTGGTGGAGGACCTGCTGGTGGAGGAGGGTTCAGGGTTCAGGGTGCAGGGTTCAGGTTTCGAGTCCAAAGTTGAAGGTCCGCAGTTCACAGTCGCCGACCACTCACCACAGGCCCGCATCCGCGGCGTTCGCGTCCGCGGCGGCGTTGAGTACCATGCCGACGCTGTCATCCTGACGACCGGGACGTTCCTCTCGGCCATCATGCACACAGGCGAAGTGAAAACGCCCGGCGGCCGCGCCGGCGAAGGAACAACGTCCGGGATCAGCGGCGCTCTGCATCAGCTTGGTTTTCGCGTCGAGCGTTTCAAGACCGGCACTCCTTGCCGACTCAATGGCCGAACGATCGACTTCAGCCGCACTGAGCTTCAGCCCGGCGACGACGATCCCGAGCCGTTTTCATTTTTGACGACCGAAGCACAGCGGCGCCAGATCGCGGCCAATCAAGTCCCTTGCCACATCACGCATACCAATCCGCAGGTCCACGAGCTGATCCGAGCCAACCTGCACCGCGCGCCGATGTATAGCGGTCAGATTCAGTCTCGCGGACCGCGCTACTGCCCGTCGATCGAAGACAAAGTCGTCCGCTTCGCCCACAAGGAAAGCCATCAACTATTTCTCGAGCCCGAGGGACGCCACACGCAGGAAGTCTACGTCAACGGCATTTCCACCAGCCTGCCCCGAGACGTGCAGGACGCCATGCTGCGACTGATTCCCGGCCTCGAGCAGGCGCAGATCATGCGCTACGGCTACGCGGTGGAATACGATTACTGCCCGCCGGATCAACTCTGGCCTTGGCTGGAGACAAAGCTGGTCAGCGGCCTGTTCTTCGCGGGCCAGATCAACGGGACGACGGGGTACGAAGAGGCCGCTGCTCAGGGACTTGTGGCCGGGGCGAGTGCCGCCTTGAAGCTTCAAGGCAAGTCCCCGCTGGTCCTTGGCCGGGAAGAGGCGTACATCGGCGTGCTGATCGACGATCTGGTGACGTGCGGCGTTGACGAGCCTTACCGCATGTTCACCAGCCGGGCAGAGTTTCGGCTGCTGCTCAGACACGACAATGCTGACCGGCGTTTGACGCCAATTGGCCGTCGGGCCGGACTGGTGGATGACAAACGTTGGCAGCGATATCAGGGCAAGGTGGCGGAAATCGAGCGGGTAATGGAACTGGTGCAGAATGCAGAGTGCAGTTTGCAGAATGGAGATTCGCCTCAAAACTTTGCCATCTGCACTCTCCACTCGGCATTGAAGCGCCCGGAGGTCACGTGGTCCGACGTGCTCGTGTACGAACCTGCGCTGGCGTCCGTCTCCCGCGATGCGGCACTACAGGTCGAATACGACATCAAGTATGCCGGCTACATCGCCCGGCAGGAGCAGCAGGTCGAGCGGATGCAGCGGCTGTCCGGCAAGGCGATACCGCCGCACTTCGATTACACGATCATCAAGCAGCTCCGTTTCGAGGCTCGCGAAAAGCTTGCCCGCATCCGCCCAATCACCCTGGCTCAGGCCAGCCGAATCAGCGGCATCACGCCGGCGGACATGGCTTTGGTCGTGGCGTATTTGGAAGGGAAGTGAGGCTTTAAAGGCCGTTCTTCGGTCTGCTACGTTCGAAATGGGTAGTCTTGAATGCCATTCGGCAAGAGCGCGGAACAGGGGCGCTTGCAAAGCTGGACCCCGTTCTACCCCGGGGCCAAAGGAGGCACTTCGATGAGATTCTTTTCTTGGGCCGGGCTCGCCTTGTTGTTGCTGGTCGGGCTTGGAGCTTTCGATGTCTATGGCCAGTGCGCCGGCGGCGGAGGAGGGGGCGGCATGCAAGGCGGAACGGGAGGATCCCCAGTCATTGTGCCCGCCGGGGGACAATTGCTGACCGGCCCCGGCTCATGGACTTTTGATGTGATCGTGCAGCAGCGGATGCAGCGCGCGCAGCAGCAGGCGTACTATGAGCAGACTCTCCGGCAGGCGAATGCGGGCCAGGCAAAGAAAGCCCGTCGCCTGGCCAGTGCTCAAAAGCGACGGGCGGCCGAACAATATCGCCGCCAGCATGAGCGGGATACGCGGATTGCGGCCGCGGGACAGTAAGCAGCCTCAGTTGCAATCGGGCCGCGGACTGGTGACTCCGCCGCCCGTTGTTTAGCGGAGCGCTACCTCGTAATACTCTAGCGCCCACTCCTGCATGTATCTCACGCGGGTCGGATCGATGAGGTAAACGATCAGCTCTGGGTTGTCGAGCGAGCCGAGGTACTGGCGGAGGAGCGGGTTGCTGTTCCAGATTTCCTCGAGCAGACCGCGGTCAGTAAGTATCGTGGCAGTGCCAGTAATGCGGACCTGGTTGTGCCCGTCGTCGAGGTAGCACAGCTCGACCTTGGGATTGGCGGCAATCTCCTGCGTTTTGTGATAGGCGCGAAGGTTGGCGACGTAGACGGTGAATTCGTCGGTTTTGACTGGCGAGACGGGGCGCAACCGGGGCTGGTCGCCGTCGATTGTCGCCAGGTGCGGAAAACGGTCGGCAGAAACAACGGCCAGCGCCAACTCGCGAACGCGGGAAGGGTCGAGCGGCGGGGGGGACGGCCTGGTCATCGGAATGCGGAATGCAGAGTGTAGAGTGCAGAATGCGGAGTCGACGTGCCGCCACTCTGCACTGTGCACTCTGCATTCAACCGTGTGCGACTACTTCAGTTCCTTGATCCTGATGTTCCTGTAATCGATCGTGTTCCCGGCAGCCGCATGGGCGTCCTGAAGTCCGATGTAGCCCTTCACCGGTTTGTCCTTGGTCTTCTCTCCGGTCGCCTGATCGTAGTCGATGCATTCGACGCCGTCGGAGACGACCTTGATTTTCGAGCCCTGGCAGGTGATTTCGAATGTATGCCATTTGCCAGCGGACTCGTCGGGCCGCTTCTTCACCGGTACGTAGGAGTACAGTGAGCCGGTGCAGTGCGACTCGTCCTGTTTGGGGTTGCTGATCTGGATCTCGTAGCCGGTGACCCAGGGTGCGTCCTCCTTTTTGGCGCGAATGAAGACGCCGCTGTTCCCCCCTTCGGAGACCTTCCATTCCAGCTTGAGCACAAAGTCGCCGTACTCCTTTTCGCTCCGCAGCCACTGGCCATTATTGCCGGCGTCAGAGTGGATCACGCCGTCCACGACCTTCCAGCCTTTGGCGTCCCCCATCAGGACCCAGCCAGAGAGATCTTTTCCGTTGAAGATGGAGGTAAAGCCTTCCTCGGGTTTGGGCTCAGCGGCATTCAGCGGGGCGACGACCAGTAACAGTGCAGCTAGAACGGGAGAGCGCATGTTGGTGATCTCCAGGAGAGTAAGGGTCGGTCCGAAGAAACTTACCCCGTCTGCGGCACCTTATCGACGACAAAAAAAACGGGTGACGGACGACCGTCACCCGCTATTTTTGGGTAGTGCCGCGTCGTCACGCAGAACTACTCGTCGGTCTTCTTTTCGTCGTCTTTCTTCTCATCTGCCTTTTTTTCTGCCGCTGGCTTGTCCCCGTCTTTCGTCTGGGGCTCATCCTTCGTTGTCGCGGGCTTTTCGCCGGACTTCGATTCGGGTTTGTCGGCGTCGGTTTTTTCTTCGGTTGGCGTTTCTGAAGCTGGCTTGTCCCCTTCTTTAGCGCCCGCCTTGGTCTCGCTCGGCGCCTCTTCTGTGGCGATGCCCGCAGCAGCGCCCTCGGTGGGAGGTCGATCCCCCTTCCCGCCTTTCCCCTTACCACCTTTTCCCCCTTTGCCACCGGGCCCCCCGCCTTTGCCACCGGGCCCCCCGCCTTTGCCACCGGGCCCCCCGCCTGTGCCGGTCTTGCCCTCCGCAGTCGCCTTGGCCACGCCCTCCGGCTCCTCGTATGCCAGCGGCGGACGTTCATATCCGGGGAGTGATTCGGCCGGTGCGGGGCTATTGACGTAGTGGGTGCTGTAGCGGAAGTTCGCCTCGTTGCCCAGATAGACGACCGACATGTAATGCCGGCTGAGCGGGACATATCCCCACCAGCGGTAGACCTCGATCATGTAACCGTCCCCCTTGACGGTCTTCGCTGGCGACTTGTTGAGAATTCGCTGGACGTCGGCGCTGTCGAGCAGGCTGTCAGCCAGTTGCTTGTCTCTCTCGGCGGCAGACACGTTTTTCGTGAAGCCGACCGAATTATTTTTTTCCGCTGCGCTCTTGAGAGTCCGATCAGCCGCCTCCACCCCCGGTTTGGCAACGAACCAGTCAAAGCCAAGCGCTCCCACGAGGATGGCCAGAATCGCAAGCAGCACCACCAACCTGACTGGGCTGGCTTTCGCGCCAGCTGGGGCTGGATTATGCCCGCCATGAGGATCGCCCATAATCAACCTCCGCTTCCCGAATACCGGGGATAAGAACCAGGAACAGTCGCACGTGGCCGAAAGGCCGACTCCCGCCAGGAACAGAGTCTACGACCACGCTCAGGCGATTTCCAGCCCTTGCGGCGGCAAAAAAGTGGCTGTTTAGCAACACAAACCCGAAGCGTCAGTGAGGCACGTCTGAAAGGGGCCGATTTCCCTCGCTGACGCGACTGTCTGCTGCGATGCCGGTTGCTCCGCCCGCGGCTGGGGCGCGATAATCGCATCATGCGCGCTCAACAAGTTCTCGAAACCTGCCTGTGCGTGGACGACCTGGATCAGGCCGAGCGCTTCTATCGCGACGCTCTGGGGTTGGAACTGCACGACCGGCAGGAGGGGCGGCACGTATTTTTTCGCTGCGGGCAGCAGATGTTCCTGCTCTTCGACGCGCGGGCCAGCAGCCAGCCCGACGGAAAAATCCCGCCCCACGGCACCACCGGCCCGGGACATGTCTGTTTTGCGGCCCAAGAACACGAATTGCCGTTGTGGCAGGCGCACCTGACTTCCCGCGGCATCGCCATCGAAGCGATTGTCGAGTGGCCCGGCGGCGGCCACTCTCTTTACTTCCGCGACCCGGCCGGCAATTGTCTGGAAATTGCCACACCGCGAATTTGGGGACTGCCCGAGGCGGTTTGACCAGGGCTGTATACGTCGGGACGACGAAAGGAGCTGACGCTATCCTTTTCGCTGCGGCTGGGCGATTGCCATTGGGGTGATGCCGCACCACAATGAGTAACTCCTCTGTGATGCTGGCCACTTGCTATCGCGGGGGTTCGCACATGAAGTCGGCCAATGAATTCTGGCTGTGCTTGCATGCGCTCTATCGCGCGTATGAAGCCGAGGGCGGCAGTCCCCCCGAGCGTGCCGAGGCGATACTAGCGCAATTCCTCAAGATGCCGTCGATCGCTCGGCGGGAGGCCCTGGAGAGCTTCTGGCCGCTCGTGCAGAATTTCCCCGACGTCTATCAAAGTGTTGTGGCAGCCCACAGTCGGACGGAATCGACTGACTTGCATGAAGAGTTGCACGATCGGAGGTCGAGGCGCCCGCGCTGACGCAGGCGCTTTCGGTGTATTGGTCGCAGCCTATTGCGGCGCCTTGGTTTTCCGCTTCCCTTTCTTTCCCTTGACCTTGGCCGGCGAGTTTTCGGACCCCTGTGAGGTGCGCAGCGGGGAGGCGACGAGGCCGATTTCTTGCAGCCGCTTCTCCACGCGGGCCTTGTCGAGCCCAGTAAGCTGCGGCACCGCCAACTCGTACCAATGGTGCGTACGGACAAGCGCGGCTGGAACCAGCTCCTTGTCGCTTGTCCTGACACTTTCGGCCAGGGCATACCAGGCGTCGCCGGCTTTCAGCGTCGCGAGCGGGTCTCGTTGCTTGGCGTCCTGGTCGGCGTGAGCGGCCGCGGCATAGGGCTCTTTTCCGCAAAGAGCTAGATGGGGCACACCCTGCTCGAAATCGGCGACGGCGAAACAGAGAAATTTTCCCACGATCAGATTGGCCGCCGGGTCGCTTGCGTCAAGCGCCAGTTTTTGGCGGGCCTGCTCGACCGCGTGGAATTCGTCCTTTAGCCGCGTCAGATCGGCCCGCCTTTGCACGATCGCCCGCCGCAGATTCACGTCGCCAGTGCGGGCCGAGGCCTTCACTGCCAGCTTTGCGAATTCTTCCGCCGCGGCGAACTCTTCCTCTGCCACGGACTGATTGATCAGCGTCAATACGGCGGCTGCAAGCTGGTCCCGCCTTTCCACTGGAAGCGGTACATCGGACATGGCCGTCAAGGTTGCCAGTTGCAGCTCCCGCAAGTCGTTGCCAAATTCTTCCGCCAGCGTCGAGATTGTGGCCAGCGCCTGGTCCACGTCCCCCGCTGCGGCCTGCATCTTTCGCGCCTCGTCGAGCAAAACAAATCTGGCGGCGCTGTCGCCGCTGGTCTCGCTGGCAACCTGGAACATTTTTTGGGCCAGCGCCAGCTTGTCCTCCGGTTTGCTTGCCTGCCTGGCTTCAACGCCAAATATCTCGTTGATTCTGCCCCGCGCGCTTTCGATCTCGGCAGCCGACGGCGGCGCGGCTGCCAGTGGCTGCGACTCGACCGGCGTGTTTTTTTCGGCAGGCGCCGGTGCCGCCTGCGCGGGATTGGGCGCCGGCGTCACCGACGCGGGAAAGTCGGAATTGCCGCCGGCGGTCGGAGAAGGCTCAGGCGATGGCAGATTCGCGCCGCGCGGCTCGCCGGCCGGC
>Ga0075418_10008998_pt1 | contig 11202 bp, 13 predicted proteins | sample SoiMetdeltSBSDD2_FD_81776 | JGI IMG/M metagenome (GOLD analysis project Ga0075418, IMG submission 81776) | Bulk soil microbial communities from a Populus tree surrounding site in Tennessee, USA - Soil MetaG P. deltoides SBSDD2 | ecosystem: Environmental > Terrestrial > Soil > Tree plantation...
GCAGCCCGGGTCAACTGTTCTACGTATTGCTGCAACAAGCCGTTAGGGAAGAACCAGCCCCGTACCGCACCCTCATTCGATCCAGGGCAAACCACAATAGGTAGTGGTCGGTGGAGTTAAGTGGATAACTCTAACATCTGTCCTCTATGGCAGCTTCTCCGCCCGTGCGGCCATACGCAAGTGGTCTGCGTTCAGGGCCGGAACGTAGGACATGTAACCTGTCCTGTCACATGCCCCCTGTCCCTTATCCCCTGGCTCCCGGCCTGCCTCTTGAGGGAATAGGCCAAGGGGGGCATCGTTTTTTCCACTTACGTCGCTGCCACCAGCAGGAGCTTCAGTCGAATCACCATCAGCCGTGCGACTTGCAGTGTCCAAGCGCTGCGGCCACCTGCCGCAAGTCGAGCCAGACGGAATGTCTGAAGGGAATAACCTAACCGGGGGGGCGCGCCGAGGAGAGTTGGCATGCCTCCCACTTTGGACGTTGGAACCTGTGCCTTCACCGATTTGAGAAAGATCAACCACCGCGCAGCAGCGAAGCTGCCGAAACGACATCGCCGGCGCTCGGTCAGGGGTCAATGCAAGTGATGTGCCATATTGTACACTACTCGCCTCGTCCCGTCAACGGTCCGACCTTCCTGCTTCTGACTCCTGAAATGAGGGGGCAGGTGGAGGAAGGGGGAACATTCACCGCGGCGTGACAGCTGGGATGGGGCGTGCTCCGGCAGCGGCGGCCCTCGCAATAGGTCCCTGGCGGCGTTATTGGGATCGAACGTCGGTCGTCGCTTTAGACTGGCACCTGTCCAAGTTCGCAGCGTGCTTCAGCACGCTGCGGATTGTCAGCCGCCGGCTTCAGTCGGGGGGGGAGTGGGGGGACGAGCACGCCCACCACATTTTTTCTGCCGGCTCTAGCCGGCCGCGACGACGGCATAAGCGGCTAAATCCGCGGACAAAAGCCGGCTTGAAGCCGGCTGTGCGAAACGATCCTCGCCCGCAAGCGCCCGGGCTCAAGCCCGGGCCTGACGCGAGCAAGCCGGCTGAAGCGCGTAGGGTAGCTGTGCCGCCGCGACACGCAACAACGTTGCTCCGCCCGGCGCTGAATTGTTCCCCTCCCGCACCCGCCCCTAGTTCCCGAGAGGGCGCGTGGATTGGAGACAGTGGCCAGAAGCCAGGAGCCATGAGTCAGGACAGGTTGTAAACCTGTCCTACGGCAGGGCGAAACTTGTCCGGAGGCTGCGGGGGTGCGAAAATGGACCAACGAAGACGCCAGTCCACGGGGATAAACCCCGTGGCTCGCTGAGGATACCCGTGGCTCGCTGAGAATGAACCCAGTGGCTCGCTGAGGCGTCCCTTGGGGACCGAGGAGTCATTTGCCAATGAAATCTTCTGTCGCCGAAGCAGTCCCCGGCGCCGACGAATCGCTCAGCGAGCGCGAAAAGACGCGCACAGGCGCCGCGAGTCGCCCCAAGCGGCAGCCGCCGTATGCGGTCATCTTGCACAACGACGACGTCAACACGTTCGAGTTCGTAGTCGGCGTGCTGCGGAAAGTATTCCATTACGGGATGACCAAGGCGTTCACGCTGACGCTCAAGGCGCACGCGACCGGCCGCAGCGTCGTCTGGTCTGGCGCCCTTGAAGTGGCCGAGCTGAAGGCGGATCAGGTCCGCTCATGCGGCGCCGATCCGACGCGGGCTGCGGACGGCGCGCTTACCTTGCGTGTCACCGTCGAGCCGCTCCCCGGTTGATCCCCCGCGGCAATTCGGCTGGCTACTGCTTGCGCCGCTCCTTGGCAAAGCGGATGAGACAGCCCACCGGCGGCGTCTCCTGCACCGCGGGAGTTTTTCCCGCCAGCACGGCCGCGACGGCATCCGACACGTACTTTTGCTTCACGTTCTGGCCATCCGGGCTGTCGTCGATGGCTCCCATGTAGACCACGTTTCGATCTTTGTCGAGCACGAAGAACTCGGGCGTCCGCCGAGCGCCCAAAGCATTGGCCAGCGACGACTTCTCGTCGTCCTGCAAATAGTCGAACTCGAACTTCTTCTCTTTGGCCCGCTTGGTCATCGCCTCCAGCGTGTCGTCTTTGTAGACGTTGGAGCAGACGGCCACCAGCGCCCCTTTGCCGCCGCTCGCCAGCTCCTTGTGCAGCGCGATCAGGCGATCCTCCACATCGACGGCATACGGGCAACTGTTGCACGTGAAGACCACGACCACAACTTCTTTGTCCTTGAGGTCGGCCAGCGAGTGTTTTTTGCCGTCGGTTCCCGGCAGGTCCTTCCAGGCGGGAGCCGAGTCGCCGATGTTGAGCCCCTTGTTGTATTTGCCGGCCCAGATGGCAGGCACAGCTCCAATTGTCAGCGCCATTGCTGCCGCCAGAACGATCCATGGTCGATGCATTGCGAAGGTCCCTTGCGGTCATTTCGTGCTACGATGGTTTAGCGCGCTACTGAATTATAGCAGGCGATTAAGCTGGCCTTGGCTGAAGGGGTCGGGAGTCGTTTTCGGCCGACGGTTCTGCGGCCCCCGTATTCCTTTGCCCGAAAACGACTCCCGACCCTGTCCTGATTCATGTCCGTGCCCAGCGTTCTGATCACCGCTTTCGAGCCCTACGACCGCTGGAGCGAAAACTCCAGTTGGGAGGCGCTGGTTGCGCTCACAAAAGAGCTTCCTCCATCTCCGAAGATCGTTACGCGCCGCTATCCGGTCGATTTTTTCGCTGCCCGCGCCAAGCTCGAAGAGGACCTGGCGGCCGACTACGACTACGCGCTGCTGCTCGGCCAGGCGCCGGGCATTTGCCGCGTCCATCTGGAGGCAATCGGCATCAATGTCGGCGGCCACTCGTCGCAGTCGCCCGACGAATTTCAGCCGCTAGTCGAAAACGGCCCCGCCGCCTATCGCACCCGATTGCCGCTGGATCAGTGGGCGGCCGCGGTCCGCCAGGCGGGCATTCCCTGCCAGGTCTCGTACCACGCCGGCACTTACTTGTGCAACGCCGTGCTGTACCTGACGCACCATATCGCCCAGCAGCGGCGGCTGAAGACGCGGGCCACGTTCATCCATCTGCCGCTCTGTCCGTCGCAGGTTGTCGGCCAGCGGCAGGACATGCCGAGCATGACCAATCACGATGCGGCACAGGCCATCCGGATCATCCTCGCGCAGCTCGCTCAGCCGGGCTGGCTGTTTTGATTGCGGATTGCAGATTGCGGAATGAAGATCGCCGTATTTGGAGCTATTCTCCCTCCACCGCCGCTTCCAGCAGCTCGACGATCTGCTCGACTTCTGCCGGATCGTTAAACACGCGTTTGGCGACCTTGATCCGCTCCTTGATGTAGTCGGTAATGAACTCCTTGGCGATGTCGGGATGGTTCTTGCGCATGTCGTCGAACATCTCCTGCTCGAAGTCCGCCAGAATAAGCTGATCGTTCTCGTCGAGCGACGGCGATTTCTCCGGCGGCTTGCGGGGCTTGGCGTTCATCCTGGCCAGCTTGCGGCGGGCGTAGTCGAGTGCCGACAGTCCGTAATGGTCGATCAAGGTGGAATCGGCGCCGGCCTTGAGCAGCGACCGCACGATGGCCGCACTGGGCGTGGAGCTGCGAATGTTGACGATCAGCGGAGTGCGCCCCTTTTTGGTGGTGCAATTGGGATCGATTCCCCAGTCAAGCCGCTCCTGCACCTGCTCGGGGTCCCCCTTGCGGCAAGCGTTTCGCAATAGCCACTCGAAACGACGCTTGTGTTTCGGGTCGCGGGCCATCTCGCGGAAGTCGGTCATGGAGGCACCTGTTTCGGGCAAAAGTTCACATTAGAAGCGATGGCAATACGTCAGTTTAGATGCACGCGCCGCCAGATGCGACTCGCATACTTGTCCGCCGCACCGGCACGGGTAGGATGGACGGCAGCCGCCGCGAGGCTCGTATGCCGACGCTTTCCGAATTGACGTTCGACTACCTCCGCCGCCATTGGTCGCACCAATTGCTCATCGCGGAAGCGGCAATCCGGCTTGATGTGCCGCTGGAGTGGTACGTCCCCAAAGAGCGCCGACGCGAGTTCTGGGACGAGCATGAGCGGCAGCTTGGCCTGCGAATGCCGGAACTGCATTTGACGCCGCTGATGGAGCAAGCCGGCTGGTGTCTCTCAGGAGCCGCGGCAGTCCGGGGGCTCGTCCTGGGTCTGCTGCTGGCGGTCAAATGGATCGCGCTTCCGCTGGCGATCGTGTCGTTCCTGCTGACGGCGAATGGTTATTTCCGCTGGACGCGGCGGTGGGCCACCGAGCACCCGGAAATCCAGACGTTTGGCGATTTGTCGCGGTGGATCCTGGCGCGTAACGTAAAGCATTTTCGCCGCAAGTTCGGCATCAAGCCCAACCGCGACGAGATTTTCGCGGCCGTGAAGGCAGTTCTGGTCGAATCACTGGGTGTCGAGCCGCGCGAGGTGACGATGGACGCGCGGTTTGTCGATATCCTCGGGTGCTGACGTTTTCTGCCTACGCCCTCCGCGCCTTCTTCACGCCCACATAGGCCATGTGCGCCTTGAGGCACGTCTGACGAAAGGCTTCCGGCCTGGAGACGCCCGGGAGGCGAAATGTTTCAACCGATCCTTGCCGGAACACAAGGTCGCCGGCGTCGTACCAAGACTGGCCGGGACGCACGTCGGTCTCGATCGTGTCGAACCGGTCCAGATCGACGTACGTCTCTGGTGCGCCGGTCAGCCCGCGCTCGACGATGATGCGGCGGTTGGTGAGGCGATACCGGGTGCCGATGACGGGCGCAACCCGCATGAAGTACAGCACCAGAGCCACGGGGATGAAGAGCAGCGCCAGCAGGTTGCCCACTCGAAAGATATAAACGTCCGGCCAGCGGCGGGCGTATTGGCGGCCCAGCCAGCGGCCGACGCCGTACAAGGCCACCGACGGCCAGACCGTCATCACCGTCATTTCCTTCGTCTCGGCAGGGGACACGCCGGCAATGGGCTGAGGCATGGCGGGGGCTTCAAGGCTGGTTGCAGACACGCAATCCCTCCCAAGGCGGCTTTGGCTCAAGGGAGTGAGAATAGCAAACGGGAAGCGATCGTTCCAGGGCCGAAGTTGGCCTATAGCAATTCCCGAATCGGCTCGCCGCTGGAAAGAATGGGCACCGGCCGGCCAGAATGGTCCAAAAACTCGCGGCGGTAGTCCACGCCCAAATGCCGATAGATCGTCGCCAGCATGTCCTGCGGCGTCAGGGGCCGGTTCTGCGGGTATTCGCCTCGCGAATTGGTCGCGCCGACCACCTGCCCCATCTTCAGGCCGCCCCCGCTGACCAGCGCCGTCATCGCATCCGGCCAGTGATCGCGGCCCAGCTTGCCGCTATTGGTCGTCAGTCGCGGCGTGCGGCCGAATTCGCCCATGGCAACCACGAGAATCTTTTTGTCGAGTCCTCGCTCATGAATGTCCTCAATGAGTGCCGACAGGGCCGAGTCGAGAAACTCGGCCCGCCAGCGCATCCCCTCGGCCAGGTCCCATCCAGGCTGGGCGTTGGCGTGGTCGTCCCAACTGAAGTAGATCGGCCTGCCCATCTGGGGCGCTAGTGCGTCGATGGTGATCACCGCCGCGCCAGCCTCGGCCAGCCGCCGCGCCAGGAGGCAGCTTTGCCCCCACAGGTGCCGGCCGTACCGGTCGCGCGTTTTGGCCTCTTCCTTATCGATGGCGAACGCTTTGGCGATCTGCGGGTTGGTCAGCATCTGGAACGCCGAAGAGCGGAGCTGATCGACGCCGTCCATCGCGCCGCTCTTGTCCAGCTCGCGCCGCATGCGGTCAAAGCCGCTGAGCAGCTCGCGGCGGCCCTGAAAATGCTCGGGCTTCACGCCGCCCGCCAGGGCGAGGTTCGGCGGCACATAGTTCTCCGCTGCCGGATTGCCCGCGGCAAAACCCTTCCAACCGACGCCCAAATAGGCTGGCCGGGTCATGAACGGCTGATTCGGAATGCCGACGTACCCCGGCAAACCGTCGCCGCGCAGGCCGCGGACGTTGGCGGCAATCATGCCGAAATCGGGATGGCTGGAGAGTGCGGTCGAAGTCGGGTCGGCCATGGGCGGCGTCTTGCCCGTGAGCACCTCGATGCTGCCGTCGTTGTGGCTGGACATCTGGTGGTGCAGCGAGCGGACGAGCGAAAACCGCCTGGCCTGTTTCGCCTGGAGCGGAAACAGTTCGCAGATGTCCATCCCCGGCACTTCGGTCTTGATCGGCCGGAACGGCCCCCGGTACTCGACCGGGGCCTCGGGCTTCATGTCGTACGTTTCGAACTGGCTCGGCCCACCCCACATCCAAAACAGAATCACCGACGAGTCAGCCGGTTTGTCCGCCGCCAGGCCGCCAGCGGCCAGCAGATGATTCAGTCCCAGCCCGCCGAGGGCCAGCGTACCGACGCGCAGAAAGTCGCGGCGGCGCAAGGGTCCAGGACAAATCATCGCGGCACAGTCCGTGGTGAATGGGATTCGTATGCTACCGCTCACAAGGATACTGATATCCGACATATATTGATAGACATTAATGGATACTCAAGGTGAAGATCGGCCCCGTTCGTATTGGACAGCGTTGTCAAATGCGCCCGCGCAGCGAAGTCCATTTCCTTCGGACCCTGCGGGCGCGCATCGATAATGCTGTCGTCTCGGCCCAGCCGGCATTTTGGAGTTTTTGTAATCCGCACTTCACTTTTCCACTGATAGGTATAAAAATCCAACGTCCGCTGCGATCAGTCGCTGCAAGCTGGCCACTCTTCCTCGTCGTCTGCTGCTCGATTCAAGCCCGCCCCGACAGACTGTCGCGCGCTTTCTTCCCTCTTCCGCGGTCGTTAAGACCGGATTGAGCACAAATATGGATTGGTTTGCCGGCGGCTCGCGCCTGCGCCGAGCCAACATGGGGGCCTCTCGCAAGCTTCATCTGGAAACTCTGGAAAATCGCAGCCTGCTGGCGTCACTCGCCAGCAACATCGAGCCCGCCCTGCCGCCGACAGTAGGCATCGCCGGCGCGACGTTCGTCTCCAAGCAAGCGCCGCTGCGACAAGCTGCCGCGGCGCTGCTCACCGATGACCGCTTCGAACCCAACGACAGCCGCAGTGCCGCGTGGAACCTGGGAACGATCTCGGCGACTACGACGTACAGCGGGCTCGTCATGGCGGACAGCCACGACTGGTATCGCTTCTATTTGCCGGCGACCGGCACCGTCGATGATTCCGTCGTGCTGAACTTTCTCAACGCCCAGGGGGATCTCGACCTGCGGCTGTACAATGCCTACGGCACCCGGCTACGCACGTCGGCCACCATCAATAACGGCGAACGGATTTCTTTGAGCGGCCTGGCCCGCGGCACCTACTACATCGACGCCTACGGCTATCTCGGCGCGCAGAATCCGAACTACTCCCTGACGATTAACCGGCGAATGCCGCTGGTGGACGACGCCTACGAGGAAAACGACACGCGTTTGGCGGCCCGCGATCTAGGGACACTCACGGATGTGAAGTTGATCTCGAATCTGGTTATGGCCGACAGCAGCGACTGGTATAGTTTCACAATGAACGGCGCCGGCACGAGCGCCGACTATGTGGCCATGAGCTTTCTGCACTCGCAGGGGGATTTGGACCTGGCGCTGTACAATTCGGCCGGCACTCGGCTGCGGCTTTCGGAAAGCGCCACGAATGCCGAGCGCATTTCGCTCTCGGGACTGGCGGCCGGAACGTACTATGTGCGGGTCTACGGCTACCTCGGCGCCACCAATCCCAGCTACTCACTGGAAATCGATCCGGCGGCAGCGACCGCAACTCCGCCTCCGCCGCCCCCTAGCGGCGACAGCGCGTTTGACATTCAGTTTGTGTTCAGCGGCCTCTCGACCAGCCAGCGAGCGTACTTCGAACAGGCGGCGGCCAAATGGGAGTCGGTGATCGTCGGCGATTTGCCGGCGGCGAGCTACTTTGGACAGACGGTCGATGACATCCTGATCGAAGCCAGTGCCGTCTATATCGACGGCATCAGTGGCATTCTCGGGCAAGCCGGACCCGACCGGGTCCGCAGCGGGTCGCTGCTCCCCTATCACGGCGTCATGGAGTTCGACTCGGCCGACGTGGCAGACATGATTGCCGACGGGACGTTCCTGGGAGTCATCCTGCACGAAATGGGGCACGTGCTGGGGATTGGCACGATCTGGGAGAACAAGGGGCTGCTCGTGGGCGCGGGGACAACGAACCCGCGGTTCATCGGCTCGCAGGCAGTGGCCGCCTACAACTCGATCTTCGGCACCAGCGCCACTGGCGTCCCCGTGGAGAACACGGGCGGGGCCGGCACGCGCGATTCGCACTGGCGCGAGTCCGTATTCCGCACCGAGCTGATGACCGGCTGGGTCGGGCCAGGGAGCGATATGCCGCTGAGCCGCGTGACGGTCGGCTCGCTGGCCGATCTGGGCTACACGGTGAATATAGCGGCGGCGGATCCGTTTGTGCCGCCGTCGTCGCTGTTGTCGGTGAGCACCACCGCAAGCAGCGGCTCGACGAGCGCGTCGGTGCGCATGGACGATCGCGTGTTTGCGGACTGGATGCCCGCCGCCCGGCAACGGCGCCAAGAGCGGTGGCAATCGGGCCTGGGCCGGTCGGACCTGGCCAGTGAATTGGAACTGCAAGGCCGGCGGCGCTTCGAGGCCGCGGTGGATGAGTTGTTTGCGGACGAACTATTTTCGGCGCGGTCGTAGCACACACTCACGAGTAGCAGGGCAACGGGGTCGGGAGTCGTTTCGGGCCAATCGACTTCGGTGATGGAGCGACGTCGGCCCGAAACGACTCCCGACCCCTTCGCGCGGCAGCCACAATTCGCCGTCAGGTCAAGAAATCATCCACGTCATAGCGCGGCAGGACCGCCACGAAAGTAGTGCCTTGACCATTGTCGGAGTGCGCAGTCAGCGTTCCTCCGCTTTGTTCCAGGAGCATTTTCACGACGTTCAAGCCCACTCCCAATCCCGCGGCGCGGGCCGGAGCAGAGCGGTGGAATACTTCCGTCATTTCGTCCTGTTCATCCGACGGCATTCCCATGCCATTGTCCGCCACGCGCAGCTCGTAATCGCAATCGATCGCGCGTAGTCCGACGGTCACTCGCGTCTCACCTTTGCGGCCATCGCGGAATTTGAGGGCATTGGACAGAAGACTATCCACAATGTGTCGAAATCTCGCGGGAAACCATTCGATATGCTCGCAATTCAGCTCCAGTCGCAAGGCGACGTCCGGGGCGCTGAGCACTCGTTGTTGCCAGCGGAATACCTGCTCGATGAGTGGCCGAACCGCGATGGCAACGACCTGATCGTGAGCGGGATGATAACCGGTTTGTTCGCGCAAGTCTTGCAGCACTGCCGCCAGGTGGCTTGTGATCTGCTCGATTTCCGTCAGCCGACTTGCCAGGCCATCGGGTTGGGACTCCGTACTGCTACACAGAGTGTGAATTCGCTTCGTGGCTTCGCGGGCCTCCTGCTGAAGAAACTGGTAGTGTTTTCGCAGGCGGTCCACCTCCAATTCCAGGTCGGCTACATACGCAACCAGGACATGGGTGTGGGCATTTTCGTTCTTCTGCACGCGCGATACTGACATAGGGGATTCTGTTCTTTCAGAAGCTCGTTTAAACCGGTTCGGACAGCAACTTCACTTCGGGGATCGAGGAGAGCAATCGCACGAAGCCTGGTCCCGACGACTGCGAACTATAGGGCAGATCGAAGGTGCAACTGACACTGTCTCCCACCTCGCGGATCGGTTCGCTGCTCTTGAAGACGAATGATTGGCTGAGCCGACTGAGAAGCCAGTGGGCGTTCTCACTTCCTTCCACGCGCAGGCGACAGGCGCCGCTGAGCGATCGTATCCAGACCCGAAACGTCGTCATTGATATCTCTTAAACGGGAAGCGAGCGACTACGCCTCGCCTCCCACGTCGAATTGCCGCTTCTCCCGGTGGGCGGGCGACTGCTTGAGCGAGATGAGCCTGACATCCACCTCCACCACTTTCCCGGCCAGCGGATGGTTCCCATCGACCACGACCGAGGCTCGGTTGACCCGCACGACTGTGACTCGCCAGCGACGCCCGTGCGCATCAACGGTTGCCAGCCGCTTGCCCGGGTGCAGATCGAGGTGCTGGGGAAATTTCTTCCGCGGGACCTTTTTGATCAACTGTTGTCGTACGACGCCGTAGGCGTCTTGAGGTTGAAGGATCAGGTGTTTCTGCTCACCCGGAGACATACCGACGACACCCAGGCTGAGTCCCGATATTACGTCGCCGCTGCCCACCGTGAATTCGAGGAGCTTTCCACTGGGATCCTTGTCCGGACTTCCAGGCGGAAAATACCGCACTCGCACTCGGTCGCCTGCTTTCGCTACTTTCATGGCCATGTCCCTTATGCCGCACGGCGTTGTTCGCGCTCGCGGATGTGCGTCACTACTTTTACCGTCGCTGTTCGCAGGTAAGGCGCGTTTTCCAGGGTGTACTCGAGCTGCTGTCCGCGGCGCAAATCGTCGAAACCGTGCAGGCCGGCCACCATGTCGTGGGGAAAGTACACTTCCCGTCCTGCTTCGTCCTCGATGATGCCGTAACCTTTGTCGTTGTGGCTCGGCACCAGTCTCGTGTTGGGTGCATACGTCGCCTGCGACAAATGGATCAGTTTTTTGATTATGCCGATGGGCATGATTTGTTTCCTTCCGGCCATGGCGGCCGGCGCACGATCGATTACGGTTCAATCTACTTCACCTGGTTCGTTTCGGAATCATCGGGGTTTTTCTCGCCGCCCGTCACGTTCTCCGTCAGCTCGGCAGCTTTCTTCTTGACTGCCTCGGCATCCTCCTGCATCTTGTCCCCGTCCACAGTCAAGTTGACGTTGACCTTGTTGCCCTTGTCGGCGTCGGGACTCGACAGGGCGAACCAGCCCCGGTAGAAGCCCACGCCGATCACGAGCAGCACCAGCACGATCAGCACCGCAAGCAGCTTTTTCATAATTCAACTCCTTCTTTTTTTCACGGTTAAGCCCCCGCCAGGACCATGGAACCGGACTCCGGCTGCGCCTGCTTCTCGGGCGACGGCAAGCGGGGCTGAGTCAGCAGGCGGATCTGTTGTTGCGCGTCCGCCAGCGTCGCCACCACGATGGCGTCACAACCGATGCGCTCCTTCGCCTTGGTCAGGTCCCCTTGTGCGTCCCACAAGCCCACGACCAGCTTTA
>Ga0075418_10009000_pt1 | contig 11202 bp, 5 predicted proteins | sample SoiMetdeltSBSDD2_FD_81776 | JGI IMG/M metagenome (GOLD analysis project Ga0075418, IMG submission 81776) | Bulk soil microbial communities from a Populus tree surrounding site in Tennessee, USA - Soil MetaG P. deltoides SBSDD2 | ecosystem: Environmental > Terrestrial > Soil > Tree plantation...
CCTGCTCGTCGGCTTCCGCGTGCCGGTCGACGGTGGCGTTGAGTGTCCGTAGGGCACGGGCGCGCTCCTCCTGGAGGCGGCGCGCGAGGTGACGGCGTTGCGTCGCAGTAAGCGGCATCGAAGTCTCCTTTATTTATTCCATTCATGCATATCTCCGGCCGCGAGACAATCGAGCGGGACCAGGCGAGCGACGCGTACCACGAAACCGTCGAGGCGCTCGCCGCGGAGCTGGGCACGGACGTTCGGCGCGGCCTGACCGACGACGACGCTCGATCGCGGCTCGAGCGCTATGGACCTAACGAGCTCGCGTCCGAGCCACCTGTCGCGGCCTGGCGTCGGTTCCTCGCCCAGTTTCAGGACGTGCTGGTCGTCCTGCTGCTCATCGCGACTGCGATCTCGGGCGTGCTCTGGATTTATGAGCGCGACACGAGCCTGCCGTACGAGGCGATCGCGATCTTCGCCGTCGTGCTGCTCAACGCCACACTCGGCTACATCCAGGAGTCCCGCGCGGAGGCAGCGGTTGCGGCACTGCGGGCCCTGTCGGCGGCCGAAGCGGCGGTCATTCGCGGCGGTCAGCGAAAGCGCGTTCCCGCGGCGGACCTCGTGCCCGGTGATCTGATCCTCATCGAGGAGGGCGACACGATCCCTGCCGACGGACGGCTGGTCGAGTCAACTGCACTCCAGACGGCCGAGGCGTCACTCACGGGCGAGAGCCTTCCGGTCTCGAAGGACACCGACCCGATCGAGGGCGACGTCGCCCTCGGCGATCGCGCGAACATGGTCTTCAGCAGCACCGCGGCGACGTATGGGCGTGGGACGGCCGTAGTGACGGCGACCGGGATGCAGACGGAGGTTGGACGCATCGCCGGCCTGCTCGGAGAAACTCGCGACGAGGACACACCGCTGCAGCGTGAGCTCGATCGCACCGGGAAGCTGCTCGGGCTCGTCGTCATCGGCATCGCCATCGTGATGATCACGACGATCATTCTCGTCGATCACGTGCGCGGGTTCCGCGCGATCGTGGACGTGCTCATCCTCGGGGTGGCGCTCGCGGTCGCCGCCGTACCAGAGGGATTGCCGGCCGTCGTCACGGCCGTGCTCTCGATAGGCGTGCAGCGCATGGCGCGGCGCAACGCCATCGTCCGGCACCTCGCGGCAGTCGAGACGCTCGGTTCGGCCAGCGTGATCGCGTCGGACAAGACGGGTACGCTCACGAAGAACGAGATGACCGTGCGGGTGGTCGTCACGTCCAGCGGGCGCGTGACGTTCAGTGGATCTGGCTACGCGCCTAACGGGTTCGCGACCCGCGACGGCGGCGGAGCCCTCGACGGTGACCTGCGCGTGGAGGTCGAGCGGGCGCTCGCCGCCGCGGACCGGGCGAACAACGCAGACGTGCACGAGCAGGACGGCCGATGGGTCGTGGAGGGCGATCCCACCGAGGGCGCGCTCATCGTCGCCGCGCGAAAGTGCGGAATCCAGGGCGCGGTGCTCGACACGCGGCTTCCGCGCGTCGGGGAAGTTCCGTTCTCGTCCGAGCGAAAGCTCATGAGCACCGTGCATCGGGACACCGAGCGCGACGACCGTCTCGTGGTGTTTGTGAAGGGCGCGCCGGATGTGCTGATCGCCCGTTGCACGCGCGAACTGGTGGGCGAGGACCCTCGCCCTCTAACCCCGGAGCGTCGGGCCGAGATTCGCCGAACGAACGAGGAGCTGGCCGACCAGGCGCTCCGCACGCTCGGCGTCGCCATTCGACAGCTGCCGAACGACGATGGCGTGCCGCGACGCGGTGGAGTCGACCCGTCGATCGAGAACGACCTCGCGTTCGCTGGATTGATCGGCATGATCGACCCGCCGCGACCCGAGGCCGCGGACGCAGTCGCGCGAGCCAAGGGGGCCGGCATCCGGCCCATCATGATCACCGGCGACCATCCGCGAACCGCGGCCGTCATCGCCCGCGAGCTCGGGATCACCGCCGATGCACGCGCTGCCGCCGGCGCGGAGCTCGAGCAGCTGAACGATGACGCCCTCGAGCGAACAGCTGCAGACGTGTCCGTCTACGCCCGCGTCAACCCGGAGCACAAGCTGCGAATCGTCAGAGCGCTTCAGCGTCGTGGCTCCATCGTGGCCATGACAGGCGACGGCGTGAACGACGCGCCGGCGCTCAAGGCCGCCGACATCGGCGTCGCCATGGGCATCACCGGCACGGACGTGTCGAAGGAAGCGGCTGACGTGGTGCTCGCCGACGACAACTTCGCGACGATCGTCGCCGCGGTGGAGGAAGGGCGCGCGATCTTCGCGAACATCCGGAAGTTTCTCCGATTCCTGCTCTCGTCGAACATCGGCGAGGTATTGACGATGTTCGTCGGCGTCCTGCTGGGCGCGCGGCTCGGTCTTCCTCGCGAGGGAGGCGGCGTGGCCCTGCCACTCCTCGCGACGCAGATCCTCTGGATCAACCTCGTGACCGATGGAGCACCGGCTCTCGCGCTCGGGGTCGACCCGGCGGACGAAGGGTTGATGCAAAAGCCTCCTCGCCCGCACGGCGAGGGCGTCATCACGACGCGGATGTGGCGCGGGATCTTCCTCGTGGGTGCAGTGATCGCCGCGAGCACGCTGCTCGTGCTCGATGCGTCGCTACCGGGTGGATTCATCGAGGGGAGCGGTACCCTGCCCTACGCCCAGACGATGGCATTCACCACGCTGATGCTCGCGCAGCTGTTCAACGCCTTCAACGCGCGGTCGGACGAACGGAGTGCGTTCGCGCGACTGTTCACGAATCGCTGGCTCTGGCTGTCGATCGCGATCTCGCTCGTCCTTCAGTGCCTCGTGCTCTACGTGCCGGCGATGCAGCGCGCGTTCGGGACCGTGGCGCTCGGGCCTATGGACTGGGCCCGGTGTGTGGTGGCCGCGAGCGCCGTCCTCTGGATTCGTGAGGCGAGCAAATTAGTCGAGAGTCGGAGGTCGGGAGTCGGAAGTCGGTAGCAACGGCTTGTGCGTTCGACTCCCCACTCTCGACTCCCGACTCTCCACTAGCGACTGGCGGCAAGTGGCCTTCGCGCGACCGTCTCGCAAAACTCAGCGAGGCGTCGGTTGAACGACGTCGCATCATCCCAGAAGGGCGCGTGGCCCGCGGCGGGCATGATGTGGATCTGGGCGTGCGGGACACGGTCACGATACTGCTCCAGCACTGCCAGCCTAACGATCGCGTCGGCCTCGCCATGCGTGACCAGAACGGGTTTGCCGAGCGCCGAAAGCAGGTCGTCGTTGTCGAACGCCCGCGAGAACAAGGCCTGCCGCACGAACGGCGGCACCGAAACGTTGTAACCGACCATGGTGTACAGGTCTGACGCCGAAGGCGCATGTGTGAAGCACATACGCGCCAGCGACTGCAGGCTCCGGACACTCTCTTCCGTCTCGGTGGAGAACAAGCCCGGGACGAGCGCGAGGAATTCCGGCGCGAGGACCGACAGGGCCTCGTCGCTCCCCAGCTTCGTGATGCCATTCACGAAATGGATCCCGCCGATGGCGTCTTCGCCGTAATGGCGGACGTAATCGAGGATGACGAGCGGCCCGTATGACCACCCGCACAGGATCGGCTGCTCGAGGTCGAGCTCGCGGATGGCCGCGTCGACGTCGTCTGCCCAGAGGCGCGAGTCGCCGTAGGCGTCTCGTGGTTTGTCCGAAGACCCGTGGCCACGCAGGTCCATAGCGACCAGTCGGTGATCGGCCGCGAGATCGGAGCTCAGCTGCCTGCCCCAGGCGAGCGAGCACTGCGAGAAGCCATGGAGGAACAGGATCGACTGCCCGCGTGGGTTGCCGGTCTCGACGAGATGGAGCAGACACCCTCCTCCGCCCGCGATTGCATGGTGCTTCATCGTGTACTCCGTGTGGTTGTGCGTGCGAAGGTGGGTTTCGCCCGTCACAAGCCACGGCATTGTGGCGTCACCGCCCGTCCGACCGCGTCATTCTTGCGACCGCCCCGGAGGCTCGCCACCATAGGGCATGGCCATCCAGCTCATCACCTTCGGTGGCCTGCACGTCGTCAGCGATAACGGCGAGCTGGACTGGCTGCTCGCCCAGCACGCGCGCGCGGCCCTACTCGTCTACCTCGCGGTGGAGCGACGGGTCTCGCGCGAATCGCTGATGGCGTTCTTCTGGCCGGAGAGCGACGCCGACAACGCACGCCACGCGCTGCGCCAGAGTCTCTATCATCTGCGCAAAGCCGTCGGCGCCGAGTGGATCGACTCGCGCGCGCACGAGCTCGTGGTGACGGTCGACGTCCGTACCGACGCGACCGCGTTTACCGAAGCCATCGAGCGAGGCGATATCGCGTCGGCGGCGGAGCTGTACCGAGGTCCCTTCCTCGACGGCGTGCATCTCGTCGATCTGACATCATGGGAGGGATGGGTCGACACCCGGCGCGCGCAGTACGCGCGTGCGTTTCGCAAGGCAGCACGCGGACTCGTCGATCAAAGGCGGGCCGCGGGCGACCTGACGGGAGCGATCGAGGCCGCCGAGCGGTGGACCGCGCGTGACCCGTCGGACAATGAGGCGCAGCACCGCCTGATCGAAGCGCTGGCGGCGGCCGGCGAGCGGGCGGAGGCAATTCGTCAGTATGAGGCGTACGCACGCGCGCTCGAGCCCGACGGCCTGCAACCGCTCGATGAGACTGTAGCGCTCATCCGGCGCCTGCGCTCGGAGCCCGCTCCGTTGGCGGCGTCCCCTGCTGCGGTTCCGGCGCAAGAACCTTCGGTGGTCGTGGAAGCGGAGCCGCACATCCAGCCGCGCAGTCGCGCAACACGCCGGAGGCGGTGGCTGGTGCCAGCAGCTATTGCCCTCACCATGGCGCTCGCTGCGGCGTGGGGACTTCGCTGGCGGCTCATCGGCGCCACGCCGGCTGCCGACGCGGGTACCATCGCCGTGCTTCCCTTCTCGGTTCACGGTGCTCAGACCGCCTCATATCTCGGTGAGGGGATGGTCAGCCTGCTTGGCGCGGCGCTCGACGGCGCCGGAACCCTGAGGCCCGTCGATACGCGCGCGGTGTTCGCCGCAGCCTCCAGTGCTGGGAGCGCTGTTCCCGATCGCCAAACCGCGGAGCGCATTGCGGCCCGTCTCGGGGCTGGCCGTTATGTGTTAGGCGATGTGGTCGAAGCCGGCGGCCAGCTGCAGATCGAGGCGACCGTTTACGGACGCGGAGGGGAGCCTAACGCGAGGGCAACGGTCAGCGGGTCTGCGGATTCCGTGTTCGAGCTCGTGGACAAGCTCGCTGCTCGGCTGCTCGGCGGCCTTGGCGATCCGAAGGCCGATCGCCTGCTCAGGACCGCGGCGCTCACGACTGCATCCCTTCCGGCGTTCAAGGCATACCTCGAAGGTGAGCGCCTGATGCGCGCCGGGCAGTTCGAGCAGGCGGCGGAGGCGTACATTGGCGCGATCGGGATGGATTCGACCTTCGCGCTGGCACACTACCGCCTCGGGCTCGCGCGCGAGTGGGCACCGCTCCCGGGCGAGGACAGCGCCGCCAGCGCGGCTGCCCGTCACGCGGCGCGGCTCTCGGCGCGCGATCACGCGTTGCTGGAAGCGTTTCGCGAGTGGCGTGCCGGCGACGCGGCGGACGCGGAGCGCGCATATCGCGCGCTGCTGGCACGATATCCCGACGACATCGATGCCTGGTTTCAGCTGGGTGAGATCCTCTTCCACCACGGGCCGCTGTACGGGCGCGCCATTCCCGAGTCGGAAGACGCGTGGCGGAGAGTGCTGTCGTTCGAGCCGCGAAGTCTGTTTGCGATCACGCACCTCGCGCGCATCGCCATCATCGATCATCGCACCGCGGCGCTCGATTCCCTGCTCGCACCGTTCACACCGGGTGAGCTGCGCGCCGACCGGCGGCTCGCGGAGATCGTGGTCCTCCGGGCCGTCGATAACGCCGACACCGCGGAGGCCCGTGCGCTGGCGACGAACATCAAGCAGTGGGAGCCGTTCGCGATATGGCGTCTGGCCGTGTTCCTGACGGCGTTCGGCTCGGACCCCGCGCGAATGAATGCGGTGATCGCGGACCTGCTGGAGGGGTTCCCGCGGCCGGCGCAACGGGCGGACCTTCACTGGTTTGCGTCCATGCTGGATCTCGCTGGCGGTCGGGTCGAAGCTGCCCGGATCGAACTGGCCGCCGCCGTCGAGGCGGAGCGAGCCGTTCCCGTAGATCGCCGGCGGTGGGGCTTCGAGGAGGTGACGGAGTGGTTCGCCGCCACGCTGCCCCTGCCCTATGCGGATTCGACGTTGGAGCGGATACGCCGCGAGGCGGCGACGCGGAGGGTTCCGGGCCGGGAGAAACCGCCGTTCCAAACCGAGATGGGAATCGGGGCGCCGATTCAGCTCGAGCCCGCGCGGCAGTATACGTTAGGCATTCTCTCGTCTCGATTGCGCGACACGGTGACGGCGGCGACCGCGGCCGCGACGCTGCACCGACTCGCCGGGGCTGGCGGCGCGAATGCGCTGGTTCGCGATCTCGACCGCGGGCTGCGTGCGCGGTTGGCGTGGCAGGCGGGGCACGCCGGCGAGGCGCTTCGCCTGCTGGAGCAGATGGAGTCGAGGGACGCTCAGGGCGACGTCGCGGCCATCCCCTTCGTCAGTCGCGCGAACGAACGCTTCCTGCGCGGCGAGATCCTGGAATCGTTAGGGCGCAACGAGGAGGCGTTGCGCTGGTTCGCCTCGCTTGGAGTCGGCTCCGTGTCGGAGATCCCGCTGGCTGCGCCGGCGCATCTGCGGCAGGCGGAGATCTACAGGAAGCTCGGGAAGCGCGACGAAGCGGCGAAGCACGCTTCCCGAGCGGCGGAGCTGTGGCGCAATGCGGATCCGGGGTTTCGAGCCTATCCGGGGCTCGACAGAACCACGAAACGCTGAAGACGCAGGGCGGCGCGAATGCGCACCAAGGATCACCAGATCGCCCGGCTCGGCGAACACCACCAAATCCAGCGCGTTCGTCCCGGCCGCGTGCACGATCGCGAATCCAAGGGGCCGTTCGAACGTCCGCCCATCGGCGACCATGAAACGCTGCGTTCGTTCTGGACGAATTCCGAGCGACTCGAGGACGTCGCGCGGCACCCACGTATACTCGCTTCCTGTGTCGACCAGCGCGTTGTCCAGTGTGCGGGTTCTCCTGGTCAGCCGACGGCGGCAAGCCCGCCGCCAACTTGCTGCTCGGGCGATGCCACTCGCAGCGGCTGCCAGCGAGCATACGTCGCCGACCGCCACAGCCACTCGAGCGGACCATACCGGAACCGCGCAAGCCACCAGCGACTGAACAGCGCGTCCACCGCGAACAGCCCGATGGCCATCGTTAGGCCCACGAGCGGCCGCACCTCGAGACCCAGCGCGTACTTGGAGAACGTGAAGTCCAGAATCATGACCTGGATCATGTAGTTCGTGAGCGCCATGCGTCCCGTCCACCCGAGGGGCGCCAGTCGGCGAAGCCAGTCCCGATTGCGCGCCACGAGCAGCAGCACCACGCCCATGTACGCGAACGCCAGCCACATGTCGCGCACGAGGCCGAACCCGTACTGCAGACGATTGAGCATGATCGTGCGGACGATCGGCCCGGTCGTGTGCATGGGGAGCTTCGGGAACACGAACGCCTGCACCGCCCACAGTACGGTTCCGACGATCGCCAGCGTCGCGATCAACCGCCGGTGTTTTTCCGGCTCATCGAAGAGCCCAAGGCGGAGCGCGATGAACCCGAGCAGGAAAAGCATGAACGAGTTCACCGGCAGGAACGAGAACGGCTGCGCGTAGAACCATTTCATGTGGTCGATTCGCGTAGCGAGCACCGTCTTGTAGCTGGTGGCATCCTTGGCCTTCTCGAACGCCTGATAATGGGCCTGGTTCTTCTTGGCTGTGGCGTCCAGGGTTGCCTTCGCCTCCTGTTCACCTCTCGTCGCCACGAGGTAGCCAGCCTTCGCGATCGCGTAGACGTTCCACGAGACCGCACAGATGACGGCTGCCACTACGAGCTGCTTCACGGACCAGCGACGGACGAGGAGCAACGGGAGCCCCCATACTGCATACGTCAGCAGGACGTTGAACCCGAAGAAGGCCTCGGCGACGAACCCGAAGATGGCGAGCATGCCGATTCGGCGCAGATACTTCGGGACGAACGAGTCGCCACGCGCATCCGCCCGGCGAAGCTGAATGGCGAAGCCGACGCCGAAGAGGATCGCGAACATCGTCCAGAAGCGCTCCTCGAAGAACAGGGCGACGATGTTCTGATAGACTTCGTCGGCCGAAGTGCCGCCGGTCGACATCATGCTGAAGTGCACGAAGAACATGCCGATCAGGGCGATACCGCGCAGCACGTCGAGGACGTGGAGCCGATCGCGGTCGGCGGTGACATTGAGCGTCATGAAAACGTTGGTGAACCGTGGTGGACGGGTGTCGTCGAACCTGCGCGACCACGTTATCGCGCGCGCGTCACCCGCATGTCACCGCATCAATGTCCTGCAGGACAACACGTTGGACCCTGTCGGTTACGATAGGGTTAGTTCACACGTTGTTCAAGACGAAGGAGTCGCGGCTCTCGAGGAACCCGGTCGTGAAGTACTTGTCCTGCCAGGCGTCCGTTTCGTCGAGGTCCTGCCACGCCTGGTCGAGCTCTCCCTTTGCCTTCAGCGTCTGAAGCTTGTACCGCCACTTGTAGTGGTTCACCACGTCGAGCACGTGGGTCGCGTACGCCGCCGCGATGTGCTTGTTGCCTCGGATGAACACCATGTTCTCGTCGTTCGAGAACGACGCCTTGTAGCCAAGGTTGTGGCTCCCCGTGACGACTACGCAGTTCTCGGAAAAGGGATCGACCACGAGCACTTTGTCGTGGATCGCCGCGTGGCCAAGCTTGAGGAGCTCTTTCTCCCAGTAGCCGAAGTCGTCCATCACGGCGCCGACGCCGGTGATCACGGTGTCGACTCTCTTGGCGCTGCGGCTGAACACGTTGACGGCGCCTGCTTTCGCGGTCTGGGCATCGGAGATCGCACCGCGGATGTACAGCGGTTTCCCCGCCGCGGTCGCTTTCGTTTCGGCTTCCTTGATGCGCTGGACGATGCTCGGTGTGCCGGGGTTGAAGAGGAGAAATAGCACCATCGACTTCGCCTTGTCGATCACCTCGAAGACCTCGGCCATGTCCACTGGGTGTTCGTTGGCCGACTTCGTCTTTCGCACCGTGTTCGGCGAGAACCACACCTTGAGCGTGCCGCCGGTCTGCGGAATGGGCACCTGCATCGGATTCGCGCGGGTCCAGTCGCGAAGCGGGGCGCCTTGCAGCGCATTGGCCTGCTCCGACTGGAGCTTGGCCCAGTACGCATGGTAGTGGGTGGCGACTTTCCGGCTCTCGATGAGCAGTGCGTTGTTGGTCTGGCCGCAGAGACCCGTGGGCGTCCAGTTCGTGCTGCCCGTGAGCACGGCCGCCGGTCCGTGTGCGTCGTGGTAGACGACGAACTTGTTGTGACCGATCGAGGCGCCCTTGAGCAGTCGGTCGGTGATCGGGTAGTTCGCCTTGTGGAGCTGTGAGCGGACCCGCTTGTTCGTCCCGTCGTACACGGGAATCTCCTTCCCGTTGACGGTCTTGCTCGAGTTCGCGTTCGACAGGACGAGCTGCGTGGACGTGACGCCGATGAGCTCGTCGATCAGCTCGGTGTCGGTGAGCTCGTAGAGCGCTGCGTTACACTGCCCGCCCTTCTTGGCGCGCCGGAGGAGCTCGAACAAGGTCGGCAGGAGCTCGCGCGTTAGGCGCAGCCGCGTCTTGTCGTTCGCGGTGCCGATGGCCTTACGCAGGAGCGCCGCGTTCTTGGCGGGAGCCTTGGAACCCCGCGACAGCGCCTGGGTCGAGATGATGCCGCGGTTGAAGACCACGCGGAGCGGCCCGAAGTTCTCGCCGAGCTCCACGAGCTCCGTCGTGACGAGCGGTTTCTTGTCGACGACCGGTTTCGTCGGCGTGCCGCGCACGACGAAGATCTTGTAGCGGAACTTGCCTTCCCTTGGCGCGGAAAGGTCCTTCCACTGGAAGGACTGGATGGGCCAGACGTCGGTGGTGCGCGGCTTCGTCGGCACATTCCCGTTCGTCACCTTGTCGAACCCGACCCAAGCCGGCAGCGCCTTGTCGGTTCCGTCCTTGAGGACGCGGTGGATCGAGAACCCGAGTGCACCCGGGATCTTCTCGTCGACGCTCCACCACACGTAGGCGACGTCGTTGTTCGTGGTGACGCGCACCTTGGCGGCCATCGTGTCCGTCCTTGCCGAGGTTGGACGTTCAGCCAATGCAGGTATATCGATTTGACGGACGCACCGTGGCTTTTCAGCTCGTCCAGCCGTCGAGCGGTACTGTCGCGCCGCCGGCCTTTACACCGGCGGCGCGTATTTCAACACGGCGTCGATGGTGTCTGCCTCGCTCGCGGCCTTGTCGTGGCGATACCCTTTGATGCGCGCAAACCGAAGCGCCACGCCACCCGGATAGTGCGGGCTGCGCTGCACGTCGTTGAACGCCACCTCCACCACGAGCTCGGGCCTGACGTGCACGATGTGCCCCTCGCGGTGTGTCTCCCGCGCGAGCAGCTCCTTCGTCTGCCATTCGAGGATCTCGTCGGTCATTCCCTTGAACGTCTTGCCAAGCATGACGAAGCCGCCGTTCACGGGATCCCGGGCACCGAGGTGGATGTTGCTGAGCCAACCCTTGCGTCGGCCCGAGCCCCACTCGACCGCGAGCACCACGAGGTCCAGGGTGCGCGCCGTCTTTACCTTGAGCCACGCCGAGCCGCGCCGGCCGGCCGCGTACGGCGCGGACAGCGACTTCGCCATGAGCCCCTCATGCCCTCGCTCGAGCGCCCCGGCCTCGAACCGCCTGGCTTCGTCCGCGTCGGCGGTGACGATCCGCGGAACGCGCATGGACGGTGGCACGACGGCATCGAGCCGCGTTAGGCGCTGGTGGAGCTGGTGGTCGAGCAGATCCTCACCGTCGAGCCGCAGGATGTCGAAAAAGAACGAAACGACCGGCAGCTCGGCCCTGAGGGCTTCGACGTCGAGCCGGCGGCCGAACCGTCGCATCGTGACCTGAAACGGCAGCGGGCGCGCCTCGCTGTCCAGCGCGATGACCTCGCCGTCGAGAATGAGCTCCTGCGCGGGGAGCGCGCGAACCGCCTCGGTCACCTCGGGGATGGCGGATGTCACCTC
>Ga0075418_10009001_pt1 | contig 11201 bp, 8 predicted proteins | sample SoiMetdeltSBSDD2_FD_81776 | JGI IMG/M metagenome (GOLD analysis project Ga0075418, IMG submission 81776) | Bulk soil microbial communities from a Populus tree surrounding site in Tennessee, USA - Soil MetaG P. deltoides SBSDD2 | ecosystem: Environmental > Terrestrial > Soil > Tree plantation...
CCAGGGCCTTCAAGCTGCCCTCCACGTTGAGTCGTCCGTCAGCGGTCACAACCCCCGAGATCGTTCCACTACCGTTTAACGAATCACACTCGGGGCCGAACGTTGCACGAATCTCGCTGTAAGTCCTGCCAGTCTGGACCAGAGTGAATGCGAGGCGCTGCGAAGGGATCCGGCTGAACCCCTGACACCAGGGCACATCGTTTCCGATGCCGTCGGTGAAGTCGCCCGATTCCTTGCATGCTCTGATGATGTAGAGACCGGACCAACTTCCACCATAGTTGTTGACCACCTGGACGATCTTCGAGGCGGTGCGCCCGTCGTGACCGGCCGTCAGCGTCGTCGAGCCGTGGGTCCGGCCGTCAAGGCGCCCAGCATTGTCGACAGTCGCTACGGTTGCGACGCTGCTGGACCACACAGGCGTCACCGTTCGCGTCGAACCATCGGACAGCGTGGCGGTTGCGGTGTATGCCGTCGTGGAGCCCGTCAGAATATAGTCGGCTCCGCTGATGTCTAGGCTCGCAACCGCGGGACCCGCGGGCGGGCTGGGCGCTACGGGATTCGGCTTGTCGCCGCATGCGATGACAAGCGCGGCGATAGTCAGGACAGGCGCGGGCTTCAGGATATGCACTTCTTACCCCTCTTGAGCCGCCTTATGGCACAGTCATCATACGCCTATGCGTTGCCGTGCGATAACCTTGGTGTTCGTTGACTGCAGCTAGTGGAGGAGACGCGGTTCGCACCCTAGCCACGCACCCAGCCGAACCCAAGCAGCGCCCACGCCAAGAACGCGGCCACGACTCTCACCAGCATCCATTGCCGAGGCGTATTCGGCCGTGTATTCGTCGTCGACGCGACGATGACCATGGTTATGACGAGGACGGCGAAGATGATCCGCAAGAGCGTAAGCGGGTGCCACACCACGTGAGTTTCGACTGCCGTCGTACTGTTGTTGGTTGGATGATTTTCAATGGAGTTGGCGTACTGACGGAGGCTTTCTGTGCTCGGTCGGATCACCTCCCCGCGTAACAGAACTCATTAGCATAGAATCTCGCCGTTAGCGGAGGTATGAGGGCCAGCCGTATTCTCAAAAGTTTAGCGAGCCTTTCGGAAGGTGGGAGAACCTCCGCTGATCGTCAGTGCGTTTCGACGGAAGAGGTGTCTAACAGAACATGCCTATCGTGGTCGACCGATTCGTAATCGCGACGGTCACACTCGTGGTCGCATATCTGGAGACGGCTTTGCCGCCGCGACAAACCCCGGGTCCGGAGCTGCTCGACGAACTCGTGCGAGCCGAGGAGAGGTGGCAGGCGAGCAAAATCAAAGGCTATGAATTCCGGTTCCAGTACGCCTGCAACGGTTTAATTCACATTCCGCCGCCAGACGTGCCGCGAGGCATGTTGATTCGGGTGAAGGATGGAGAAAGCATGTACCTGCGTCCCGGCGCTGGCCCTGTCCCCGTGGCCGCGGAGCTCGTGCAGTACGCGACGGTTGAGAAGTTGTTCGCGTTCATTCGCCAGGCCTGGACTAGCCGCCCGGTTCATATGGAAGTTCAGTACGATCAGACGCGCGGCTTTCCGATCCGTGTCTGCGTCGATCCGGCAACCGTTTCCGATGACGAGTTCGGCTTCTTGATCACCGATTTCAGCGTGCTCTAGACCGCTGGGTTGTCCGCGAGCGAAAGGAATCCGGCAAGCACAACGAGAGCCCAACGCGGTATAACGTAGAATCACCTCATGCCAGCCGCATCTTCGAAACGTTGGACAACGCCGACGACAGGAGAAGTCCTGATGAAGTTCGTGACTCGGTGTCTCGTCTTTGCGGTAGCCGCCTTCGGCGCGGTCGGACTAGCCGCGCAAGCCAGGCCAAACTTCTCGGGCACATGGATTGGCGTTGGGCCTGAGCCGGAAATTCGGGAACTCACCGTCAAACATGATGACTCGACGCTGTCGTTCGAGGGGCAGCCAGACATGGCCAAGCGCACGTTCAAACTCGACGGCTCCGCGACCGAGATGAGCGCTCCTGACGGGAAGCCCCTGCTAGCGAGAGCTGCCTGGGAAGGCAATGCGCTGGTGCTGACGATTCATTTCCCTGAGATAAAACAAGACATCAGACGCGTGACTTGGGCGATGGACGCCGATGGACAACTCGTGATCGAAACCGCGTACCTTGGCGGGAAGCCACAACCTCCGACCAAACAAGTATTAAGACGTCGCTAGGAAAAAGATGCCGATTGGAATCATGCTGCTTGCGGCCGCACTTCTTGCGGCAGGCCTTGCGGGAATTGCCGCATTGTGGGCGGCCTGGCCGAGGACTCCCAATACCTCTCCTCTCGCGGCGCTGTTCGCCGCGGCATGGAGCTGCGCGTACATCGCCGCCGGCATTCTCACGTGGCGCCGTTCTCGCTTCGCGCCCATCGCGTTTATCGCGGCGATGGGATTACTGATGTTCCCGTTGTCACGCCTCTTTCCCGGCGGCGGCGGCCTGTTTCTTCTGCTTTCGTTCACGGTCATCTTTTTTTTCACTTTCATCGGCTACCGATATCTCCGCAAGAAATGTGAGCCCGCCTGGGAGTAGCGTTACGCGCAAGTGAACCCCATTACTCGTCGTGATTACGGTCGATCGAGTGTTAACAATACGCCGCGCCGATTCTCAGGTGTCCAATGACTGCCGCTATTTGCTCGCCGGCAGCACCGCCAGGTTCTTTGGTCGGAATACGAGGCCGCTTATTCTTCCTTCCGGATCGAAGACCGTGCGCATCACGATCGTGTCCTTCTCGAACGCGAGAAAGAGTTCGACTGCCTGCCGACCCTGATATTGTCCTTCGCGGCGCTCGTTTATGGTCTTGTAGGCGCCAAACTGACCGATCAGTGCCGTCCACGCGCCCTTCAGCTTCTCTTCGGGAAGGGCCTGCGCCATCCTGGTATCGAGCTCCTTCACGACATCCCCAGTCCGACCGTCCTGCAGGCTCTTCAGGATCGTCTCGGCTTTCGCGATCGCGGCATCTCTTGGAAGCTGCGCGAAAGACGGCGAGCACAGCGAAAGAACCACAGCGACGACTACAGGACGAACACCCTTTTTCATGGATTCTTTGACGCCTGAAAGCACATCCTGGTCTGGACGGATGGGAGTAGCATTGCGGACATGCCGACCCCCATTACTCGTCGTGAGGCGCTGAAGCTCGCGAGCCTCGCGCTCGTGAGGCAGCGGAACTCGCAGCCCCCTGTCAAGAAAGTCAAGAAAGTCATCGTCGCAGGTGCGGGCATCGGCGGATTGAGCTGCGCGTGGGAGCTCATGCGCCGCGGGCACGACGTGTCCGTGCTGGAAGCGTCGGCGCGGACCGGGGGGCATGTCTTCACATTTCGCGAGGGGCTGGACGACGGCCTTTATGCGGATGGGGGCGCCGAGCACTTCACACAGCCCGGATACGAGAAGTTCTGGTCCTACGTGCGCGAGTTCAATCTGCCCTATCTGTACTACCCGCGCCGCGAGCATCTGCTGCGATGGATCGACGGCCGGACGTACACGCCAGAAATGCTCGCCGACCCCAAGGCGCTTGGCGAGCTCGGGCTGAACCGGCGCGAAATCGAATTTCTGGGTCAGCATCCCTTCGCGGAGCTCTCCTCGCTGTACCTCGGGCCGTATCTTGACAACTTCGCGGATGAATATCGGCCCTTCGACGCGGGACTTAACGCGCTCGATCAGATCAGCTCCGCCGATCTCTTTCGAAGAGACGGTGCGTCGGCCGGTGCTCTTCGCTTCATCGGCGGTCGCGGATCCGCTCTGCAAACCGTGTGGCACGCCGCCATCCTGAAACGACGCGGCGTACCGCTGTTTCCGCCCAAAGTGTTCCGTCTGGTCGGTGGCAATCAGACCCTTCCCGATACGTTCGCGGCTCGACTCGGTACACGCATCAAGCTGCGCTCTCCGATCACGGGGATCGAACACGGAAATTCGGGTGTGCGGGTCAACTATCTCGAAAACGAAACGCCCGCGCGGATGGAGGCCGACTACCTGGTCTGCGCGATGTCGGCGCGAATGTTGGCGAAACTACCGGTCACGCCCGCGTGGCCCGAGGACAAGGCGTTTGCAATCGGCAACGTGCCGTACTATCACGACACTCGGGTCATTTTTCAATCGCGCAGCCGATTCTGGCAGCGCGACGGCATCAGTCCGAACATGCAGTTCGGCGACGCCTCTCTCAATTCAGCGTGGAGCGCCTCGGAAGAGGTGAAGACCGCGCGTGGCCTCCTGGCGGGCACGGCGTCGGGCGCCGGGACGGCTGACCGGGCGCTCGCTACCTACAAGAAGTTCTATCCCGGTCGGTCGGAGGACATCGAGAAGGCGCACGTCGTGGTGTGGGCTCTCGATCCGTGGGCGTCGGCCTGTGAACGAACATCCTATGCCCCCGGACAACTCGCAAAATTCTGGCCGATCCTCATCGAACCGCACGGCCGGATTCACTTCGTCGGCGCGTACGCGGACAACCTGAACTGGGGAATGGAAGCCGCGACGCGTTCCGCGAATCGCGTGGCCGAGGCCATTCACAAATTGTGAACCCGGTTTGAACGCCAGGCTCTATCGACCATATCGCGCGGTGAGTGTGGCCCGCCCGATTTCCTCCATGTGGACGTTGAACCCGACCAACGCCGCACTGGTTTGAAGGTCGACGTCGAGCTTCTCCACCTTCAGCGCGTGCAGCGTGAAGACGTAGCGATGCGGCTTGTCTCGTGCTGGTGGGCACGGGCCGCCGTATCCTGGTGCCCCAAGATCGGTGCGAGTTTCGAGCGATCCGACCGGCAACTTCGCGGCGTCCTTGCTCGCGCCGTTCGGCAATGCGCTGGTCGACGCTGGGATATTGACAACGACCCAGTGCCAGAATCCGGATCCGGTAGGAGCGTCGGGGTCGAACATTGTCAGCACAAAGCTCTTCGTGCCCGCGGGCGCATTGCTCCACGACAGCTGCGGCGACACATTGTTGCCGCTGCAACCAAACGCGTTCAGGACCTGGCCGTCTGCGAAGGCACCATTCTTCAGGTCAGTGCTCGTCAATGTGAACGTCGACACGGTCCGGGGCGGTTGGGCAGAAACAGCTGGCGATGAGGTTCTCACCGGCTTTTGTGCAGTGATCGATGCGCTCAAAAGCAGCGTCGCCAGAGGTGCGTACAAAATTGCGTGTTTCGGGATCTTCATCCGGAGCCATCTTTCCAAAACGCGAAACGCCACATGGCGCGTTCGCTCGTACGTGATACTGGCGCGCTGCCGATCACCTACCCTCTCGGCAGATCGCGCGCTCGTATATGTTGGATGGCATCCCCTTTTTTCTTTCGCTCTCTTCACGATTCACTGCCTGACACCGCATTGGCGAGTTGGCCCTATAATCATCGTCTTTCGAACTTCAGTAGTTTGCGGAGTGTTGATGCGTCGGGCTGCGGCAGTCGCTCTCGGGTTGTTGCTCTCCGTGCCGCTCGTTGTGCGCCAGCGGGTATTTTCGATGCCCGCGACAATCACCGCCGACGGAATCCCGCCGATTCCGATGTCCATCTACGAGAGCATCGCGCCGTACGGGCAATTCCGTGCCGCACGGCTAGTAGCGTGGCATCCCCTCGAGCGACGCATGATTATCACGACCAGGTTCGGGAACGCCTTCCAGTTGCACGACGTGCAGATGCCAGGCGGGGCGCGGAGGCAGCTGACCTTCTATCCCGACGGCGTCATCGAACCGGTCGTCGCCGCCTTTACGCCGAAAGGGGACGCGCTGGTTTTTCAAAAGGACACGGCGGGCGGCAAGGAAGCCCTGCAGCTGTTCCGGTACGACTTCGCTGCGGGATCGTTCTCGCTCCTGACGGACGGCAAATCGCTCAACGGTGCCCCCGCCATGTCGCGTACGGGACGGACCGCGTACGACTCGACACGAAGGGATGGAAAGAACAGCGACCTGTACGTCATCGATCCCATGAAGCCTGACAGCAACCGTCTGTTGCTGCCTGCAGAGGGCACATGGGCGGCGCTCGACTGGAGCGCCGACGAAGGCCACGTCCTCGCACTTCAGACCATCTCGACATCGGAGAGCTCGCTGTGGAAGGTCTCCGTCCCGGGCGGCGAGAAGATTCTGCTGACACCAAAAACTGACCGTCCTTCGCGCTGGAGCTCAGCGCGGTTTGCGCCGGACGGAACGGTGTATGCCTTGAGCAACTTGTACGGCGAGAACAGCCGGATATGCCGTTATAGACAGGAGCGCTGGACGCCGATCACACCGGAGAACGAGGCGGTCGATGCCTTCGCCCTGTCGCCGGATGGACGGACGATAGCGGCCGTGATCGATTTCGGTTCCACGATGAAGCTACAGCTGCTGGATAGCAGCGGTCGAGCGAAGCCGACTCCCCCGCTGCCACCGGGGCAATTCTCCGATCTTCGATGGCACGCGACCGGCGCTGATTTGGGGTTCAGCCTGCAGAGTTCGCGAGCGTTCTGGGACGTGTACTCGATCAACGTTGCGCGTCAGCGTGTGGATCGCTGGACGTTTAGCGAGATGGGGGGCGTCAATCCCGCCTCGCTTCCTGATGCCGAAATCGTGAAGTGGAAGAGCTTCGACGGGCTCGAGATTTCCGGCGTCCTTTATCGTCCACCGGCGAAGTTCACGGGGCCGCGGCCGGTGATCATCAACGTTCACGGCGGGCCAGACGCGAAAGAGTGGCCGCGTCAGATCGGCCGTAGCAACTACTTCAGGAACGAGCTGGGCATCACCATCATCTACCCGAACATCCGCGGGTCGGCCGGTTTTGGCAGGACGTTCGAGACACTCGACGACGGCCAGCAGCGCGAGAACGCGATCAAGGACATCGGAGCGCTGCTCGACTGGATTGCAACGCAACCCGCGCTCGACAAGACCCGCGTCATGATCACCGGGCCGAGCTACGGCGGTTACGTGTCCCTGGCAGCCGCCATCGATTATCCGAATCGGATTCGTGCCGTCGCGCCGGCGTTCGGCATCACCGATTTTCCGGGGTATCTGTCATCAACAGAGATGTCGCGCCAGGCGAATCGCATCGAGGAGTACGGCAACCCGGCAGACCCAGCCATCCTCGCCTTCCTCACTCGCATCTCGCCGCTGACAAACGCGGCGAAGCTCAAGGCCCCCGTCTTCCTTACTGCCGGCGCCAAGGACCCTCGCGTTCCGATTTCGCAGGCGGAGACAATGGTGAAGGAGCTCAAGGCCAACGGGACGCCGGTGTGGTACCTGCGCATCGAGGACGCGGGTCATCTGCTGCTGACGACGCTGGCAACGGACGTGAGCTTTTGTGCCTGGGTCATGTTCGTGCAAAAGTATTTGCTCGACTGAACTCCATGCCGCTGGCTCCAGGCACCCGGCTCGGTCGCTATGAGATCCTGGATCTGATCGGTGCGGGCGGAATGGGGGAAGTCTACAAAGCTCGTGACCCGCGCCTCGATCGTCCCGTCGCGATCAAGGTTCTCCTCCCGGAGGTCAGCGCAGATCCCGACCATCGCGCGAGGTTCCAGCGCGAGGCCAAAACGATTGCCCGCCTCGCGCATCCACATATCTGCACGGTCCATGATGTGGGCGAGCAAGCCGGTTCACTGTTCCTCGTCATGGCGCATCTCGATGGCCCGACGCTCGCGGAGCTGATCGACAAAGGGCCGCTGCCCATCGAGCAGGCGCAAAAAATTGCTGCCGAGATCGCGAATGCGGTCGGCGCGGCACACAGCCACGGCATCATCCACCGGGATCTCAAACCATCCAACGTCATCATCACGCCGACGGGGGATGCCGTGGTTCTCGATTTCGGTGTTGCAAAACAAGTGTTGTATCCGCAGCGCACGAGCGAAGAACTAACCCTGGAGCCTACGCGTTCAAGCGTCGTCATCGGGACTGTGGCGTACATGGCGCCAGAACAGGCGCTTGGTAAACGGATCGATTTCCGATCTGACATCTTCAGTCTCGGTGTCGTGCTTTACGAGATGGCGACAGGTCGTCGGCCTTTCTCCGGTTCGACACCGTTCGAGATCATCGACGCGATTATTCATCGCGCGCCGACCAGCGTCGTGGCACTAAATCCCGCCGTACCCCTCGCTCTCGAACGCGTCATCACCAGGTGTATGGAAAAGGCGCCGGAAGATCGGTTCCAGAGTGCAGCCGAAATCGTCGGTGCTCTGCGGCGTCCAATCCCCAGCGCTGCCCCGGACGGTGACGTCGTAGGCGCTGGCCGCCTGCCCCACCAATTGACGCGTTTCATCGGGCGTCGGAGGGAAATTTCCGAGGTCCGCGCTGCGCTGAGCCATGCTCGGCTCGTCACTCTGAGCGGGCCAGGCGGGATCGGGAAAACGCGTCTCGCGCTCCAAGTGGCAGCCGACTCCAGTCGCGAGTACGCCGACGGTGTCTGGTTCGTGGATCTCGCACCGGTGTCGGATTCAGAGTTAGTTCCGCAGACGCTTGCATCCGTGCTCGGAATTCGTGAGCAGCAGGCTCAGACGTTGACGGACACGCTGCGGAGCTATCTCTCGCCGAAGTCTCTGTTGCTCGTGCTCGATAACTGCGAGCACTTGGTCGGCGCGTGTGCTCAGCTCGCGGACACTCTTCTCCGTTATTGCCCGCACCTTCGTATCCTCGCCACGAGCAGGGAGTCGCTGTCAATCACAGGCGAAGAGATTCTACGGGTGTCAACGTTGAGCCTGCCGGATCCCGATCGATCGGCCAGTCCGGCGAGCGTCCTTAATGAGGAAGCCGTGCAGCTTTTCGTCGACCGGGCGCGGCTCGTCAGATCGACATTTGCGCTGACCGACGCGAATGTAGTGGCTGTCGCAAGGATCTGCGTGGCGCTCGAGGGCATACCTCTCGCGATCGAACTGGCTGCCTCGCGAGTGCGGGTTCTGTCAGTCGACCAGATCCTCGACAAATTGCACGATCGACTTGGGCTGCTGACGAGCGGCAGCCGGACGGCGACAGGGCGGCACCAGACGCTCGTTGCTGCGATCGACTGGAGCTACAACCTGCTGAGCGCGGCTGAGAGAAGGCTTTTTCGCCGCTTGGCCGTCTTTTCGGGGGGATGGACACTCGAGGCCGCCGAAGCGGTATGCGCCGGCGACGGCGTCGCTCGGAGTGAAGTACTCGAGTTGCTCTCCGGGTTAGTCGACAAATCCCTGGTCCTTGCCGACGATCGGCGGTCATATCTCCGCTACCGATTCATGGTGACGCTGCTGGAATACGCCGAAAAATGTCTGCGCCAATCGGACGAAGAAGCTGCACTCCAGCGAATGCACGCCGAGTTCTTCACCGAACTCGCAGAGGAGGGCGAAACGCACCTGACGAGTCCGGATCAGACAATCTGGCTCGAACGGCTAAATATCGAGTACGACAATATTCGCGCTGCAATGAACTGGGCAGCGACCGCCGACGTGCAACTCGCGCTCCGCTTGGGTGGAGCTTTGTACCGATTTTGGTATGTCCGAGGCTACTGGAGCGAGGGACGACGTTGGATCACAGATTTGCTGGAACTCGAAAGTACCCACCTGCACTCCGAGCTGCGGGCACAGGCGTTGAACACGGCCGCTCAACTGGCGCTGTTGCAAGGAGACCATGTGACAGCACAGACGACAGTCAAAGAGGCATTGGCACTCGCGCGAAGATGCGGCGATGAGCATCAGATCGCCATCGCGCTGAATAGTAATGCCATGCTCGAAGGCGTTCGAGGCGAGTTTGGGGCGGCGCGGGTTCTTCTGGAAGAGACTCTCGCGATACGGCGCCGCCTCGGGAACAAGGCGGTAATTGCCCTCACGCTTAGCAACCTGGGGCTCTTGGCCACATTACAGACAGACTACGTGACGGCACGTGCGCTGTTCGACGAGAGCTTGGCAACGTTCCGTGAGATCGACGACAAGCACGGGATCGTCATCGCGCTCGTCAACAGCGGTGACCTGTTGGGTCGAATGGGGAATGATGGTGCGGCACACGCAGTAGTCGAAGAAGGTCTCGCGCTGGCGCGGAGCCTCGGGGACAAGGCCTTACTTCCTAATGCCCTCAATGCACTCGGAGAGCTTGTTTGCCGCCAGGGAGATCACGACGCGGCGCGCGTCCTGAATGAAGAAGCGCTCGAGATCGCTCGTCAGGTCGGGAACCGAGGGGAGGTGGCCGTCGCCCTCCTGTCGCTTGGAGGAGAGGCTGAGCACCGTGAGGCATACGCGGCGGCGCGGTCCGCTTTCGAGACGTCCCTGTCGCTCCTGCGTGACTTGGGATACAAACCGAAAATCGCGGTGGCGCTCAACTGCCTTGGACGGGCAGCCACACGGGACGGCGACTTTGCAGGGGCGAAGTTATTCCACGAAGAAAGCCTTGAAATGTGCCGGCGAATGGGAACGCGCGATTGTCTTGCACAGTCGCTTCTCGGTTTGGCAAATATCGCGCATTTGCAAGGTGATCACCGCTCCGCGCTGGCTCTATGTCGACAGAGCCTCGCCGTATTGCTTGACATCGGTGATCGACGTGAGCTCCCGCGCCTGCTTGAAAAGATCGCCCTGTTATTGATCGCGCAGCGACAACCGGCGCCCGGAGCGTCCCTGTGTGGAGCGGTGCAGGTAATCAGAGAGCGGGCAACCATTTCCCGGCCACCGAACGATCGTGCGGAGTATGAGCAACACCTCGAATCGTCGCGGCGCGAGCTGGGTGACGAACGGTTCACAACCGCCTGGGCGAGCGGGCGTGCGATGACGCTGGAACAGGCCATTTCCTACGCTTTGAACGAGCAACTGTAGGAGTGTTCTGGAATCCGCGTCAGTCAGAGGTGACGGAAAGCGCGCCTGGACAAACCTGTTCACTTGCCGCCAAGTGACTCCGATCGAGAACTACGCGTGCCTTCGGCTGGCCGGTGTTGCCGCCGATGAGCGCGCCGACAATTGCCGCGGGCATCATCATGTCCCCAACCATGCTGACGCCAAAGGGGATGCTTGCGGCGGCGCCGATCAGCGCGCCCAGCCATCCGCGAGCCGTCGTCGATTTGCTGACGCGCCGCGCCAGACACACGATTTCGTCTTCGGCCACGCGCCGGGTCGTCAACCCCTCGTCACGCAGAACGAGCACGTTCCCGTCGATCGTTTCCACCGCGCCCTTCGCGCTCTCGCCGCTGCGCAGCAGCACCACAACATACGCCCCGGTCATCGAGGGAAGATCCGACAGCCGTGCCAAAGAGGCA
>Ga0075418_10009003_pt1 | contig 11198 bp, 6 predicted proteins | sample SoiMetdeltSBSDD2_FD_81776 | JGI IMG/M metagenome (GOLD analysis project Ga0075418, IMG submission 81776) | Bulk soil microbial communities from a Populus tree surrounding site in Tennessee, USA - Soil MetaG P. deltoides SBSDD2 | ecosystem: Environmental > Terrestrial > Soil > Tree plantation...
CGCCGGGATAGGGCAAGACGAGCAGGGACCCACGGGTGGCCCGCGCCGGTTCGACCTTCAATCGCCTCACGGCCGCGGTGACTTCATCGGCAGAGAGCCCGAGCGCCGTTCCCATCTCCGAGGGTGCGAATCTATGGGCGGCCATGTTGTCAAGCCAGCTCTTCAGCTCGGCATCGGTCCTGGCCGGCCGGGCATTCGCGCCGTCACGCCCGCTGGCCGCAAGCTTCTTGCGGTCCTCGATCACGCCCCATGGATCATTCGGAGTTACTTCCGGATCGACGTATTTCGCCAGGTCGCGGAGCGCGATCACCGTGAACTGTTCGTCCGCGAGGTACTTGAGGTACGCCTCGAACTGCTCGCTCAACGTCGTCACCCAGTCGTGAGCCGTGTCCGGCACGCCGTGAAACTGGAGGACCGCGATCTTGCCGTGTCTCGCCTGGCTGACGGCCCGCTTGAAATCGTCCATCGTCCAGGCCGGCCGCGCATCGCCAGCCGTGGGGATCAGAAGTGGGTGATCAAGGCCCGGCTCATAGGCAAAGCCACGCCCCTCCTTGTACGGATACTCGGGTGCGCCGCCGCGACGGGCGAACTTGATTCCCAACTCCTTCAGTACCGGCAGCGCTTCCTTGGCAATCGCGTTGCCGGGGTACGCGAAGCTCGTCGTCGCCGGGATGCCGTGTTCCTTGCACCGGGCATTGATCGCCCGCACCTGGGCGGCCAGGTCGCGAACCTTGGCCGGCGTTACCGACATGTGGTCCCGCGTGTGGTTGCCGATCTCGAAGCCGTCCTCGTGGAGCTGCTTGATTTCCTCCCACGACATGTAGTCCTTCTTGTTGGTCGCGAAGTCCCACCCCTCGGTGATGAAGAAGGTCGCCCCGAACTTGTACTTCTTGAGCAGCGGCCGGGCGACTGCGTAGTGCGACTTGCTGGCGTCGTCGAAGGTGAGAACCACGAGCTTGTCGGGGATCGGCTCGAGGGCGAACCCTGGGAGAGCGACCAGGAGAAGTGCTGCAATCGAGATTCGGTGCATCGCCCGCCCTCGCACAGGTGAGTTCACGCCGGCTGCTTCTCCGGATGCAAATAGACAAAGCTCTTCCCCAGCCGCCCGCCGTAGTTTCCGGCGGAGATCTTGAGCAGCTCCGGCGTCTCGACCGACGCCGCGATCGCGGCCTGCGTCGCTTTCACGATCCTCGGCAAGTCGCGGCCGTTGATGATGATCTCCTGCACCGACACCACGCCCGCCGGCAGCCGTGACTTGTCGCCGAGCTTCTCGCGCAGCGTCGGGCAGTATTCGGCGTAGGTGCTGGCAATTGCGAATGAGTATCGGCTTCCCGCTTTCGAGCCGCTCGACGCGACTCCGCCCGGGAACGGCAGACTGACCCCAGCGACCTGCGATGCTGCCTTCGCTGCACAATCAGCTGCTTCGAGAGCGCCATCGGCCGTTGCGCCGAAGAACCACAGGTTGCCGCCCATCAGGCCGTCGCGATAGCCGACGCGCCGTTCGATGAAGAACTCGCCGGACAGGATCGGGACTACCCACCCCTTGCGGCCGAAACGCGTGTCGCGGAACTGATGTCCGTCTCCGAAAAACGCCACCTTTCGGCCCATCTTGAAGAACGTTTCACTGTCGGAAAGCACGTTAAAGCACGCGGTCGTCGGGCAGGTGAGCACGTTTTGGCTCACCCGGACGAGGACGGCCCGCTCCAGGGCTTCGACCCGGTCCTTGCGAAACCGGGGCAGGTGGAACTGGACGATGGCCCCCGGCCGGCCGTCCGGGGTGGAATACGACTCGTCCCCGCCGGGGCCGACGTACCGGTCCAGGCCAGCCTCGCAATCGCACAGGATGGTCGATGATGCGTTTCCTGTGGCGGCCCGCACTGCCTGGTCCAGCCAGCGCCGATCTTTCGCGGTGATAAGGACTTCGGCGTACAGACTGCGAAACGCCTCGGCATAGGTGTCATCGATTTCAGCGCGGGGCATCAGGCGTCTCCGGAAGCCGCTCGCGGCCAAGCGGCATGCCGCCAGTGAAAAAATTTCACGCCAACCGGTTCCATTTCAAAATATGCGCCGCCGGGCTGCGAAATCCCTTTTGTTGACCGCACGCCGTTGTGGGAATCGGCTGCGTCGAGTTTTACCCCCCGCCGGAGTCAAGTACATGTTCAAGAAAGTCCTCATCGTCGGCGCGGCCGGGCTGCTCATCGCGGCCGTGCTCACCCAGACCAAGGCTGGCAGGTATCTCACCCACCAGTGGGACCGGGCCGAGAAACACTTCGAAAACAAGATCCCGCCGGACGAGGAGATCGCCCGCATCAAGAAGGAAGTCGGGTCGCTCGACAAGGACATCGACAAGGCCAAGGGCGACCTGGCTCTTGAGAACGTCGAAGTCCGCGAACTGACCACGAAGGTCAGCGACCTCCGCACCCAGACCGAGAAGAGCCGGGCGTATGTCGAGGCCCGCGGCCGGACGCTGAAGGAAGCGACCCAGACCAGTTTGAAGTGGGACGGCCGGATGGTGGACGTCAGCAAGGCCAAGGAGGACCTGGCGAATGACGTCAAGCGCCACAACTCCCTGGAAAAGGAGTTCAAGGCCAATGAGAAGATGCTCGCCGTCCGCGAGCGGACCCGGAGCATGGCCGAGCAGCACCTTCAGGCCCTGATCTCCGAGAAGGCTCAGCTCGAGAGCGACGTCCTCGACCTCGAGGCCCTGATCAAGCAGGTCAAGGTGGAGCAAGTGCAGAGCAAGTACCAGAACGACGGCTCCCGCATGGCCCAGGTGAAGGAAGACCTCGCCAAGCTGAAGAAGCGGATCGCGGTCCAGCGCGAGAAGCTGGAAATCAACAAGAAGTGGGACACCAATTCGGTCGAGAACAAGTCGGTCGATGAGATCCTCGCCGAGCTCGATCGCAAGAATGAGAAGGCCAGCGACTAGTTCGCCCGCAGTGAAGCCCACGGACGGTTTGTCGATATCAATGGCGGTCGGGGGGAATGACTCCGTGTCCTTCCTTCCGACCGCCTTGTGTTTTTCCGTAGGACAGGTTTCCGAACCTCTCCGGACAGGTTTCGGAAACCTGTCCTACGAGGGCGTGTGCTTTCCGTAGGACAGGTTTCCAACCGGTTTCCAACCTGTCCGGACAGGTTGGAAACCTGTCCTACCTAGGCTTGTGCTTTTGTCGCCGAGCGGTTGAATAACCAATGTCCCGCCGCGAAATCCTGAATACAGAGTGCCTTCCTCCCGCGTCGCCGAATACGACCGGGGATCGAAAGCAGAGACAGGCGGCGATGGCCCTCGGAATCGCTCCCATGCGCGAACCGGCGTGGATGGTGAAGTACCAGGCGCGGGAGGCCCTCAAGAACGGCCGCCCCGAGGACGCCCACCGTCTGCTCGACCGCCTCGTGGAGTCCGGCGATCGCAAAGTTTGGGCGTTGCGGTCGGATGTGGCTCGCGGATATGTCGATCGCGCCGAACGGGCCCTGCGGAACGACGACGTCGAATCCGCTTGGAAGGACCTGAACCGCGTGACCGGCGTCGCGGCCCCTGCGGACGCCGGCGTCACCCGCCTTCGCGACACTCTCCTACGACTCGCCCTGGCCGAAATCCGGGCGATGCTCGAAGCGGGCAAACCGTTGCAGGCGCTGGAGGCCGTTGCCCGACTCCGCGAGCGCCCGGCCGATCACCCGGCCCTCCCGTCGCTCCAGGAAGCCGCCCGCGACTGGCAGTCCGCGATCGACCACGTCGACCGGGGGGAGTTTGAACAGGCCCGGCCCGCCCTGGCGCGCGTCCGGCCGCGGCTCGCCAGCCGCACCGCGGGCCTCGACCGGTATGAAGAGCAGCTGAACGTCCGCGACGACCGCTTCCGCAGCGCCTGGCCGCGATTGCAGGAAGCCGCCGCTGCGACCGACTGGCGCGAGATGCTCCGCTGCGCCGACGAGGTACTCGCGGTCGCCCCGCGGCACCGCGAAGCCCAGCAGGCCCGCAACCGCGCTTGGCAAGTCCTCCAGCCCGAAGCGGTGAAGCCGACTCCGTCGCTGTCCGAAACGGTTACGCTAACGCGCGCCCCGGCCGCGGCCCCCGAACCGCCGCAGCCGCTCCCCAAACGCTTCTTCCTGTGGATCGACGGCGTCGGCGCCTTCCTGGTCTGCCTGGGGAATCGAATTTCGATTGGCCAGGCAACCGGCGAGGGACCGGTGGACGTGCCCCTCTTCGCCGACGTGTCGCGCATCCATGCTGCGTTGACCCGCGACGCGGAGTGTTATCTGCTGGAGGCGAGCAAGGCCGTTTCGCTCAACCGCGCCCCGGTCGAGCGAGCGGTGCTGCAATCAGGCGACTGCATTAACCTGGGCCAGACCTGCCAGATGACGTTCGAGCTGCCGGTCCCCGGCGGCCTCTCGGCACGGTTGCTCCTCTCCGGCGGCCGTCGATTGCCCATGGCGGTCGATGGCGTCCTGCTCATGGCCGACATGTTGGTGCTGGGTCGCGGCGAGAAGGTGCACGTCCACATCCCCGAGTTGGAAAAGCCGGTCTACCTGGTCCGCCAGAAGGACCAGCTCTTCATTCAGTGGGAAGGCGAGTTTCGGATCGAGAACGAAAAGTTCGAAGGCCGTGCGACGCTCCCGCGAGCCGGCACAGTGATCGCGGACCCATTCACATTCGCGGTCGAACCAGTGAAGTAAGGAAACAGAGGCAGAAAAATAGAGGCAGAAATATGAGCGGTTCTTCTGCCGCTATTCTTCTGCCTTCAGATTGCGAAAGGTGACCTCGCCCACCGCGATGTTGACCCAGGCAATTGATCGTAGTCTCGTGTGGGCAAGCCAGCGTCGCGCGTGTGACTCGAAATGTACTGACATGTCATCGAAGGTGGTGATTCTTAGCGCGGCCTCGGGAGTAATAAGTCTCACCCGCTGCTCGCCAAGGACGCGACCGGCCGTCGTGATCTCGAGTCGTGTTTCGTAGGGGACCGCCGCCTCTTCATAAAGCGGGATCGTTAACCCTGTCCCCAAGTCGCGCAAGAAGCCGACCATAAACTCGCGGAAGCGGACCAGCTCGGGGTCTGATTCCGGCCAATCCACGCAATGGACCTCAAACGTCGTGCGGTTCGCGCGTCGCAGAGTGGTGTTAACAAACTCGTGTTCGACCTGAGGGGGCCGCATATTCACGAGCTTTCCGTGAGCCAATTCCCCCAACAGCAAGTATTGAATCAACTGGGCGCGATGCGGATTTGCGAGCTTCTCGACCGCCTTAAACTCAAACACCGCCCCCTCGCCGACTAGGACATCCAGGCACAGTCGCTTGCTGAACGCACCAAATGTGATGTCGATGGGCACTTCGAGCTGAACTCCGGGCAATCGGTAGGCTAGCTCGTTCTTGTAGATCCGCTCCTCAAAGAAACGGCCCAGCTCGCGGTGGATATCGAAGACATGGCGCATCGTTTCATACGCGATTTCGCCGAACTCTTTTTGGGACAGCCGTCGAAGCGGCCTCGAAATGGAGATGGGCACTTGTGAAGTCCTCTGCAGAAAGATGTAAGCAGAAATATCAATTCATCTTTCTGCCCCTATTTTTCTGCAAGGTTTTTTGAGGAACTCCACGATAGATTCCCGGGCTTCCGGCATAGATACTGGCGGTGACCGGATTCCGGGGGCCGCATGATCGATCTGCCGCACACCCGCCACAGCTTGCTCGTCCGGCTCAAGGACCCGGCCGACCACACCGCGTGGCGGACGTTCATCGACGTGTACGCCCCGGCTGTTTTTGCTTTTGCTCGTCGGCACGGACTGCAGGCCGCCGACGCCGCGGACCTCACGCAGGACGTCTGTCGCAACGTCTCCACGGCGCTCAAGTCGTTTGCGTACAACCCGGACCGGGGTCAGTTCCGCGGCTGGCTGTTCACGATCGTCCGCAATCAGTTGAAAATGTTTCGCCGGGCCGAGGCGCGGCATGCTCGCGTAACAATCGACGCTTCGTTCGTCGGCGACCTGCCGGACGCCAGCGACGCGGAAGCGTGGGACCTGGAGTGCCGTCGCCGGTTATTCGCCTGGGCCTGCGAGCGCGTCAAGCCGACGGTCGCCGCGGCGACGTGGCAGGCGTTCTGGCGCACGGCCGTGGACGGCGCGAACGGCGATACAGTTGCGAAAGAGACGGGGCTGAGCCCCGCGGCGGTCTATCTGGCCAAGAGCCGGGTGCTGGCGAAGCTCAGGCAGGTGGTGATCGAGGTCGAGGAGCCATAGGAGCAATCATCATGGTCCAAGCCACCTGCCCCGACGCCTCGCGTTGGGAGGCCCTCCTGGCCGACACGACCTCCCCCGGCGAGGCCACCGAACTCGAATCGCACCTGTCGTCGTGCTCGGATTGTCGCACGCTCCTCGACGACCTGGCCGTGGGCTCGTCCGCCTGGCTGCGCGACGCGAGCCGACTCGCGACGCCGGTCGGATCCGACCCGGCCCTCACGCGTACGCTGCACCGGCTGCACGACTCTGCCGTGGACGATGAGCATACGATCCCGCCAATCCCGCTCGACTTCCTCTCGCCGTCCGACCAGCCGGGGATCTTGGGCACGCTCGGCCGCTACCAGGTGCTCGCGGTCCTCGGTCGCGGGGCGTTCGGGATCGTGCTCAAGGCGCTCGACCCGGACCTGTTACGGCCGGTCGCGATCAAGGTCCTGGCCCCGTATCTGGCTTCGAGCGGCACGGCGCGGCAGCGGTTCATCCGCGAAGGACGGGCCGCGGCGGCCGTCAGCCACGACCACGTCATCAAGATCCACAGCATCGAGCCGTCTGCTTTGCCTTACCTGGTGATGGAGTATGTGACCGGGGTGTCGTTGCAGGTTCGGCTGGATCGGGATGGTCCTCTCCCACCCAACGAGATCGCCCGCATCGGCTTGCAAGCGGCCCGGGGTCTGGAAGCCGCGCACGCCCAGGGCCTCGTTCACCGCGACATCAAGCCCGCGAACATTCTGCTCGAAAACGGCGTCGAGCGCGTCAAGCTGACCGACTTTGGCCTGGCCCGCGCTGCGGACGATGCCCGGCTGACGCAGAGCGGCGTCGCCGCAGGTACTCCGCTCTACATGTCGCCGGAACAGGCGCGGGGCGACTCGGTGGATAATCGCAGCGACCTGTTCAGCCTGGGCAGCGTGCTCTACGCCCTGGCAACCGGGTTCCCGCCGTTCCGGGCCGGCTCGACCATGGGGGTACTCAACCGGATCACCAATGATCCGCCGCGGCCCATTCGGGAGACGATTCCGGACTTCCCGGTGGCTCTGGAGAAAATCATCATGCAGCTCCTCGAGAAGGACCCGTCCAGGCGGTTTCACTTGGCCGCCGACGTCTCGTTCAAACTCACCGCGTTCCTGGCCGGACCGCCTCAGGAGCCGGCAACCTCAGCCGATGAAGCCGACGAGGCCGAGCCGGAGCACGCGGAGCCCACAAAGTGGTGGGTGGTCGCCCTGTGCCTTCTGGCCGCCGCCGCAATGGTGGCCATCGTTCTCACGTTCAAGACCTCCAAGGGCACACTCGTCGTCGAAATCGATGACCCCGAGGTCAAAGTCGCGCTGGACGGCGAGGAACTCACGATCACCGGCGCCGGCCCGCAAGAGGTGCGGCTGAAGCCGGGGAAGTACGACTTCGTCGCGACCAAGGGCGGCAAGGTGGTGAAGCAAGAGATCGTGACGATCACCAAGAACGGCAAGCAGGTGGTGAAAGTGATCATGGAACCGCCATCGCCGCTTCCCGCGCCGGTGCCGTACGCCGGAAAAGACGCGAAGAAAGACGGACCCTACGCCGATCTTTTGGACGAACGCTTGGCGAATGTTCTCCCCGATGCCAATGCGGAAGCGCTTGAACTAATGCGACAGGCATACCGTGACCAGAAATCCAAGGTCGCACCGGTCCGCATCGCGGGTGACGGCCCGGTCGTGTCGACGCACTCCGAATATCCACAGCTCCAGCGGCTAATGGCCCGAGCTGCCGAGCCGACCATTGAGGGTAGCCGATTGGTCGACTCGTTGAAGGCGGCGTACGACTTGACAAACGAGATCTGGCGACAGACGGAATATGCCTACAGTTCCGCATGGCATCAGAAGTTCTCTGAACTGGAAGATCGCTACGTAAAGCAACGACGACGGATCCCAGAGAATGCCGCCGGTCGAGTCATTAATCACGCGCCGATCCCCGCCGACCCCGATTCCGCGACCGCCGATCTCACCGAGCCGGACCGCGGCCGCGCCAAGCGCTTCCTGTCGTTGCGGGACGAATTCACGCGTCGTCATCCCGAAACACGCAACATGGCAGACCGATTTGGCAGAGCCAAGCATGAATTGACGGTCCGCGTGCAGCAGCAGCGTAGCGCCACCGTGTCGGAAAAGGACGTCGCCGCCGCTCAGGAGAAGGTCCGCACGGCCGAAGCGAAATTGAAAGCCGAACATGATGCCATCAGCGCGATCTTGACGGACATGGACAAAGTCCTGATCGAAATGGGGGCCAAGCCGGAGGGGGGTACGGCGAGCAAGAGCAAAGATGTCATCCCACCCGACAAGCGCAACGAAAGCCCGGAGGATCGACAGAAGCGGCTGATCAACGAATACCAAGCCCTCGTCGGCCGCCTCGCCAAGACCGAAGCCGGGCGCGTGCTGCTCATCGCGGGTCCCAAGGCCGACCTCGACAAGCTGATGGTCGGCCTGAGTGCCGAGGAAACAATCCGGGCCAAGCGGCTTCTCGTCCTTCGCGACCAGTTCGGAGTTCTTGTCCCCGCGGCCCAGAAGGAACTCGACCGGTGGGAGAAAGCCTCGCTGACCTTCCAGGATCGCGAGATCAAGTACCAGGCCGGAACGATCTCCGAGAACGAATTCAACGCCGCCAAGCTGGAGGTCCGGCAGGCGGAGCGGGCCCTGAAGAACGCCGAGGACGGCATGGCCGGGGTGATCGCGGACGTCAAGAAGCTGGCCGACGAACTGCGCGCCCCGGCCGCGGACGCGCCGGACCCGGTCGAGGGCGAGTTCAAGAAGGTCATGGCGGAGTTCGATGCCATTACCGTGCGGCTCGCCAAGACTTCTGTCGGTCGTCTGTTAGCGACGATTCCCTACCAGACTGCGTGGGGCGAAGCGGAGCTACAACTCGCCTTCGCGTCGTCGGAGAAGGCGAAGATTGATCAGGGCCGCAGACTTCTCACGTACCGCGACCAGGTCATGGCTCAGGCCGTGCGCGCCACTTCTGCGTTCAGTCAGCGGACGTACCAGAAGGAACAAAGGCTGACCAAGAAAAAAGAGGATCAGATCCCGAACATCGACGACGAAATTCGCAAGTGCGAGCACGACATCCGCTTCCGCACCGCGACGATCCGGGGCATCATCGATGATCTGAAGAAGCTCGCCGACGAGATCGACCCGCCGGACAAGAAGAACATCGATCCACTGGTGCCGCCGGTGGACCCGAAGGTGCAGCTCCAGACGCTGCGCGACCAGCTCAAGGCGCTCGAGAAAGCGGAGAAGGACTACAGCGATCTGAGCAAGCGACGGAACGATCAAGCGGCGGAAATTCAAACAATGGAGGCGGACCTCGTGACGAGCCCAAACAGTAAGGAACTCACGGCCAAAATCGACGCCGCGAAAAAGTCGCTGCAAAAGACAAAGGACGATCTGGATACGGTGAAGTCCGAACTGGCCCGCTACGGCAATAAGGCCGACCTTCAGAAAGAGATTGATCGGTTGCAGAAAGCAATTGAAGCGAAGAAGTCGGAACAGTAGGGTTCAGCGAAAGTAGCCGTCTCGCACCGCGAGACGAGCCCCGGGCTCATCACGCGGAGCGTGATGGCTACTGTCCGCCCCGGGCTCGTCTCGCGGAGCGAGACGGCTACAGTACCTCCTGCACGCGCAAAGTTGGCGGTCTTTGACGCCCCATTGATCGAACAAGATTGCCATGTAACGACTTGCGACTCATTCCAAAGAGCGCCAGAGCGTGGCGGCCTGGTAACCCGCGACCCGGTGTTCGAAATCCCGTTCAAGCCGGTCGAGATTCCCTTCCCATCTTGTCCGACTGTTAAAATTCCATTGTCCCGCCAGCGAATCAACTTGTGTTCACCGACCGCGATCGTGGGGGCGGATCATGAGGTTCACCTACCGATGGGGCCAACGCCCGCTCGACGGCTTCACCATCAAGCGCGGCCTCGGCCAGGGCGGCTTCGGCGAAGTGTACTTCGCCGTTTCCGACGGCGGTAAAGAGGTCGCCCTGAAGCTGCTCGTCCGTGGCCGCACCGACACCGAGCTTCGCGGCATCAGTAATTGCCTGAACTTCAAGCACCCGAACCTGGTTCACCTTTACGACCTGAAGACCGACGAACGCGGCGACCACTGGCTGGTCATGGAGTACGTCCACGGCGAGCCGCTCAACACCGTCCTCAACCGCAACCCGAAGGGCCTTCCCGCCGACCAGGCCCGCGACTGGTTCCTGCAAGTCGCCCGCGCCGTCGCCTACCTGCACGACCACGCGGTCATCCACCGCGACATCAAGCCGGGGAACGTGTTCGTCGAGCACGGGATGCTCAAGCTCGGCGACTACGGCCTATCGAAGACAGTTAGCTCGAGCGCCCTGACCCAGTCGGCAAACGTCGGGACCGTGTATTACATGGCCCCGGAGGTCGGGAAAGGCGCATGCACCAAGCAAGTGGACATGTACGCGTGCGGCGTCATGTTCTACGAGATGCTGACCGGCGAGGTCCCTTTCCGCGGCGATAGTTGGGCCGAGGTGGCGCTGCGGCACCAGACGGACCTGCCGGAATTGTCCCGCGTGCCGCCCGCTTACCTCGCGATCATCCAGAAAGCTCTGAGCAAGAAGGCGGAGGACCGGTTTGCGGACATGGACGAGATGATCCGCGCCGTGGAAGTCGTCAGCCGGGTCGGTCCGCCCGCCCGGCAGGAGGAGCCGTTACTGGTGGCAACTGTGATTGGAAACCCCGAGAAGAAGACCGCGGCCGTCCCGCCGCCATTGCCGAAGCGGAACCCGCCGCCCATGCCGCGGAACGGCTCGTCGGCCCTTTTACCGGCCGTCCCGAGCTTCAAGGAGCGCGTCGGTGAACTCGCGACGTCCATGGCGATGGTCCCGATCGCGTCCGTCGCCGTGGTCGGAGCTTGGGCGTTGTTCCAATCGATCTTCTACAGCAAGGTGGAGTGGTTCGGCCTCTTGCCGATGTTCGCCCTCACGGTCCTGTTGAG
>Ga0075418_10009005_pt1 | contig 11197 bp, 6 predicted proteins | sample SoiMetdeltSBSDD2_FD_81776 | JGI IMG/M metagenome (GOLD analysis project Ga0075418, IMG submission 81776) | Bulk soil microbial communities from a Populus tree surrounding site in Tennessee, USA - Soil MetaG P. deltoides SBSDD2 | ecosystem: Environmental > Terrestrial > Soil > Tree plantation...
CCGTTGTCCTCAACTACCACAGCGGCGAGGCGCCGGACCATTTGCGCCGCTCGGCGGTCGCGCGCTTCGTCCTTCGGCGTCTCGTCGACGTGAACGTCGTTCCCTCGCCGTTTCTCCGTGATGTGTTCCGATCGTTTGAGATCGAGGCGGACGTGGTGCCCAACATCGTCGACCTGCGGCAGTTCACCTACCGCGTTCGCGATCCGCTGCGGCCGCACCTGCTGTGCACGCGGAACTTCGAGCCGCTCTACAACCTGTCGTGCGTGCTTCGCGCGTTCGCGAAAATCCAGGCCCATTATCCGGCCGCGACGCTGACGCTTGTCGGCAGCGGCTCACAGGACATCACACTGCGAGAGGAGGCGGCTGCGCTCCGCGTCGAGAACGTGACCTTCGCGGGCCGCGTCGCGCCTTCCGAGATCCACCGCTACTACGCGAACGCGGACATTTATCTGCAGGCTCCGTCGATCGACAACATGCCGTTGTCGCTGCTGGAAGCATTCGCCAGCGGCCTGCCTGTGGTTTCGACGAATGTCGGGGGTGTGCCGTCGATGCTCCGGCATCGCATTGACGGCCTCCTGGTCGCTGATAACGACGCGGACGCCCTTGCTGACCAGGTCATCCAACTGTTGGTTGATCCTGCACTGGCCCGCCGACTTACTGAATCGGCGTATCGCACGCTAGGCGCGTATGAGTGGACTGGCGTGCGTGACGGATGGCTGCAGGCCTACCACCGCGCGGTGGGTCGACACGATCGCCGCGCCTCGGACCACACCGTCGAATCGACGCCGCTCAATCCCGCATGATGCCTGGCCGCCTGCGCCGCACGAGACAGATGACGTTCGAGGAAGCGCGCTGGCGGACGCGCGAGTTCGTGGCGACGGTGCGCGATCGCGTTCGGTTCAGGATTCGAACACCTCAATGGCCGCACACGTGCGGGTCGTCGATCGCTTCTGGAGTGATCAAGCGACTCCACGCGGGCCAATCCCGGTGCGTTATCGATCCGCTCCTGGCGCCTGTGGTTCGGGAAGAGATCCGCAGCCGATTTTCGAACGCCGCTGCTGACGCCGCGATGCGGGGTGACCGGCTTCTCGCTGGTCACCATGATTTACTCGGCTATCGAGGGCTCGCGTTTCAGGATTGGCATTCGGACCCGGTGCACCATTGCCGTGCTCCGCTCGTGTGCTGGGCCGACGTGCCATATCTCGATCCGTCAATCGGCGATCACAAGATCATCTGGGAACTGAATCGTCATCAGTACTGGCTGCAGCTTGGCCGCGCGTACTGGCTCACGGCTGACGCCCGTTACGCGCGAGTCATCGTCGATCAGATGGAAAGCTGGCTGGAGGGAAATCCGCCGCTGACAGGTATCAACTGGGCGAGCATGCTCGAGATCGGTTTTCGCGCGATCTCGTGGACGATGGCCATTCACTTCCTCGCCCGCATGGACGGTTCATTTCCAACGGCTCGTTGCTTGTTCGCGCTCGAGCGGCAGTTAACGCACCTCGAAGAGCATCTCTCGTATTACTTCAGCCCGAACACGCACCTGACCGGTGAGGCGTTGGCGCTCTACGTCGTCGGACAGGCCTTTCCGGAGCTCGATCCAAGCATTCGGTGGGTCGAGACCGGCCGTCAGATTCTCCTTCGTGAGATCGAGCGTCAGATCCTGCGGGATGGTGGCCACGTCGAGCGGTCAATGCACTACCAGCGCTATACGCTCGATTTCTATCTCCTCGCCCTGTTGACGGCTCGTCGTGCCGGCGACGTCAACGCTGAGTACGCGTTTACCCGCGCTGCCGCCCGCCTCGCGGAGTTCACATTCGGCATCGCTGACGGTGAAGGACGTCTACCACTCATCGGCGACGACGACGGTGGCATGTTGTGGCCGGTCACTGGACGCGACTGTGCCGACGTGCGCGATTCGCTTGCGACTGCGGCGGTCGCGCTGAATCGGCCCGATCTCGCGCCGTGGGGGTTACAGGAAGAGACCTTCTGGATGGCGGCGCCGGAAGCCATCGCATTTGCGAATGATCGAGCACGAACGATCGACAGTGCGGTGCGGACCTTCTCAGGTCCGCGATCCCGCACATTCCCCGATACCGGCTACGTCGTCATGCGCTCAGGCCACGACCATGCCGTGCTCGATGCCGGCCCACACGGCTTCATGAACGGTGGCCACGCGCATGCAGACGCGTTGTCGCTGACGCTCACAATCGGCGGCCATTCATTACTTGTCGATCCAGGCACAGCCACCTACACGATGGATCCTCAGCTCCGGGACCGGATGCGCGGAAGCTTCAGTCACAACACCGTCTGCCTCGATGGCAAACCACAGTCGATTCCGGCTGGTCCCTTCCACTGGGCAACGGCTGCGCGGGCGCGGCTGCAGGCGTGGCGGCACAACGCATGTTTCGATTGGGCAGAGGGCGCGCACGACGGCTACGCACCCATCGAACACCGCCGATCGGTGATTCGGGCCGACGATGCCGGTTGGTTGATCGTCGACGAGATTCGCCAGACAGAAGTCGGAGGCGCAGACGACGCAATTCACTCGGCTGCGAGTCATTGGCACTTTCATCCGGGATGGATACTGCGAGAAGAAGGAATGGGTGTGCTGCGGGCGACCCATTTTGACGGTGCCGAAGCATGGTTGCTGTTCGACGCCGGAAATGTGTCGCTCGTCCATGGTGGTGCAGACAGCGGCCTCGGTTGGTACGCGCCCGTTTACGGAACGCTGCTGCCGACGTGGAGTGTGCGAGTCACACGCGAACTGCGTCCGCCGTTTTCGTTGGTCTCCTGGATTGATGCCGCCAGCGCACAATCGACGCCGGAACTTCAACGGATCGCGGCGAATGCCGACCCGTACGGCGACGCGATTGCCGCTCGCGTCGTCAACGGCGATTTCGCCTCCGTGTATCTGATTCGTCCTGGCGAACCGTCGTCGCGAGACGGTCGAGCTTGTGGAACCCTCGACTATCAGACCGATGCGCGAGTCCTGCACGTCCACACCTACGGCGAGGCGCTTGTCGCTCTCGACGTCGCAGACGCGAGTCATGCGCATGCGCTTCGCGACGGCTGGCTAAGTGTCGAAACAAGCGACCCCGTACGCGATCTCCACATCCGGTTGGATGACGACGTAATGCAGCTATCAGCGTCAGAGCCACCGCGGCAACTACGGCTTCTGGGCGGCGCGCTCCTGCGAGTTCGGGCCATCCGCCTCAACGGTCGTAGCTACCCACGTGTTGTGGGCGATCCCTCCGACACTCTCCTGATCTCCGGCGCGCATTGGACGGCCGCGCCGCTCGTCCGTTTGGGTGTGCCTTTTGCGTTGGACGAGATGCACCCCTCGAGGGTGTGAAAAGAATTTGCCTTTGAGGGAGAGCAATGGTGAACACTTCGTCCAACGTTCCAAGGATTTGGCTATTAACGGTATTTCTGACGACTGCGGCCATGGCAACGTCAACTTGTGGAAGCGTCGACCCCAGCCCGACGGCGCCCTCACCCACGCCGTCGCCCTCTCCCACGCCGTCGCCCTCTCCCACTCCGTCGCCATCGCCAAGTCCGGCGCCCGCGCCTTCTCCGGCTCCGGCACCCGCACCCGCACCGAGTCCCGCGCCATCAGGCGGCAGCCTGCAGGTGACGATTTCGCCGAACCCGGTTCCTTGGAGCAGCAACCCCATCCCGAACTGTTCGCTGGCCAATACGTGGACGTATACGCAGATTCTCGACAACGTTGGCGGGGCGGAAATCACCCTCAGCGATCGCTCTGACTTCTTCGACGGCGCGCTGGCCACCCAGAAGAGCGGGCTAGGCATTGTGATTCCGGCCGGCTCCAAAACGACGCTCACCACACGATGGTGCAGCGCGAACAACTTCGAGCACCACACGCGGACCGACTTCACGGGCTCGGATGCGAGGAACAACCGCATCAACTTCAAGGGCCCGGAAGTCACGCTGTCGAAACAATAGGGACTAGGGACAAGGGACTTGGGTCTGGGGATGGGCGCCAAGAACGGCCAGACCCCAGTCCCCAGGCCCAAGGCCCTGAAGCAACCGATGGGTGCCATCACCGGCAAACTCCGCTTCGATCGGCTGGTCTCTCCGCTCGACGAAACCGGCCTCGGGGCGAGCGATGCGCGAAATATCCGGGCGGTCGCTGATTCGCAGTTGATCAATGCGGGTGAACTGCGCGACACGCTCGAACGCGGTGGCCACCGGTTTCCGATGCGCACCGACGCAGAACTCATCGCTCACGCATACGACCGCTGGGGGACGCTCGCGTTCGCACGGTTGCGTGGTCCTTTTGCGTGCGCCATCTGGGATGATGCGAATCGGCGGCTCATCCTCGCGCGCGACCACGTTGGTGTCCGCCGCCTCTACTTCGCGGTGCTGCCTGGCCACAGTGTCGTCTTCGCGTCCGATGTTTGCGCGTTGTTGCGCGATCCCGACGTCCCGCGCGACTGGTGTCCGGACGGTATCGACACCTACCTCGCGCTTGGATTCATTCCGGCGCCCCTGACCGCCTTTCGTCAGATCAGCAAGCTTCAACCCGCGCATTATCTGCTCGTTGAAGGGCAGCGGCTGCACCTCGAGCAGTACTGGGATTTCTCCACGCCTCGCATCGCGACACGATGCGGTTCGGTGACAGCGATTGCGGCCAGCCTGAGAACTGCCGTTCGCCACGAACTGAAACACCAGCCACGTGCGGCGCTGCTCTACTCCGGCGGCACGGCTTCATCCGCTCTGTTGTCCGTTACGCCCGCGACGTTCGGCGTGCCGATCACGGTGCACACGGACCAGGACCCGGTCGAGCTGACACGGAGTTATGCAGCTGCTTCAATGCTCGGTCGCGTCCGTGAGCTCGAGACGCTCGAACAACCGGTCTCATCGCTCGTCGAGGCCGTCGCTGCTGCGAGCGGTGAACCGATTGCCGATCCGTCGGCAGTGATCCAGCTCGCGATCTGCACGGCAGCTGCACGCCACACGGATATCGCACTCACCGGCCACGGCGCCGCGATCTTGTGGAGCGGCCACGATCGACGCGCGCTTCCTTCGCCGTTTGCCCTGAGGTTCGGAAATGACTACGCGGCGGTGCACGAAAGCGCCGTGTGGGAAGACAGGCGTCGGCGATCCATCTACACACGCGCGTTCGCGTGGAAGGTGCGTGACACGAACCCGTTCAGCTCGCATCTTGAACGCTGGCAATCGCGAGTGGACGACGCGCCGGCCGATCGGGTGCGTTATGTCAACGCCCGAACCGCGCTACCGGACAACGTCCTTGCTTTCGCGGCCAACGCGTCGCAGGCGGCTGGAATCTCGCTGCGCTTTCCGTTTCTCGACGATCAGATGACCGAGCTTGCGATGCAGACACCGGCGGAGGTCAGACGTCGCGGGCCTTTTGCGATGTCCATCATCCGTCAATTGTTTGCACCTAGGCTCCCCCGACGGCTGCGGCCTCCGGCGAGGCAACCCGTTCGCCACGATTGGCTCGCTCCGCTGCTCACGGCGCTCGTGCCCAGAATGCTCCTCGGGCCGCGGTTCGACGGCCGCGACATCGTCTCGCGACCGGCGCTGCGTCGGGTATGGAACGAACACCTGGCGGCCCGTCTGGATCACTCGCGGCGCCTCTGGTCGCTGCTGATGCTCGAGTTCTGGTTCCGTGAATTCATCGACGGTGATGCGGCGGGCGAACCGCTGGAATACGCCGTGCTTCGGAAGGCGGCCTGATATGTGTGGCATCGCAGGAATCGTTGCCCGCGACCGACTCGCGCCTGACGACGGCGCACGTGCCGTCGCGATGCGCGACGTCATCAGCTACCGAGGTCCCGACGGCGCGGGACTGCACAGCGACGACCGGGCCGCCCTGGCCCATCGACGATTGAGCATCGTCGATCTCGCAGGCGGTCACCAGCCGTTGTCGAACGAAGCGGGCGACATCTGGGTCACCTACAACGGGGAAATTTACAATCACGCGGATGTGCGGCGCTCCCTCGAGGCCGCGGGCCATACCTATCGAACGCGTTCGGATACCGAAACCATCGTGCATGCGTACGAGCAGTGGGGCGACGAGTGCGTGCATCGATTCCGTGGAATGTTCGCATTCGGCATCTGGGATGTCCGCAAGCGTCGGCTGCTTCTCGCACGCGATCGCCTTGGGGTGAAGCCGCTGTACTGGGCGCTCGTTGATGACCGGCTGCTCTTCGCGTCCGAGATCAAGGCGATTCTCGAGAGCAGACTGATCGCACCACGTCCACACCGCGCGGTGTTTTCCGAGGTGCTCGCGACGCGCGGCACCGCTGGGGTCGAGACGATGTTCGAAGGGATCTACAAGCTCCTTCCGGGACATCGCTTGATACTCGAAGACGGACGCGTCAGAACCGAGCGTTACTGGGAACTGCCTCTGGACGGTCCTGATCCCGCACTGGATCGGCTCGGCGACGCCGCCATCATCGAACGATTCCGCGCGCTGCTGCAGGAAGCCGTCCGGTTGCGGCTGATGTCCGACGTACCGCTCGGGATGTTTCTGTCCGGCGGCATCGACAGCAGCGCCATTGCGGGACTGATGGCGCGCGAAATCGACAGACCGGTTGACACCTTCTCGGTTGCCTTCGCCGATCGCCGCTTCAGCGAGCTGGAGTACGCGCGCTCGGTGGCGCGGGCAATCGGCGCGAACGCGCACGAAATCGTCATCGACGACCGAGACTTTTTCACGGCGCTTCCACGCCTCGTCTGGCACGAAGACGAGCCGATCGCCCATCCGTCGAGCGTGCCGCTGCACTTCGTGTCGATGCTGGCGCGCCGACATGTCACCGTCGTACTGACGGGAGAAGGGAGCGACGAACTGCTCGCGGGGTATGGAAAGTACCCCCGTGCGGTGATCAACTGGCGCGTCGGAGCGGTGTACGAGTTCATGGTACCAGCGGCGCTTCGCGCGAGGATCGCGCAGTCGGTGGTGCCGCGGCTGCCAGGACGCGCGGGACGTTACGCCCGACGATCGTTTCTGGCAATGCCACGCAACGTGGCGGCGATGTTTCTGGATAACTTCGCTGGCATGCCGGTTCGACAACAGCGTGAGCTGCTGTCAGCCGAAGCAGTCGCGGGCAACGATCCGTACGCGTCGTCGCTCGCGTATTTCCATCAGGTGAATGGCGCCAGCGGCATTCTCGGGCGCCTGCTCCATACGGACATCAAGACGTACCTGGTCGAGTTGCTGATGAAGCAGGACCAGATGAGCATGTCGGCTTCCATCGAGAGCCGTGTGCCGTTTCTGGATCACGTGCTCGTCGAGTTCGCCGCGCGGCTGCCTGACCGCCTGAAGCTGAGAGGCTTTACGACGAAGCGAATCCTGCGCGAAGCGATCCGGGGGCTGCTGCCCGAGGAAATTCTTTCACGAAGAAAGATGGGCTTCCCTGTCCCGTTTGCCCAATGGACGCGCGATCGGTGGCAGCCGGTTGTTCGCGACGTGCTGCTGGATCGCCGCACGCGCGAGCGAGGTTTCATCGACGCCGCCGCGGTGGAGCGCCTTCTCGATGCGCATCGGAACGGAACCGTCAACGCAGGCGACGCCATCTGGGCGCTCGTGAACTTTGAACTCTGGTTCCGCACGTTCATCGACGGAGAGGGCGTTCAGACGTTGTCGGACGTGCCACCATCTGTCCGTTCCACTGCCGCTCCAGTTCAGCCTCCCCCTTCCCCCTTCCCGCTTCCCCCTTCTGCGGAGAGGTCATGAAAATCTCCATATTCGGCCTTGGTTATGTCGGCAGCGTGTCCGCTGCGAGTTTCGCGGCCGATGGACACGAGGTCGTCGGTGTCGACGTCAACCCTGACAAGGTCGCAGCCGTCAACAGCGGCCGCAGTCCCATCGTCGAGCCAGGTCTCGACACGCTTCTCGAAAGCGGAGTCGCGGCGCACCGGCTCCGAGCGACCACCAGCACCGCCGAGGCGGTGGCCGACACCGACCTGTCGTTGATTTGCGTCGGGACGCCAAGCCGCAAGAACGGCAGTCTGGATCTGAAGTATCTAACCCGCGTCTGCGAGCAAATCGGGGATGCCCTCAAGAACAAGGACACCTATCACGTTGTCGTGGTACGGAGCACGGTGTTGCCCGGCACCACGCACGGTCAGGTCATCCCGACGCTCGAAGCACATTCGGGCAAGAAATATGGCGAAGGGTTCGGTGTCTCCGTCAATCCCGAATTCCTTCGAGAGGGAACGGCGCTGAAGGATTTCCAACATCCGCCGCTCACACTCGTCGGCCACAACCATGCGTGGGATGCGGCACCGACGCGAGCGCTTTACGACCGGATCGAAGCGCCGCTGTACACGACGAGCATCCGTGTTGCCGAGATGATGAAGTACACGAGCAACGCGTGGCATGCGGTGAAAGTCGTCTTCGCCAACGAGATCGGCAACCTCTGCAAGCGGGTCGGCATCGACAGCCACGAAGTCATGGACATCTTCTGCCGTGATGAGAAGTTGAATATCTCGGCGTACTACCTGAAGCCCGGCTTCGCGTTCGGTGGTTCGTGTCTTCCCAAGGACGTCCGGGCGCTGCAGTACCGCGCGCGCGAAGCGGACCTGGACATGCCGCTCATCAACTCGGTGCTCGGAAGCAATCAGCTGCAGATCCGCCACGCCCTGGAACAGATCGTTGAAACCGGCAAGAAGCGAATTGGCATACTCGGGTTCAGCTTCAAGGCAGGCACCGACGACCTGCGCGAATCACCGATGGTGATTCTCGGCGAAGCGCTTCTCGGGAAGGGGTACGAGCTGTGCATCTACGACCGCAACGTGTCGATGGCGCGGTTGATGGGTGCGAACAAGGAATATATCGAGCAGCAGATCCCTCACCTGTCTCGCCATCTGTGCGAGTCGGTGGATGACGTCATCGCGCGCAGCGACGTGATCGTGATCGGCAACGGCGCGCCGGAATTTTCCGACGCGGTCACCCGCTGCCGGCCCGATCAGACGATCATCGACCTGGTCCGCATCCCCATCGACTTCGCTGCGCTGCAGGCTCACTACGATGGCATCTGCTGGTAATGGGCTTTCAGCACGTCTTCCGTTTCTTTCTCACCTGGTGGGGCGCGTACGCCCTGGGCGCGCTGGACGCAAGCATGGTGTTCTTCCTCCCCTTCGGCATCGACGCAGTCGTCATCTACCTGTCCGCGCGTAGCGGCATGTTGTTCTGGATCTTTCCGCTGCTCGCCACAGCGGGTTCGGTGACAGGCGCCGCCGTGACCTACTGGATTGGTCACAAAGGCGGTGAGCTCGGTCTCGAACGTCTGATATCAAATAGCCGCCTGGAGCGGTTCCGGAAACGCGTTCAGAAGGGCGGCGCAGTCGCGATGGCCATTCCGGCGCTGCTCCCTCCTCCGTTCCCGTTGACGCCATTCGTCCTGACGTGCGGAGCGCTGAAAGCGAACCGATGGATCTTTTTCCCGACCTTCGCCGCAATGCGGCTGATTCGATTCGGCAGCGAGGCGGTGCTTGCGAGGATCTACGGGCGAGGCGTGCTGCGTCTTCTTGAATCCGACGCCTTCCAACGGGTCATCGTCGGCTTCATCATCGTCGCCGTAATCGGGACTATTCTGTCCGCCGTCGTGTTGTGGCGGAGTACACGGCAGCCACGGCTGCGGCCGGCCTGACCTATCGCACCAGTCTCCAGTCGCCGGTTTTCGCGAGCTCACGAGCGAAACACGCCTCGGCGCGGAGTTCCGCCTCTCGCTGCGATGTCGCTGAGACGGCCAGGAGCAACTCGGCATCGGTCGGACATCGAGTCCGCGAGTCTGCCCGTCGCGCGGTTGGCGGAACAGAAAAGTATCGAGCGGCACCAATGCGAACCCACGCCGGACGTCCTGCCAAAGGACCGGCCACCAGCAGCTCGGCTACGGCGGTTCGCACCGCGCCTTCAACTCCGCCACGCTGTGCCAGCACAGCCACAGGCGCGAGATCGATCGCGGTCCCCTCGGCCACTTCGCTGACCCACCACGGCCGGTTGGTCGCGAGCCGAAAACTATCCAGCGTGTCGTGAAGGCGGACGGTGATGGGCAGGACGGTCGTCCCGAGAGAACGCGCGAGTTCCTCATGAGCGCTGACGGCCATTCGCTCCAGTGACGAGGCCGCAATCGGCGAGGAACGCGGAACCATGACCCGAACGCCGCTGTCGCGAGGCATAACAGCCGCTGCTGGCGCCACGGGAGGTGTCCGGGGCGTCGCGCGGGTTGGCGGGGTCACCGCCGACGACAACGTCTCGTTGACAGGGGCGATCGCCGTCAGTGAAGTCAATTCGAGACCTGGGTAGTACTGCGCCAGAATCGCAGCCGCCGTTTCGCCGCGCAGTGCCCGGCGCCCGGCACCGATCACGCACATGCCGACGCCGTGGCCGAACCCGCGGCCCGTGAAGCGCAACTGGTCGCCATATTTCTCGACCGTAAACGCCGTGCTTCGCAGTCTGGTCGCGCCGACAGCAAGGCGGAACTGGTCACCGGCAATCACGTCTGGCTGCAACCCCGACAGCCGCAGCCTCGCGACTCGCCCTGACGACGTGCGCCCATCGATGCGTACGTCCCTCAGGCGATCGCCCTCGAAGCCGATGCCGCTCAAGACACGGCGCACCTCGTCCATCGAAAAGTCAGCCGTCCACTCCGGATCGTCATCGCACACATCGTCAGCACGTGACACCAGGTACGGATAGTTCGCACCCGGCCACACATCCGCTGCCCGCTCCGACCGCCCACCGCAGGATGCTGAATAAAACACCTCGGCAATCTCGCCGCGCCAGGTCAGCACCCGGCCGACGGTCGCCATGGCTGCGCGCCGCGATGTCGGCGTCGAGGGACGCGGCACCTGACAGTGCGTGCTGTCGCACAGGTCGTAGCCGTCACGGGCGTGGCGGTCGATGTTCTTCAGGGTGTAGGTGCGGATCGCGATGGCAAGCGCCTGCTGTGCGGCGTCCCCGGCCTTCGGGTCCGTTTCGCCGGCCAGTACGCGCGCGACGTACACCTCGAGTGGAACGGCGGTCACGTGACCGTCCGCCACGAACCCGAGTCGAATAGTCCGACCGGCGCTCGCAGCGGTGAGATCGGCTTCGGTGACTTCCGATTGCGCAGGTAGCTCAACATCGAGCTCACGAAGAAATACAACCACGAAGGTCACGAAGAACACGAAGTAAAGAAGCGTTCTCCGAATTGTGTTCTTC
>Ga0075418_10009010_pt1 | contig 11191 bp, 6 predicted proteins | sample SoiMetdeltSBSDD2_FD_81776 | JGI IMG/M metagenome (GOLD analysis project Ga0075418, IMG submission 81776) | Bulk soil microbial communities from a Populus tree surrounding site in Tennessee, USA - Soil MetaG P. deltoides SBSDD2 | ecosystem: Environmental > Terrestrial > Soil > Tree plantation...
GAAGTTGTACTGGTTGACCAGATCCAAGCCGCCGGTGACGACGACGGGCGGCGGATCCTGTGCCCAGGCGGGCGAGGCCCAGAGAACGACTGCGGGAACCGCCATGACCGAGAATGCGAAACGCACTGCGCGAGTAAACGACATTTTGATCCTGCCTCCCCAGGACCGCAGGGCGATTCCCGCGGCCCGGTGCGCCAACGCCTTAGTACGAAAGACCGATCCCGAAGGATCCGATCACCTGTGATCCGTCGCCGTCATTCAGCGCTTTGGTGGTATCGCCGAGCGCCTGGTACTCGACCCCGCCATGAACGTTGAAATGCGACCCGACAGGCACCGTGACGATGCTGCCGACGCTGAAAAACCCGAACTTGTTGTCCACGCCAGCCAGTTCGTAGTAATTGCCGATGCTCAGACCGACCTTCACAGGCAACGCCAGCGAGGCCCTGGCGCCGCTGACGCCCGGGGCGATTCCCAGCTCGAGGTACCGCCCGCCTTCCAGCCCACCGTCAGCCTGGTAGCGGCCCGGCTCTGTCGCCAGTTCGAAGGCCACGAGCCCATACGGCTTCAACGCCGCCGACCCGAGCGCGGCGCTGTCGTCCACCGACAGCTTGAACGCGATTTCCTTCACATGCGTAAAGCTGTCGTTGGGACTGGTGTACGAGGTGTAAGTCGTCGCGAGACCGATGCCGCCGCCGAACCCCAGGCCCACGGTCGCATACACGTCGGATTCGTACCAGCCGCCCGGCTTCGAGTGCGCGCTGTTCCAGGTGCCCACGTTGATGCCGACGCTCTTGAGCCCGCCTTCGCCTTCAAACGCGCCGATCCCGAGGTCGAAGTACGGCCAGGTGGCCACGCCGGTGCCGTTCTGCCGGATGCCGCGGAACATGTACTGGTTCACCAAGTCGATTCCGGCCGACACCGTCACCGTCGGCGGCGTGTCCTGCGCCATCGCCGGTGCCGCGAGGGCGGTGATCAACCCGCTGGCCACCATGAACGAGATTCCGAAACGCAGTGTGCGAGTGAGCAGCATCTATCTGGCCTCCCTGGGAGAGTTGAGGAGCGGCGGCGCCGAGCCGGCGCCGCCGCGCGACACGCCGTTACGCGTCGCTCTTGAGTGGGCTGAGCATCGGCTGCACGTTGAGCGCCGTCGATGAGGCGTGCATCCGCTCGGTCGCGCCGCCCGTATGCAAGTAGGCTTCTTCGCCGTGCTGAGTGATGTCCAGGCCGGTGTTCTCGTCGGTAACCGATGCGCGGAGCGGAATCACGAGCCCGATCAGCTTCAGCAGGATGAAGCTCATGCCGCCGCTGTAGACAATGGCGGTCAGCACCGCGGTCGCCTGGATCATCACCTGGCCCGGATTGCCGTAGAGCGCCCCGTTGAAGAGGCCGTTCAGGCTCATGTCCGCAAAGACGCCGGTCAGGATGGCGCCGACCGTGCCGCCGACGCCATGCGCCGCGACCACATCGAGCGAGTCGTCCAGCGATGTCTTAGCGCGGATGATCAACGCCAGGTAGCTCGGGACGGCGGCAATGCCGCCGAGCAGCAGCGCGTTCATCGGGCTGATGAAGCCGGCGGCAGGCGTGATCGCCACGAGGCCGACGACAATCGCCGTCGCCGCGCCGACCGCGGTCGGCTTGCCCGAACGGATGATATCGAGGAATGTCCAGACCACGAGCGTAGCGGCCGGGGCCAGCATCGTGGTCACGAACGCCAGGCCTGCGATCGGACTCGCGGCCAGCGCGCTGCCGGCGTTGAACCCGAACCACCCGAACCAGAGCAGACCGGCGCCGAGCAGCACCGTCGGCACGTTATGCGGCAGGATCGACGAGCCGCCGAAGTCCGACCGCTTGCCGACCACCAGCGCGGCGACGAGGGCGGCGGCGCCCGCGTTCACGTGCACGACCGTGCCGCCGGCGAAGTCCCAGGCACCCATGTCAGCCAGCCAGCCGCCGCCCCAGACCCAGTGGGCCAGCGGGGCGTAGACCACGATCGACCAGAGCGTAATAAAGGTCAGATAGGCTGAAAACCGCATGCGCTCGACGATGGCCCCGGAGATCAGCGCCGCCGTGATGATGCAGAACGTGGCCTGGAACGCCATGTAGAGGGCGTGGGGAATGGTCAGCGGCACGATCGCGCCCGTCTCGGCGAGCCCGACCTGATTCAGCATCGCGAACGACATGTCGCCCAGCCAGTTGCTGCCAGGGGACAGCGCCAGCGTATAGCCGATCAGCGCCCAGGCGACGCCCACGAACCCCAGCGAGATGTAACTCATCATCATGGTGTTGAGGGCGTTCTTGGAGCGGACCAATCCGCCGTAGAAGAAGGCCAGCGCCGGGGTCATGAGCAGCACCAGCGCGGTCGAGATCAACATCCATGCTGTGTCAGCTTGATTCATTCCTCACCTCAGTGATGAAATCGCCGGTTCGACGTGAACGACGGGACGCGTGTCCGTGAGTCCTCGGACGTTGCGGCGGACTGAGCAAGATGGGATCCAGACCGCGATAAGGGTAAGATCGGCGGAAATCAAGGCATTTCGGCCCAAAACGGTCCGATCATACTGATCGGCGGGCGCGGCGGTATCAGACATATTTGTGTGACTGAGCTACCTGCACTACAAGAGTGTCTGAATTGGTCGAATGCAGAAGTGACCACCGCGGACAATCGCAGGATGTGATTTCTGTGGAAAGATCGGGCGAGCTACAACGTTGTTCAGACAAATTTGTCGATGCAGTCCTTTCTGACAACACAAATGTCAGAACCGTACTTTCCGCCCGGCGGCTCAGCCGTGAGCGCGCCCGCCGGCCACTGCCCCGCCTTGCGGCCCCGCATCGCCGTGACTATGATCCGCAGACGAATTTCGTTCCGCCAGGGACCCGCCGGTCGGTGAGGAGGATTACCCCGTATGAAGGTGTACGACGCTGCTAGCATCCGCAACGTGGCGGTGGTGGGCCACGGCGGATGCGGCAAGACCCAGCTCGTCTCGGCCATGCTGTTTGCCGCCGCGGCCGTCAACCGCCTCGGGAAAGTGGACGAAGGCTCCACCGTCACCGATTTTGACGAAGAAGCCATCGCCCGCAAGCACACCCTGGCGTCGAGCCTCGCCCACGCCGAGTGGCAGAAAACCAAGATCAACCTGATTGACACTCCCGGCTTCGCCAACTTCCTGACTGACGCCCGCTCGGCGCTGCGCGTCGTCGAGGGCGCCCTGCTCGTGGTGGACGCCGTCGCGGGCGTGGAAGTCCAGACCGAGAAGCTGTGGTCCGAAGCGGCGGCGCTGAACCTGCCACGGATCGTGGCCGTCAACCGGCTCGAGCGCGATCGGGCGAGCCTGGAACGCACGCTGGAGTCGCTGCATCGCGACTGCGCGCGCGAAATCGTCCCGATCCAGCTGCCGATCGGCCAGGAACGGAACTTCACCGGCGTCGTCGACCTGGTTCGCATGAAGGCAGTGACGTTCGCCGCCGACAGCGGCGGCAAGATGACCGAAGGCGACGTGCCCGCGGCGATGGCTGACGAGGCGAAGATCGCCCGGGAGCAGCTGATCGAGATGGTGGCCGAGGCGGACGAGACCCTGATGGAGACGTTCTTCGCGGAAGGCACGCTGACACAGGAGCAGCTGGTCTCGGGGTTGCGCGCCGCGACCGTCGCGGGCCGGCTCTTCCCGCTGGTCTGCACGTCGGGACTGCACGTCATCGGCATTCAGCCGCTGCTCGACGCCCTGGTGGCCTACGTCCCATCGCCGGCGGAGCGCGACTTCCCCGCTGTTGGCAAGGATGGCGCCGAGACGTCGGTCAAGGCGAACGACAGCGCGCCCTACATGGCGTTTGTGTGGAAGACGATCGCCGATCCGTTCGCCGGGCGCATCACGATGCTGCGCGTCGTGTCGGGGGCGCTGAAGTCGGACACGACGGTCCACAACTTCACGCACGATTCCGCCGAACGGCTCGGCCACCTGATCGCCCTCCAGGGCAAGACCCACACGCACGTCCCCGAGTTGAAGGCGGGCGACCTCGGAGCCGTCGCCAAGCTGAAGGAAACCAAGACGAACGACGTGCTGGCCGAGAAGTCCGCCGCCGTGAAGTTCACAGAAATCAAGTTTCCCGAGCCGGTGCTCTCCTACGCGATCGAGCCGAAGAGCCGCGGCGACGAGGACAAGATCAGCACGGCAATGCAGCGGCTGCGGGAGGAAGATCCCACGATCGGCTATACCCGCGACCCGCAGACCCACGAACTGCTGCTGGCCGGGCAGGGCCAGCTCCACATCGAGGTCACCGTCGCCAAGCTGAAGCGCCGCTTCGGCGTCGAGGTGAATCTGAAGCCGCCCCGGATCCCGTACCGCGAGACCATTACGGCCTCCACCGAGGCACACGGCCGCCACAAGAAGCAGACCGGCGGTCACGGGCAGTTCGGCGACTGCAAGATCCGGGTGGAGCCGCTGCCGCGCGGCAGCGACTTCCAGTTCGAGGATGACATCTTCGGCGGCTCGATTCCGCGGCAGTACGTGCCTGCGGTGGAAAAGGGGATCCAGGACGCCCGCATGCGCGGGTTCCTGGCCGGCTACCCGATGGTCGACTTCAAGGCGACCGTGTTCGACGGCTCGTACCACGCCGTCGACTCGAACGAGCTCTCGTTCAAGATGGCCGGATCGCTGGCCTTCAAGGATGCGATGTCGCGCGCCCGGCCGACGATCCTGGAGCCGGTGATGCACGTGGAGGTCTACGCGCCGAGCGACTTTGCCGGCGATCTGATGGGGGACCTCAATGGCCGGCGGGGCCGCATCGCCGGCATGGACACGCGCGGGATGAATACCGTGATCCGCGCGCAGGTGCCGATGTCGGAGATGCTCACCTATGAGCAGCACCTGACCTCCGCCACGGGCGGGCGCGGCTCCTACCACATGGAGTATTCGCACTACGAGGAAGTGCCGCAGCACCTGCAGAACAAGATCATTGCCGCCGCCAAGGCGGAACGCGGCCAGGAGGTTGCCGAAGAGGCGTAGGGTCGCGTTCACGGGCGGCGTCGTTCAGTCGCTCTGCGCCTCCAGAGTGACGACGTACGGCTGCGGGTCGGCCGTCACGAATGCCCGGAGAAATTCGCGTTCCATCGGCTGATAGGCGCGGCGAACCTCCGCTACCGGCAGGTAGACCGGTCCGTCCGGGTGCGGGCTCACCAGAGGTTCGATGGCGGAATACCGCGCGAAGGCGGCATCCCAGTCCCCAAACACCTCGAAGTCGTCGATGGCATGGTCGCTGTAGGATTCCTCGCTGATCGTCAGGCCCTCGCGGAATGTCCGGCTGCCAAAGCGCCGCTCCATGTGCTGGTCGGTCGGCGCAGGAACGCCGCCGTGTGAGACCGGCTCGAACAGCGGGCGCGGCATCTGCCCGGTGGTGTCCCAGTTGTAGGCCACGAGACCCGACGCGCTCCGAGTGGAGACCACCAGGTACTGGCGCGAGGACGGATTGCGGTTGTCGAGCACCACCTGCTTGCCGTGGGAAGAGCCCGGCGACGTGAAGATCGCCTGATGCGCCACCACCTGGGCGCCATTCACATAGGTCACCGTCAGGAAGAGGTACGAGCGGCCCCGATCGGCCGGGTCGATGACCTCGAACGCCGCCGGGTCGGGCTCATCGCCTATCCGCTGCCACACACTTCCGACGGAGATGCCATCGAGGGTGAGCGGCGCAGGCCCCTGCACGTCGCCGCCCATCCACTCAGCTTCGATACGGTCGATGATCGGTTCGCGTCGGCCTGTCGCGGGATCTGTCCAGGTGTTGGTCTCGAGCGCCCCGCTGACTCGGTGGTTGACGACGCGCCACTCGCACCGCATGGATTCAGAGTAGACCGTCAGAGTGACTCCGGAGGAATAGGGCGGAGGCACGGCGAACGGCGGGCGCCGCTCGCACGACGGCACCAGATCGGCCACATAGCTGGTCTGGCGAACCTCGACGTACGGCACTGTGAAAACCTGGCTGACGACGGCGTCCTCCTCGAGGCCGAGGCGGCCTTTGAAGACAAGCACGTGAGCGGCGGAAGGGACGACATCGGAGGGCACAGCAAGGTCGAACCACCATTCCTCGCCCGGGCCGAGCAGGATCGGGGCGCCGTCTTCCAGCACGGCGAGACGGGTGCGGCGTTCGGCCGCGCTGCCGGGTTGATGCCGAGCAAAGACCTCGAAGGTGCCCTCCATGTCCTCGTCGCTGTCGTTGCGAACACGGAGCGTAATGCCGGACGGAGCCCATTCGACGCGGGTGACCGAGATTGCGCCGCGGAAGAAGTAATCGAGGACGCCGCTGGCGTAGCCGACCGCGCGCGGCAGCATGTGGGCCGCCACCTGGTTCCACACCACACCGTCCATGCAGGGGTAAGGCGTTGGCTCTCCGCCGTACGCGTCCGAGGCACATTCGGCGCGCAACGGATTCGCCGGCAGCAGGCCGAGACCCGCAGGCCTGGACAAGTACCGCCGTACACGGCCCAGCGGCGTGTCGAGGTTGACGCGAATCAGTCCCTGATCGGTTGGCGAGGGATAGCCGCCCGGGAAGGTGTTCTCGCTGTAAAAGTTGGCGTTCGCAATTTCGGCGATGCCAGCCGAGACCGGCGCACGCGGATCGGCGGGATTGGCTGTGACGCCGGGATTGCTGCCGTCGTACCGATCGGCATCGATCAAACGGGCAACGGGGACCCTGGCGATGTGCTCACCGGATGGTGCGGGCAGCCGCAGGATGCCGGCGTCAAATCCGATCGGCGCGGACAGAAACCTCGCGACAAATGGCGCTGTCGATTCCGGCGTCGCATGCTGCCCGGACACCCAGTACTCATACGAGCTCGTGGATGTGAGGCCACCGAAAGGGTGGGGATCATTGCGCGTATGCTCGGGTACCGAGGCGTCAACCACGAGGTGCATGATCTGTCCAAGAGCGCGAAATAGATCGGCCCACAGCACTTGTCTATAATTCGCGTTCGATTCGACCAGCGCCTGGTAATAGAGTCGTCTGGCATCGCGCCATGACCAGAAGCCACCTGTATCAAGGCCGCCCTGGTTCGGCTCCTGCATCCAGCGGATGGATGAATCGTAGCGATCGACTCCAACGTTGAGCCCAGCCGCGTCCCAAGGTTTAAGTGGATCGTGAAAATGACGAAGGAATCGTAGGAAATCGTCTTCGCGCATTCCACCAAGACGGATCCATTCGCGTATTCGCAACGACTCGCCGTTCGCCCGAAGGACAGTTGAACTCCCATCTGGAAAGCCGAGCGATCGACGCAACAACTCGTGAAACCTTTGATTGTTTTGAGCCGCAACTTCGTTGATCAAAGCATGCGACGGGGTATTCAGCGCTCGAAGAGGTTCCGCGTCTAAGGCGAGGGCAACCAGAATCACGCTAACAAAGACAAGCTGAAGCCAATTCTTTGCGATCATTGTCAGTCACCGGCCACAGTTAAGATCGTCAACATAGTCATCCACGGCTGTTGAAAACATGGGGACTTCGTTTTTCGGAAAGAGCCCCCCCACACCGAAGGGCTGATGTTTACATTGCTCTTCGCGTGTTGAGAGTCGTCGCATCGTCAGAGTTGTGGCGCCGACGTAGGGCTGGCCGCCGACTGGAACCACTACCGACGATTCTGGGATGTAGCCAGGTGCGAAGGCGTCGAATCGCGGGCTACTTACCAGCAGCGTGAAGAACCGTCGTTGGCGCGGGATCTCGAACCACCCGTCGGCATCCGTGACCGCCTCCTGCGCGTCGTAGAAGCTCTGTGTCCAGTGAACGGGGTTCGGGAGGTCGCGCTCCCAGCTCACCATGAAATGCGCGCCCGCCAGCGGAGCGCCGGTCTCCGCGTCGACCATCCGTCCGCGAAAGGGCCCCCACTGCTCCGCCCCGAAGCGGCATCCCACGGTCGCAGCACACAGCAGCAGCACCGACACGGCTCGGACCGGGATCGATCGCGCTAGAACTGCCACAGGCGCCACTCTCCGTCCACGTCGATCTCGAAGGCGATCGGAAACGAATAGAGCAACCCACCGACGTCGCGCGTCATCTCGCACTCGGCGCGGCCGGGCGCCATTTCCAGAAGCACGATGTCGGTGAACGTCGCATCCGTTTCCGCGAACTGCGCCGGCGTGAGTCGGCCGAAGTACTCAGCCCATGCCGCGCGGCGGTCGCCATGCAGGAACGCAGCCGCCGCGGCGGCGTCGCCGGCGCGCAGCGCGGTCTTGAAGTCCGCCCAAACGGCCTGGAGCCGCGCATCGAGCTGCGGCCGGTCGTAGACGTCGACTGCAGCGCGCGCAGTCAGAATCCGATCGTCGGGCGTGGTAATTCGAAGCGTCGCCAGGTGCACGCCAGGCCGCGCGTAGACGAACTCCTGTTCCGCCAACGCGTTCCCTGCGTATTCAGGTATGCCGTCGCTCTCGAGGTCGAGCGAGTAGACGCTACCCGCGGGAAATCCGTTCGCGGGGAAGCGGACGGTGTGAGGCGCGAGACCGGCCGGCGGAAACACCTCCAGCCGCAGGGCTGGAAACAACGGCTCTTGCACACTGATCGACACCGTGTCGATCGCGACGCCGCCGGCATTATCGCGGGCAGTGACCGTAACCGACGTCATCCCCGGCACGACAGGGACCTGGGCCGCAAACGTGCCCGCTTCGTGCCGCGCAGCCAGGGCGTCGGTCGCCAGCGCCTTCTGGAAGACCTCGGGCAACGGAATGCGCACGTCGACATCGCGAGCGCTGTCAATCGTCCCCCGGACCCACACTGTCTCGGCCGTGATGGCGGCACCGGGTAACGGCTCCACGATGCGAAGCCGCAGCGAGACGACGATGAATCCCTGCACGGCAGGCGTGGCATCGACATTCCCCGCGCGGTCGCGCGCCGCGACCTCGAAGCGGTGCGCGCCCGCTGCCAGGCCGGTAAGCTCCGCCGTCGACGCGCCGCTGAAAGGCGACCACGGCCCCGCATCGACCCGCCACGAAAACTCGAGATCCGCGGACTGCTCGTCGGACCCTCCGAACGTGAAGCTGACGCTCCCCGACTGGCCTTCGGCCGGTGGCCCCGCCAGGATCATCGTTTCCGGAGCTGTGCGATCGACTACGACCAGCCGCGCCATGGTCGCCCAGTTGCCCGCGCGATCCGACGCGGCTGCGGTGAGCGTGTACGGGCCCTCGCGAACCGCCGCCACGTTCACGACCGCGTTCGCCTCCAGCAGTTCCCCATCGGTCCCCGCCGCCACCGCCGACTGCGTCAGCTCGCCGAACGTCAGCAGCAGCGTCTCCATCCCACTGCCCTCGTCTGTCGCACGTGCGCGTGCGACGAGCGCCGTGCGGACGTGCGCGGTGCCGGCAGGTTCCAGAATCTCCAGATGCGGAAGGTGATCGTCGTGCACGACGGCGGCTATCGCCGGGAGGCCCAGAAGACCGTTACCGGCGGCGGCAGTCGCCGTAACCGAGAGAAGTGTCTCTGCATTCTCCGCGACCGGCCCGGTGACCGAAAACGATCCCGTAAGGGGATCGGTAGTCGTGACGGCGATCGGCCCGGCGCCGTCGATCAGTGGCATCACCTTGATGAGGCTGTTCCGCTCGCTGGAGCCTTCGATGCGGATTGGAGTCCGGTTGGCATACGGTGACACGCTGGTCGCCGGCGCCGGCGGCGGACTGAAACGCAGCACACGGGCTGGAACGCTCCGTTCGACGACGAACAGTCGCCGGTCGGGCCCGAACGCCGCCGCGCCGGGGCGCCAGAGGCCGGACACCGCGATTGCGAGCTTGCCTCCTGATCTCCGCTTCAGCACCACACCGGAGGCCGGGTGGGAGTCACCCAGTCCCGTCGCGAAGACGTCGCCTGTCGCGTCGACCGCTACTCCATTCGGCTGGCGTGGCACGTTCCGCAGCAGAGATTCGACAGGACCGGCCGTGCCGTCCGGGCGCCAGCGAAGCTTTGCCAGCGTCGTACGATTCGCGCCTTCACCGGCCAGCGCCGCCGCCACGTAGAGTCCCGCATCGTCCGCCGCGAGCGCACGAATATTCTTGAACCCGAATGCCACAGGCGTGAGGGCTCCGGATGGCTCGAGCCGCATGATCGCCTCCTCTGAAACTCCCGAGGGGCGAACCGCAATCCAGATCCGGCCGTGCGGATCTGAGGTGATTGCACGCGCTTGAGACGCGAAGGCGGACACGATCGAGACGATGCCTTCCGGGTCGAGTCGCAGGACGCGACGCGGCTCGAGCACGAACACACTGCCGGCCGCGATTGCCACACCGCGCGGCCGATTGAGGTTGCCGAGAACGTTCTGGCGAGTCCCATCGGGAGAGATCCGTGTCAACGAACCGGCGCGGCGATCAACGACGAGTACGCTGCCATCGCTTTGCACGGCGACGCCCGAGGGATCCTCGAACCCGTACGCCAGCACGTCGTAGGGGGCTGTCGCCGCGATCGCGGCGCTGGTCGCATCCCCGTCCCCACGCGCGGGAATCATCACCACCGCCGCAACGACGAGAACCGACCGGATATTCGAAAGACAGCGGGATCGTTGCACCACGTCGGCGACGTGGAGCAACGGCGCGGCCGGGGGCAGAGGCCCGACTGCGGCACGCTAAGACGATGAAGGAAGACGACTTACAAAGAGAAACGCCGCTGCCGGACGGCAGCGGCGTTCAGAGGTGTGAACTGCGGTTGCCCGCCTTGGCTTCGCTACAGCGAGGCAGGCCTACGATCCGCCGGCCTTGCGCGGCGTGGTCGATTTGCGCGCGGCGCCTTTGGTCTGTCCGCCCGCCTGGGCCTTGGAGCCGCCCTGGTCGGCCTTGCCGCCGCGCATGCGCTGCGCCGCCGCCTTCAGCCGGTCGCCAACACCCTTGGTCTTCGGCTTGGCGGCTTCCTTCTGGTTCGCCGCCTCCTCGGCCGCCCGCGGGTTGAACTCGCTGCCGACGAGCTCGACCTGCGCGACTTCCGCCGAATCACCCCGGCGGAACCCGACACGAAGGATCCGGGTGTAGCCGCCGGGCCGCTCCGCAAACCGCGGCGCCAGCGTCTCGAACAGCTTGCCGACGACCGCCTTGTCGGGAATCTCGGCCAGGACCATCCGCCGCGCGTGCAGCGCCTTGCCGTTCGCGTCGCCGGCCGCCACTCCGCGCTTGGCGAGCGTAATCAGCCGTTCGACGAAGGGCCGCAGCTCCTTCGCCTTCGGCATCGTCGTCTCGATCCGCTC
>Ga0075418_10009014_pt1 | contig 11189 bp, 10 predicted proteins | sample SoiMetdeltSBSDD2_FD_81776 | JGI IMG/M metagenome (GOLD analysis project Ga0075418, IMG submission 81776) | Bulk soil microbial communities from a Populus tree surrounding site in Tennessee, USA - Soil MetaG P. deltoides SBSDD2 | ecosystem: Environmental > Terrestrial > Soil > Tree plantation...
CTCAGGATTATATTAAAAATGAATTATCACACCAGTTGGCCGAAATAAAGCGTCTAAGTCACGAATATATTCCATATGATAAAACTTTTCTTGATAGAATATCTACAATTTGTGAGAGCAAAACTATAGTTATTGTTGATGACGGCGCCGCTACTGGATGCACTATTATCTCTACTGTTAGAAGTTTAAGAAGAAATACCAATCATCACAGACTGATAGTTGCTGTTCCTGTATCGCCAAAAGGAACTGTTGACTTGTTGCGAAATGAGGATATTGATCATCTTGAAGTTATAACAAGTCCGCAAGATTCCAACTTTGGTTCTATTGAACAGTATTATCTAGACTTTAGTCAAGTTACTGACAAACATGTTGTGGATATTATTCAAAGAAGAATAAGAAAATGAAATAGCATGGCAATCATGGCACTATGTCTTCAAAATTAGATTAAAAATAAGTTACGTGGACGTTATATACTACAAATTCGGTACTAGGGTGCCCTTGAGTTTGCTTATATCGACAAAATGCCTTCACAATTCAATTCAAAAAAAGGACGATCCCATTATAGTAGATTCAAGATCATTTTTAGAATATAAGAACGGTCATGTACCTGGGGCTGTAAATATTGATCTTTTCCAACTACATTGGTTTGATACCACCAAAACAGGTATCAAAGACTTTAACAGACAGACGAGATTACTACTTTCTAACATTGGAATAAAAAAGAATAGTATGGTAGTTTTTTATGATAATATATCTGGTATGTATGCTGCGAGAGGGGTTTGGTTGCTACTCTATTTCTCTCACGAAAATGTTTGCATGTTGGATGGCGGATTTGAAAAATGGAAAAAAGAAGGATATTCAATAGAAGTAAAAAGTAATCCATTAAAAAGTTCGCGATTCAAGGGAAGACCAAATACAAAGATCTTGGCTGATGCATATTACGTTAAGCAATCCCTTGAGAAGAAAAATGTCGTAATTGTAGATGCACGCTCTAGAGAAGAATATAATGGTATCGAAGTAAGAGGAGCAAGGAGAGGGCATATTCCAAAGGCGGTTAATATTGATTGGTCTTATAATATTAAGAATGATTCCTTTAAAAGTAAACATAAATTGGCAAAAATTTATTCAAAAATTCCAAGGACCGCCCAGATAATCACTTATTGCCAAGGAGGATACAGGGCAGCTAATGCGTTTTTGGTTTTGAAGATGTTAGGGTACAAAAGGGTAAAGATGTATCTGGGTTCGTGGGGCGAATGGGCAAACAGATTTGATCTACCCGTTTCAAACGGAAATTAATTAGAATCTTATTTAATTAAATTGAATTGAAAATATCAAAAAAAATTAGAAATACATAAATCATAATACAAAGAAAAAGGGACATGTTTTTTATAATCAATGGTAAGATCATTGACAGACACAACTATTCAGAAATTCATGCTAATCAATTCTGTTTTATTATTCCAGAATATGTCAATAAGAAAATAGTAGAAAAGGGAAGCAAAAAGCAGAAGGAACATGCGTGGAAGAATCTTATCTTAACAGAACAATTGAGAGGAAGAAGGCTGGTGACTGGGCTGATGTCTTCAATGTTTTCGGTATCAAATAAACTTGATCGTACTATTTTTGACACTCAGAACATGGAGGATCTACCTGGCAACATAGTGAGACGAGAGGGAGGAAAAGCAAAAGGAGATAAGACCGTTACTGAAGCATATGCGTATTCAGGAGCAACATATAACTTTTTCAAAGATATCTTTGATCGAAATTCGATTGACACAAGGGGAATGAAATTAGATTCCACAGTTCATTATGGAGAGGATTACAATAATGCCTTTTGGAATGGCACCCAAATGGTCTATGGGGACGGAGACGGGGACATTTTTCAACGCTTCACAAAAAGTATAGATGTTATAGGACATGAACTTGCTCACGGAGTAACTCAGTATGAAGCAGCACTTGAATATGAAGGTCAAGCTGGTGCATTAAATGAAAGTTTCTCTGATGTCTTTGGTTCCCTCGTAAAGCAACATTCACTCAAACAAAAGGCTGATAAAGCAGACTGGTTAATAGGTAACGGTCTCTTTACCAAAAAGGTTAAAGGCATAGCATTACGTTCTATGAAGGAGCCTGGAACCGCATACAATGATTCAACGATTGGTAAGGATCCACAGCCGGGTCACATGAAAAATTACGTTAATACTACAAGCGATAATGGAGGTGTACATATTAATTCCGGAATTCCTAATCGAGCTTTTTATCTTACCGCAATAGAGCTTGGTGGATATGCTTGGGAGAAGGCTGGTAGAATTTGGTATATTACATTAACTGAGAGACTGAGAGAACGATCAAATTTTCAGAAAGCGGCAAATTCTACGTATGATGTAGCGACTGATTTGTATGGTAACAAGAGTTCGGAGCAAATTGCAGTTAAGAAGGCTTGGAGCTCGGTAGGAATAAAGATCAAAAGCAAAAAAGAGAAATAATATAGGAATTCAGAATTAGAAGAGCATTGATAATTAAAATCGAACGGAGCGGAGGAATTGCGGGCATATCTAGATCTACTGAAATTGATTCAAGCGAATTACCTTCTGATTTAGTAACTAAAGTAAAAAAAATTATTCAGAATAGAAAATTAGCAACCGTGTCTTCGAAAGTGACGCCTAGGGGAGCAGCGGATCATTACGCTTACAAAATTTCTATTAATGACGGAGAAAGCCAAATAATTATTGAATGCAATCAATACAACTTACAAGACGATTTCAAGTCACTAATAAAATACATTGAAAAACATTCAAAGAGAGACAAGATATCTAAAAACCCTTGAAAATGTGTTCTTGAAAGAGGATTGCGTTATTATATCGATTTGTTTTATACTACTTCTATATGATACGTTACTTGTACTCGAAATTTTGGTAAGTCATTATTGTCTCTATTAGAGATATTTTTATAGTCGGTTATTCTATCAAATTCGAGTTTTTCTCCTATAAATTCCAGTTTGTGTTTTCCAAGACTTAACGGTTTTAGGAACAACCAGTACCCATCTGATATCGCCTCTGTCTTTACGCGTAATACTTTGTTATTCTTATTAGGTACGTCGATAGGAAATAAGTGGGAATGCACCCTGTATGAGAAAAGATTTGAAATTTCATTTCCATCCAACTTTGCAGATATGAATTGAGTATGATCCAAATCAGCCTTTGAATAGGCATCAAGATCAGACGTTGTTTTCAATTGTGGATCCGTATGAAATGAAATAATATCAGTGACAATCGGAAAAAAGATTGAAGTTCCCGCTGGCAAGGTGCAATTTCTTTCTACTGTGCCACCGAAAGTTCCGGCGAGGAACCATACTGATTCGTAAGACTGTCCCTCTTTGGAGAATTTACCCGAGGAATCTGATACTGGACTTGAATCATCACGAAATGAATAACACCATTGCCACCATCTTTCCACCCATGTTTCCCATGTTGTTCCAAAAGGAGATTCTTCTCTTAAATATAGACGACGTGCGGCTACAGTGTTTATATATTTTTGTCTCTCACTAATTGCCATTTCTACAAAGTCTTTTACATCCTGTTCTGGGTTATTGCTTTTATAGTCCATTTCTGCTATTTCATCTCCAAATTTTTTCATTACTTGTTTAAATTGATAAGCGATATTGTGTTTCATTTCGGAGCTTCCCATACTGCTTATAAATCTTAACTCATCATTTGCAAATTTATGGATTAGAGATCTTATGACAGAATTTTTTGATGTTATCATAGCTGAGTGATACAGTCCTATAAGTAGTAAGTAACCTGAGATACTGGCAAATGAAATACTAACAAGGCCAAAAGGTGGATAAGGGAGCAATGTTAAAGTAGTTACCTGACTAGAAAGAAACAACAAGGATATTCCTATGCCAGAAATTTGAATGAATTGTTTCAATGAATTGTCCAATATTTTTCTTGAGATTATCCAGAACGCAATTCCAAACACTATCGCAGCGAGCACACTTGTACTTATATCTAGTAACGACAAAAATCTAAGGAATGATAAGGGAGTAAACAAATCTGTTCCAATAAGAAGATCAGATAACCAAAATTGGTAAAAGTGGAATTTACTTATAAAATATATATTCGGAATGGACATCAGAAACCAAAATCTAATGACTCCTAAATTTGAAGCGTAAGGCTTCAGAATTAAGACTGAAGAGACCCATATTAATGCGAACGCTATAGTCGATGTAACGACATATGTGTTTTTTAATCCAGGGTGATGAATAACCATATTATTTATGGAAGGTATTAAAGGGTCCATAACTGGAAACACATTAAGGAATACAAAATAAGAAAATAGAATAACCAAAATTGAATTGGCAATAATACCTATCGTTGAAAATGTGTAAAAAAGAAGAACCTTGTTTTTGCTCGACTTATACCACGATAAGAAGCGTATAAATAATAAGGATATGAAAAAAATCGAAAGTACAGTCGACAATAGGATCGTATATTTGATAAGACTAGTAGAGTATGATTCTGAAATCATAATTTGGAAAAGTACTGTTAACAAAATTGTTATAATAATTGATTGAGTAATTACTGCAATAGACTTTATAATTCTGCTACTTAAATTAAAATGGGTAAAGTTTATTTTATTTTTTTCTAAGGGTATTCTTAGGTATAAGAATTGAATAATAATTGACACCAGTGTTATCATTGTAAATATACCTAAGATAGGATCTGAAGTCATGGTATCGATGCTGTAGTCAGGAAGTTTTATAAAAAGCACATCTAGACTCAAAATAAAAATTGTGACTCCCGTAAGGATAAAGAATTTATTTTTGGTCACGGTAGCCACGGATTCTTTCTGCTTCATTCTCTATTGTCCGAATATACTAGTTAAGATCACTGGAATTTCTTCATTTCGTATATTTTTGTTATGATTTCATTTAAGCGCGCGATAAGTTTAAAGAGACATTTACAGATTTTTAACCAATATTAAATTCTATGTTCAACTGTCATTAATGGCGGTCAGATGAATATTATTATGTCATGAGATAATTAATGTGAGCAATCAAAATCATGTATTAATCCAGTGGATACACGTATGGAATTGATTTTAGATACAAGTCAATAAAAAACTCAATTTTTCATGAGTTAGATGCTCTAGCAAAGAGTTTAATAGTTGCACTCTAAAGGAAATATAAGTTGCAAATAGGGGTTGTTATAGCATTATTTATAGTTGGAGTGTACTCTACATTTTTGTTTGGAATTGGCTTTGGCAGTTCTGATGAGAACCCTAGATTCGAAGTAAATTCATCTCCATATAACACAACATATAAGGATTGGGCTGCAAAATGGTGGCAGTGGTATGTTTCAGTTCCCAAAACTCATAGTCCTAACAATCTAGATTATCCGAATCATATTCAAAATCAGACGTGTTCAGTTATGCAGGATCCATCTTCACCCGTATTCTTCCTTTTCACTCCCTATGTGGAGGAAAAAGCGGCTGACAGAACATGCGAGGTCCCTCAAGGTAAGGCAATATTGATTCCTATCGTGTCGGGGGAAATGGATACAGGTGATCCAACTTTAACTGAGAATTCTACTAAAGGCTTAATTGAAACTGCTACTTCTGGGAATAATAATGCATTGATTTCTGTTACATTAGACGGAACTAAATTGGATTTTAATCACGACCAAAAATACAGAGTTCTAACAGACCCATTTATCATTAATTTGCCCGAACATAACATTTGGGAAGAAAAAGAGAAACCAGGGAAGTATACAGGAGTAGCAGAAGGATATTATCTATTTCTCAAACCTTTGAGCGAGGGGAACCATACTTTGTATTATGAAGCTGGTACTAGTGATCCGAATCCAAACCAATATGCACAATCAGTTACCTATCATCTAAATGTAAAATGAAATATTAAAAGAATATTGGGTTAGTAATATTAGATTTTACTTTTATAGTATATTCTGACTCTGATTTATACCCACGAACTCCAGAATTGCTCGTTTTTACGGTGTATTCGCCTAGAGGAAGTTTCTTTATCAAACACATATAACTAATCGCACAACCTTTCAAATCGACACCCCTTTCAACTGGCATTTCAAAGCTCTGGGCCAACAAACTATCGGGATGCACTCTTACACTAACATCATTTGATCGGACAAGAACTTTATTCAGTTGTGTAGCAGATTTGTCGTTCTTCTCCTTAATTGTTGCAGATTCTACTTTGCTACGCACAAAATCATCATTACATGCTGCCATGACCTCATTTAATGTTGCAAGTGTTGCTCGAGGATGGTTTTCGCCTATAAAATAAAATGAAGTAAGTATATTGATATACACCGGGATGTTATTTGCTATTTCGACCATTTCGGTGTGCTTTGTAACATTTTGAATTCTTGTTGCACCCATAACTCCACCCGAATATTCGTAACTTAAACCGCCTCGTGTATGTAATATTTCACCCGGTTGACGACCATATTCTACAGTCGCCCCATGTAACCATTGGACCCATTCTCCGAGCCAATTAGAAAGCGTCATTCCCATAAAATTTTCATCCATTTTGACATAGTCCAAGTTGGCCATATTATTTGGTTATTGCCCATACTAATAAGATTAACTATTATTAGCTTCGCACCTATATTGTAAACATAATATAGATTTCTTGAATCTTGCCTAAAAGTAACTACCGCACATTAATTTCATACCTTACACCTATTTTGGTAAGACCTGAAGTACAGGAACCAAATGTTACCAAGTGGAATGGCATTGTAATTGCTTCGGTCAGTATCCAATATCCATCAGATGCCACCTTCTTAATCCCTGCGTCCAGCTCAAGAATATTGTTTCGAGGCAAGTTCACATTAAATGGATGTGATTTAAATCGGTATTTTTCAAGATTTGTACAAATTGGATGCCCATTTATGTTTAGTTTCATGTCTCCAATAGTATCCATTTTGGCCTCGGCCTTCAGAATTAGGTCTGCATCCGTTTTACCATCCTCGGGCGATACTGATATCCAATTAATCAATGGAAAAAACAATGATAATCCTTTCTTAATTGACACGATCCTATTTGGTGCAGAATTATTTCTATCAAATGTTTGACATAGAAAGAATACGTAAGGATTGGTCTGCTTAATGTAAGCATTTCGTCCTGTTAAATCAAAAGCTGGGCTATTTTCCTGCGGAATCTGCAGAATCCAACTCCACCATTTTATAGTCCATTGTTCATAACTCAAACCATATGGATGGGCATCAAGAGGGAATATTTTAAGACCCTCAAATGACGTATCATTCATTCCGTATTATACAGGAGTATCAATCCAATAAACACTTGTATTAGAGGGAAGCTAGATTAATGCAATACCTGGCATATACAATAAAATGCAATTGCAAGCTCCAATGCTAGATGTAAATGGGATTATTCATGTCAATGCGTGTCGAACTCGCCACGGAAAGATTAATTGTGGCCACCAGTAAAATCAACAGGCACTTTCTTCAACGTTATTTTGCCGGTCAAGTATGATGTCACTAGGACTATAATCTTTTTCATATGTGTATTCAAGTTAACTAATTAATAAATATTAATCAGATTCCAGTAAATTTCTTCAATACCTAAATTGATTAAATTCGGGTTAAATTTCATGTTGAACTCCCAGATGGGCAGTTGTCATAATAGTAGTCATAATGTTTCGGTTCTTTTGACCCCAAATAACACAGTTTACCTTATATCTCAGAATTCATTCATCTAAATAGAATGGGATCTCTACAAGAGGGCATTTACTATGAAAAAGGATCCAGACCCGGGCAATCAATTGGAATTATGTTTCTTAGAACAAAGAAATCTTCTCCTGCATCTGAGATTGGCAGGGTCATTAGTAGAATTTGGGACGTCTGTGCTGATCTAAAAAATGGCATTCTCACAGATTTCCGAAATTCGAATTTGTCTCACCCAGAACATTATCGTGATCTCACGGTATTGATTGGATATGGACCCAAAATCTTTGAACTAACCGGCACATTAAAGAAAAAGCCCGAATTATTTTCCGATCTTTATTTTTCGGAACCCAACAAGGGTGGTGGTTCAGTGTTTACTGGCTCCGATCTTTCGTACCATCCAGATATAACTGAAAATCACGCAGCTCTGGATGATATCGTTATTCAATTTATTTCTGACAGTGCATTTGTAACAAATCAATGCGTAGTCGAAATTTGGCGTGAACTCTCAAGAAGTACTATGGAAAACGATTATTCTGCTAGTTTAAGCGTAACCAAGTACTATGATGGCTTCAGAAGGGCTGACAACCGAAATTGGCAAGGATTTCATGATGGCGTTTCAAATCTTAAGTATGAGGAGAGGAAGGATATAATAGGAATAAATGCTTCTCAGGTCAAATTAGAAGATAAGTGGACAATTGAAGGTACATTTATGGGTTTCATTAGGATGTATGTTGACTTGCCTAGGTGGTGGCAAGTTGAACGAAGTGACCAGGAACTCATGGTAGGTAGAGATAAAATGACTGGATGTCCACTAATAGGAATTAATGAAAGTACAAAAAAGAATATTGTAATTAGGGGATGTCCAATACCTGGGACCAAAGAGGTTACTGATGATGGAAATGAAATATTTCGAAATCGTCCAAGATATGGATTTCAAACGTTGTCCCCCGGAGTATCTGATAATTCTCTGAGATACAGTCACATAGCAGAAGCAAAAAAAATCACAGGTCAGACACGCGTACAAAAAGAAGAATATCAAATTTTTAGGCAAGGTTATGAATTCTTAGAGAAAACAGAATCCTATCCTGGAATTAGAGCAGGGTTAAACTTCATTAGTTTTCAAGATAGACCCATAAGACTATTCAATACTTTAGTCAATATCAGCGATGACAAGGCATTTAGTTTAAGGACGGCATATAGTAGGTTAAAAGAAGCCCCTCCGAAATTCAGGTTTAATTCTTTTATTAGGGTGGGTGCAGCGGGAATATTTTTTGTTCCTCCACAAGATAAACAAGAAAGATTTCCTGGAGCAAATATCTTTATGTCTACTAGTGACATGAAAAAAGAAGCGAAAGAGTGGACGCGATAACATTAGAAATTGATACGGAGATCACGGTGTCTCATAGACTGGAGTCTACTGAGATATACTTGAGTAAATTAGTAACACAACAAGATTTATCACTTAACATGAAGATAATCAAAAAAATATTATTCTATTTTTGGATAAGTAATTAATTTCCTATTTTTTTTATATTGGGGTTGCTTATTACCTAATGCTTATAACCTTGAATTGTGTGATTGCATTTAGAATATGGCTGACATCAAGATAAAGGGAATGGGCTGGTTGCCTGACTACCCCAGTTTTAGAGATTATACTCCTCAAAGTACTAGAGTAGCTAGTATGTTTAAAAAGGTTGATTTAGACGAAACTCTTAAAACTAAAGTGCTAAAAGTTTCTCTTCCTTCAAAGAAGGATCTTCGAAAGTGGTGTTCTCCAATAGAAGATCAGGAGTCGATAGGATCATGTACAGCAAATGCTGCAGTTGGGCTAGTTGAATATTTTGAGAGAAGAGCTCATGGGAAGCACATTGATGCTTCCAGACTATTCCTCTATAAAGTAACAAGGAAGATGCTCAATTTTAAAGGTGACACCGGCGCTTTTTTGAGGACCGCAATGGGTGCCCTGACATTATTCGGAGTACCACCAGAAGAATACTGGCCGTACGATATAAAGAACTATGAGAAAGAACCACCTGCATTCTGTTACTCCTTTGCAAAGAACTATCAAGCAATAAATTACGTTCGGCTTGATCCTTCCGGCATTTCAAAGGATGTCCTCTTACAATCTATTAAAGATAACATTGCTAAGGGCTTTCCTTGCATGTTTGGTTTTACAGTATACAATTCTATCCAACAAAGTTCATCCACTGGAAAAATTCCTTATCCTTGCGAAGGCGAAAAAATAGACGGTGGTCACGCAGTCATGGCTGTAGGTTATGATGACAAAGTGTCAATAAAAAATGAAATGTGTGACAAGGAGACTAAGGGTGCGTTGATTATTCGTAATTCTTGGGGTATAGAATGGGGTGATAATGGATACGGTTTGCTGCCTTATGATTATGTCCTAGAGGGACTCGCAGAAGATTGGTGGACACTTATTCAGCAAGGATGGGTAGACACCGGCCAGTTTGGAGAATAATTTTTAATTTTTTGTAAGTTGAAATAAGTATATCTCTATTTCTACCATATCGAGAGGTAGGAAGAGCAAAATTCGGAGCATTCTAAATATTTACTATTTGAATTTGTCAAAACTGATTTATTGAACATTGACATTTTTATTTTACTGATTAATGGTATTTGGTACTCCTGCATCTGTTAGCATATTATATGATAGACTAAGCAAGTGAGTATCATTGTTGTCAGATTTTCAGTTGCTTGAAGTAATTATGAGCAATGATGAAAAACAATATTATCTTCCCCATCCTATCGATCTGGTATGTGGAAGCTTAACTTAGTTATTATGGTGACGTTTTCCATATGCCTGGCTTTTCATCTCTCAATTCCTCATAATTCTGTATTTGGACAAGTAGATAATACTACAACCGAATTATCTAAACCAAATAACAATGTGAGTGCAGGAACATCTTCCAACACTACTCGAATAATGGAGAATACTTCGGGTATGATAGATGATGCGTTTGACGCACTAAAGGATTCGTTCGGATCTTTTTTTGGTAAATAGTTAGGAGCTAGGATTTTCTAATAATAATTGTAGTGGTTATCATAGATGTGTTTGGCGCTAGAATGATATCTCCTTCATCTGTCTTAAGCTTACTGTACAATAATCCGATGTCGTAAATAATACCTGTGTTACCAAAGACAGTAACTTTCTCTCCAATCCTGAAGGGCCTTGTGATGGCCAGATACAGACCAGAAATTAAATTTCCTAACACACTTTGGCTTGCAAACCCTATTACAATTGCGGTAATAGTTCCAATAGATGCGGCAATAAGAGGGTCCTGGGCCAAATACGAAATTATAATGGAGATTACAATGATAGCTCCAATTATCTTGATTAGAATGCGTATTATCTCTGCATTATTTTTCAAGGCATCATAGGAAAGCCTGTAAAACACGTTTGCAAGAGAATTAATTACAAAATATCCAATAACTGCAACAACACCAATTTTC
>Ga0075418_10009015_pt1 | contig 11188 bp, 10 predicted proteins | sample SoiMetdeltSBSDD2_FD_81776 | JGI IMG/M metagenome (GOLD analysis project Ga0075418, IMG submission 81776) | Bulk soil microbial communities from a Populus tree surrounding site in Tennessee, USA - Soil MetaG P. deltoides SBSDD2 | ecosystem: Environmental > Terrestrial > Soil > Tree plantation...
ATCAGATCTGTGTAATCCGCGTAGGCCTGGTAAAACTCCAGCGTCGTGAACTCCGGGTTGTGCTGGGTCGACACGCCCTCGTTGCGGAAGTTCCGGTTGATCTCGTACACGCGCTCGAAGCCCCCCACCACCAGCCGCTTGAGGTAGAGCTCGGGCGCGATGCGCAGGTAGAGGTCCATGTCGAGCGTGTTGTGGTGGGTCTTGAAGGGCCGGGCGATGGCGCCCCCCGGGATGGGCTGCATCATCGGCGTCTCGACCTCGAGGAACCCGCGACGGTCGAGGAACTCGCGCAGGAACTTCACCACCCTCGAGCGCAGCCGGAACACCTCCCGCGGCTGCGGGTTCACGATCAGGTCGACGTAGCGCTGCCGGTACCGCGTTTCGACGTCCTTGAGGCCGTGCCACTTCTCGGGCAGCGGCCGCAGCGACTTGGCCAGGAACGCCACGTCCTTCACGGCCACCGTGAGCTCGCCGGTGCGGGTCCGCATCATCTCGCCGGTGATCCCCACGAAGTCGCCGATGTCCAGGTCGGTGAAGAGCGTGAAGCCGTCGCCCAGCTGGTCGGCCCGCGCGTAGAGCTGGATCCGTCCGGTCTGATCCATGAGGTGGGCGAAGCAGGTCTTGCCGTGGTGGCGGAGCGCCACCACGCGGCCGGCCATGCTCACGGGCCCGACCGCCTTCAGCTCCTCCTCGGTCGCCTGGCCCAGCCGCTCGTGCAGCGGCCCGGCCCAGTGGGTCACGGGATAGCGGCCGCCGAAGGGATCGATCCCGCGCCGACGCAGCGCCTCGAGCTTGTCGTGGCGCAGGCGCAGGAGCTCGCTGCTCTCGGGCGCTTCGCTCACGCCTGCTGGCTCCGCGCCCACAGGAGATAGGCCTTGATGAACTCGTCGATCTCGCCGTCCATCACGGCCTCGACGTTGCCGATCTCCGTGCCGGTGCGGTGGTCCTTGATCCGCTGCTCGGGGTGGAACGTGTACGTGCGGATCTGGCTGCCGAAGGCGATCTCCTTCTTCGTCCCCGTCAGCTGCGACAGCTCGTCCTTCTGCTTCTTCTCGGCGATCTCGAAGAGCCGGGCCTTCAAGATGCGCATCGCCGTGTCGCGGTTCCGCAGCTGCGAGCGCTCGTTCTGGCAGCTCACCACGATGTTGGTCGGCAGGTGCGTGATGCGGACGGCCGAGTCCGCCGTGTTGACGCCCTGCCCGCCCGGCCCGGACGAGCGGAAGACGTCCACGCGCAGATCGTCCTCGCGGATGTTGACCTCGACGTCGTCGACCTCGGGGACCGCCGACACCGAGGCGAAGCTGGTCTGCCGACGGCTGGAGGAGTCGAACGGCGAGATGCGGATGAGGCGGTGGACGCCGATCTCGCCGCGCAGATATCCATAGGCGTACTCACCGGTGACCTCGATCGTCACCGACTTGATCCCCGCCTCTTCGCCCGGCAGCAGGTCGACCACCTCGGCCTTGAACCCCTCGCGCTCACACCAGCGCAGGTACATACGCATCAGCATCTGCGCCCAGTCCTGCGACTCGGTGCCGCCCGCGCCGGGATGGATGGAGAGGATCGCCGGCTTGGCGTCGTGCGGGCCCGACAGCATGATCTTGAGCTCGAACTCGCCCAGCTCGCGACGCAGGCGGGTCGCACCCTCGGCGATCTCGGCGTCGAGGCTGCCGTCGTCGCCGGATTCCTGGGCGAGCTCCAGCAGGACGGCGAGATCGGAGGCCTGGGTGGCCAGCTCGCCTATCCTGCCGACGGTGCGCGCCAGCTCGGCGCGCTCGCGAATCAGCTCCTGGGCGCGGCGGTTGTCGTCCCAGAAGGCCGGCGCGGCCATCTCGGTGTCGAGTGCGGCGAGTCGCTTCTCCTTGCCGGGCAGGTCAAAGATGCCTCCGCAGCTCGTCCAGCTGACGGGCCAGCTCCGCGACATCGCGCTTCAACTCACCGGGCATGGGCTCCTCCGGGCCGCGACACCGACCGACGCGGCCGACACCACCAGCGACAGCCACGCCACCCAGTCGCCGAGCCGCGTGAACAGCGTCTCTCCCTGGCGCAGCGGCACGCGGTCGCTGAGAACCCCGCGCTCGTAGAGATTGAGGTGGCGGATGATCTGGCCGGTGGGCGCGATGAACGCCGAGATGCCGGTGTTGGCCGCGCGCACCACCGCGATGCGGTGCTCGACCGCCCGGAACGGGTACATCGCGAGATGCTGGTAGGGTCCGCTCGTGCGCCCGAACCAGCCGTCGTTCGTCATGTTCACCATCACGCGCGCGCCATTGTTCACGAACTGGCGAAAGAGGTCGGGAAAGATACCTTCGTAACAGATCACAACGCCGAACGGGGCTGGCGGACCCGGAAACACGACGGCGCGGGAACCGGGCTCCAGATCGGCGATGAACTCCGCCCAGCTCCTCACAAATCCGATCACACCCGAAAGCGGCACATATTCTCCGAACGGAACGAGGTGAATCTTATCATACCTGCCGACAATCCCCTGCTCACTGACGAGGAACGCGGCGTTGCTCAGCCGCGCGGGCTCGCCGTCGAGCACGTCGATCGAGCCGACCAGCAGCGGCGCCCGCAGCTCCCCCGACAGCGCGGCCAGCGACTGTCGCAGGCCGACGTCCCGGCGCAGGGCCGTGGGCGACGCGGTCTCGGGCCACACGATCACGTCGGGCTGCCCGGCGCCGGCCAGCCGCGTCAGCGCCACGTAGATCGACAGGGTCTCCCGTGCGTGACGGGGCTCGAACTTGAGCGGCTGCTCGATGGACGGCTGCATGACCGCCACGCGCATCTCGACCGATGGCGGAGCCTGGCGCAGCCGCCAGGTCCCGAAGCCCAGGACCATGGCCACCACCCCAGTCACGATCACTACCCCGCCGAGGGCCTGCCGCCAGCCGAGTACGAACACGCCGGCCAGCGCCGCGTTCACCGCGACGAGCACGAACGAGACGGCGTGCACGCCTCCGAACTCGGCCACCTGGATCACCGGCAGTCGCAGGTACTGCGAGTACCCCAGCGTGCCCCACGGAAAGCCCCCCATGAGGTGACCGCGGATCCACTCGCCCCCGACCCATAGACACGGCGCCGTGGCCAGCGCCCAGGCCATCGAGCGGCGCCGCGCGAGCCACACCACCAGCAGGCTGAAGAGCCCGACGTAGAGGCCGCAGTACGCGGCCAGCAGCAACGTCGGGCCCCAGGTCAGCGGCCAGGGAATCGCGCTGAACACGCGGAATGTCCAGGTGAGCCAGCGCAGCAGGATCAGAAAGAAGACGGTGCCGTAGAGCCAGCCCCAGGCGAACGCCAGCCGTGGGGTCGTGCTGAGCACGACGACCAGCAACGGCATCAGGGCGATCCACGCCGCCAGTCCCCAGTCGGTGATCGGGAACGCCAGCGCGAGCGTCCAGGCGCTGCCCAACAGCAGCGCGGCGCGGCCGAGACTCTCCCGCACCGGCCTCAGGCGCCCGCCGCCAGCCGATCGGCCAGGAACTGCGGCAGCCCGGCCTCGACGATCTTCCGGCGTGCGGCGTCGATGTCGTAGGCGACACGCCGCAGCTCGACCCGCCCCGCCTCCACGTCCCACAGGGCCCACGCCGCGCGCGGATCGCGGTCCCGCGGCTGGCCGACGCTGCCCACGTTGACGATGTAGCGCCGGCCTTGCTCGCTGCGCACCGAAGTCCCACCGCGAACGTGGTCGGGTCCCGACGAGCCCAGCGACCAAAGCCCTGGCACGTGCGAGTGCCCCACGAAACACCAGCGGGTCGCGAAGTGGGGAAACGCCGCGAAGCCGTCCTCGGCCGTGACCAGGTAGTCCCAGTCGTCCGGCTGGGCCGGCGAGGCGTGCACCAGCGTGGCGTCGCCGATCTCACGAACCAGCGGCAGCGCTCCCAGCCAATCGCGGTGCGCGCTGTCCAGGCGCTCGCGCGTCCACTCGGCCGCCGCGCGGGCGTAGCGGTTGAACCAGCTGAGGTCCAGCCGATCGGCCACGGCGTGCTCGTGATTGCCCGCCACGATGGCCTCCGACCGCTCGGCGATCAGCTCGACACACGCCAGCGGATCGGCACCGTAGCCGACGGTATCGCCCAGGCACAGCACGGCGTCGGCCTTGTCCGCAGCGTCGGCGAGGACCGCGCGCAGTGCCTCGAGGTTGGCGTGGATGTCGGACAGGATCGCGTATTTCAGGGCGGGTCCCGCCTCACGCGGAGGCCGGTCGATGCTCTTTCAGGATCCGATCCAGGAGGCCGTTGATGAAGCGGCTCGAGTCGGCCGTACCGAATTTCTTGGCGAGCTCGATGGCCTCGTTGATGGCGACCTTGGGCGGCACATCGGGCTGCCACAGCAGCTCGTGCACCGCCAGGCGCAGGATGTTGCGGTCGACCACTGCCATGCGATCGAGATCCCAGTGCTCGGCGTACTGCGTGATGAGCTGATCGGTCTTGCCCTGATGTTGCTTGGTGCCGCGCACGAGCGAGTCGGCGAAGCTCCGGGTATCGGGGTCGACCGGATGCCGCCCCCAGAACTCGTCCTCGTGCGGCGCCGGATCGCCGGCCCCGTGGAGGTCGAGCTGGTAGAGGAACTGCAGGGCGACCTCCCTACCTTTTCGTCGCTTTCCCATGCCGACGCCTGAGGTCTCGCACGAACGCTGCCATCTCGAGTGCGGCTTCCGCCGCCTCCTGACCCCGGTTGCCCACGTCGCCCCCGGCGCGCTCCCACGCCTGGGCCTCGGTCAGCGCCGTGATGACGCCGAACGCCGACGGCACGCCCGTGTCGAGCCCGACCCGCTGGATGCCGGCCGCGGCTTGCCCCGCCACGAAATCGAAGTGCGGAGTCTGACCCTTGATGACGCAGCCCACGCAGACGATGCCTGCGTAATGTCCGGTCCGGGCCAGGTGCGCCGCGGCCTGCGGCAGCTCGAACGACCCCGGCACCCAGTGCACGTCGACCGAGCTCTCCGGCAGTCCCGCGTCGGTCAGCGCGCCCACGGCGCCCGAGACCAGCCGCTTGGTGATCTCCTCGTTGAAGCGAGCGGCCACGACCGCGAAGCGTCCAGCCGGGCGGGTTGGCCCGAGGCGGTCCCGCTTCGGTGGACGTGGGGCACGACCGGCCATGATCAGTCGGGCAGTGAGGTCAGCAGGTGGCCCAGCTTGTCCCGCTTCGTACTCAGATACTTGTGGTTCTCGGGGTTCGCCGGTACTTCGAGCGGAAGTCGCTCCACCACCGACAACCCGTAGCCTTCGAGCCCTGCGCGCTTGGTGGGATTGTTGGTCAGGAGCCGGAGGTTCTTGAGCCCGAGGTCCACGAGGATCTGGGCGCCGATACCGTAGTCGCGCAGGTCCGCCTTGAAGCCCAGGGCCTGATTGGCCTCGACGGTGTCCATGCCCTGGTCTTGCAGCTCGTACGCCCGGACCTTGTTGTGCAATCCAATGCCGCGGCCTTCCTGGCGCAGGTACACGATCACGCCCCGCCCGGCCTCCTTGATGATCGCCATCGCCTTGAGCAGCTGCGAGCCGCAATCGCAGCGCAGCGAGTGGAAGACGTCGCCGGTGAGGCACTCCGAGTGCATGCGCACCAGACACGGGCTGTCGCCCGCGAGGTCGCCCATCACCAGGGCGAAGTGCACGCGGTCGTACACGGTCGCCTCGTAGGCGTGGGCGGTGAACTCGCCGAAGTCGGTGGGCAGGCGCGTCGAGGCGACGCGCCGCACGAGCTTTTCCTTCCGCGTGCGGTGCTCGATGAGGTCCTTGATCGTGATCATCTTGAGGTGGAACCGCCGCGCCAGATCGGTCAGCTCGGACAGCCGGGCCATGCCCCCGGTCTCGTCGAGCACCTCGCAGATGACCCCGGCGGGATGAAAGCCGGCCAGCCGCGCCAGGTCCACGGCCGCCTCGGTGTGGCCGGCGCGGCGGAGCACGCCGCCTTCCTTGGCCCGCAGGGGGAAGATGTGGCCCGGAACGGTGAGATCGTCGGCGCGCATCTGCGGGTCGACCAGCGTACGGATCGTCACGGCCCGGTCGTAGGCGGAGGTGCCCGTGGTCACGCCCCGGCGCGCGTCGACCGTGACGGTGAACGCCGTGCCCATCGGCGCGGTGTTCTCGGTCACCATCATGCCGAGCTTCAGCTCGTCGAGCCGCTCGCCGGTCATGGGCATGCAGATCAGTCCGCGTCCGTGGGTGGCCATGAAGTTGACGCCCTCGGGCGTCACCTTGTCGGCCGCCATGACCAGATCGCCCTCGTTCTCCCGATCCTCGTCGTCGACGACCAGCAAGATCCGGCCCTGCCGGATCTCCTCGATGCCTTCCTCGATCGTGGCGAAGGTCATGCCGTCCCCTTGAGTGCGAGCGACCGCTGCAGATACTTGCCGATCACGTCCGTCTCGATGTTCACCGTCTGGCCCTCGGCCAGTCGCCCGAACGTCGTCACCGCCAGCGTGTGCGGAATGATCATGACTTCGAACGTCCGCACCGCGAGATCGGCAATGGTGAGGCTCACGCCGTCCACCGCTACCGACCCCTGCGGGACCAGCAGCGGCGCCAGCTCGGGTCCGGCCAGGCCGATGCGCACCCGCGCCGTTGATTCTACACGGGTCACGGCCTCCACGGTCCCCACCCCGTCCACGTGTCCCAGGACGAGGTGACCGCCCACCGCGGCCCCGAACCGGAGTGGTCGCTCGAGGTTCACGCACGATCCGGCGCGCAGGGCGCCGAGGGTCGTGCGGGCCAGGGTTTCCGGGCCGACCTCGAAGGCGAAGCCGTCGGGACCCAGCGCCACCACCGTGAGACAGGCCCCGTTCACGGCGACGCTGGCGCCGATCTCGCTGCCCTCGAGTGTGACGCGTGCCGCCACGTCGAGACGCACGACGTCGCCCTTGCGCTCGACGCTCCGCACGGTCCCCTGCTCTTCGACGATGCCGGTAAACATTCAGGCGCCCGCCGCTCGCGAGATGACGTCGCCCTCGATGAGGAGATCGTCGCCGAAGACGGAGACCTCCGGACGTCCGAGCCGCAGCGCGCTCTTGAGCTCGCGCCCCTCGCCCCCGATCACGCCGGTCGCCGCGCGGCCGCCGAGCAGGAGCGGCGCGACGAAGAGCGCGACACGGTCCACGATCGAGGCGTCGAGGAACGCGGCGTGCACCTCGCCTCCGCCCTCCACCAGCACCGCCCGCACCTCGAGATCGAAGAGCCGGGTCAGCAGGGCGCTGACGTCCACTCGCCCGTCACGGAGCGGGCATCGCACCACGGTGGCGCCGGCCGCCTCCAGCGCGGCCACCGGCGACGACGCGGCCGAGGCGCCCACGGCGATCAGCGCCCGCGCGGGCGTGCCGGCGTGGATCACGCGGGCCTCGGGCGACAGCCGGGCGTGCGTGTCGAGCACGACGCGGTACGGCTCGCGTGGCCACGGCGCATCGAGACGCACCGTGAGGGACGGATCATCGCGCAGCGCCGTCGTGACCCCGACGATGATCGCATCCGATTCCGCGCGCATGCGATGGACCTGCCGGCGCGCCGCCTCGCCGGTGATCCACCGGGAGGCGCCGTGGACGTCGGCGATCTTGCCGTCGAGCGTCGCCGCGGCCTTGAGCGTGACGTGCGGGCGCCGCTCGCGCATGGCGGTGAGCCAGGCGCGGTTTTGCCGCTCGGCCTCAGCGGCCAGCACCCCGACCTCGACCTCGAGGCCCGCGTGCCGCAGCAGATCCACACCGCCGCCATGGACAGTCAGATTGGGGTCCCGCAGCGCCGCGACCACGCGGGTGATGCCCGCACGCACCACCGCCGGCGCGCATGGCGGTGTCCGGCCGTGGTGATTGCACGGCTCCAGCGTGACGTAGAGCGTGGCGCCGCGCGCGGCCTCGCCGGCCGCCGTCAGCGCCTCGATCTCGGCGTGCGGGCCTCCGGCGCGCAGGTGCGCACCCTCGCCCACGATCCGGCCGTCGCGGACGACCACCGCCCCCACCAGCGGATTGGGCGACGTCAGACCGCGCCCGCGCTCGGCCTGCTCGAGCGCGCGCCGCAGGAAGTCGGCGTCCCTCACTGCTCGGGCACCAGCGCGTCGACGAATCGGCCGGGATCGAAGGGCTGCAGGTCGTCGGGTCGCTCGCCCACGCCGACGAGCTTCACGGGCAGCCCCAGCTCGCGCACGATGCGCACGACGATGCCGCCCTTGGCCGTGCCGTCCAGCTTGGTGAGCACGACGCCGCTCAGCCCGATGGTCTCGTGGAACATCTTGGCCTGCGCGAAGCCGTTCTGGCCGGTGGGCGCGTCGAGCACCATCAACGATTCGTGGGGCGCGCCCGGCGCCTGGCGCTGGATGACGCGCTTGAGCTTGGCCAGCTCCTCCATCAGGTTGCTCTTCGTGTGCAGCCGGCCGGCGGTGTCGATGATCAGGATGTCGGCGCTGCGCGCCATGGCGGCCTTGAGCGCGTCGAACACCACCGCGGCGGGATCCGATCCGGCCGCCTGGCGGACGACCTCGACGTCGATCCGCTGCCCCCACGTTTCCAGCTGCTCGATGGCCGCGGCACGGAACGTGTCGGCCGCGGCCAGGACGACGTGGCGGCCCTCGCCCTTGAGCGCCGCAGCCAGCTTGGCGCACGTGGTGGTTTTGCCGGAGCCGTTGACCCCCAGCATCAGGATCACGCTGGGGCGGGCGTCGAGCGCCAGCGGCTGGGCATGTCCGAGCGTGTCGAGGAGGAAGCGGCGCAAGAGCGGGCGCAGCTGATCGGCGCGGGTCACCGTGCCGTACATCACGTCCTCGCGGCCGCGGTTCACGAAATCGGCGGCGAGCGCGGCCCCCAGGTCGGCGGCCACCAGCAGCTCCTCCAGCTCCTCCCACAGCGCGTCGGTGATCGGACGATCGGGTTCGAGTACCGTGCCGAGACCGGAGGACAGAAACTCCTGTGAGCGCCGGAGGCTGTCCCGCAGCCGCTCGCCCAGTCCCGAGAAGAAGCTCATCCGGCTAGTGTACCCCCCGCGGTCGGGGCGGTGGGAGCGGCAAGCGGCCGACGCGCTGGTTAGCGAGCCTCGGGAGGCAGCACCAGGCGGGGAATCACCGCACCCCGCCCCCCGAGCGGCGTCACCGTGCGACCGTTGAGCTCGAACGACACCCAGGACGCGTTGCCCACCGTGAGGATGAACGGACGGTTGGAGACCCACTCCCGAACCTCGCCCGCCGGGATGCTCTCTTCGCTATTGCGGCCGTCATCGGTGCGCACGCGGATCCAGGTCGCCTCGCTGGTGCGCGCGACCAGACGGTACGGGGAATTCACCCCGGCGAGCGTCTCGAGATTTGGCGCGGACGCCGGCTGCACGGTCGCGAGAGCCGGACTCTCCGTGGGAGGCACCATCTGCACCGAGCCCACGGGAGCGGCCGGAGTTGGCTTGACCACCGTCACGACCGGGGCCGGTGTCGGCGGAGGAGCAACCGGGGTCGGCGGGGTCGGCGTCGGGGGGGCCACGGCGACCGGGGGCGGCGTTGGGGCGGCCGACGTCACCGGCGTCGCAACGGTCGGATGCGGTCGGGATTCGGGCGCGCTCGTCGACGCCATCCGCTCGCCACGGTCGCGGGGCTGAATCACCAGGGCCACGGCGAAGAGGGCCACGCCCAGCACCAGCACGAGGGCCAGGCTCACGAGCACCGCGCTGCGGCTCCGCTGCGCCCGCTCGCTCTCGCGCGGCGCGGGCACCGTCGGCACTGTCACGCGCGAGACGAGCGGAATCTCGCGCGCATCGTAGAGCCCCAGCGCCTCGTCGGGAGGCTGGCCGACCGCCTGACAGTAGGCGCGAATGAACCCCCGGGTGAATACGGGGGCGGGCAGTGCGTCGTGGGCATCGGCTTCCAGCGCCTCGAGATACCGGGACGCGACGCGGGTGACCCGGCCTAGCTCTTCGATGGAGATTCCCCGCCGCGACCGCGCCTCCCGCAGATAGATTCCGACCGACAATGCGACCGGTGTGTGAGTCTCGATCTCCGCCTCCACGATCACACTACGCGGGAACTCCCGCCGCGGCGACAGCCGCCGCCAGGTTCACCGAGACCAGCTTGGACAAGCCTGGCTCCTCCATAGTTACACCGTACAGGATGTCGGCCGCCTCCATCGTCTTCCGATTGTGCGTGATGACCAGGAACTGCGTCTGGCTGGTCAGCTCCCGGAGGACCCGCAAGAACCGATGAATATTGGCGTCGTCCAGGGGGGCGTCGACCTCGTCGAGCACGCAGAAGGGGCTCGGCCGGAAATAGAAGATGGCGAACAGCAGGGCCAGGCCGGTCAGGGCCCGCTCCCCCCCGGACATCAGCGACACCGCCTGCAGGCGCTTGCCCCGGGGCTGCGCCATGAGCTCCACGCCGGTGTCCAGCGGGTCGCCGCCTTCCTCGGCCTCCACCAGCCGCAGCTCGGCGCGACCGCCCTCGAACAGCCGCTCGAAGATCCGTCCGAAGTGGCCGTTGATCTCCTCGAAGGCCTGGGCGAAGCGGTCCTGCGCGGTGCGAGTCATCCCCCGCAGCGCCCTCTCCATGTCCTTGATCGAGGCGGTGAGGTCGTCGTGCTGGGTCTTCAAGAAGGTGACCCGCTCGTCCAGCTCACGGTATTCCTCGTCGGCCACCAGGTTCACCGGGCCGATCGCCTCCAGCCGTTCTTCCAGCTCGGTGACCCGCTCGCGCGCCCCATCGAGATCCCGAGCGGAATCGTGCTGCGCCAGCAGCCCGTCGGCGTCCACACCGTAAGTCCGGTACGCCTCCTGCGCCAGCTCCTCGTGCCGGACCCGCCCTTCGGTGGCCTTCAGCTCGACCTCGTGGATGCCGGCGACGAGCCGGTTCAGCTCGCCTTGCACCGTTCGGGATTCCTCGTCGAGCGCCCGCGCTTCGTCCAGCCGGACCTGATGGCTCTCGCCGGCCTGGCGGGCTTCTTCCTCGCGCTGATCCCGCTCGATCGCCACGTCGCGCGCGGCCGTGTCCGTGCGCTCGCGCTCGCTCACGAGCCACGCCTGGCGCTCGCCGAGCTGGGTCTGACGCTGCCGCGCCTGCTCGATGCGCGCCGTGAAATCCGTCTCCATCTCGTCGAGGCGCGCCAGCTCGCGTCCGAACGCCTCCGCCCGCTCCGCGATGCCCGCGAGCTCGACCCGCGCCTCGGTGAGTCGCGCGCCCAGCGCCGTCTCGCCGAGCTGGGCGGTCTCGATGGCCGCGCGCACGGCGGCCATCGCCG
>Ga0075418_10009016_pt1 | contig 11188 bp, 14 predicted proteins | sample SoiMetdeltSBSDD2_FD_81776 | JGI IMG/M metagenome (GOLD analysis project Ga0075418, IMG submission 81776) | Bulk soil microbial communities from a Populus tree surrounding site in Tennessee, USA - Soil MetaG P. deltoides SBSDD2 | ecosystem: Environmental > Terrestrial > Soil > Tree plantation...
ACACGCCACAAGCATGGGCTGCGATGGCAGCCACCCTGATCCTCGGTGCCACGGGGACAGCAAAATCCGGACGACGGCAAGTCATCCCCTTCAGCACAACAGAGCGATGGGTCGAAGTCAGAATCACGACAAAGGAGGGAGGGCCGGCGTTCATGCGGCGCCCGCATTTTCCTTGCGCCCCTTCAAAGCGCGAGGAAAGACTGGGTCATGTCACGAAGCTGATGGCGCGCCACTTATTGGGCCACGGTCCTGGTCCGAAGGCGCACTTTTCGATCATGTCACGGCTAGGCGGCCACTGGTAACGGGTCAGATCGGCGCGCGGCGAGGGCCAGAAAAACAAAACTGAAGCCCGTGGAGAGCATGTTGATCCCAGTAAGCACCCCGATCGCCCATGTCGCGGAGTTGGGAAGGCCGGCAGCGATGAGCGCGCCGATTGCTACTGCCACGATCCCACTCAACAAGACCCAACCCCAGCCCTCTTGCGGCCGAAGCCGAAAGGCGAGAACCAATTCCAGGACGCCTTCAGCCAAGAACAACGCGGCAACCACAATCGTGAGCGTCAAGATCCCTGCCAGCGGCAGGAAGGCGAGGTAACCACCCGCGACGACATAAAGGATGCCGATCAGCAAACCAATGAGAAAGCCGCGCCAATCACCAGCAGTGAAGGCGTGGACGATCATGAACACCCCCGACACGAGGAAAATCCAACCCAGCGCGATCTTAGCGGCAATCGTGGATAGAAACGGAAATGCAATCGCCAGAAAACCTGCCAAGATGAGAGCGATGCCGAGAGCGAGGAACCAACGCCAATGCTCTGCAATCTGCTTTCTCGCTTCGAGCAGTGCCGCTTCGAACTCGGCGTCTGAGATGCGGTCAACCATTTCTCACCTCCCTTTGTTGCGGCTGCAGAGGGCCGGCGGTATTTTTGAATGCCTCGGAAGGCAAGTAGGATAGCGGACGTGCCAGCATCGTCGTTGATGGTTGTCAAATTGCCTACTGACCGCTTGACAACCGGTTGTGTCAACGGGGCGGTTTCTCCCCGGGGCCGTTACGTCCCTTGGCCTTTACTGGTCTCAGCAACGAGTAGCCCCGACCTCTATGCAACAGGCGTCCAAAAAGCCGGCCGGGTCCCAGCTTGCTCGAGGATAAGTGCGTAGCACCCGCACACCGCACTGTCGCAAGGCGATCATCCGTCACGGCAGCCTAGGGCGGCAGTCATCGCCAGTCCTACGATATAGCCGCTTGGCTAGCTGCGATTGCCGAGCAGTTGCGCCAGCAGTGTGAACACATTGATGAAGTCGAGGTAGAGGCTGAGCGCACCAAGTATCGCAGCCTTACGCTTGATCGCCACGTCGCCTGCGACGGTGCGGTAGTTTTCTTTGATTCTCTGGGTGTCGTATGCGGTGAGTCCAGCGAAAATCAGCACCCCAATCACCGCAATCGCAAACTGCAAGGCACTGGATTGTAAGAAGATGCTTAGCAGCGCAGCAATGACAATCCCCACCACACCCATGATTAGGAATGCGCCCCACCCGGAGAGATCTTTATTCGTGGTGTAGCCGACGAAGCTGAGGGCGGCAAATGCTGCCGCCGTGACGAAGAAGACCTGCGCAATCGACGTTGCCGTGTAACGCAGGAAGATCGTCGACAAGGACGCGCCCATGGCGATTGCGAACAGCCAAAACGCGAGCTGGGCCAGGCCAATGCTCATACGGTCGATCCGCCAGGACAAGAAGATCACAAAACCAATCGGAGCGAGGGCGATCAGCCACATCAAAGGTGTCGCAAACAGCCGATGTGCAAAGGGGGTTAAGTACATACCGCGCCGAAGGGCCGTACCAGCCTCGGCAGCAAGGGTCGGATCGTCGGTCACAGAAAACGTGAAGATCAGGTAGGCAACGACTCCGCTCACGGCCACACCCATGGCCATGTAGGTGTAAACCTGCAGCAAGTATGTGCGCAGATCTTCGTCGAAGGCGGTAAGGGCGGCGGTTTTCGAGAATCTGTTGTCGATGTGGGCCATTTGAAATCCTTTCATTGCGGGGCCTTCGTCGTGACCCCCTCAACGCACCGGATTGTTCAGCAGCGCCTACTGATCCAGGTTAGAACGCGTGAATGCGGGGCCTGCGGGCAGGCCGCGCAGCTACGTGACCTCCTGCCTTCAGCGCCTTCCAGTCACTAACTCGGCGCAAAGCCTTGCAGGGACCTGCGGTTTGATCCCGGTCGCGGGGCGGACTACCGCCGCTTCCGGTGCCGGAGTGATGCGCCATCATGTTTTCGAAGAGCACTACGATCGTATTTCCGTCTCGCGCAGTTCCAAGCAAAGCACCTTGACACCCGTCAAGTTCGCCGCGAGCCGACCGCTGGTGTCCGTTTAGCAAATCGGCAACGCACTCGTCTCCGCAGCAAAAGATTTGCGCTTTGATGATGGTCAAGGCAGTGGGTTGGGGTAAGGAGTAACTTCCAACCCTTCCCGGCCAAACGCTTCGAATGTTCATCATATGAGAAGTCACACTTCGGGTTGGCTCATTGAAGCGACGGCCCACTGTCCCGGCGGACCCTTCCGGCCGCAAAGGTATTACGTGGCCGTTCCGATCAAAGCGGAGGCCATCGCTGCACTGCGCCGACGGGTACCGGAGATTGCCGATGCCAACATTGAAGCCGTGGCCGTCCTTTCGCCTCATACCGTCTACGGCCGGCTACACCTAAAACGCGGGGACATCGCAGAGGCAACCAGCTCGGACTGGAAAGAGCACATCGACGCGCTGCTGGACGAGGGGCTGGAAGAAACTTTTCCCTGCAGCGACCCAGTGGCGGCGGGAAGCTTTACCGGCACCGAACCGCCGCCGCACAGGCGCGGCGGCAAGGCCTCCACTGACAGCACGCGCGTCCATCGCGCAAAAACGGCGAAGGATGTCGAAGGCTAATCAAGCGCGCGAACCAGCCGCAGCACGGACAATTGCGGGGCGCAGCTACGGTGTCGGTGCGGCGGACTGCGCTTCGGACGGGTTGGCTCGCGGGCATGGTGGCAGGATGCCCAGGGCGTCGTGCTTGAAGGATTTGGCGTGCTCAAGTCTTACGCCGCGATGCCGGCCACAAGCCTGCTTGCCTGCGGCCAGTTGCCGACAAAGTTGACGCTGATCAAGGCCAGGATCTGGCCTGGCGAGCATACGATTCTTGGCAAAACGGTTGCTAACCTGGATCGAAACCGGGTGGTCTCGATACTATCCCGCGGTAGCCATCCGCAGCATCACATGACCGCTGGTATACGGCCAAGGGCTCACTTCGGGCGCCATAACAAGACAATCGAACCCACATTCTCCACACGCAAACGCCTCGCGGGCCTAAGCTGAAATGTCCATCAAGGTAGCCCGGCCCGTCGACAGAACCCGGGGTGTCCGAGGTCGGCGACGCCTCGGTTTTCGGGCGCTCCGACCTCACGCCGGCTGCGGTAAGAACCCCCGTACACCCATGAGCACGTTGTGATGGCAGAGCACACAAGGCATAGAAGACGAAGTGGTGATGAACCATTCGTGCGCAAGGCATTCACGATCGTTGCGGTAGCAAGCGGAGCGCTGCTGTTTTGGGCGCTTTCAGAAATATGTCTCCTGGTGTTCGGCTCGGTTCTGCTCGCCCTCATTTTGCGTTTTGTCGCGGAAGAGTTTTCGGCCTACGCGGGTATGCGACAAAGTTGGTCCCTTCTCATGGCGGGTCTCGTCGTCCTTGGCCTGCTGGTGGTCGCCATTTTTCTGTTCGGCACACAACTTCGCGGTCAATTCGAGTTGCTCTCATCCCAACTTAGCTCCGTTGAGCAAACCGTAACGCGCTATTTCGATAGGACGTCGGCCAAGGATCTGCTGAGCGGCACCTCGCTGGGAACGCTGTTCGCGGGAGCATTGTCTTGGGGCACGACCGCCATCACGGTTTTGACCAGTTTCGTGCTCGTGATCGTGGGTGGCATCTACATGGCGGTCAACCCAGAGGTCTATCGCACCGGCTTGATCAAACTATTCCCGCCGGAGTGGCACCCCGAGGTCGGCGCGACGCTCGACGCCGCCGCAAGGGCATTGCGGCTGTGGCTCGGTGCTCAGTTGGTGGCCATGGTATTGGTCGGCGTCATGATAACGGCGGGTGCGCTGGCCCTAGGCATACCATCAGCGCTTGCTTTGGGGCTGATCTTCGGCCTCACCGAGTTTGTTCCCGTCATCGGGCCAATCGTTGGTGCCGTCCCCGTATTGATCGTTGCCGTTGGACAAAGCTGGGAAATGGCGGTCTGGGCGCTCGGTCTGGTCGTGCTGATCCAACAGATCGAGAGCAATCTCATCATGCCTATCGTCTCAGGAAAGGCGGTGCAGTTACCACCGGCCGTGGGGCTTTTCGCGGTGATCGCGATGGGTGTGCTGTTTGGCCCCCTTGGCCTCGTACTCGGATATCCCCTCGCTGTCGTGAGCGACGTTGCTATCCGGCGACTATACGTGCGGCAGCTGCTGGGCGAGCAGGTTGAAATCGCGGGCGAGGACTTGGACCGACGTCGCTATACGCCAAGCACCAAATAGCTTGGCCATCACTGCGTCGGCCTGGCGCCCTTCGTAAAGTAGGGAGCCAGGGCGCAGCTGTTCAGGATGCTATGACTTCCAGAGTGCACCGAGGACAAATCCAACGACCGCAGCCAACGCGAGCGTTCGCACGGGCTGGTTTTTGAGTGACTTGTCAACCGCGCCCTTGACGTTGCCGATAACTTCCTCGGCGTGATCGCTCGCCGCGTGTACTTGTTGGCTCATGGTGCTGGCGAGCCCTTCCGCCTGGTCTGCTACCTTGTTGATTTGATCGGTAGTCTTGCCTGGATGGTCGGAGCCTTCATCCGCAAGAGCGGAGCGTTCGTTGTATTGGGAACTCTGTGCCATTCTCTAGCCTCTTGGGGTGAGACGATGGCAACTCAACGGCGTTGCATCGACCATGTTGAGATATGCCCCGAAAAGGTGCCTGGCATTGATACCCGTCAAATTCGCAAGACCGTGCTCGACGGCTTAGCTTCCGCGGTGGGTGACACCGATTTCCACCGCGTATTGGACCCAGCACGGTCCGCGCGGCCGCCGCCAGTCGCGCCGGAAGTCAATTACCAGCGAAATAACGCCGCGATCGGTGCTCGCTCGGCCATCGCCTGGCGTGCCCGACTGCTGCGCACGATCTCTAGCGCAGCCTGCTGCTCCAGCGCGGCCTCTAGCGCCAGCTCGACGACGTCCTCCACCGCTTCAATGATCGTGCTCTCGCAGTACGGGCATTGTGCCAGGACGGAAGGAAGTAGGGCATTGCAAGAATGGCACCGCGCGCCAGGGGCGCGGAGCGCGTCATCGACGGCTAGCACCATGACGCGCCGCTCCTGCAAGGCCTCGAGCGTGGCTGGCACATCCCAGGCCACGTATTTGGGGCTCGCATCGAGCAGCCGCCGTACGGTCGCGACCTCCTCGTGCTCCTCGATCGCCCGCTGCGCTGGCTCCGCAGCCACTGCGACTGCCGAAGGGCCGGCGTGGATGTCCACCGCGAATTCGGCCCCCAAGCGCCCCCGTATGCGCTTGGCCAGATGACGAACGAACTCGGCATGCAGCTCGGGTGCCGCCGACAACAGCAGGTGCCGGCCTTCGAAGTCCGCTACCACCAGCTCCGTGACGTTTGCTAACACGCGTGCCTCGTTCTGAACGACCTCGGCTTTGCGCGTGGCATGGTCGGCTCTGACCTCGAAAACTTCATCGATCTGCCCGATTTGGCTGATGAAAAGACGACTGAGGTCGAGTGAAAGCAACGCCAGGACGAAGCGGTCGTGCTCGTCGCGGGTGCGTGCCAGCGGGCGGATGCAGGGCCGCGACCCCATGTGTATGCCATCGGGTAACGCCAACGAAAGCGCCATCTTCCACCACAGCCCTTCGGACGAGCAGCTGAAGAATGCAACGCCGCGGCCGAGAGCCGGTAGCCCGGCTTGAAGGGCGCCCTCGATACGTTGCAACTCGCTGGCCAGCCCATCGCGTCGACGCTTGTCGGCGATCGGGCGCAGCGTAGCAGCGACAAGATCCTTAAACACGATGTGCCAGGCGTCCTTGCGGCGCCGCTCAGGGGTTAGTTCCAGGTAAACACTAATCACCGGGCTCTGGTTTGACTCGAACTCGGCCAGTTTTCGCAGATGCTGAGGCCTCAACATTCGGTAGCCGCGCGCGTCGTTCACCCACACTGAGCGACGCAACTTGTGCAGCACGCCGTCACGCATCTCCGCGTTGAAACGGTCGTGTTCGTTTACGAACAGCGATGGGACCGAATTCGTCAACGCCATGCTCACGCTGGATCACTGTGCTCGGAGCAGAACCACCGCACGCTAACAGAAGTAAGCAGAACGGCATTGACGCTCATCATGGTGTCAAAGCGCGATACGTTTGAGCCTGCGCGCTCCCGTTTATGGATGCGAAAGAACGGTCAATGCCCAAGCTGAAGACGAAGAGTGGTGCCAAGAAGCGCTTCAGGACCACGGGAACTGGCAAAGTGAAGGCGAAGCATAGCGGTAAGCTGCACGGCATGATCAAACGCACGCCCAAATTCCTGCGCAAGGCGCGGCGGGCGCTGATCCTGAAGCCCAGTGACGCCAAAATCGTGAAGAAATATCTGCCCTACGATCGGCAATAGTAGTGATCGGGCTTGCCACTCATTTCCCGCGGGACGGGCCTCGTCCAGATCCGCAATTTTCTCCAGCCCAACCTGGCGTGAGGGCACATGCGCCGTTGATCGAGAAGCCGCAATGCGAGCTATCCCGGAGGACCTCCCGACTTCGTCGCGGGATATGTTAGCTCCTGCCACAGTGGTCGTTGGTCACCGCTTGCAGTGTCCTCTCCCGTTCGCGGCAATCCTGCTCACGCACGAGCCAATAGACGCTGCCGAGGGCGAGAATTGCCGCTGAAAGCGCAAATAACTGCTGCGCACTTGCCTGCGACATGTCAAGAATGATGAGTTTGCGAACAATGGCGAGGAGGGCAAGGAGAATAACGGTGCGCACTTGCACAACACTGTCGCGACGCTCGGCCACCACCAGCAACGATCGCTTAAATTCGAGTCCGATGATCACCGTAAAAATCATCCCAAAAATCGCCTGAAAAACGCTATACTCCGTAGGATCAAAGCTTCCTGACCACAGGATGCTGACGACGATCTTCAGCGTGAGATTCCAAACCGCGAAGACGATGACAAGCGCAATCAGCATCGTCAGTATCACAACTATCGCGTGTTCAAATTTTTGGTAGGTGCTTAGAAGCGCCCATTCTGCTCGCGCCGTGGTGAATTCCTCTCTCAACTGCATTGGATACCCACCGATAATTCAGCTCAGCGCGGCCCAGGCTTTGCTGCTCAAGCCTTGTCTCCTGCTGCATCAAACGGCCTGGTCTCGCCCGTCTCCGTATGGTGCAACCTGCTCAATCGCTCCATGACCATCATCAACATTCGTGCAGGATACATTGCAGAGCGGTCTCGAGCTAGCCCCAGGCAAGGTCCGATCCTGTCCTGGATCGAAGGTCCGCCGCTCGCGGGCGCCTTTGCGGCCCCGATTTGACGTTCGTCAAGGCGCTATCAGGCGGGACGCACCATTTTGTCGTCCGTCGCCTCGGAAACATCCATGTCACGGACCCTTCACGTCGTTTGCCCACATTGCGACACCATCAACCGCGTGCCAAGCGAGCGGCTGCACCAAGCCGGAAAATGCGGTGCGTGCCACCGACCGCTCTTTGAACGCCGCCCTGTCGAGCTGAACAACTTGGCCCGCTTCGAAAAGCACCTCAACAACAGCGATATTCCATTGTTAGTCGACTTCTGGGCGGCCTGGTGCGGTCCTTGCCGCGCAATGGCTCCGATTCTCGAACAAGCGGCGACAGACCTCGAGCCCAATGTGCGGGTGGTCAAGGTCGATAGCGAGGCGGTGCCCGAGTTGACGAGGCGCTTCTTCATCCAAAGCATACCGACACTGCTGATCGTCCATCGCGGGCACGAGATCGCTCGCACGTCCGGGCTCATGCCACTGCCTCGACTGCTGGCATGGGTTCGACAGCACACGAAGCTCGTTGAGACGCGACAGTTCGCTTGATCGGCGTCGATGCAGCGCAGAAACTCATCGCTCCAGCAGGCGAGCGACCCAGCCGCGAGCCACTGTTTTCCTGTCCGTCCGTCCGTCCGGCAAGTGAACGACCACATCGTCGGTGTGTTCTCGCGCGATGGCTTCGGCGATCGACTCCGCGGTTTCCCTGGTTGGGAAGTGACCGAGTTCACGGCCACCGTCATCACGCACGATCCAATCGTCGAAGTTGTCGTCTGGCAGGACATGAAAGGACCTACGAGGCATTTATCAATCTCCTCCGAGGAATACCGTCGCATCAGACCCGTCTATTTGCCTGGTTCTGAATTCGTGCCTTGCGGCACCGTTTGCTGCTGTTTTTCGGCCTGTGGTCCGAGCCACGCGTCATCTGCGCGATTAGCGAAGAGGAAAACAAGCGTAGAACAGACGACGGCCGCAAACACGAACAGTCCAAACAGAACCTTACCGCTACGGTCATCGGCTAGGTGCCACATCTCAACTTCTCCGTTAGAAAGCTGAGGTTCTCCCATATGCCGCAGTTCTGGCCCTGATCATTGTCAGTTCTCGCCGGGCATTTTTTCCAAGCCCTGGTCTTTCGCCCATTTCTGCAATCTTGATGACCGTCAACGACATTCATCGCACTGCCGAACTAGATCCGGCGATGATCAAAGATCTCATGGTCCGTCTCGAAGGTACTGTCGCCGACGATGTACGTCTCGCCGCAGCCGCAGACATCGCGCGGCGATTTGATAGCCATATCGTCGGCTTGTTTCTCAACATCCTGCCACCACCGCTGCCGGCCGACCCAGATGGAGCGGGTGTCTTCCAAACCACCCTACTTCTGCAGGAGGCGCGCGCGGCGGGCGATACGACAATGGAACTGCTGAGGGCGCGACTGAACGAGCTGGATCTCCCCGTCGAAATTCGTCGCTTTGATGTGTTTTCTGGCGAAATTCCCAGCGTCTGTGCACGAGAAGCGCGCTCTGCCGATGTGTTTGTGGCACTTCGACCAAAGAGTGTGCCCGAGGAACCGGAGCCTATTGTTGAGAATGTCCTCTTCGGTTCCGGGCGCCATGTCCTCCTGGTTCCGCCGGGTGCGAAGGACAAAATGAGCTTCGAGAGTGTGCTCATCGCTTGGAATGGGAGCCGGGAAGCAGCACGCGCTCTAGCGGAGAGCCTGCCTTACCTGAAGCTCGCGCCTGCGGTGGTCGTATGCGTCGTTGACCCTCTGCCGGCTGTAGAAGCGCAAGCCCTACTCGGAACCGACGCAAAGCATCATCTGAGGCATCATGGCATAGCGGCGGTCTTACATCACGTGGATGGGCGCAAGGCCGACGTTGGAGACGCATTGATTGCTGAGGCTGGCCGCCGTCGTGCCGATCTCATCGTCATGGGTGGCTACGGCCATTCGCGCTTGCGTGAGCGGTTGCTCGGCGGCGTTACCTACAAGTTATTGCATGAAGCTCCGATACCGCTGCTGCTCGCGCACTAAAATGCAGGTTTGATGACGAAACCAAGACTGCACAACGTGATCTGCAGCACGCGCCCCGGCAGAGCGGGCCCTGCTGTGGCGCACTGGTTCAACCAGCCCGTATCAGAGCAGGGCAAGTTCGAGCCTGTCTTGGTCGACCTCGCCGATTTCAATCTGCCGGTCTATGACGAGCCTCTACACCCGATTTTTCGCCAGTATCAGCATGAGCACACAAAACGATGGAGTGCCAGCGTCGCATCCGCTGATGCGTTCGTCTTCGTCACCCCGGAATACAACTACAACCCCCCTCCTGCGTTCGTGAACGCTCTGGACTATGTTTATCACGAGTGGAACTACAAGCCTTGTGGCTTCGTCAGCTATGGTGGCGCCTCCGGCGGCGTGAGAGCCGTGCAGGTCGAGAAGCAACTGGTGACGACCCTGAAGATGATGCCGATGGTCGAAGGCGTCGCAATACCGGGGATCGCTGATTTGCTAACGGAAGGCAGGCCGCTCAAGGTCGCCGACACGATCGCCGTTGCCGTAATGGCGCTGCTCGAAGAGCTTCTGAAATGGACCACCGCACTGAGGGCTCTGCGAGAACGCCCAAGCGTCGCTAGCCAGTCAGATTTGACTGCGGAGCACGTGCGAACACCTGCGGCTGAGATCCGCGCAGACCGGACCCGTGCTGTAATCCGTTAGTCCAGATTAGCCGACACATGCTGTGTTAAGGAGAGCCCAGTCAAAGCGCTCGCTTTTCTTCTGGCACGGCGCACTAACACTAACGGATGTGCCCGACGCTTTCCAACCCGCAGCGGCAAGACTCACGCTTTCCGGGCGAGCGCGCAAGATCATTGGCCCCGTTTGACCGACCCGTGCATCTCCCGCAAATGCGCGGCGCCCCCGCGGCTAGCTGCACAGCTCGCCGTTGGCAATTCGTTGACGGACATCAACGCGGGGTAGCGGCGATTGCCGGATAGTTGGGGCGAGTTTGTGTTGGAACCCTGGGCAAGAAGGAGCACGTGGTCATGAAGGGCTTCAGACCGTTGCACGATCGTGTTCTGGTGCGGCGCATTGAGGTCGAAGAGAAAACCCCAGGCGGCATCATCATTCCCGACACGGCCAAGGAAAAGCCCGTCGAGGGTGAAGTGCTCGCCGTCGGACCCGGGGCCCGTGATGAGACGGGCAAGGTCGTTCCCCTCGACGTCAAGGTTGGCGATCGCGTCCTGTTCGGCAAGTGGGCGGGCACCGACGTGATCATCGCCGGTGAAGAGCGCCTGATCCTGAAGGAGGCCGACATCCTCGGCGTTGTCGAAGGCAAAGTGCGCACCAGCGCAAAGGCCGCCTAGCCGCAGATAGCTTGCATTGGAGAGAAAACACCATGGCTGCCAAAGAAGTCCGGTTCGGCTCTGAGGCGCGCGAGAAGTTGCTGCGCGGCGTCGACATCGTGGCCGATGCGGTCAAGGTTACCCTGGGGCCCAAGGGCCGCAACGTCGTGCTCGACAAATCCTTTGGCCCCCCGCGCATCAGCAAGGACGGCGTTACCGTGGCCAAGGAGATCGAGCTCGCCGACCCCTTCGAGAACATTGGCGCCCAGCTTGTCAAGCAGGCAGCGCAAA
>Ga0075418_10009018_pt1 | contig 11188 bp, 10 predicted proteins | sample SoiMetdeltSBSDD2_FD_81776 | JGI IMG/M metagenome (GOLD analysis project Ga0075418, IMG submission 81776) | Bulk soil microbial communities from a Populus tree surrounding site in Tennessee, USA - Soil MetaG P. deltoides SBSDD2 | ecosystem: Environmental > Terrestrial > Soil > Tree plantation...
CGCAGCGAACATAGTGAACGGCTTGAACGATTTGAACGACCGTTCTCTTAAGTCTTGTCCCACTGGTGCGTGTTCCAGCTGCTCGAGTTCTGCCCGCCGCTTTCCTGGCGCGGTGTAATGCCCGTCAAGCCTTTTTTCACGACCAGCACTTCCGGCGAAAAAAACAACGGCAAGTGCGGCAGCGCCTCGCTAAACATCTTGCAATACTCGACCTGCAGTTGTTCGGAGCGGGCGGGCGTAATGATGGAGTTGAGTTCGTCCAAGATCGCGTCCTTTTTCGGGTCGTTCCAGCCGGAAACGTTTTCGAGGGAATACTTATTCTCCGCGGCGGGAATGTTCTTGGTGTGAAAACGTTCCTGCCATTCTTCGACGGTGACATTATGAGAGCCGATAAACGCGCCCGGCCAGCGGCTGCGGTTCTCCGCCGAGTTGAGTAACCGATTGGGCATATTCTTGATGTTCGTGCGCACGCCGATTCTCTTCCAATAGTCAGCGATAATCGCCTGGGCCTGCTCATGATCGCGCCGCTCCGCCGTGCAGCGAAACTCGAATTCCAGGCGCTCGCCTTTGCCGTTAGCCATCACCCCGTCCGAACCTGGTTTCCAACCCGCCTCGGCCAATAGCTTTTTCGCTCTCTCCGCATCGTACTTGTAGATCGACGCGGTCGCCAGCGCCGTTTTGTAGCTCTTGCGCACGCGCGAAAGCGGTATGTGCGAAACGATTCGTTCGCCCTTAAAAATATTTTGCGCCATGGCATCCCGATCGATGGCATGAAGCAAAGCACGCCGCACCCGGACATCGCTGAACAAAGCATTGTCGCGGCTCAGGTTGAGCCAAGTCCAGGACGCGGGGCTGGTGAGTACTTTGCCCTTGCCTTGCTTTTCCCATTGCTCGCGCAGGATGACCGCACCGTCAAAGGAGATCGTGCTGCGCATGCAGAAATCCACTTCCCCGGCCAACACTGCGGCGAGATTGGTATTGGTGTCTTCGACGGTTTTGAAAGTCATCCGGTCGATTTTCGGCCTGCCCAGGGCAAAATCATTAAATGCTTCGAGCTCCATGCGGCTGCCGCCATCCCACTCGACGACCCGGAATGCTCCTGCGCCGACAAAGTTCTTGTTCCAAAACGGCAAATTGGCAAACGCCTTCATGTCGCCGGCGCTGAATGCGTCGAGCAAGAGATGGCGCGGGAAAGCCCGCACATGAGTGTATTGGATCGCGTAAGCCTCGTTGTACAGATCGTTCCAGTGAATGACGATCGTGCGATCGTCGGGGGTTTCGATCTTGGAAATCATTTCCGGCACAAGCCGGTCGGGCATGGGAAACTCGGGATGCTTGGCGATCTGCCAGCCGAACTCGAAATCCTTCGAGGTGTACGGCTTGCCGTCGTGCCATTTGAGGTTCGGACGCAGCTTGTAGACCGTGATCATGGTTTTTTTCTGCGTGTCGATCTTCCATGTTCCCTTTTTGATCGACGGCAGCTCCTCGGCAAGCACCGGCACGCGTTCCAGAGTCACTGGATTTTGAGTCACCAAGCCCGCGTCCACCATCGAGACATGCTCCGTCTCGCGCCGGTTGTGATAACCGAGGCTGGTCACTTGGCGTTCACCGTGAATGACGATACGCTTGCGCGCGGGTTGAGCGGCAAAGATCGGCGCCCGCGACCAAGACATCGCCCCGACCGAGACCGCCGACGCGCCGGCTAGCTTGATGAACTGTCGCCGGTTGAGCGTCGAGTTCCGCAAGCCGAACTTGGCTTTGTTTTCATGCTTTGACATATCGATCCCCTTTGCGCATCCGAAATTTCCGCCCGCAACCATTTAACCGAGGTGCGCTGGCCTGTCAATCCATTCGCGCGCTTCGGCATTTGGTAGTGGTTCATTTTCAATCCGCCATGAGTCTTAACCTCGAGAAAGATTCCTCGCTTCCGCTCGGAATGACAACCAAAATAAGCATTTGTCATCTCGAACGAAGTGAGAGATCTTTCCCAAACTGGACCACTACCCGGAGTTTTATTCCTTGACAACACCGCTCGGCAACAGGTAGATGAAAGATATTCGCGCGAGCCGTTAAGCGCGCGCATTATCCATCGACAAGGAGAACCATCATGCCAGTCGAATTTGAAGATCACTGTTGGAAAGACGTTGTCACGCCGGAGATTTTAAAAACCTACACGCCGTATCATCGTGAAACCTATATCGGTCAAAGACCGGCTCTCTTGGCCATCGATCTTTATAATCTCGCGTATGAAGGCGGCGCCAAAGAGCCGTACGAGCTCGTCGATACCTACAAAAGCTCGTGCGGTGTTTATGCGCACAACGCGATCAAACCGACGCAAGAGCTGTTTGCGTTGGCGCGATCACTGAAAATCCCGGTCTTTTATACGACCACCGAAACCCGCAAAGAAGCGAAACCCGGCGCCGTTCATGCGACCAATCGCCAACGGGTCAAGATCGATCCGCAAGCATTCGAGATCAAGGAAGAGTTCAAACCCGAATCGGGCGATGTGGTCATTTTCAAAGAACGCGCCAGCGGCTTTTTCGGCACGCCGCTCGTCGCTCATCTGACGCAACTCGGCGTCGACAGTTTGATCGTCTGCGGCGAAAGCACCAGCGGCTGCGTACGTGCCAGCTGCGTCGATGGATACTCGCTCGGCTATCACGTGTCGATCGTGGAAGAATGCGTCTTCGATCGCAGCCCGCTCTCGCACAAGGTCAATCTTTTCGACATGCACCACAAATACACCGACGTGATGAAGCTTCAAGAAGTTAAAGAGAAGATCAAACAAGAGCGACCGAGAAAGACGAGCTAGCTCAAGGCCCGCAATAATCGCCGCATTTCACGGCTAGGACCGCCAGTTGGTACTTAGCCACACGCCAGGCAAACTTCAGCGGCTCAATCGATCCTGAGCATCGCGTCGGCAAGTGCGCCGCGATAGGCGCGATCTATCTCCATGCAGTCGTGCGCAGCGCTAAGAACCGCGCGCTGCGCTTCATCGCTCGCTGCATGATTTTCAAAAACTTCCCACATCATATCGGCGTGCTCCACATCGGCAACCGCGTGAACCTTGAGCGACGGCGCCTTTTCAATGGCAACGCCCAAGTCTTCGACCCAGCGCTTGGCGATGCGCGCCGACAGACCGCCGCCTTTGATGATTTCGCCGTTGTTGCGCCGCTCGAGCATCGTTGAGCTGGTGAACGCCTCCAACCACGGTCGGTTGCGCGCGATATGAAGCCAGGCGTATTGCGCGGCGCGCGCTCCGGGTATGGGTTCCGATTGTTCGATTTCCTCGCGCGTCACACCGACCATCTGCGCCTGCCTCACGACCAACGAATAGTGGTCCTCGCCTGCCCGCTTGTCGGTGATGAGCTCGTCTTCCTCGTGTTTCCATACGAGTTTCTTGACGTCCAAAGGAGCGGCGCCGAGCACGAATCCCCAACAGTCGCGGCGGTTCTTGTTGTAGTAAGCATTGTGCTTGATGTAAAAGCGCGCCCGCGGCAGGGTCAAGCGAACGGACAGCAGGCGCTCAAATTCCGGCGTCTCAAACTGCAGATTTGCCATTCGGTTAAGTTCGTCCCTCAGTGAATTCATAGAAGCCATGTTTGTTTTCTCCATCGGAAATGAAATTCGGTTCTGCGCCCGCAGCTCGGCGGTCGATATTTGCCTGATTAAGCGAACATCGGCATCGGCGGAAGCACGCCCCGCTGGGTGCACTCGTCGACAAAGATCCGGTGAATTTTTGGATCTTGATTTTGGTATTCGATCTGCGTGCCGCCTTCGTTTTCGTCTTTGTCCGACTTGGCAAGGTCGTCGACCAAATACTTAAATCCCCATGGCTTTAGGGCGATAAACCGCGCCGCATCCGGCCCCGGACAAAAATGTTGATGATACCAATCGAGCGGCGGCACGACCAAGCTCCCCGGACGCCAGTCGATTCGTTGGGGTTCGGTATCGTGCGGCCACATCAGCGAATAACCGTTGCCGGATAGAATGACGATATGCGCGCCCGGCCCGTGACGGTGCGCCTTTTTATACTTCCCCGCAGGGAACGCCGACAGATGCGCGCTCATGGTGTTGCCGGCAAACTCGAAGAGACTATTCCGAGTCCCCGCGCCTCGCGCCGAGTGCTCCTTGGGCTGGAACTCCAATAGGTTGGCGACAAAGTTAGTCTCCCACACGCGCCCCGGCTTGACGCCTTTTTGAATGTATTGACCCGCCTTCGTCAATTCGCCGGCTTCGCCACGATATCGATCCGCGAATATGAACGAGTTGTTAAAAATAAAATCGAGATTGCGGAATTGATTGATCGCCTGCGGCGCGCTGGTCAGCGAGATGAAGCGCGCTGGTTGGCAGCATCGGCGTTAAAATGTTGATGCCAAGCATTCAGGGGCGGTGAAAAAAGACTTCCCTCCTGCCACTCGAGGGTGTGTTTTGGTCCGCCATCGTTCCAAATCACGGTCGCACCTTGGCCGCTCAAAATAAAAATGATTTCCTCATAGAGATGCCGCTCCGCCTTTAGCTGCTGTTTTGCCGGTATTTCATTTATATGTGCGTCGCAGTTCATGCCCGCGCCGTTGAGATTGACGAACGCGCCGCGCCCGCCCGTCCTTTGCCAATCTGACAACCCGACGGTTCGAACGTCTTCGATCCAGTAGCCGCCGTAGGCCGGAATTCCTTCTCCGTCTTGCCAAAAAGCATAGGGGGACTTCAGCTCATAGGCGGATTTTGTACTCAGATCTTGCATGCGGTTTTCCTTTCGACTGGTCCAGTGGGAATTGCCCGGTTATTTCGGGCGAAATAGTTGGGTGAATTCTTGCAAGTACTTTTCAAGATTCAGCACCACCGCATCAGGGACCGCATAGGTCTTGAGATCGCCGATGGTCTGTAAATCTTTCCGCGCGGAAAAACGCCCGGTGTCGGTGATCACCTTCTGGCCTTCCAATGAGAGCGCAAAATCAATGAAAAGCTTGCTCGATGCCGGCGCGTCCGTCTTTGCCGAAATGCCGATACCGCTGGTGGTGGCCACGATCGGCTTTGCCGAGGTCACCCACTTCACCGGCGCGCCGCTTTGTTGCAGTTGGCTGATGTTGAAGGCATAGACGAGCGCGAGGGGAAACTCGCCGGCCGTCATCAGTTGAGCGAGCAAAGAATGGCCCCGACGCCACTGTATTTTCTGCTGCGCCAGCGACCGGAAAAACTTCTCCCCTCTTTCTTTCCCCATGTAGTGCAACATCGCGCCGTACCAGATGCCGACTTCGGGATCCATGCCGATTTTCTCGCTCCACTGCGAAGCGAGGAGATCCGGCCAGTCCTTCGGCGCCGAGGCAGCACTGATCTGACGCGTGTTGTAGCCCAACACGATAAGATTCGAATACATCGTCGTCCAATGGCTTTTGGGATCAAAAAATCCCTCCAGGTAAGCTTTGGTCTGGGGACTTTGATAACTGGCCAAAAGACCTTTCTCCGCCAGCAAGGGCAAGTAAGCGAACGAAGTGACGTCGAATTGCGGCGCCGCCGATTTCGCTTCGGCGAAAATTCGGTTCATGATGCGTTCATTGCTCAGCCGATTGATGTCAACTTTTAGAAACGGATATTTTTTCTCGAAAGCATCGGCGAGGGGCTTGCTTCCATTGACGTTCAAGGCGGTGTACCAACGCACGGTTCCCCGCTCTCGGCGCGCCTCGGAAAATAAGCTGTCATCGGCGCAAAGTCCCACGCCTGCTTGGCTAAAGCTAAGCACTACGGTCACTAGAAGAACCAGCCACCGATTGACGAAACCGCGAGTCTTTCTCATCATGGCGATTCGCTCCTAACCGAATCTGTCGGATGCAATCCTGATCAACGCATGCCCAGTTCTTTCTGCGCCTCGCGTAGCAAACTGTAATCGCGGACTTCGTTCAACGGCCGTTTTTTCTCCGTTAACAATTCCAAGTCGGAGTCGGGAATCTCGCCGTTCCGAGAAAGGGCCAGTAACGCCAGCTCATAGCCGCGCGACCCGATATCCAACGGCTGGCTCAACCACTGCATCATGATGCGGGTGGTTTCTTGTTTGTTGTCGAAAATGAATCGGTGCGACTTTAAAACCGCGCGCAGCGCGCGTTTGATCAAAGCAGGTTTTTCCTTAAGCAGACTATCTTTTACTGCCAAGCCCGCCAGTGGCAGCGCACGCTTGAGATCTTGCGGCCCGGCAAGAGCGTTATAACCGTCTTTCATCAAGACCATATCGTAGGGAGTGTTCATCGCGATGACTTCAACAATGCCTGCGCGCAAGGCTTGGACCCGCACTGGGGCATCGCCCAAGGCCACCACCTGCACGGCGCTCGGGTTCAACCCTTTGGACTGCATCATGTCCTCGGCGGCCAGTTGATCGGTGCCAAATAGCGTCGAGACTCCGAGGCGCTTACCGCGCAGGTCTTGGATCGTCTTCAGCTCGGGGCGGCTGATTAAGAAATGATCGGTCTTGCGAACGGATATGGCGACAAATTTGAGTGGCAAGCCTTGGATAATACCGCGCAACGTGGTGCCGAACGTCGTCGTGAACTCGATGTCACCGTTCATCACCGCCAGACCGCCGAGGCGCGGATTCATTTGAATCATCTCCGCTTCCAGTCCTTCTTCTTTGAAGAAACCTCTGGCCAAAGCGACTTGGTAAACAGTGGTCGAATTGCTGCGGCTCGAATAGGAGATGCGGACTTTTTGTAATTCCTGCGCCGCGAGCGGCTGCAAGCGCCAACCAAAGAAAATAACGAGGACCGATAAAAGCAACGTCATTATAGTAAAAAACACTCCTCGGCTTGATTCATGAACACCCTGAGCCGCCTACCCACATAACAAGCGAAATGTATGTCCGCAAGTGAAGCTCGGTGCATGAGAAAGTTTCATTTCTTGACAAGTGATTGGCGCTCCAGATAAGAGTTTTTACACCAATTGCCATATCTCTGGCATTCAAAACCCAATATCTATGCCCTACAGCACCGCCAACGGACTTAAGATTTATTACGAAGTTTCCGGCGAAGGTCTTCCTTTCGTCATGGTTCATGCCAATCCCTTCGATCATAACCTCTGGATGTACCAGATCGCGCACTTTTCCACCTACTTCAAAGTCATCGCCATCGACATTCGTGGCTACGGGCGCTCGGACAAACCTGAAACACCGTTCAGCCTAAAAGACATGGCGAATGATGTGCTCGCTGTTTGTCGCGACCAGGGCGTCAAGGAAGCGATCCTCGGCGGCGTCAGCGTCGGCTCGGGCATGGCGATTCTGTTAGGTCTCGATCACCCGGAGATTTTCAAAGCAATTATTCTCGTCGGCGGCAGCAGCGGACCGGGCGGATCGATCGAAGAACGCATCCACGGCTACACAAAAGTCGGCATCGAGAAATATCACATCCAACATCTGCGCGACTTGGTGGCGCCGGAGTTCGCCGATTCAAAATTAGGTAAATATCTGCTCAACACGTTCGTTGAACGCGACCCGTGGCTTTCGGGTGAAGCCATCGGCCAGATTATTCGCGCCCGCGGCGGTCTCGACATGACGCCTCGGCTCGGCACGATGAAAGTGCCGACTCTGGTGGTCAACGGTGAGTACGATAATTCTCTCAAAGGCGGAAAACTGACGGCGTCGCTCATTCCTGGCGCCGTGCACAAGGTGTTACCGAAGACGGGGCATGCCTGTAACATCGAAGATCCTGCCAGTTTCGACGAGTTTGTCATTGATTTCCTGCGCGCCAACAATCTCATGCCAAAGCCGGCGAGTTGAGTCGCGTTTGCCGATTCATCGCTGCGAAGGCGACTCAGAGACGGAGGAATCGTTATGGCCGTCAATATTGAAAAGCTGAAAAGCATGACGTCGCCGAAAGGCATGGATTTTCACATCCGCAAAGTCGGTCATGTCGTCTTGCAAGTCTCGGATCTCGAACGTTCGACCGAATTTTACACGAAGGTTCTCGGCTTCAAAGTCTCGGACGTTTATCCGGATGAGATGATGCCCGGCGGCATGGTGTTTTTGCGTTGTAACACGGACCATCATTGCCTCGCTCTCGTCGGCGCCGGTGACGGCAAGAACGCGAATAGAGAATTACATCACCTCGCTTTCGAGGTACCGACGCTCGGTGAAGTCCTGCACGCACGCGATCGCTTGCGTGAATGCGGCGCCAAGATCGACTTTGAAGGCCGCCGCCGCGCCGGCTGTCAGATTGCCGTGGAGTTTCGCGACCCGGACAATCATTCTCTAGAAATTTACTGGGGTGTCGATCAAGTCGGCAGCGACGGCCGCGTGCGGCCGTCCAACGAATGGCACGGCGTCAAATCGCTCGAAGAAGCAATTGCTCATCCTGTGCCGGGGCAGGACACGCATCTGCCGAAGTAACTCCTTGCAAGCTCACGATAATGAAATCGCGGCACGAATTGTCGCAAGACGCGCACGCCTTGAGCTAACGATCGCTTGGAATGCAGCCCACCCCATCGTCCTTGGAAGACCTTATCCGCGCATCGTCTCGCGCCCTGGTTGTCGGCGTCGGCGGCGGCGGTGACGTGGTTGGCGCCTTGGCGGCGGCGCGCTTCCTTGAGTTTTGCGGCTTGGGATTCGTCCTCGGCGGACTCTCCTGGGAACGAAACGTCTACGACCCGATACCCGGGCCACGAAAGCTTGGCGAAACACGAAACGTTCGGGTGCTGCATCCTTTCGCCTGGATGGCGAATGCCGATAGTCAAACCGATACCGGCGTTCTTTTCGCCGAATCGAGAATGGCGGCGGCGCTCGCCCAGGCGGTTTTACTGATCGACATCAACGGCGGCGCCGCCGGCGTAGTGGATGGAATTGAAATCGCGATGCAAGAACTCCAAGCGGACTTGCTGGTCGGCATCGACGTTGGCGGCGATTCGCTGGCGCAAGGTCATGAGTCCGGATTGCGCAGTCCGTTGGCAGATTCGATCATGTTGGCTGCGTTTGCGGAATTGGCAAAACGCGGCCGCCGCACCTTATGGGGCGTGTTTGGCTACGGCAGCGACGGCGAGTTGACCGTGGATGAAATCGAAGCGGCGCTGAGCAAACTCGCCGCTGTCAATGGCCTGCAGGGCGCATGGGCGCTCACGCCAAAAATCGCCGCCGAAATCGAGAAAGTCATCAAAACCGTGCCCACCGAAGCGAGCGCCATCCCGGTGGAATGTTTCCGCGGCGCATGGGGAACAAAGCGCATTCGCGGCGATCGGCGCACTCTCAAGCTCACGCCGCTCACCACCCTGACGTTTTTCATGTCGCCGGAAAAATTATATGAATGCCTTTCGCGCCCGGCGCAAGCCGTGCGTATGAGTTCGTCATTGGATGAAGCCAACGACGCGCTTCACGCCTTGGGAATCTATACCGAGCTCGATTTCGAGCGCGACCATTACAACGCGGCGAGGCCGCAGTGATCCGACATTTCTTCGGCCATTTGCAACGCGACGCGAAAATCTTGATGATCTCCCGCGGCGTCAGGGCCTTTGCGTTCTCCTATTTAGGCGTGATTTTCACGATTTATTTGAGTCAGCTCGGTTACTCGACGATCACCGTTGGCTTTGTCGTCACCACGGCGTATGCCAGCGCGGCTGTCTTAACCGCCGTGTGGGGCTATCTGTCGGACCGATTTGGCCGGAAAAATATTCTGATGCTTTTGGCCGTCCTCACCATCGCGTCTAACCTTATTTACATTTTTTCCAGTCATCTGATTTTCATCATCGCCGCGGTCATCATCGCCAACGTGGGCGCCGGGGGTTCGGGCGGTGGCGGCCAAGGCGGCGGCCCCATGAGTCCGGTCGAGCAGGCCCTGCTCGCAGAAAAATGCACGCCGCAGAACCGTAACGCAGTCTTCGCCGCCAATGCCTTTGTCGGCTCGATGATGGGCGCCTTAGGCGCGCTGTTGAGCGGTTTGCCGCAGCATTTACAGGAAAATTGGGGCTGGCAACCGATCGCTTCTTACAAGCCGCTCTTTGCGTTAACGATTGTTTTTAGCGCCGTGCTGATCTTTGCCTACTCGCGAATCGACGAGCATCACGTCGCTAAAAAACGAGCGAAGAAACCAATGGTGACCAAAGCCAACGCCTTCGTGCTTAAAATGTCGCTGCTCGGCATGATCGATAATTTGGGCGGCGGATTGGTCAGCCCGCTGATCTCCTACTGGTTTTTTCTGCGCTACGGCGTCGAGCTCAAGTCTCTCGGCTTTATGTTCTTCTTATCTTACTTTCTCGCCGCGATGTCGTTTTTAACCGCGCCGATCATCGCGCGCAAAATCGGCGTGGTCCGAACCATGGCTTTCTCCCATGGTTTGGCATCGGCGATTTGGCTCTGCCTGCCGCTGGCGCCGACGTTTGCGATCGCCGCCGCCCTGACAATCGCTCGCTCCTATCTGGCTTATATGGACAGTCCACTCAGGAGTTCCTTCATCATGGGCGTCGTTCGGCCCGAAGATCGCGGCTCCGCCGCCGGCTTCACCACTCTTTCACGGCATGTTCCGGTGGCGATCAGTCCGACGATCTCGGCGTACTTAATGCAAGCATTCACGTTGAACGTGCCGATATTTATCGGCGGCTTCCTGCAGTTCTTTCACGATTGCGTCTTCTATTTCATGTTCCGCGACGTGAAACCGCCCGAAGAAGAAGGGGCTACGTCGCAAACGGCGACGGCATGATTTTGGGACTGCTGCGAAACTTACACCGCGATGCCAAGTTGCTGATGGCCTCACGCGGCATCCGTGCCTTCGCTTTTTCGTATTTGAACGTCGTGTTCGCCATCTATCTCGACCGGCTTGGATATACGCCGGTGATGATCGGGGTCATTTTCACCGTCGCGTATCTGAGCGGCGCCGTGCTCACGGCGCTCTGGGGATATTTGTCGGATCGGGTCGGTCGCAGAAAAATTTTGATGCTGCTTGCGATTCTAACGATCCTGTCCAATCTCATCCTTATCTATTTTAGCAGTCTCTTCTTTATTCTGGCTGCAGTTATCGTCGCGAACGTCGGCGCTGGGGGATCCGGCGGCGGCGGCTCGGGCGGCGGGCCGTTCAATCCGGTGGAAGAAGCTCTCCTGGCGGAGAAATGCCGACCGGAAAACCGCAATCAGATCTTCGCGGTCAATTCGTGCGTCGGCTCGATCATGGGCTCTTTAGGCGCGTTGGCCAGCGGCCTGCCGCAGTTTCTTCAAGAAACAAAGGGC
>Ga0075418_10009019_pt1 | contig 11187 bp, 10 predicted proteins | sample SoiMetdeltSBSDD2_FD_81776 | JGI IMG/M metagenome (GOLD analysis project Ga0075418, IMG submission 81776) | Bulk soil microbial communities from a Populus tree surrounding site in Tennessee, USA - Soil MetaG P. deltoides SBSDD2 | ecosystem: Environmental > Terrestrial > Soil > Tree plantation...
CGAGGACACCAAGAACTTCTTCGGCTTCAATCGCGGCTACGTCAAAGGCAACTACGATCCACCGCGGATCTACGGCTTGCGCTTCGGTTATTCGTTCCAATGAGCCGGCGGCTTCGCGCGGCGGCCTGCGGGCTGGCCGTGGCCGTCGTCGCGGCGGCGTCTTGGGCCTCCGAGCAGCCTGCGCTTGTCGTACAGCTCAACCAGGTGGCGCTCGAGGCGGAAGGCCCCAAAAGTGCAATCGTGGAAGCCGCAGGCGGCGACTCGACCTCCGGCCGCTTCAATGTCCTTCGGGGTGACGAGATCGTCCAGTCCGGCGATCTGGTCGCGCTGCCGCGCTTCAGCGAATGGGGCGAGGGACGGCGGTACTTCAAGGCGGATTTTTCATCGCTGACCGCACCGGGACGTTACCGGATCGAGGCCGTCGTCGGGAGCGACAAGGCCCAATCTGCGGCGGTCGACGTTGTCCGTCAGGCACTGTTCAAGACGGCTGCCGACTCGCTCGTCGCGTATTTCCACGCGAGTCGCTGGACGAACGAGGCCGACAAGCACATCCGGATCTACGACACGGATCGATACGTCAATGTCTTTGGCGGTTGGCAGGACGCCGGCGGTGACACCGGTAAGTATCTCTCGCACCTGTCGTTCGCGAACTACTTCAATCCCCAGCAATCGGCCATGGTCACCTGGGTTCTGGCCAAGTCGTACGACACGGTCCCCGGTCTGTATCGGAAGGCCGGTCTCGACGTGCGCATCATCGACGAGGCATTCTGGGGCGCCGATTTCCTGCATCGCGCGCTGGATCCGGGCGGCTATTTCTACGAGACGGTTTTCGATCGCTGGGGCGAGCCCGGCGCCGAGCGTGTCGTGACCGGTTACGAGGGTCTCGACGGCCGCTACAGCACGAATTACAACGCGGCATTCCGCGAAGGCGGGGGCGTGGCAATTGCCGCCCTCGCGCGCGCCTCGATGCTCGCGGGCTCTACCGGCCGGCACGGTGAATTCACCGGGCCGCAGTACCTCGCGGACGCCGAGAAGGCTTTCGATCACCTGCAGGCCAATAACACCAAGTATTGCGACAACGGCGTCGAGAACATCATTGACGACTATACGGCGCTGTTGGCCGCCGCCGAGCTCTATCGCGCCACCCGCAAGGATTCGTATCTTCAGGCAGCCCGCGTCCGCGCGGAGAACCTGAACAAGCGCATGACGCCCGACGGCTGGTTCGTGAGCGACGATAAGGACCGGCCTTACTACCATGGCGCTGAAGCCGGGTTCCCGGTCGTGAGCCTCGTGTATTACCTCGACATCGAACAGGACCCGGCTCGCATCGCACGCGCCCGCAAGACGATCGGCGCGGCGCAGGATTATCAACTGGCGCTCAACGGCAAAGTTGCCAATCCGTACGACTATGCGCGCCAGAGCTTCAGGACCTACAAGGACGGGAAGCTTTCACCCGACTTCCAGGAAGGCTTCTTCATGCCGCACGCGAACGAGACTGGCTATTGGTGGCAAGGTGAGAGCGCGCGGCTTGCCTCGCTCGCCGCGGCAGCCATCCTGGGCGGTAGGCTCGTTGCCCCGGACCCGAAGAACGCGTTCGGCGTGCGCAGCGACCTCGCTACGTTCGCTCAGCACCAGGTCGACTGGACGCTCGGCCGCAATCCCTTTGGCATGTGCATGCTCTACGGGTTCGGTGCGCGCAATCCGCCCAGCGCGGAGAGCGCGGGCGTCATGGTGAAAGGCGGGATCTCGAACGGCATCACCGGTGCCACGTTGAGCGATCAGGGGCGCGGCATCGTCTGGGCCGAAGGGCCGGACGAGAACAACTGGCGCTGGCTCGAGCAGTGGCTACCGCATTCGACATGGTTCCTGCTGGCGGTCACCGCGATGGCCGAGGAAGGAACCGCCGGGCCGCCTTAGCTCGTCCGGCGGATAAACTTGCCGCCCATCGCCGATCAATCGATCGGCCAATTCACATGCTTGGACAAAGTCATCGGTGGGGTGCTGGATCGCGCAGTACGCTCGATGGCCGATTCCACTTCGCGCCACCATGGAACGAGGGGCTTGTCATCGATTGGCTCGACCGGTTCTCCGAGGCGCGGCATCACCAGCCGCGCGCCCGATTTCGGAGCTGATTGCAACAGCACTTCCGCCGGCTGGTCCCATGCGTGCATTGCGAGGCTGAAAGTTCCCCAGTGAATCGGCAGAAATTTCGGGTTCCCAAGTAGCGTCAGCGCTTTAAGCGCATTTTCCGGCCCGAGGTGAATGTCGCCCCAGGCTGGGTGGAACGCGCCGACTTCCAACATCGCGAGATCGAATGGGCCGAACCGTTCGCGAATCGATTGGTATTCGGTGGTCAGCCCGGTGTCGCCACTGAAGAACACAGTGTGGCGTGGCGACTGGACGACGAATGAAGACCAGAGTGTCGCATTGCGATCTTGCAGACCGCGGCCCGAGAAATGCTGGGAAGGCGCGGCAGTCACCGTGAGCTCAGCGGTCGGCAGGTGAAATGTTTCCCACCAGTCGAGCTCGACGATTCGTTCGGGACGAACGCCCCAGCCCTCGAGGTGGGCGCCGACTCCCAGCGAAGTCACGAAGGGGACGTCGCGTCTCGCGAGCTTGCGGATCGTGGGGTAATCGAGATGATCGTAGTGATCGTGCGAAACGATCACGAGGTCGAGCGGCGGCATGCGGCGCAGGCGAACCGGGACCGGCTGGAAGCGTTTCGGTCCCGCAAGCCGAGTCGGCGACGCGCGCCTTCCCCAGACGGGGTCCGTCAGAATTTTCAGGCCTTCGATCTCAATCAAGATGGTCGAGTGACCGAGCCAGGTCGCGCGCAGACCGCTGCCGGGTGGCTTGCGCCACACATCGAGCGGATTGACCGAAGGAAGCGGATTTTGTGGCACGCGTCGCTCCCCGCCGCACAAAAAATCGCTGATCTTCGGCATAGGGACATTTGGATCGCGCAGGCCCGGCAAGATCGGGTGCACGTTCCGGAAACGATCGCCGGCCCAGCGCGGCGAGGCCGACATCCTTTCAAGTCGCGCACCGTCCGCTCTCTTTCCGAGTGATCTCATTGCTGCGACGGGTCTACCGAGGGTGGCGACTTGTGCCATGCGTGCCCGCTGGAAGCGAGCTGATAGGCGTAGTCATACAAGCTCTTTATGTAGGCCGTGTCAAACATTCCGTGCTGCGCGTGCTCAAGGTCCTTCCCGATGCATGCGAAGTTGAAGTCATTCTTGTCCTACTGCGCGATCCAATAGAGCTGCTGCACGTCATCAACACGCTGCGCCAAAATCATCGTCTCGAGCGCGCGCCGGCCGATCTTGAGCGTGCCGCGCGGCGTATCGCTCCAGTGCGCGTCCATCCGCCCATTGCGAATGACGTCAATGTGAATTTCGCGAGCGATGGGCTTATACACATTGGCTATGACAGATTTGGGCTTTGGACTGATGGATTCGGGCAAGGTAAGCGTGCCAAGTCATTGATTGAAAAAGCACCAAAATCACTCGAAACTGCGTACGAACCACCGTCAAGTCTCTGCCTATGCAGCCAACTGACAACTCGGGTGGCGGCAACAAGTGCGGTCCTCAAACTTCGAATGAATCATGGACTTGCGGGTTCCTGTCGATTTTGGAGAGGCTGGTTCGACCACTCAGCGAATCGGCTGATTTGAGAGTTTTCCATTCAAAGGAGTACGAACGATGAAAGTCATGGTTTTCGTGAAGGCCACGCCAAACAGCGAAGCGGAAACGCTTTTCAAGGAACCCGAGAAGATGGCGAAGCTGTTCGCCGAGATGGGCAGGTACAACGAAGAACTCGTCAAGGCCGGCATCATGAAGGGCGGTGACGGCCTGAAGCCCAGTAAGTACGGCAAGCGCATTCGCTTCAACGGCACGAAGCGGTCCGTCATCGACGGCCCGTTCGCCGAGACCAAGGAGCTCGTCGCGGGCTTCTGGATCTGGGAAGTGAAGTCGATCGAAGAGGCGGTCGAGTGGGCAAAGAAGTGCCCGAACCCGATGCCCGGCGAGGAATCGGATCTCGAAATTCGCCCGTACTACGAGGCGGCAGATTTCGGCGAGGGCTTCACGCCCGAAGAGCAGGCGCGCGAAGCCGACCTGCGCAATCGCATCGGCGATGTGTGATGTTTCGGCGCACTAATTCGCATGCACTTGAAAAAGGCGGCCGGGGTACCCCGACCGCCTTAAACGCGTTGCTAGTGACTTTTACCGAGGCGGCTGCTGAGTGTCCGTAGGCGGCTGCTCGGTGCCCATGGGCGGCTGCTCAGTGGGCGGTTGCTCCATGGGCCGCTGTGAAGGCTGCGAAAGTGCCGAAATCGCTTCCTGCAGCTTCGCCGTGCCTTCCTCTGTCTTCCCTTCCGAGCAAAGCTTCTCGCCGTCGTCGCGAGCAGACTTGGCGGCGCTCAGCTGCTCGCTCGACGCGGTCGCAGCGGCCTGGTCAAACTGAGACTGGAGTGACGCGCAATCCGCAGAAGCCTCAGGGGCAACGGCATCCTGCGCGAATGCCGGGCCAGCGGCGAGCGCGGCGCTCGCGATCAAAATGTGACGAATCTTCATGAGCAAATTCTCCTTCACGTTGTCGTCGAATCGATTCAATGAGACAACATGCGGACTCGATTCGCCAATCGTGCCGTCGCGCATCAAAGACACGGAGTTTGTCTGACGGTGACGGTGCCGTCCGACAGCCTCGACGAACGCGCTCACTTCCCGCTGAGCCACGTCCATAAGTGCGTGTATGACAGCGCGAGCCTGTGCGCGAGCTGCTCGTTGGTGACGCTCGCCCCGTGTCCGCCCTCGATCTCTTCGTAGTAGGAGACGTCGTAACCGAGCTCCTCGAGTCGCGCCGCCATCTTGCGGGCGTGGCCGGGGTGCACGCGATCGTCGCGCGTGGAGAGATAGAAGAAAATGGGCGGGTAACTCTTGCCGCGCTGCGCGTTCTGATAGGGCGAGTAGGGCGCAATCCACGCCCATTCGTCGGGCTTGTCCGGATCGCCGAATTCATCCATCCAGCTCGCGCCGGCGAGCAGCTGGTGGTAGCGGCGCATGTCGGCGAGTGGTGAGCCGCAAATCACGGCGCCGTAGAGATCCGGGCGGCGCTCCATCGTCGACAACACCAGGAGGCCGCCATTGCTGCGGCCCTCGATGCCGAGGTGCGCTTTCGAAGTCAGCTTGCGCTCGATGAGGTCGGCTGCCACCGCCTCGAAATCCTCGAGGGCGTGCACGTGGTTGGCCTTCACCGCTCCCTGGTGCCAGGCTTCGCCGAACTCGCCGCCGCCGCGGATGTTGGCCAGAACGAAAACGCCACCGCGGCCCAGCCAGGTCTTGCCATAGGCGCCGTAAAGCTGCTCGTAGCTGCCGGAGTAGGAAGGCACCAGCGCATTTCGGAAGCCGCCGTACGAGAAGATGTGCGTCGGGTGGCTGCCGTCTAGCTTGATGCCCTTCGGTGCGACCTGGAAGTAGGGCACCCGCGTGCCGTCGGCCGAGCGGGCCCAGTGCTGGCTCACCTCGAATTCGCTGCCATCGAAGGTGGGCGACTGCTGCTTTACCTGCTTAGGGGCCGGGCTTCGGTCCGCCACGTAAAGGAGCGTTGGCGGAGAGACGAAAGACTCGAACTTGATGAAGGCGTCACCGCTAGCGGCATCCACCGATTCGATCTCCAGCGCGCCGTTGTCGGGCAATGGGATCTGCCGACGGGACCACTGCGCCGCCGCCTCTTCGTAGCGATAGAGGCGACCCCGAACGTTGTCGAGCATGGAAACCAGGATCCCGCTCTTTGCCGCCACGGCTCCGAGCACCACCTCACTGCCCGTCGACTCGGCCAGCGACTCGACGTCGCCGCTGCCGGCGCCTTTGCCGGTTCGGCGCAGCGCCGCGGGATCGGCGATCAGAACGCTGTCGCGGGCGAACTTGCGATCGCCGCGCTGCCAGTCGTCCTTGAGCGAAACAAGCAGCCGGCCCGCGAACGCGTCCTCGACCTCGGCCGTGGGAGGCAGGTCGAGTCGGTGCAGGCTACCGTCGGCAAGCACCTGGTAGTAGTCGGATTCCCAGAAAGTGCGCTGTTCGGTGATCAGATCGATGTCCCCGCCCGCGGAGTGCAAACGGTAGCCGAATGCGCTCACCGACTCAGGCTTCGCCTCGAACAGGGTCGTTGCGCTGGAGAGCGGAGTGCCGCGCTTCCAGAGCCGGACCGTGCGCGGATATCCGGAGCTGGTGAGCGATCCCGGCCCGAAGTCCGTGCCGACGAAGAGGCTGTTGGCATCACGCCATGCGACGGAGCTCTTGGCGGTGGGCAGCGAGAAGCCATTCGGCTGGAAAGCCAGCGCCTGGGGATCAAACTCCCGAACCTCCTCGGCGTCACCGCCGCCGGGCGACAGCGACACCAGACATTCATGGTATTCCGGAGGCAAGCAATCCATGCCGTGGAAGACCCACGGCTTGCCTTCGCGCTTGGCGAGGTCGTCAACATCGAGCACCACCTGCCAGGCGGGCTTGGGCGTGCGCAACTCCGCCAGGGTGGCACGTCGATAGATGCCACGCGGGTGCTGGTCGTCCTTCCAGAAGTTGTAGATCCAATTGCCCATCTGGTCCACGTCAGGCAGGCGCGAAGGGGAGTCGAGCGCGGCCAGCGCCTGCTGCCTCAGCTCTCGGTAGATGGGCTGTGTCGCCAGCGTGCGCTCAGTGGCGGCGTTTTGGCCTCTTACCCAGTCGAGGGCGCGCCCGCCATCGACGTCTTCGAGCCAGAGGTAGGGGTCCGTTGCGTCGGTGGTTGCGAAGCCTGGTGGCGCTGCACGCGCAGGAGCGAGCAGTAGCGCCCAAAGAATGAAATGAAAAACGCGGCAATGGTTGCAAGTTGAGCGAGGCATCTCGGTTATCAGGCCAGTTATTGCTACCGCGAAAAAGAGAGTTAGCTGAGCTCGGCTGGAAATAGACTAGAACACGTGGCGCTTCGCTATGGCCTCCATGGCAGCGTGACTGCGGTTTGTTGCTTCACGTATGCGTTTCGCAACTCCGGACAGCCACTCAATGTCTCGTGCTCCGTAGACCAGTTTTGGACGGCCGTCGATTTTTGGGACGAAGAATCGAAACTTACCATCCGCAATTTCCAGCCAGCCATGGGCGGCATCGTTGCGCTCGGCGGTGAGTGCTATTGCCTCTGCGATTGCGGCCATCGCCTCATCAAAGTCAGCCTTGGGTATGCGGCTACTCTTGGACTCAATCACCCGCCTCAGCGCCGGAGCGATTTGCTTCATGCCGGCTTTGTGATGCTTTTGCATTAGCTTCATGTCGGGCGCAAATGTATCCGCCCAAGTCAGGAGCACCCTTTCTAGCGTGCCAAAATTGACGACAACGCGCCCGATGGCAGCTTGCCAGGTCGGACCATCAGGGTGACCAGTTACAGTCTGTAGCGAGGGAGCTTTCACGGGTCCATCTTTCGGCGAATTACTCGGCTAACGCCGTCATCATTGGGCGAAGAATCCCACCATGTCACTTCATTTCAAACGAGACACTTTCAATTGTCGAGTAGGACCCGCCGAGTGGAAAGTCTCGCGACCTTTGGTTCACCGTCCGACAGGTCATATGTGTTCTACCGTACAGACCCGTGCACACCCGACGGCAGAAAATATTCTGGAAATTCCGATAGCCACACGTTGGCTCATGATTCCCGGCCGTGGATACCACTGATCGATGCATTTCCGATGGCGGGGTTACCGAACCGCCATTGCGCCAGCTCGTCGCACCTTTTGCGCGGGCCGACGATCGTCGCGCCTGGTTCCAGTTGCTGACTTCCGGCCTGCTGTTCATTGCCGGCTGGAGTGGCATGGCTTTGTCCGTGCGGTCGGGCTGGAACTACGCCCTGACGCTCCTGCTGGCACTCCCTGTCGCAGGGTTTTACGTGCGTCTGTTCATCCTTCAGCACGATTGTGGCCATGGCTCATTCTTCGGCAGCAGGCGCCTGAACGATGCGGTCGGACGCGTGCTCGGGGTCGTAACGCTCATGCCGTATGCCTACTGGCGACACACGCACGCAGTGCACCACGCAACATCCGGCAACCTGGACCGCCGCGGGATCGGTGCCATCGTCACGATGACTGTGGACGAATATGCGGCCGCGTCGCGGTGGCGGCGCGCTGGCTATCGTTTCTACCGTAGCATGCCCGTGCTGCTCGGGCTGGGCCCGCTGTTCCAGTTCGTCCTCAAGCATCGCCTGCCGCTCGACCTGCCGCGTTCGTGTCGTAAAGAATGGATCAGTATCTGGGCAAACAATGCCGCGCTCGCGCTGGTCTTCGTCGTACTCTCGATGGGGCTCGGTTGGCGGACCGTGCTGCTCGTACAGCTACCCGTGTCGCTCCTGTCGGGTGCAGCCGGCATCTGGCTCTTTTACGTGCAGCACCAATACGAAAGCGCCTACTGGGCCAGGAGCAATGCCTGGACCATCCACGATTCCGCCGTAGCCGGCAGCTCCTACTACGATCTACCGGCGATCCTGCGATGGTTTAGCGGCAACATTGGCTTCCACCACCTGCATCATCTGGCGACCCGCATTCCGAACTATCGGCTGCGCGAGTGCTTCAATTCGCACTCGAGGCTACGACAAGTTTCGCGCTTGACGCTCCGGACGAGCTTGCGATCGGCGCGACTCCGGCTCTGGGATACGCGGACTCAGCGCATGGTTCCGTTCGCTGCGGTCGCGCCTAGACTCAGCCGGTGTCGCTAATGTTCCGCTCGACCTAATTGCACGTCAGGGATTTCGACAGAAAACCATTTCTGACGTACTCCAGTCGCGAGAAATGACAATCCCAAGCTCTTCACGACCTCGGGATTGAATCTGAGAAATTGCGTTTCCTTATCGGTTCTCAACGCAAGCAATATCTCATCTTCATGGAGGATGGCTTTGAAGCTATGCACGGTGCGGGTCATTCCGTGAATTGTTTCGAGGTCAAATCCACTCAGATCCGGCGGATTGCATAGCTCTGCATCTTGCGCAAATCTGGTTCGCTCATCTCTGTTCATCGTGCACCTTTAGGCGAACGGACGCGGAGATGAGTTTAGCCCGATAGCGCAGGCCCGGTCACGCCGGCAGTTTTACGGCATTTCACACCAGGCCGTAGCTGCGTAATTCCTCAATCGGAGCGCCATCACGCAAGCGAGCTATCTTCGAAACGGCCCCCTGTCGGGGCGCAGGCGAAAATGTTCGCCGCAAGATTGAATCCGCAAATCTCACGGGTTTGCCGCAATGCGGACAGAGGGATGAGCCTTGTTGTTCATTTTGAGATGTGGCCATGGCGGTGGTTTCTCGCTTGCGGTTGGCTGCTGGCTAGGTAGCGCCGTTCGTCTTGCGCAGTTCTGTGACTTGCCTGCGATCGGCGATGTCGTAAAAGCTGTTGACGGCTCCCACAATCACGCCGTCGCCATCGATGAGCGGGGCGATATTCACGATGACGATGACGCGCGAGCCATCGGGCCGTTCAATGTGAACTTCGGCGTCATGTACGCCCGGGACCTTCCCGTTGAGCACGTCGGCCATCGGGGATTTCGCATGAGGCATGTAGCTGCCGTCCGGCCGGTACAACTTGTGCGCACCGCAGAATCGCTCGTCGGTATCACCGATATCGGGGCGACGCCCCCACAACGCCACCGCCCGGTCGCTGCAGTAGTCGATTACCCCTGTCGCATCGCAGGAATAGACACCAACGAGCTCCGGGTCGGATTGGACTCGATTGCGCACCTCGTCATGGTGTTGGCGCAGGCCTTGCGGGTCCGGAAGGGGAGGCACAGCCGATTCCCGGGCGCCTGGCATTTGATGGCTCCGGCGCATGACAACTCTCCCGACGCAAGAAGCCTGGGGTTCGGAAACTACAGGGGTCGCGGCCAGCCGTGTGTACGGCAGCCCACTTATGAACCACCTTTACAGACGTCCGGACCGGAGTGTTGCTACGCGCTCGAAGTGCGCTGGCGCACATGAAAAGTGAGGGTTAATATTTAGCCTTGGATTGGAACCAGCTCTTGATCAATCCAAGCGCACTCAAACAAAATCAATTACTTGCCGCATTACCGCCGGCCGATTTGGCGCGTGTCAGCGAAAAACTGGAACCGTCCGTGATGCCACTCGGACATGTGCTTTACGAGTCCGGCGACAAGTTGCAGCACGTGTACTTCCCGACAAACTCGATCGTTTCCCTGCTCTATGTGATGGAAGACGGTGCTTCGGCCGAGATTGCCATCGTCGGGAATGAGGGCATCGTGGGTATCTCATTGTTCATGGGCGGCGAGACCACTCCGAGCAGGGCCATCGTCCAGAGCGCAGGTCAGGCGTTTCGCGTGCCCAGCCAAGTGCTCAAGACGGAATTCCGTCGCGCCGGGCCGTTGCAGCACGTCCTGTTGCGGTATACGCAGGCGCTGATTACGCAGATGTCCCAGACTGCAGTTTGCAACCGTCACCATTCCGTCGAGCAGCAGCTGTGTCGATGGTTGCTGATGAGTCTTGACCGCCTGGGTTCCACCGAACTATCAATGACCCAGAAATTGATCGCCGACATGCTTGGCGTGCGACGCGAAGGAGTGACCGAATCGGCTGGTAAGTTGCAGAAACTCGGATTGATCGAGTACAGCCGAGGTCGCATCGTGGTGCTCGATCGGGCTGGCGTCGAGAAGCACGCCTGCGAGTGCTATCAAGTGGTCAAAAAGGAGTACGAACGGCTACTTCCCCGGGTCGCGGCGTGTTAGGCGAACGCATGTATTGCCAAGAATTCAATGATTGCTGCGACGACAAGAAACACGATCGTCGGCATCCCGCGATAGAGCAGATTGGTGAACATGTTGTTCCTCTTGGCTGCGACAGATCTCGCGCCGGCCCGCGCCACGCGATTGATTTTTGGGGGTGAGTGGAACGAGCGATCGACGTCTTTTTTGGCACGCGAATGCCAAGTCGTCGTTGGACAGTATTCTATCGCACTCCCTCGATTCACGTACTTAAATCGCGCTGACGTAGTCCTACTTAACCTGCGGCTGCAGGACAAACCTGCGCGATTACCTGACTTGTCGCCAGGCCTACCGTGGGACGGGCCATTCGCGTCCAATAACGCCTCGCTATTTGCCTGTAGTAGGCGCACCGTGGGTACGGACAGTCATCTCGCTGCCCGTCGAAGAATGAGGCTCTGAGTGGTGAACA